>Ga0315334_10002566_pt1 | contig 11360 bp, 9 predicted proteins | sample M150034915metaG_FD_205555 | JGI IMG/M metagenome (GOLD analysis project Ga0315334, IMG submission 205555) | Ammonia-oxidizing marine archaeal communities from Monterey Bay, California, United States - M1 500m 34915 | ecosystem: Environmental > Aquatic > Marine > Intertidal zone | place: USA... | reverse complement strand
CTGCTCAACCTACAACAAGCCTTCGTCAACCGCTGCAACGACGATCATGATGTGATCCTGCCTGGGTACACTCATTTACAACGAGCACAGCCCGTATTGGCCTCCCACTATTGGCTGGCTTATTGTGAAAAACTTCAGCGCGACCGACAGCGAATCGCGGACTGCCGCAAACGAGTCAATATGTCGAGCCTGGGTGTGGCTGCGATCGCCGGAACATCCATACCCATCAATCGCAACACTACAGCGGAGCTTTTGGGCTTCGAGGGTGTCGCTGCCAACAGCCTTGATGTTACGAGTGACCGAGATTTTGTACTGGAATCCGCTTTTGTGCTTTCCACAATCGCAATTCACTTGAGCGGCTGGGCCGAGGAATGGATCCTTTGGAAAACCGCCGAGTTTGATTTTATTGACTTGCCACACGAATTTTGTACGGGCTCATCTATCATGCCCCAAAAAATTAACCCCGATATTTTAGAGTTGATCCGCGGAAAAACTGGGCGAATCGTCGGTTCGCTGCAAACACTGTTGATGATCATTAAGGGGCTGCCATTGGCGTACAACCGCGATCTGCAAGAAGACAAGCCAGCCTTGTTCGATGCGTTTGACGCTATAACCGCCTGCCTTAATATCGCGGCACCATTAGTAGCGGGTGCGTCGCTTAACCGAGAAAAAATTGCCGCCAGCCTTGATAAGGGCTTTCTGGATGCAACCACCTTGATGGAATATTTGATCCTGCGCGGCACTCCCCAGCGGACTGCACACCACCTAATCGGTTCGCTCGTTGCCGTCGCAACCAAGCAAAATGTCGCGTTAAAGGACCTTCCGCTCGAGGAGTTCCAAAAGCTAGACGCTGATTTGGACGAAGAGATATATGGAGTACTAGGGGTTCAAAATGCAGTTGCTGCATTTACGAGCTTTGGTTCTACCGCTCCGGATCAGGTCGCTGCTCAAATCACCGCCTGGAAAGAGCGATTAGGGCTTTAAATTCCCTGCGTTTATAGCCATTTTGTGCGTTTGCTAATTCCCCTGACTCCAACTACGTACCATCCGCATGCGGATTGGTTGTGATATATAAAAATAGGTTAACTAGGTAATGCAAGTGATGTTTATCGATTATTCACCTTCGGGTCACGTTTCTAAGCCACTTAGTAGATTCTTTTTTGGCTTTTTTTTCCTCACCATTTTCGTTGTTTGTTTAGCACTTCTGCCTCAAGCTGCGCTTGCTCAAGCCAGCCCGTTTAGTACCCCTGCAAAACCAGCCACCCTTAACAATGCGGCTGCAAACCCCGCCCAGCCGGCAACAACATCTAATCTTAGCCTCGACCCCAATCTTATCATTCGTCGTTATGGTGAACTCCGCCCCAGTACACCGACCGAATTAGCCGAGGCTATCCTGATTTGCACTCAAATATCTCGCACCGATGTTGCTCGAGGCTTTATCCAAAACTTTGAAAAACTCACTGTCTCAGCTGCACAAGCGGCCGCCGTTCAAAAACAACTCGGCTCCGCCTTTTTGTTTGAATTATCACTCAACCCAAAAATTCAACCAGAGGGTTCTCGGTTTGCAACAATCGTAAATAAAGGCGCTCTCGCCTACATGCAAGACGATGCCCGCATTAAATCCCTCATGGCCGACTTGGCAAGCACGGACAAACTAACACGAGTCCGCGCTCATGACGCGTTTAAAACCTTAGGCGTGAAAGCGGCGGTGATGCTCGGTGCCGCTCTTGGCAATCCTCAGCACAGCGAAAGCTACCGAGAAATCCAACGGGGGATTATTGCCATGGGCAATGTTGCGGTCGAACCGATGATTGGCTACTTGGACGTGTCTGACGAAGAACATCAAGCGCGCATAATTGAGGTACTCGGACACCTAGGAGCTACGCGTGTGGCCGAACGGCTTGTCGCTCATGCTGTTTTAAAAACCGCTGATTCCACGCTTGGGGCTGCCGCCCGACAGGCTTTAGTTCAGCTCGTGAAAACATTGCCTACAAAACGAGATGCGATGGCATACTTGCAACTTCAATTGGATCGTGCGATCAGGGGTGATTTAATGCTGCCTGTTGATGAATTCAACCGCATCACCTTATGGAAATACAATGCCGAACAAGCTATGGTCGCTCCCTCGATACATGACGCTCAAGTCGTTGCGCTGGTATTAGCCACGCGGATTTCCAAAACCCTATATAGCCTTGACCTGGCAAACGCTCAGTATAAACGGCAGTTTCTACGAAGCGTCTTAGCCTCTAGTAAAGTTCTTAATGGAATGAATCAGCCTTTAGCTGACAGTACGCTACAGTTGGTAAGCCAAGAATCGCCGGCATATGTTCTGGCGCTGTTAGAACACTGTCTAGCTGAAAAAAATTATCCTGCTGCTGTTGGAGCGGCTGAGGTATTGGGCGCCATTGGTAGCGACGCATTAGTTTATTCACCATCGGGGAAACCAACGCCACTTGTTAGAGTGCTCAACCACGCCAACCGTCGCGTGCGATTCGCGGTGGCCAGTGCGATTTTCAAGATCAATCCTCAACGAGCTTTTCCTGGATGTACATTTTTAAGCGAAGCAGCCGGATATTACATTAAAACAGCTGGGGCTCGCTCTGTGCTGACAGGCGACGTTAAGCCCGCACGCAGTCAAACATGGGCTGGGTTATTGGCACAAATCGGCTTCCGTGGTGACCGCGCCAAGAGTGGTCGCGACCTAGTGCGAATGGCTCAACAAAGTGCTGATTATGAATTCATCCTGATTGGCGAATCTATTGTTGCTCCTCATATTAATGATGTTGTTTATATGTTGCGACATGACCCGCGGACAGCTGGGGTACCAATTGGAATCGTTGTGTATGACCTGTCTGTTGGACGAGGAAATCCGATTGCAGCTGTCGATCCATTGACTTTTGTTCTTGCCGACCCCGTTTCCGTAGACGGGTTGCTACAACAAACGCGCCCCTTGTTATTAACAGCGAAATATCAACAAACCACCGTGGCTGAAAGACTCGCTCAAGCTAAGGTCTGTTTAACGTGGTTTGAAAAAGTGTTGGCTAATCAGCAACAATTTGAGTTTTTCAATGTTCAGCGACAACAACAGGCGATGATTAGTGCGTTGTATGTTCAGCCACTAAGTAAGCCCGCGGCCACGGCGCTAGCGCATATTGGCTCCGATCAAGCCCAGCGGACCTTGGCAACGTTTGCTAGTCTAGATACCGAAATTCTCAACAACCGAGTGCATGCTGCTGCGGCCCTAACACAGAACATTCAACAATATAAAGTTTTGTTAACACGCGCTGAGATACTCAACTTGTATGACCTCTACAACAAAAGTTTAGAGTCGTCTCAGGAGAACATCGATGTCCTCTCTGACATCCTTGATGCCATTGAATCGCCTACAAAAACCGCTAATTCAAAACCATAAACCTGCTTGTCCACGATATGAAAAAAGCCGGTTACTGCTACAATTGGATGCATGAGCTTTCAATAGCCCAACAATCAGCGATGTATTGGTCACTTGGATCGTTAACCACCGACCAAAGATAACCAGATAATCATGGCTACACTTGAGCCTAACGGACAATTTGACGATTCTGGCGAGCAACGCCCACACTCAGCGCTAGAGGTATCGGGTGACTCAGCGCCACTTGACGGCATCATCGGCACTAGCTTGGCGATGCAAAAGGTCTATCAACTCACTCGCAAAGTAGCCAAGAGTGATGCCTCGGTGTTATTGCTAGGCGAAACCGGCACCGGAAAAGAATTGATTGCCAATGCTATTCATCAATTGAGCCGACGTTCAAACGGACCATTCGTCAAAGTGAATTGTGGGGCCTTGAGTGAGAGTTTGTTAGAGAGCGAGCTGTTTGGGCATGTCCGTGGCGCATTTACGGGAGCCGTCAATAACCGCACTGGACGATTTGAAGCGGCTCATTCTGGGACAATTTTTCTGGATGAAATCAACTCTACATCATTGGAATTACAAGTTAAATTACTACGGGTGTTGCAGGAGCGCGAGTTTGAGAGAGTTGGTGATACACAAACGATCAGTGTCGACACACGTGTCATTGCTGCTAGTAATCGTGATTTAATGAGCGAAGTCCGCGCTGGAAATTTTCGTGAAGATGTCTATTGGCGATTGAACGTGGTGCCTGTTGAGATTCCTCCGCTGCGGGACCGACGCAAAGATATCCCTCAGCTACTTACGTTTTTTCTACAACAATATAACGAAGTTAATGACCGCTACGTTGTTCATATTCAGCCAGAGGTAATCGAGGCGATGCAGAAATACACTTGGCCTGGAAATGTCCGTGAGTTGCAAAACTATGTCGAACGGGCGGTGGTGTTGGCAAGGGGAGATGAATTTACAACTGATTTGCTGCCACCATCGGTCTTATCAAATCAGCCTGAACTATTATCTGTGGATAGCGCCGTCGTCGAAGATCTGGCCGGATTATCTTTCCGGACGGTACAGCAGGGTTTGCGAGAACTGGCTGACAAAGATGGAAGTTTGCACAGCGAAATCGTCGATCGCATCGAGCGTGAACTCATTCAACAGGTGCTGGCTGCTTGCGGCGGTACGCGAACCAAAGCAGCCATTCAACTTGGCATCAATCGCAACACGCTTCACAAAAAAATCAAAGACCTCCGGATCAGCGAGTAAAAAAGCCTCTGCGGTCTTGATGTCTCTTTAATCGCGGCGGCTTATGCCTCCCCTAAAGGCCGCCAAATAATCGCAATTATCGGTGTAATCCTCTCGGCCTCGTAATAACATATTGATTCATCTTCGCTCAATTCTAATTTTGCAGCCATTTGCGGTTCGCAACTACTATTAAGTGGATAAAATAGAATCATGTCACATAGTTTTGGAGTGCTATGTTAATTGGCCATGGAATCGGCTAACTCTCTCATTTATGAGTCGTTTTGCAAGTTATTTCCATGCCCAATGTAATTGCTATGGCCGATTGGTTAACGCGCATTTCACTGTCGTGTTTTGCACTTAGCTACCTAATAGCATTGCTGCTAGAAATATCTCGCTTGTTTTACCGAGTCTCAGTGCGCAGCATCGTTATTTTCATAATGATGCTCGCCGGCATTTTTGCACACACTGTTTTTCTGTGGGATAAGTTCCAAACTGATTTTTCTGGCGGAACGCCTTTGGCTGGTTGGTATGACTGGTGCCTCGTCATCTCCCTAGCGCTGGCAGTCACTTACACGATTGTCGCTTTGCAACGAGTGCGACATTCCGTCGGAATATTCTTTTTGCCAGTGATTTTGGGTTTGATTCTATTTGCTATTTCAATTGAGGGCCACCAACCATTTTCCGCCCAAGAACGTGGAGACCTGTGGGGCATGACTCATGGCATTAGTTTATTGGCTGGCACGGTCTCCATGGCAATTGCGTTTACGACGGGGTTGATGTACTTGGTTCAAGCTTCACGTCTTAAACGAAAATTACCACCACGCGCCGGGTTTCGATTGCCTTCGCTTGAATGGCTCCAGGTCTGTAATCGTCGCAGTCTGTTTTTAGCAACCGGACTCATCATGATCGGCTTATTTTCCGGCATCATCATGAATGTACAATTTCAAAACAAACTTAAAAATATCGTTCCCTGGGACGATGTTGTGGTGGTTTCTTCCTCGGTTTTGTTGTTATGGCTAATCGTCGTCTCCGTTTTTGAAATGCTTTATCGTCCTGCTCGTCAAGGCAGAAAAATAGCCTACTTGACCGTGGCCAGCTTTCTTTTCTTAATCATGGTTTTATGTTTTGTAATTTTCGGACAACACGCTGAAACGCCCCTAGTCACAATGTTATGGTCTGGGGGTGGTGCATGAGAGTGCAAATGATTGGCTGTAGCCACCACGACGCCGACGTTACCTTCCGAGAAAAACTCGCCTTTCAGCCTACCCAAGTAGCTGCGGCTTTGGCACAAATGCGCAATCTTTTTCCTCGGACTGAGGCTGTTTTGCTATCGACTTGTAACCGCATGGAACTCTATGCCGCTGCTGAAGATGATGCAGATTGTCCCACAGCCGAACAGTTGATTAACTTTGTTGCCGAGTTTCATGGCTTAGTTCCACAGGATATCGCCGCTGAATTACATAACCTCAGTGGCGAAGAGGCGGTCCGACATCTGTTTTCTACGGCTGCAAGCCTCAATAGCATGGTTGTTGGTGAAGCCCAAATTCTATCCCAAATTAAGCAGGCCTATGATTTAGCTAATGCTGGAGATAGCACCGGGCCCTTAACACATAGCACTTTCCAAGCCGCTATTAGAGTTGCAAAACGAGTGCAAAACGAGACGAAGCTGCATGAAAAACGAGTTAGCATTCCCTCCATTGCCGTTGCTGATTATGCCAGCCAGTTTTTTGAACGGTTTGATGATAAGGTTGTCCTGATTATTGGCGCTGGTGAAATGGCCCAAGAAACCTTGACCTATCTCGTTGATAAAAATGTTGGCAAAACAATTATTGTTAATCGTAGTCGCGAACGAGCAGATCAACTGGCTAAAAAAACCGGCAGCGAGGCCGCGGACTGGGATCAATTAGAGGGCTTGTTGGCTGAAGCCGATTTGGTTGTCAGTGCTACTGCGGCAACCGCGCCGGTGGTGACTACTGACATGTTTCGCCAAGTAGTTGAAAAACGATATCAACGACCCATCTTTATCTTAGATCTGGCAGTTCCCCGAGATTTTGACAACCGTATTTCTGAATTCATTAACGTCTATCTTTATTCCATTGATGATATTCAAGCGGTTTGTGATGCTAACCTTGCGGCCCGCCAATTGGAATGGCCTAAGGCAGAGACGATCATCGCTGAAGAAACCGACTTGTTTATGAAAGTCTTATTTCAACGAGTTACTGGTCCCTGGATCGGGCGGCTAAAACAACAAGCAAATGAAATCAAAAAGGCCGAGCTACAACGTCTACAAAACAAGCTTGGTGATTTAGCCAACGACCCCGCTGTCGCCAAGGAAATTGAGATTACGCTTGATCGCCTTGTTAATAAACTGCTGCACCCACCGCTCGAGTCTTTGCGTGAAGATATTTCTCCTGACACTGGTGCTGGCTTGCTGGATGCGCTTAAAAAGCTCTTTCAACTCAAAGATTAATGTGGTATTAAGCAGCTTCTGGGAGTTCCAGCTGTATTGGAAATTCCATCGCTGGTAAGTCATCTATTGACCCTAAACCAAACAACCCGAGGAATGTTCTGGTGGTGGCATATAAATAGGGTCGGCCTAGTTCTGCACTGCGTCCTGCAACTCGAACAAGGTCGCGTTCCATAAGTTGCCGAATCACTTCACCACAACCTACACCACGAATCGCTTCAATTTCTGCTCGCATTACGGGTTGTCGATAAGCAATAACCGCTAGTGTTTCCATGGACGGCGCTGAGAAGCGTTGTGGTACGGCGGTGTGTTTTAGCCGCTTAAGCCAACCAGCAAACGCTGGGCGGCTCATCAATTGATAGCCTCCCGCGACCTGTTCTATTCGATAGGCACTGTTGGTTTTATCGTATTGTTTGTTGAGTTGTTTGATTATTTGTTTCGCCTCTTTGCCATTATGTAAACGCGCGTATTGTACAAGTTTTGTCGTCGTAATCGGTTCGCGGGCTATAAAAACAACCCCTTCGGTTATTTGTAATAACGCCTGTACGTCTTCTGCGCTGCGTGGTTGAGAGGGAGGTTTAGCCTGTTGTTCGCGCAAGCGGCTATTTCGCCTACGGATAATCCGGTTGTTGGGTGATCTTAAGCGGTTTATTTTGTGCTTTGATTTCATCTCAAAAACGTGGTTGGAAGACGTGGTGGACTCTACAGATATTACCTTGTAGGTGGTAGTTGATGAAAGGTGAGTTATTTATCCAGTAAAATATCTGTGGCTTGTGTGTGACGTTTTCCAATAAACCGACTAAACTGACGGGCATGAAAACTATTTACTTTGATAACAACGCCACCACCCCTGTTCATGACCAGGTCATTGAAACACTGGTTCACACACTACAACTGGGGCTCAAAAACCCTGCTAGTCAACATGGATTGGGGCGGAAAAGTCGCAAACAATTAGATATCACCCGCAGTCGGGTGGCGGGCTTGTTGAGCAGCAACCAAGGATCCGACGAAGGTGTGGTTGTCTTTACATCGGGCGGAACCGAAGCAAATAACCTAGCATTACAGGGTATTTGTGCATCTTTTCCTCAGCGTGGGCGGTTGATTATTTCTGGCATTGAGCACCCCAGCGTCACCATGGTGGCGGAGGTATTGGAAAAAAATGGCTGGGACTTACAGGTGGTCAATACACTATCCAACGGTAGAGTTGACCTTGATCACCTAGGCTCTCTGTTTAATGATGAAACGAGGCTTGTGTCGGTAATGCTCGCCAACAATGAGACGGGTGTGATTCAGCCAATTGCTGATGTTGTGGCTCTGTGTAAACGCCATGGTGTCTTGGTACACACGGATGCCATTCAGGCCGTTGGAAAAATGTCATTTGATTTTCAGCAATTGGGCGTTGATGCCTTATCTCTATCTGCCCATAAAATACATGGTCCGGTTGGCGTTGGTGCGCTATTAATCAAAAATGGATGTCCTATTACGCCTGTTTTACGTGGTGGGTTTCAGCAAAGTGGGCTACGACCAGGCACTGAGGCGTGTCCACTGCCAGTTGCATTTAGCAAAACACTGGAACTCTATCTTGACCACCAAGACGCCAACATCTCGCGGTTGTTGGATCTGCAGTTGAGGCTTGAGGCTGGTGTTTTAGGGCTGTTTCCTGCTGCCGTTGTCATTGGGCATGAGTCTCCGCGGTTGCCACAAACCACCTGTATTTCCTTTCCTGGGGTAGATAGGCAAGCGCTAATGATGGCTTTGGATGTCGCTGGAGTCTGCTGCAGCACCGGGTCTGCCTGCGCTTCTGGGTCTAGTGAACCCTCGCCCGTATTAATCGCGATGGGGCTGCCTGATGACGTAGTAGAGGGGGCAATTCGTTTCAGCCTCAGCATATTGAACACGCCCGCGGAGGTGGACGCGGTTATTGAGATATTGTCCGGGGTTTTGCCGCTTTTGTCGGAGTAACAATCTCTCGTAATTCCTCTAAATTTCACCCTGCCTCTGCTCGATAATGTTATCAAAAAACCTTATAATGGGGGCCACGGCAGTGGTGTTGGTTTTCTGTCTTTCGCTTGTTTCTCTTCATCCTTTTTTTGTTGGCTTTAGCTTTGGCAAACGGTCTTTTTTCTATTCCGGTTTCCCCCCCTTCTGCCACCACCACGGGCGGGCAGTTGGAGTTGTTTCCACAGGAGCATCTATCCGCTGAGGCTGAGAGCCACCGGGACCCTGGGGGGCTCGCTGAATTTGTTTTTGGGAATGAGAACGCGGCATTACAGTCTGTGCTGCAATCAGTATTAGAACGACGGTTCACCGATAGTCCGCTCGTCTTATATGGTGACCCCGGAACTGGAAAAACATCCCTCAGCCACACCTTCTTGGTGCAGTGGAGGTTCCGGTATCCTGGCTTAAAGTCTCGACACACTAATGGTATTGATTTTGCTCGCGAACACGCTCGAGCTGTACACACCCACTCTCTTCCTGGCTTCCGAAAAAAATACTTTTCGTTTGATCTGCTTGTTATTGATGATGCTCAAGTCTTAAAAACAAGGACTTCGGCTCAACAAACGCTCAGCTTGATCATTGATACTTTCCGTGAACAGGGCCGCATGTTGGTGGTGTGCACAAATGAATTGCCGCTCGAGTCGTCGGGCCTGGATGCCCGCCTGGCGAGTCGCTTGATGGGTGGTTTGCAGGTGCGAATTGCAACACCCGGGGAAGCAGCGCGTGAAAAACTTGTTCATTTGTTGGCTGATCAATATGGCGTCGTGTTAGATAGTGCAACACAAAAATCTCTCGCCAACGAAGTTGGTCCAAATGGCCCCCGGCTAAAAACCGTTCCTGAAATAAGAAGCGCTGTTTTGCGGCTTCGCGCACAAGCCGACCTTGAGGCTCGGGGGGTTTGCCGTAGTGATGTTGAGCTGTTTTTTGCCGATGACTCAAACAGATCTTCGCCGTGCCTGCGTGAGATCGCCACGGCTGTTTCTCGCCACCTAAATGTTCGGCTGTTGGATATGAAAAGCTCTTCGCGCCGACGGTACGTTGTTCGCGCTCGGAACATTGCTATATACCTGTGCCGCTTACATACAAACAATAGTTATCGCGAAATTGGTCAGTACTTTGGTCAACGCGATCACTCGACCATCATGCACGCTTTTAATAAAACAACTTCTGACCTTGTGTCCGATAGTTCAATTCGGCTCGTTGTCGAAAAGGTTAATGCGAACCTGTCGGTTAATTTAAACCCAAGCCCAATAGCTGAACAATGAACTTCGATGTTCAATTTGCTGGTGGTGGAAAAGATGTTGCCCACCAGTCTGTTTCCATCCGCTCGTTTTGTGTTTTGAGCAGCGGCTTGCCGCCTATTGACCCTTTGGTTAAAGCACTGACTGTTGTTGGTTGTTGAATAAACCCTGTTTCAACACGTTTTCCACCCAAAAAATTTGTTGGTTTAGTTTAGTTTTTGACTTAAATAGTCGTTTTTTGAAAGGTTATTGTTCGCTTTGTGGACTTTGCGCTGCTCGTTACTTCTACTACTACTTTTTATTTAATTAATATATATACCAACACCACCCAACCATTAATCAGCACCCTATAAATTCCAAAGGACCCACAATGAAATTTACTTTTGATCGCGAAATGATGCTATCATCCTTTCAGCCAGCCGCTGCGGTTGCTCCCAGTCGTAGTCCAAAGCCAATTTTGCAGTCGGTCAAGCTCATCTGCACTGAGGGCGAAAGTGTATTGATGGCCACCGACACAGAGGTGGGGGTGCGGATAGGTGTAGAGGGAATTAGTGTCGAAGTGCCTGGTAGTATTGTCTTACCAGTAGATTTGTTTGGGCAAATTTTGCGAGAATGTACCGATGAGTCGCTCACGGTTGAAATGAAAGAAACAGAGATATCGGTTCTGGGTGACACCAGTTCGTACAAGATACCATCTCAAAATCCGGACGAATTCCCCGATGTGTCCTGTGTGGACAATGATTCGTACTTGGAATTGCCGGCTCGTTTAATGTCAGAGTTGATCAAGCGAACTTTTTTTGCCACGGATAGTGAAAGTAGTCGCTATGCCTTAGGTGGATTGCTGCTTGAGCTCGATGGCAATGACTTGATCGCCGTTGGAACGGATGGTCGCAGATTGGCAAAGATGCAGGGGCCAGTGAAAATAAACGGAAGCGTAGAACTGGGGAGTTCTACGACGATTGTGCCTACGCGCTCGATGACGTTGATATCACGGGCTGTCGTCAACCCAGAAGCGACCGTTAAA
>Ga0315334_10002564_pt1 | contig 11361 bp, 5 predicted proteins | sample M150034915metaG_FD_205555 | JGI IMG/M metagenome (GOLD analysis project Ga0315334, IMG submission 205555) | Ammonia-oxidizing marine archaeal communities from Monterey Bay, California, United States - M1 500m 34915 | ecosystem: Environmental > Aquatic > Marine > Intertidal zone | place: USA... | reverse complement strand
TATCACAATTGGTAGAGTCACCAGCATTTATCATGTTTCCATCAGCATCGAGGAATGACTCGCCGGAATGAATGATCATTCCCCCCTCACCATTGACGAAAACACCTAGCCCGTTCGCTATCCACAATACCATGAACAGGCCAAACAAAGCATGCATGATTGGCCAGAATACATCATTCGCCTTCTTGGACATCAACTTCTTCTGCAGGCCTGTAGGGAATTCCTTGTCAGAACTCGAACTGGCTTCCGATTCCGCTTCACTTTCCTCTGATTCCGCTTCACCTTCCTCTTCAAAAATATCTCCGAAGGCCGATACCAATTCTTCGATACTGATGCTGCCATTCTCATCGAAATCGACCTCCTTCATGACTTCCTCAACATCTTCGGTTGTGATGACTCCGCCACCGAATTCGTTCAGTGCAGTCTCAAGTTCTTCATTGTCTATCTGTCCATCATTATTGACATCCATGTGCTCAAATGCCGTCTGTGCATTATATCCAGCATCCTTGAAATTCTTGATCATCCTTCCAAGTGGTGTTTCAGGAATTTCATCCTCATCGTCCGAGTCTTCATCCTCATCATCATCCGAGTCCTCATCATCGTCCGAGTCTTCATCCTCATCATCTGAGTCTTCATCCTCATCGCCCTCATCCGAGTCCCCGGATCCATCGCCAGTATCTGCATCGTCCTCTGAATCTTCTTCCGAGTCCTCAGATTCTTCTTCAGCGCTACCATCCTGGTCATCGCTTTCATCGGCGGCTGAATCTCCTCCGTCGTCTGAGACATCTTCTTCAGGACCGACATGTTTGGTAGGCTCGTTATCAGGAGGTACGAAAGTGGACTCCAATTCATTGAGGTCAATCACTCCATCGCCATCTTCGTCCAAGGCCTTGACCAATCGTTCAACTTGAGACTCTGGTAGATCTGCAATGTTCAAGGCCAAGAGTCCAGTCTTGAATTCACTCGCCTCAATGACGCCGTCTTTATTGGCATCGAATCGTTTGAATAATTCAACCACTGAGAGTCCTGTCGCATTCAACCAATCACCGAGTATCTCAATCACATCATCGGCAACGAAAACTACGCCGCATTGAGTACAGGATTTGGAATCCAAAGGTACCAAAGCACCGCAAGCACCACATTCACCAAGGTTGGAATCGCTTACGCCAGTGAATGATACTCCGCACTCTGAACATTCAGTGGAGTTTACCGGCACTACTGCCCTACATGCTCCACACTCAGCCATTTCTTCCATATCACCATCATCTGTCGACATGAATATCCCATTGTGTCCACAACCAGTTTCGTTATAATCATATGTGGATTGAAATTCTCTGAAAACCCATCTTCATAGTATATGAAGCGGCGTCATCGTCAAGAGCCCCCCTGCACTGAGGGGTCCATGGTAGAGGCTCTGAGTGGCATGGGCCTGCTTCCTGATGCAGGGTCATGTTATCTCATCGAGGAGGATTTGAATTCCGCCTTCGCATGGTTGGATAGGGTCAATACTTCTGGCTATCATGCCATGTTGGTAACCCGGTTACCTCCTCGCCGATTACTAGGCAGAGTGGATTTGAATACAGTCGAGACCTTATGGTTGACTGAACGGCAATCGGCAAATACAATCACTCCAAGTCTAGAACGGTTAGCCAGTAAACTGCGGGATAGGATTGAAGAGAAATCTGGAGTGATTATTCTGGATGGGCTTGAGCATTTGATAAGTCAGCATGGTTTCGCTGCAGTACTGACATTCTTGAGAGCCATGATAGATGATTTCGGGTCGAGTGGTTGGAGGTTGGTCATCCCGATCGAGCCAAGGGCATTCAAGGGAACAGAACTTTCCAGATTACGCAGGGAGGCTCCAGTCTGGGAGATTCCAGAACCTGAAGAGGTAGTGGTTGATGTCGAGAATCAACCCGAAGTCAAGGAGGTGGAGGCCGAAGCTAAGGTACGTGAAGATACAACTCCCCAACCAGAGTATCTCACTTCTGATGATGGCTCCATCCGGTTGGTACATTTGACCAAATTACCGCGAGCGGGATTCAGTACGGCAATATTGAGGCGTAGAATATTAGCTTGGAGAAGAATGGATATAGACGTCAGTGAACTTGAGCCGGCGATGAAATATCAGGACATTGATCGTGCTTATGCACTATATCGAGTGTTGGAGGAGAAGGTTCGTACCGCAGTGGAGTTAGATAGGCGAATCGACGTATTGGAGTTCCGAGGAGACCATGCTAATGCCGCCTCATTCCGATTCAGAATAAGACAATTGACCGGCCTTCAAGAAATCTGGAGATCCTTGGACATACTGCTCGAAGATTAGTCAAGGAATGCAGTCAATATCTCATCATCTCCGAACCCATTCAGGATATCGTAGGCCAAATCAGCCATTTCCTCACTGAGGCTACGGTCTCCATCCAAAGGTGCAACTATTCTTCTGACATGCTCGTAGAGCGCTTTGACTCCAACACCTGGCGTTTCTTCACGGTATTCAAGCCCCTCACATGCAATCATTGCTTCACACGCCATGATATCAGCCAATCGCTGCGACGATTCGAGTAGATGCCAGGCTGCTGTTGCTGCCATACTGACATGGTCTTCTTGATTTGCTGATGTTGAGAGGCTGAATGTCGAATGGGGCCTGCTATGAGCTCGCATATCAGCAATGGCCGCAGCGGCTGCGTACTGTACTATCATCATTCCAGATTCCAAACCTGAATCAGCAGCTAGAAAAGCTGGAAGTTGACTACGTCCTGCATCCAGCATCGTATCCATTCTTCTTTCACTGATACTTGCTAATTCGAATACGGCTGCATTCATTGCATCTGCTGTCAGGCCCAGTATTTCTCCATGGAAGTTCCCTCCACTAACTACCTCATGAGGGCCGGATTCATCTTCTTCAGCAAAGATCAATGGATTGTCAGTTGCTGAATTCAATTCTATGAAAATCACTTCATACAATCTCTGAAGTGCTTCGTTCGCTGGCCCGTGAACTTGAGGGGCGCAGCGGAAAGAATACGGATCCTGTACCTTGTCGCAATCACTGTGAGAGTCCAGAATTTCAGACTCAGCAAGAGCCCTTCGTATACGGCTTGCCACCAGAGATTGTCCTGAATGAGGTCGCGCTTCATGGAGTCTTTCATCTGCAGGTGCTGCCGAAGAATTGGTGGCTTCAATGGAAGCAGAGAGCACAAGGTCGCAGAAAGGAATCAAATCTCTCAATACAGCATAAGAAATGGATAGCCAAGCTAATATTTGACTGGTGCCATTGATGAGAGACAATCCCTCTTTGGCTGCGAGAACCAATGGTTCGAGGTCACAATCTTCGAGAGCCTTGGCTGACGGCATCAAGTTGCCATCTTCATCGATGACCTCTCCTTCTCCTATCAATGTCAAAGCCACATGAGCAAGAGGTGCGAGGTCGCCAGACGCTCCAAGACTCCCGATTCGAGGAACCACCGGGGTCAGTCCAAGATTGAGCATGTCCACCAATCTCTGAATGACTTCCACTCGTATTCCGCTATGCCCTTTACAAAGTGAATTGGCTCGTGCAACCATCATCGCCCGTACCGGGACTGCATCCATTGACTCACCGATGCCACAAGCATGACTGCGAATCAGGTTGACCTGTAATTGAGTGAGACTGTCAGCATCTATACTGGTACTGCATAAAGCACCAAAACCTGTGTTGATACCGTAGGCGATCTCACCTCTTTCAATGATACCTTCAACCACCTTTCTGGCAGCAGATATCCTTGGAATTGCATCTTCGGCGATGGATACCGTTGCAATTCCTGTAGAGGCCAAAAGCATGGCTTCAGGGCTGAGAGAGTTTCCGTCCAACTCAATGTTGACCATGCTGCCACCGCATGATGTGCTGCGGCTTGCTCTTGAATACAGTTCCTCAGTCGAATGCTCCCTCAATCAATCCATCAGAGACCAGTTGCGGAAGCGTCACAGATAGCAGTGGGTCCTTTTCCATGGCTTTCTTGATTGCGAAAATAGCGCCATCATTACGAGCCCATGAACGTCTGGCAATTCCATTGTTCACATCCCAGGAAAGCATCGAATCAAGACGACGACCAGCATCAGTAGAACCATCCAGGAACAATCCAAAGCCGCCATTTATCACTTCACCCCAGCCTACTCCACCTCCATTGTGAAGGCTGATCCAAGTCGCTCCGCGAAAACCATCTCCAATCACATTGTGGACCGCCATGTCCGCAGTCATGTTGGATCCATCCTTTATGTTCGCAGTCTCCCGATAAGGGGAATCAGTGCCCGAGACATCATGATGGTCTCTGCCAATAACGATACCACCCTTCAATCGCCCATCTGCAATCGCTTGATTGAAGGCGGAAGCGATCTTCTTTCGACCTTCTTCATCAGCATACAGTATTCTGGCCTGACTTCCAACAACGAGACGATTGGATGCAGCATCGCAGATCCATTTGATATTGTCCAACAACTGTTGTCTGGAATGTTCAGGTGCGTGTTCCACCATCTCTTCAAGAACCTCTTTTGCCAAGCAATCCGTCAATTCCAGATCGGCAGGATTCTGCGAACAGCAGACCCAACGGAATGGCCCGAAGCCTAGATCAAAGCATTTCGGACCCATGATATCTTCCACATATGATGGGTGGATGAAATCCCCCTCTTCATTTGTCACTTCAGCGCCAGCTCTTGCGGCTTCAAGGAGGAAGGCATTACCATAATCCCAGAAATATGTGCCACGTTCAACCATGACACCTATTGCTCTGGCTTGTCTTCGAAGCGAAGATTGAACAGCTTCGCAGAATTGTTCAGGATCATCAACCATCATCTGCTTTGATTCCTCTAGATCCATCCCTACAGGAAAATATCCTCCTTGCCAAGGGTTGTGTAGACTGGTCTGGTCACTTCCAAGGTCGATTTGGATTTCTCGTTCAACGAGTCGCTCCCAAAGGTCGACGATGTTTCCAATGTGTCCTATCGACACCGCTTGGCCATCTTCCTTGGCTTTCAACATCCGATCTATCACGATATCAAGGTCTGAATGCGCTTCATTCAACCATCCCTGTTCGATTCGCTTCTCAACAGCAGCAGGGTTGATCTCTGAGATGACAGCAACACAACCGGAGATGACCGCTGCCTTGGCCTGCGCTCCAGACATACCTCCAAGTCCAGAAGTGACAAAGGTGATTCCAGCGAGACTTCCATCATCAGCGATCCCCAATTTCATACGTGCAGCATTCAGTATCGTGATGGTCGTGCCATGAACAATGCCTTGTGGCCCGATATACATGTAGGAACCAGCAGTCATTTGCCCATATTGACTGACCCCGAGTGCATTGAGTCTTTCATAATCATCTTGGGAACTGTGATTTGGGATGACCATCCCATTGGTGACCACTACTCTTGGCGCATCCCGGTGTGAAGGAAACAGGCCCAAAGGATGCCCTGAATACATCACCAGTGTCTGTTCTTCAGTCATTTCAGCGAGGTACTTCATCACCAATCGGTATTGGATCCAGTTCTGGAACACAGCCCCATTTCCACCATAGGTGATCAATTCATGTGGAAATTGTGCCACCGCAGGATCCAGATTGTTCTGTATCATCCCCATGATACTGGCAGCCTGTTCACAGCGGCTCGGATAGGCCGATAACGGATGTGCTTTCATCTCATATTCAGTTGGTCTGAATCTATACATGTAGATTCGACCATAATTGTGTAATTCCTCGACAAATTCCCTTGCCAATTGCTGATGCCATGATTCTGGGATATAACGCAACGCATTGCGAAGGGCCAATTGTTTTTCACTATAGGTCAGAACTTGGCGTCTGGATGGAGCATGGTCTACACTCGGGTCTACAGTACTGGGAGGTGGCAGTTCGCTGGGAAGTCCTTCAGCGACATGTTGACGCAGCACATCCCACTGCTGGCCCATGAGCATCGGTGAAGGAACGCTCTCTTATCCATTGCCACGCTCAGACCGGAGAGATGGCAACTGCTTGCACCTTGTATTCGGGACATCTGGTATAACTATCGGAAGATGAACTGATCACGGTATTCACTCCAGTCTCAGGGAAATGGAAAGTGGTGAAAAGATTCCCTTGTCTGACATCATCAGTTACCACTGCGGTCATCTGAATACGACTCCTTGGACTGGAAAGCCACACCTTGGAACCTCCGGTGATTTCCAATCTGAGCGCATCTTCGGGATGGATCTCAAGATAATCATCTGCATGGAATTCATTCAGTCCGGTTCTTCGGGTCTGGGTTCCTGAATTGTAATGGAATAGATTGCGTCCAGTCACTAGTATGAATGGATATTCTTCACTTGCCCTCTCAGCTGGTTCGGCGAATTCTGGCGCGGTAAAGTTACCCAATCCTCTAGAGAATACATCTGAATGCATGACTGTCGTCCCCGGGTGCCCCTTTTCAGGTGCTGGCCATTGTATGGCTTCCACATCCTCGAGCGTGTCATAGGAGATGCCGGTGAAGTTTGGTGTCAAGGACGCGATTTCATCCCAGATGTCTGAAACGGAATCTGATGTGATGATCGGGTGCCCTAATGCTTCCGCTAATTCGGAAACGATCCTCCAATCTTCTTTGGCATCACCCGGTGGGGGAACGGCCTTACGTATACGTTGTACTCTTCTCTCACCATTGGTATATGTCCCGTCCGATTCAAGGAAGGATGCTGCTGGTAGGACGACATGCGCATATTTTGCAGATTCACACATGAAGATGTCTTGTACGACCAATAGGTCCAGTTTGGATAATGCTTCTTGGACTCGCTGATTGTCGGGATCAGTATGGGCAATATCTGAACCAATCATATACAGAGAACGCATCTTTCCTTCAAACATCTTCTCCAGCATGACAGGATATGTCATTCCAGGTGTATCGGGGACATCAACACCCCAGATCGCTGAGACTTCAGCCCGTCTGTCGGGATCGGATACTGACTGGTAGTTGGTGTAGACATTAGGCAATGCACCCATGTCACATGAGCCTTGGACATTGTTCTGTCCCCTGAGTGGATTGATACCTGTACCAGGTCTACCCACATTTCCCGTCAACAAGGCCAGACTGGAGAGCGACATGACTCCTTCAGAACCATGGCTATGTTCAGTCATGCCCAGTCCATGAACAGACATCGCAGCATCTGCTGCGGCATAGAGATGAGCGGCTGCTTCAAGGGTAGGAATGGGGATGGTGGTCAAACGAGAACACAGTTCGGGTGTCATCAGTGCGACCATTTCCTTGTAGGGTTCAAGATTCTCAGTTCTCGTGTTCATCCATTCATCACTTGCTTGTAATCCATCTCGCAGAATGATATGAGCAAGCCCTTGGTAAAGTGCAACATTAGTTCCTGGACGCAACTGAAGATGAATGTCAGCGATCTTCGCTAATTCGGTCTCTTTAGGGTCTGCGACTATCAGCCCCATCCCCCTCCTTCTGGCACGCAGGATTCGAGATCCGGTGACTGGGTGTCCATGGATCGGATTACATCCTGAGGCCAGCAATATATCGGTCACATCGATATCAGAGAGACTGTTGGTACCAGCACCTGCACCAAAGACTGTCATCATGCCCTTCACGGTTGCCGAGTGACAAACTCTGGCGCAATTATCCACATTGTTGGTGCCAATGACTGCGCGCATCAATTTTGAGCCGAGATAATTCAATTCGTTGGTGGAACGAGATGAGGTGATTGTACCAATACAATGTGGTCCGGATTCAGTCTTGAAACGCTGCCAACTCTCGGCGATGTGAGCATATGCTTCATCCCAACTCGCCTCACGAAAATCTTCATCGATGGAATTTCTGATCAAAGGTGTGGTCAATCGATCTTGATGGTGAATGTATGCAGAAGCAAAACGTCCCTTGACACATGAATGGCCCTGATTGACCGGGGAGTCAGCGACTGGTTTCATCGAAACGAGTTTATCTCCTTTCACTCCAGCATCGAACTGGCAACCAACTCCACAGAAAGCGCATGTGGTGCGCACCCAGGTATCTGCAACTCCATGTGTTCGCTCGACCTTGTCCTCCAACGCAGCCACCGGGCATTCATCCACACAAGCGCCACAGGATACACAGTCAGAATCCATGAATGGAACATCTGCACCAGCGATGATCTTGCTGAAGAAGCCACGTCCATCGATTGAAAGAGCGTGAGTCACCTGAATATCATCACAAGCACGGATGCAACGGGAACAGACGATACACTTGGTGGGATCGAATGAGAAGAAGGGATTTGAGTCATCTATCGGCATTCCTTCACAAGAAGGGATATTGTCGTATCTGACCTCGCGTAATCCTACTTCGGCTGCAACATCCTGTAGTTCACAGTCTCCATTAGCGGTGCAGGTCAGACAATCCAATGGATGCTCACTGACATATAGTTCTGTGATTCCCCTACGCAGATGCCATAATCTATCAGACTTGGTGGCGACATTCATCCCTGGACTGACAGGAGTGGTGCACGAGGATGGAGTTCCTCGTACTCCATCGATCTCAACCACGCATATTCGACACGAACCGAAAGCATCGAGATGCGGAGAATCACAAAGACTGGGGATGTCAATTCCATTATCTCTAGCGACCTGCATGACTGTTTGGCCGCTTTCGGCAATGACTACTGTATCATCAATGGATATGGTGAAAGTAGTGTCACTCATTCAATCCACCTCCGAATGATGCCGGCCACTTCTGCATGGTGGAGCGTATCGGCATCATCGCCAATCCACCGAGAGCACATAGCGATGTTGAAGTCATGACATCATCGAGATCCTCTAGCAATTGACGGTCCCCAACCTTTTCTTTTGAGGTACCAATCCTTCGGAGCAGTTCCAAAGCCCGTTGGGTACCGATTCGGCAGGGAGTACATTTTCCACAACTCTCATCGCGGAAGAATTCCATCCAACCAATGACTTCTGAGCGTGGATCGAAATCACTGTCGTAGCATACGAAGCCTCCGTGTCCTAACAACCCTCCAGATTCACTCAAGCCTTCGAATGATAACTCCACCGAGTCCAACTCATCAATGTCAAACACCCCGCCCAATGGGCCACCAGCCTGAACTGCTACAATACCCTCGATATCTGAATGTTTTCTGATCATTTCTGCAACTGTTCCACCAAATGGGATCTCAATGCATACCGGTTCCTTGACAGCACCTACAATCTGGGCAACAACCGTTCCTTTGCTGCGTTCAGTTCCGATTGAACCATAGAGTTCACCACCCAAGCGCATGATCGCCGCAACCAGAGCGAATGTAAGGACGTTATTGACCACAGTTGGACGCCCATAGAGTCCTGATTGTGTGGGGTATGGAGGACGTGCTCTGACTTCACCGCGTCGCCCTTCAAGGCTTTCTAGAAGTGCGGTCTCTTCACCACAGACATAGGAGCCAGCACCGAGTGCAACGGTGATGTCGAAATGTTCGCCCAGGATACCTTCCTCACGGGCGTCTTGAAGGGCAGAGTCCAGTATCATCTCGGCATTCGGATATTCGCTACGCAGGTACACCCAACCATATCTGGCGCCGATCGCTTCTGCGCAAATCGCCATCCCTTCAATCATTGCATGAGGGTCTCCTTCAATGATCATCCGGTCGATGAAGGTTCCAGCATCTCCCTCATCGGCATTGGCTACCACATACTTCACATCGTCTTCCTCCGTAGCAGCGGAGGCCCACTTGAAATGGGTAGGAAAACCAGCACCACCGCGGCCTCTCAATCCAGCCTTCTCTATTTCAGCAAGAATTCCTTGTGTCCCAACCTCTCTCGCCTTGGCGAGTCCAGAATATGAGCCACGGGCTCGCAATCCATCGATATCGAGAGGATTGACTTCCCCCAGATTCGCCATTGCAAAACGTCGTTGGGCAGCGAATACTGGCAATTCAGATATATTCCCTAATGATTTACTGTGCCCAGAGGCATCACCAGACTCAAGCAGGGATAGAATCTCCAACAGTTCATCGGATGAGAGGGGCCCGAATGCATGTCTTTCTGCATCGATATCCAACTCCAGCATCGGCTCAAGATTGAAGATTCCACGACTCCCCGTTCTGATGAGTGCTGAGTCACTTGGCGCATTCTGCAGTAATTGAACAGCAATTTCTTCACTTCCCTTATCCAGACTGATACTATCTTGACTGATGTAGAATTGCATACCAGTCCCAGTTCTGGAAACAGGAATGCCGTGGAAACTCTCATCTCTGACCACCGCAGGTCCACTGGCACAGAGCCCGGCGCAGTGCAATGATCCTACATTCTCTCCAGAGGATTTCAGTTCTTGAATCACGTCTTCAGCACCGCGTGCACGGCAAGCCTCTCCGATACATACCCTGATAGTTGAAACATCGGGTTTGAGTTCGGCATAGTAGCCGATGGCACCTTTCACCTTGGCCGAGGTGGTACCGGTGAGGGAGGCGATTTCAGCAATCCTCTCCACACTCGGCTCACCCTTGGTTCGAACCTCTTCCCTGAGCAGGTCGAGAAGTACAATCCCCGGTCGAGCAGGGTCCCAATCATTCTCAATTGGATTGATATCTCCACCACCTGTCAATGTTCTCAACCTTCCCGTGGGTGTACGCCTTTGTCAATGTTCTTCAGAAAAATATTTTCACACTCCTGTTCTTTCTTCAGATGGCAGCAGGTATGATACTGTGCTGTTGTTTCTAGTGAATCCGTATAATGCGATCCCCGCCTGCCTGGCCAGATCGACAGCCATACTGCTGGCAGCTCCAATCGCAACGATGGCAGGAATGCCGGCGGCAATGGCCTTGAGCACCAATTCAGAACCAATTCTGCCAGAAAGACATAGGATTGTATCTGAAAATTGAATATTCATGTTAGTACCCGCACCAACCACTTTATCAACACAATTATGCCGTCCGACATCTTCCTTCACAACAAGGATTTCACCTGTGGGAGTGAATAATCCTGCAGCGTGTATCCCTCCAGTGGATGTGAATGCAGACTGAACCTCCAGCATCTTATCTGGTAATCCAAGTAGCAGGTCACTGTCGATCTGTATTCCAGTGATCGAACATTCATGGACCATGGCCAATAGATCTGAGAAATCCTGCCGACCACAGATTCCACATGCGGTTCCGTTACTTATCCTGCCTCGAGGAGTTATGTCAAATCCACCCCCTTCTGGCAGCAATATTGTTGCTGCATCTCCAGAGAGAGAGATTTCGATATCTGATATTGAGCAATCCACCAATATCCCTTCACTGACCAGCAACCCAGTGACCAGTTCATGATCTGCTCCTGGGGTGCGCAAGATGCTTACCCAGCGATGAATTCCATCCTCATTCTCGAGGTCTATGCTCAATGGCTTTTCTGATGCGATGAC
>Ga0315334_10002562_pt1 | contig 11368 bp, 7 predicted proteins | sample M150034915metaG_FD_205555 | JGI IMG/M metagenome (GOLD analysis project Ga0315334, IMG submission 205555) | Ammonia-oxidizing marine archaeal communities from Monterey Bay, California, United States - M1 500m 34915 | ecosystem: Environmental > Aquatic > Marine > Intertidal zone | place: USA... | reverse complement strand
TCCGGCGGATGAATGGATCGGTCCTGGTGGGGACCCATTTTGCGGCGTGATTCAGAATGATCGCATCTATGGTCGTGGATCATGTGACATGAAAGGCTCACTGGTCGCAATGCTGTCCGCAGTCTCACGATTACCCCAAAACCAGCAACGGGCTCCACTGTGGGTTGTCTGCACTGCTGACGAAGAAGTCGGTTTTCTGGGAGCGAAGAATCTGGTCCGAAACTCGGCAGAATACCGCAACATCGTTCACGCCCAACCCCTCGCAATCATTGGCGAACCAACTCGATTGTCGGTAGTGCACGCACATAAAGGCATTGTCGGAATGCGAATCACAAGCCGGGGACGTGCCGCCCACAGCAGCACGACCGACGGCATCAATGCCAACGAAGCCATGGTGCCCATGCTGCAAACTTTGCTTGACATCCACCGGCAAACCCAGCAGTCAGAAAAACATCACGACGATCGCTTTGATCCGCCAGTGTTGTCCTGGAACTTTGGTGTAAGTGACAGTTGCAACGCCGTCAATATTACGCCCGCAAAATCTGTCGCTTGGGTATCACTGCGCCCCATGCCCAACATCGATGGCAGGGACTTCATGGACCTTGTCGCCGAGCGGGCGGAATCGTTGGGACTTGAATACGAAGTATGCGAGGGCGGCTCGCCCTTCTGGATTGACCCGAGTGCTTCCTGCATTCGTGACATGTGTACCCTCGCAGCAGGGCAGCCCAAAACTGTTTGTTACGGTACTGATGGCGGTGAGTTCAGCGAACTCAAGCATCGAGTCGTTTGCGGCCCCGGCGACATCGTCCAAGCACACACCGCTGACGAATGGCTTGAGATCGACCAACTTGAGAAGGGCATCGACCTTTACGAAAAAGCCATCCGCTTCTGGTGTGGAAGTTCGTAACGGCAGAACGAAAACGGACGACACGAGTCATTCCTCCGGACGATCTGCATCATCCGCTGCGTTCATTCCCAATTGACGCATCTTGCGATACAGGTTGGATCGATGGAGACCTAAATGCTCCGCCGCATCGGTCATATTGCCAGAACAGATATCGATAGCCCGATCGATGTGCTCAACCTGAAATTGCTTGGTTGCTTCATTCAAATTGCCACTGATGAACGACTGGCCCCCGGCAGGTTTTCGCAGGCTGGCGGTCAGCATCAAATCCTCAGCCTCTATTTGTTCTTCGCTACAAAGGTAGGCAACCCGCTCAATAGTATTTCTCAGTTCCCGAATATTGCCGGGCCATGGATGCGTTTGCAGGGCTTGGCGAGCACTCCGCTGAAAAACCGGTACCGTTCGACCAATCTGGTAACAAAACTGCTCTAGGAAATGGTTCGCCAACAACAGGATGTCGTCACCCCGTTGGGCCAGCGGTGGCAACAAAAGATTGACGACATTGAGACGGAAATACAGATCCTCCCGAAAGCGTTTCTCAACGATCATTTCTTCGAGTGGTTGATTCGTTGCAGCGATCACGCGGACGTCAACCGGAATCGTTTGGGATCCACCCACACGAACGACGACCTTTTCCTCGAGAACACGAAGCAGCTTTGCTTGCCCCCCGGGGCTCATATCGCCCACTTCATCGAGAAACAGGGTGCCGCCGTTGGCCAACTCAAATTTCCCGGCCCGTGTTTGATTCGCATCCGTGAACGCACCCTTTTCATGACCAAACAACTCACTTTCCAGCAGTGATTCGACGAGAGCGGCGCAATTCACTGCAATGAAGGGTGCGTTGCGGCGGCCGCTCTCAAAATGGATGTGTCGAGCGAGCACTTCCTTGCCGGTACCATTTTTCCCCAACACCAGAACCGTCAAATCTGTCCTGGCTACTTTCTCTGAACTCAGCCTGATCTTGGTAATGCTCGGATGCTCACCAATCAACGGGCTCGCCGAAGCTGCATCTTCCACCAGTCGATCACAGGTCTCAGATAACTTTTTACGCATCTTGAGAGACTGGATTGCCACAGCCGCATGAGTCGCCAGATCGCTTAGCACCGTTGCATCGCAAGCTTCAAAGCCAAGACCCGTGTGATTGATTGCCTCGAAAACCCCTATCAATTCATTACGTTGACCCTGCATGGGAACCGCAACCAGTGACCGAGTCTGGAACTCCAGAGACTGATCCACCTTTCGGTTGACCCGGGACTCGTCATCACTACCGCCGTTCCATATTTTGGATTCACGAGAGCCGAGGACTTCTCCCACCACTCCGACGCTATCGTCAACTTCCAAAGCCCCTCCTTCAACACCAAGGGCAGGGCGGCCAATTAGTTTTTTGCGGCGTTTATCCCAGAGAAAAATGCTGGCTCGCTCACAATTCAGCAACTCCGTAGCGGTGTCAGCGATGCCGTGCAGCAGAGCCACATCATCTTCCAGTCGTTGCCATTGGGCAGCGGCATCCATGACTGCCTGCAACTGGTCGATACGGCGTATTCGACGCTCACGACGATCGATGCTTTGCAACGCAGACCCAATCAGTTCAGCAGCCCGTTGAAATCGCTGCAGAGTCTGACTGGCTTCCTCGGATGCAGCCTTGTTGGTTTGCACCAGTAAAGCGGCAACCATGGGTGCGGACGCCGATAATCCCGCCAGCGGAGGATGATTGGCGTCCCCCTCGCTGACCAGTGGAGTCACACACCAACCCTTAGCAATCCTCGTCGATCCAAGATCGAGTGCTTCACCGATCAGAAGTTCGGGAATCTCTACACTCTCACCAACCCAGATTTCGCGATTCCACTGGCCAAGGCTTTGACTCACGAGCCCTCCTGTCGTCTCCCCAAGGAACTGAAGCAAGTCAGGAAAAATCGATTCGAGAAATTCTGTGCGACAAATATCCTTTTTCAGGGACTTTGACACCTCAACAACGAGGCGAATCTCTGTGTTTTCTGTATTACGGGGCTGGGTGCGGTCTTTCAACGGATCACTCAGGCAGGAAAATAGGGAATATGTCAGCTGAGGCAGGCAAAACCTCTGGTCCGGAAATTCATTTTGTCATTTGTTAGGCAAATAGACGACTCTAAGGGATTGGCGGTATCCTGTGCGTTGGATCGCCCGTCGCCCCAAAGAGTGCGGCGGTACATTTCGCCAAGCAGGAATCGTTCGATATGCAGTTCAATGGGAAAAAAGGGCTTATTCTAGGTGTGGCCAATGATCATTCGATCGCCTGGGCAATTGCAAAGCAAATCATGGAAGCCGGGGGTGAATGTGGGTTTACTCATCTTCCAGACCGTGAGGATGACGAACGGCAACGTAATCGTCGACGGGTGTCGCAATTGACTGACAAGTACGAAAACGCCAAATTTCTGATCCCCATGGATGCACAGAAGGACGGGGATATCCAGAGCGTATTTGAACATACCGCCGAGCAGTTCGGGAAAATAGACTTCCTGCTGCACTCGATTGCCTTTGCAGATCGGAATGATCTAGCCCGCGATACGGTGTTCACCAGTCGCGATGGCTTTAAATTGGCAATGGATGTCAGCGTCTACACGCTGATCGCCTGCACTGCAGCGGCCAAACCGATCATGAATCCCGGAGGCTCCATCGCCACCATGACCTACTTTGGTGGTGAAAAGTGTGTTCCCGGCTACAACGTGATGGGAATCTGCAAGGCAGCTCTGGAAGCAACTGTCCGCTATTTGGCTTATGACATGGGACCTCAGGGCGTCAGAGTCAACGCCCTCTCAGCCGGCCCAATTCGCACTTTGGCGGGCCGGGCAGCAGGCGTCGAAGAAATGTTGACGTTGTATGAGCACATGGCACCACTGGGTCGCAATGTCAGCCATGAAGAAGTGGGCCGCACTGGCGCGTTCTTGCTCAGCGGTAATAGTGAAGGTGTTTCCGGCGAAATCCTGCACGTTGATGGCGGGTACCACGCCATGGGCAGCCCCGGTCGACTGTTGGACAAAATGAAAAACGATTGAACAAATCGTTGATCCAACAACCGCATGTTTCCCTGATTTCTCCCTCCGATGGGACTGCTCAATCCTCTCTACCCTGCAAAGGAATCATCCATGGTTCGTACCGCCAGCACCATGCTACCGTTGGGTACCCAGGCACCTCCGTTTTCCCTGCCTGACACAGACGGCAACACAGTGCAATTGTCTGACTTGTCTGGCAGCAAAGCCTTGCTTGTGATTTTCATGTGTAATCACTGCCCCTACGTCAAGCATGTCGCCGAGCAACTGAAGTCACTTACAGACGACTACATGACACGCGGTTTGGTAGTTGCAGCCATCAGCAGCAATGATGCCGACAAATACCCGGATGACTCGCTGGAGGCGATGGCCACTGAAAAAGCAGACCGCTGTTATCAGTTCACTTATCTTTACGACGAGTCGCAGCAAGTCGCTCAAGCTTATGCTGCCGCCTGCACGCCTGACTTTTATCTTTTCGATAGCGACCAAAGATTGGTCTATCGCGGCCAACTCGACTCCAGCCGACCCAAAAGCGATACGCCCGTGACTGGTGAGGACCTGCGAGCGGCCATTGATGCCGTTCTGGAAGGTCAATCGCCCGCAGACCAGCAAACACCCTCCATTGGCTGCAACATCAAATGGAAAGAGGGCAACGAGCCACAGTACTTTAATCCACAAGGGATTGCGTGAGCGGCCCCTACCTTCAGGAATTGACCCTGCAACTGGCAATCGGTGCATCCCAACTCGATTCGTCCTTGCGAACCCGGCACGCTCAATGGCTGACCGAGCAACAACGCGAAGACGGTGGATTCGCCGGACGTGAAGGTGAGAGTGATCCCTATTACACCGCCTTTGCATTGCGGGCGCTATGGATTCTCGATGCCCTCGATGCAGAGATTGGCGGAAAAGCTGCTGTCTTTCTGAGACAAAGATTGACCCGCAAGGAATCGATCATCGATCTGATTTCCCTGATCTTTGCATCGGCAATCGTCGAATTGGCAGTCGGTGAAGTTGTCATTCCCGACGAGGACAACAACTGGCGCCAAAACGTTTCCAGTCTGCTTGGAACCCTGCGTACTGACGATGGTGGTTTTGCAAAAACTCCTGAGGGAAGGGCTGGCAGCACGTACCAGACCTTTCTGTCGATACTGTGCTATCAGTTGATTGAAATTCCGGTCCCCGATATCGATCGTGTCGAGACGTTTCTCGATTCACAGCTGCAAGCAGAAGGAGGTTATCTCGAGATTCGTGCTGCCAAGAGACCCGGCGTCAATCCAACCGCGGCTGCAATTGGAAGCTTGAAGGCGCTTGGCAAGCTGGATCCAGCCACCCAGGCCAACACCGCCGCTTTCCTGTCTGAAATGCAGTCCGATGAGGGTGGCTTTACAGCCAACACCCGCATCCCGTTTGCGGATTTACTTAGTTCTTTCACCGGGCTTTTGACTTTGGCCGATCTCGATTCGGTCTCTAAGGTGAACACCGAGGCAATCAGGCGATATGCTTTATCCATGCAATCACCGGAGGGTGGATTCGTCGGCTTCACGCTCGATCAGACAGCCGACGTTGAATACTCTTTTTATGGTCTCGCAACGCTCGCTCTTTGTCAGTTATGCAGATGAACCAATCGAAACCTGCACACGAATTGTTGGTTACCCACCTCGCCAAGTCATTTCCGACTTCCGACCAGCCACTGCCCGTCCTTCAGGACGTGTCGATGGAGTTGACTGCGGGTGATTCCGTCGCCATCGTCGGCCCCAGTGGCAGTGGTAAAAGCACTCTATTACAGATTCTGGGGACACTCGATCGCCCAGACACCGGAACAGTCACCATCGATGGAACTGATCCTTTCAGTCTTGATGAAAACTCGTTAGCGAGTTTTCGCAATCAGCACATCGGATTCGTATTTCAGGACCACCACCTGCTACCACAATTGTCAGTGCTGGAAAACGTTCTGGTTCCAGCGCTGGCGGTGGGCAAAACATCGGCCGATCAACTTTCGTATGCACATGAGTTAGTTGAAGCTGTCGGATTGGCTGATCGACACAGCCATCTGCCGAGTGAATTATCTGGTGGCGAGCGGGAACGTGTCGCCATTGCAAGGTCGTTGCTCATGCGTCCCTCACTGATTCTGGCAGATGAACCAACAGGCAATCTGGATCGCAGGACAGCAGACACAATCACCGAGCTGTTGATACAGTTACAGCAGTCATCCGGTGCCATCCTTATAACGGTCACACACAGCGACTCCCTGGCTGGTGCAATGCAACAAAGAAAAGAACTGCATGATGGTCAGCTTGTGTGATTTTGCTGTCAAAACATTGATTCGAAACTGCAAAAACCGGTCAGGCAACATCACCCAAATTCATTCGTTTTCCGTAGCGCCTCATGACCTGACTACGAAGCTCACTGAGCCCATCGGCGCTGAGTTCGGGATCTTCGTCAATCATCGACTGTGCAAGGGCACGAGCAGCAACTAGGACATCCTGATCGCGAATCAAATCCGCGATTCTCATCGGTGGCATACCACTTTGCTGCCGTCCAAGCATGTCGCCGGGACCCCTCAAGCGGAAATCAGCTTCGGACAACTCGAATCCATCATCGGTCTGCTCGAACACTTGCAAACGCTCATTCTCCTCCGGCGAGTCATCTCCATCGGTAAAAACACCGACATGACCCTCGTGAGTTCCCCGAGCAACACGGCCGCGGAGCTGGTGCAACTGGGCGAGTCCGAAACGCTGTGCCCCCAAAATGGTCATCACCGTGGCGTTTGGAATATTGATTCCAACCTCGATCACGGTGGTGCTGACCAAAACTTGAATGTGACCAGCTGAAAACGCATCCATGATGGACTGTTTTTCGTCGGGATGCATGCGTCCATGCAACAATCCCACCCGGTAGTCTGCCAAAGCACCATTGCAAAGGTCTTCAAACACCGCCTCGACCGAAGCAACATCTTCGCCTGCTTCATCGTCCGTGGAAGTCATCGAGACGCGAGGTGCCACGACGAACACCTGTCGCCCCTCATCGATTCGGTCACGCACGAAACCCCACCAGCGATCCCTCCATCCGTCATGGGCCAGATAGGTATTGATCTTCCGACGTCCCGGCGGTTTTTCTCGCAGAGTGCTCAATTCCACATCGCCAAACAATGTCATCGCGATCGATCGCGGGATAGGTGTCGCCGACATCACCAGACAGTGTGGATCAACCCCGCCGCTTCGCAGTGCGACGCGTTGAGCGACCCCAAATTTGTGTTGCTCATCAATGACACACAAACCGAGAGACTTGAAATCGATGCCGCCGTAAATCAATGCCTGAGTTCCAACCAGCAGGTCAGTCGTCCCGGCGGCTACCGATTCAATTTCATTCCTTCGTTCACCAGCACTGAGTGATCCGCACAACAAACCAACTCGGACCCGACTGTCAGTCAACGTCTGCGTGAGAGTCTGATAGTGCTGCCGTGCGAGCACCTCCGTTGGGGCCATCAATGCTGCCTGATGACCATTGGCAACTGCCAGCATCATTGCGTAAATCGCCACCACGGTTTTGCCACTGCCAACATCCCCCTGCAGCAGGCGATTCATGGGAAACTGTCGCGACATGTCACGACTGATTTCACCAATGACGGACTTCTGGTCTCCTGTCAATTCAAACGGAAAACGATTGACAATCCTTGCGTCAATCATCGCACTTGAGGCAAGCGGCGGTGAATGCAGGTCGGTAGTCAGTTGCCGACGCCTCATTGCCAGCGCCAACTGCATCACAAAAAGCTCTTGGAACACCAAACGCGTTCGAGCAGCAAGCAAGGCAAGTGGATTATCGGGTTGATGCAGAGATCGAAGTGCAACGTCAATCGTCACAAGATCGCCTCTCAGATCGACACCCTGTTTCCGTAGTTGATCGGCTCCTTCCTGCCGCAGGCTTGGTGGCATGACTTCCACCAAATCGCCAGCCAGACGCTCGATCGTCTCATTGACCAGGCGTCTGACTTCTGATTGCTTGACGCCATCGGTCAGGGGGTACACAGGTAGTATTCGCGGCTCAGGTACATCCTCCGCGTCATCCAACAGTGTGACCTTGGGATGCACGAACTCCATCCGCATCCCGTTCAGCTTGGGTGTACCCGACATGAGTACGCGTTGATCGACGATAAGTTGGTCAGATCGAAAGGGTTGATTGAAGAACAACATTCTCACGATACCTGATTCATTCTGAACCAGAGCTGCAAACATTGACTTCCCGGGTTTCCTCGAAACGAACTCAGCGTCAACTACCGTTCCGACCAGTGATGCCGCCTTACCCTCTTCGAGAGAATCCACCATCCCGCTAGGTGCCGGATACTCGTAATCGCGTGGAAAAAGAAAAATGACATCTTGAGCGTTGCGCAGACCCAGACGAGTGAACCGCTGCGCACGCACCGCCCCCATTCCCGGCAGATACTGCAGGGGAGTAACAAGCGTCAGCTTGTCTCCATCACTCTCGTCGGTTCCACCTTGCATTCGTTCGACTCAGTCACTTCCCCGGTAAATGTGGTCCTGACCAGTTTCAATCGTAACGCAATCGTCGACGCAATTCATCCAGCAAGATTTACGGCGTTCAGTCTGACTGTCAAGCCAGCAAGAAAGAACCCGAGATAATCAGGCAAACAAAACCCTGAGGGATATGCCACTCAACCCATTTCGATCTCGTAGCCTTTTCGATAGGGACGAGAGAGAAATGCGTTCGCTTCCTTATCACCAACGATCTGCTCAGTTTTTTGGTCCCACTTCAACTTCCTGCCGAAGCGAGCCGAGATACCTGCTAGGTGGCACGATCATTCTTGTCCTTGGTCTCCTGTGCTAACGTCCGCTGCTGCCAAGAAAAGTAGGGAACGGACACGGCTGCTCAGGTGGCCGCTGACGTTTTCAAGAACTTTCGGCGATTTACTGTATTGTGGACCACTTTCGAACTCCTGCTTGATGATTTCAATGGCAAAGATGCTGGCAGCCCCACTGCGAGGACTTAGTAATCAAGATATTCCTTCTAACCACGGCCGATTGAGGGCGTGGTGCTGACGGTCATCGCTCCCGCACGAATGAACTGAACGCTGACAAAAAGCTTCCAGCAATCCTGCGTGCGTCGTCAGACAGTACCATCGGTCACTGCTCACATTCTAACAGAAACAGCATGCTTTTGGCAGATTCGAAGATCGATCGCACACGCCTCTGGGACTGAATCGTAGAGGATGTTGAAACACTTGATGAGGAGGATTCTCATCCCGCCACTTTTCACCTTCAAAACAACACAGCGGTCAAAGTCGAACACAAAGATCAGTTCGTCGGATAAATCGTGTGGTTGGGATTTCGTTGCACGTCAGTCGGGATGCGTTCCGACAACCATCTGTGGGGAAAAACAAATGGAGAAAACTCCTGACAACGTCCAAAGTGGCTTGAAACCCCGGTCAAGCGACGATTTTTTAACCGATCACGCAGGGCGAACCAAAAGGTATACTTATTGTTCTCGCTCGACCGCGTTCGCCGCGCCGGAAAATCCCGAATCTCGTACACCGAAACTGATCATGCCCGATACAAATGCCAATCTGCACGATGCTATTACCGAGGGTAATGTGCCAGAATTGCACACTAAGATCCTGGCGAGCGAGTTTGTCTTGCTCAGCACTTCCAAGTCGGAAGATAGTGAGGACGAGAACATCGGAGCCCTGACTGCGGAGATCCAGGACTTCGAGGTGCTCGTTGCCTTTACTAGTGAAGAGAACGCCGGAAACTTTGTTCAGGAAATGAGCGAACTTTTTGCCGAGGATGAGTCGGTAGACGGCATTCTGGTGGAAGGTGCAGCCATGCTGGAATACCTTCCAGAAGGCTATGGTTTATTGCTCGATCCCGAACTGGAAAACACCAGTATCATGGAACCACGCATGACAGCTGACATCCTGGCCCTGCAGAAATGAGAGACTTCGGTCAAGGTTGCACCTCCACCGAGCATTTTCAACCTCGCATCAATAGGTTCGTTGAGCACTTGCCTTTTTAGTGCAAGATCCGGAGCGGCACTGCTGGAGTTTAAGCACGTCAATTCGATCGCCGCGTTGGGGAACCTCAAAATGTACTTTGCATCAAACCGGAAAAATCCAAAATCAGCTTGGACTTTTCCGTTTGGTGGACCGCGTTAAACGACCTTCAATGATGCTTTCTTTTCGGAAGTTGAAAAAGTGAGAAAATCAAGAACGCCACTGGTACTCATCGCCTGCTTGCCCATTTTCTTGGCTTCAGTCTCGCTGGCTCAGGACTACAAGCGGCTGCCTCCCGATGGACAAACCATTGATCCGACAATTCGCGAGACCCTCGAAACTCGGGTAGAAAAACTCCAACACAAAATCAATGCACTGGCTGAAGCCAGCAAGGATGCTGAAAGCTGGCAACCAGATGTTGAAGTATTGGTCCGTGCGGTTCGTTTGGCCCTGGTCCAGAAGTTGTTTTTCAAACAGTCAGAAACCGCAGTCGCGACGTCACTTCTGGACGAAACCGAGCGGCGATTGCAAGCTGTAAAACATGGGGATCGCAACCTGATTCTGCTTGGACTGCAAAAGGACCAAGAGGACAAAATACAACTGTTGGTTGGCGGTTTCCGTTCCCAAATCGATGATTCAATTCAGCCCTATGGTTTGGTCATCCCAATTGGCTTTCAAGGTAGCAATACTCCGTACCGTGTCGATGTTTGGCTGCATGGTCGAGGTGATACGAAAACAGAAATTCCGTTCATCCATGAGCGGATGACCAAGGTCGGTCGCTACTCACCCGAAAACACCATCGTTCTGCATCCATTTGGACGACACTGCAACGCATTCAAGTTTGCAGGTGAAACAGACGTCTACGAGGCACTGGCCCACCTCGGAGAACTCGTTTCCATCGACAAAAGACAAGTCTCCATTCGCGGATTTTCGATGGGTGGAGCAGGATGTTGGCATTTCGCGGTCCATGATCCGGGCCGTTGGTTTGCGGCAAACCCGGGTGCTGGTTTTGTCGACACCATTGTCTATCAAGGCTGGACGCAGCAGACACCTTACCCAATCAATACGATTCGACAGAAACTGATGAACTGGTACGACGTTCTGCCTTGGGTCAGCAATCTGGCCAACACACGCACCATCCCATACAGCGGTGAAAAAGACAAACAGAAACAGGCGGCTGATCGCGTGGTTGCCAAAACACAAAAGCTTGGGATCGAGGTTCCCTATGTGGTCGGTAAGAACATGGGACACAAGGTAGATGCTGAGTCAGCCTTGACCATCGAAGCCAAGATGGACACATGGGCGAAAGATCCCGAGCCATCACCCCGCAAGACGATTGACTTTACAACCTATACCCTTCATTACAACACAATCGACTGGATCAAAATCAGCGGATTGGAGTCACATTGGAGCCCAAGTCGAATTCAGGCAGAG
>Ga0315334_10002561_pt1 | contig 11370 bp, 9 predicted proteins | sample M150034915metaG_FD_205555 | JGI IMG/M metagenome (GOLD analysis project Ga0315334, IMG submission 205555) | Ammonia-oxidizing marine archaeal communities from Monterey Bay, California, United States - M1 500m 34915 | ecosystem: Environmental > Aquatic > Marine > Intertidal zone | place: USA... | reverse complement strand
TTTAAATGCTAGTCCAACTAAAATAAATACAATTCCAAAAGTTAATGCGTATTCATTAGAGTTTAATTGTGTTGAAATGACTTCAAAATTTGTTGATCCAGAAAAGCCATAAATCAATGAACAACCATATAATAATAGGCCAGATGATAAAGCGCTTAATACAAAATATTTTAATCCTGCTTCAGATGATTTTAAATTTTCTCTATTAAATGTTGCAAGTACATATAAAGCTAATGATTGAAGTTCAAGACCCATATAAAAAACAATCAAATCATTAGCGCTAATCATTATCATCATTCCAAGAACTGAGCTTAAAATCAAAACTGAATATTCTATTTTAAAAATATTAAAAATTTTTAAATAATTAGTTGAAACAGTCAAAACGCTAAAGGCTGCTAATAAAGTAACAATTTTCATTAATGATGAAAGAGGATCAATTATTACACTTTGATTGAATAATAACTCTTTATTAATACTGGTTGTCTCATTAAATGTAATTACAGCTGTAATAAGCAAAACTATTAAAGATATATTATGAATTAAATAAAAACTATTTTTTTTAAAAACACCTAAAATTAATAAAAACATAATTGATAAAGATAAAAAAATTTCTGGGAGAACTAAGTGTAAATTATCCATTATGATTTCGTTAATAAGTTTAGGTTATACATATTTATCAAATCGTTAACTGATACTTCAATAGTATTAATTAAAGGATCAGGATAAAAACCGAAAAATAATGTTGGTATTGCTAAGCTTATCAAAATTAAATACTCTGTTTTATTTAAATCAATCATTTTTTTTAATTCTTTGTTAATTAACTTTCCAAAAACAACTCTTTTGTATAACCAGAGCATATAAGCGGCTCCTAAAATAACTCCAAAACTTGCAATTACTGCCACTAAAAAATTATCCCTAAAAACACCCATTAAAATCAAAAATTCTCCAATAAAACCACTAGTTCCCGGTAGTCCTAAGGCCGCTAGAGTAAATAACATAAATAAAACAGAATATTTTGGCATAATTGAAACTATTCCCCCATATGTATTTATTAATCTTGAATGCATTCTGTCATAAACAACACCAACACATAAAAATAATGCTGCAGACACAAGACCATGACTTATCATTTGAATAATACTGCCTTCGATACCTTGCTGTTTAATTGTAAAAACACCAAGAGTTACAAAGCCCATGTGTGCAACTGAAGAGTAAGCAATTAATTTTTTCATATCTTCCTGCATTAAAGCTATTAAAGAAGTAAAAATTATTGCAATAACACTTAGAGTATAAATTAATGGTGTAAAAAACTCAGACGCAAGTGGAAATAATCCTAATGAAAATCTAATAAATCCATAACCAGCCATTTTAAGAAGAATGGCAGCTAATAGCACTGACCCTGCAGTTGGTGCCTCAACATGAGCATCAGGTAACCATGTGTGAAAGGGCCACATTGGTGTTTTAACTGCAAATGAACTAAAAAAAGCCAGCCATAGAAGGTTTTGAAATTTAACGTCTATACCAAGTTCATAAAGTTGAACAACATCAGTTGTACCAGTTATCCAATAAATTGAAATTATTGCAACTAACATCAACACTGAACCTAAAAGAGTATATAGAAAAAATTTAAATGCTGAGTAAACTCGTCTTGGTCCTCCCCAAATTCCTATAATTAAAAACATTGGAATTAAACCAGCTTCAAAAAATAAATAAAAAACAAATAAATCTAGAGCACAAAATACACCTATCATAAAAGATTCCATTACTAATATTGCTATTAGAAAATCTCTTAATCTATTTTTAATTGTATTATTAACTGACAATATACATAGTGGAGTAATAAATGTGGTTAAAATTATAAATAAAATTGAAATACCATCAATTCCAACTTTGTAATTAACAAAACCAACTAACCAGTTTCTATCTTCAATAAATTGAAAATCTGAAATTGTTGAATCAAATAAAAACCATAAATAAATTGATAATAAAAAATTAACTACTGAAGTAAATAAAGCGACATATTTGGTTGTTGATTTATTTTCTGAACTATCTTTTGAAAAAAATAAAAAAATAGATCCTATCATAGGAAGTAAAATTAATGCTGAAATAATAGGAAAATTCATTATTTGATAATTAATAATGTTAAGAAAGCTGAAAAACCCAACAACATTATAAATGCATATTGATAGATATGGCCACTTTGAAATTTATTTGCTTTAATAGATAATTTTTTAATTATTTTTGATACTCCATCAGGTCCAAAACCATCAATGATTCTTAAATCAAAAAATTTCCATAAAAATATTCCAACTTTTTTTGATGATTTAACAAATACAACTTCATACAATTCATCAAAATACCATTTGTTTAATAAAAATTTATATAAAGGTTGATTTCCTTTAACAACTTCATCAGTAATTTTTTTATTTTTAACAAATAAATAATAAGAAAGTGGTATTGAGATAATTACGAGCAAAGGCGTTAAATACACAATCCAATATGGAGGATGTTCAGAACTTAAAGGTTCAAGAAAGAATATTGATTGAGACCAATAATTGCTTGTTAAACCATGATGTCCTATGAACAAATCTTTAAAAATAAAGCCAGCAAAAATTGCACCAATAGCTAACAAAATTAAAGGAATCAACATTACCAGTGGCGATTCATGTGTGTCCTCAATTTTAATATTTCTATTGTTATAATTTCCATGAAAAGTTTTAAATATTAATCTCCAAGAATAAATAGATGTTAGAAATGCTGTAAAAATACCAATGCCCGCTGCATAATATCCTGCGGTATTGCCCCTTAAATATGCAAATTCAATAATCGCATCTTTGGAATAAAATCCAGACATTAATGGAAATCCCGTTAACGCAAGAGTTCCTACAATCATTAAAGCGTATGTATATGGTAACTTTTTCCATACACCACCCATTTGATTTATATCTTGTTCATCTTTGAATGCGTGGATAACAGAACCCGATCCAAGAAATAGTAAAGCTTTAAAAAATGCATGAGTAAATAAATGAAACATTGCAACATTGTATGCACCAACCCCTGTTGCAAAAAACATATAACCAAGTTGACTACAAGTTGAATAAGCAATAATTTTTTTTATATCAGTTTGAACTAAAGCAACAGTTGCTGCAAATATTGCAGTTGTCATACCAACAACAGTAATTACATTTAACGCTAATTCTGAATACTCATAAATTGGAGAACATCTTACTACTAAAAAGACTCCCGCTGTAACCATTGTTGCAGCATGGATTAAGGCTGATACTGGTGTGGGTCCTTCCATAGCATCTGGTAACCATGTATGTAAAAAAATTTGTGCAGATTTTCCCATCGCACCTAAAAATAAAAGTAAACAAATTAAATCAACAGCCTTAAAATTTAATCCTAAAAATATTAATTCTTTATTAAGAAATGGAGTAACACCAGCAGCTGCCACAGATGGTATTTGTTTAAAAACTTCATCATAATTTACTGTTCCAAATAAATGGAAAATTAAAAAAATCCCTAAAGCCAATCCCAAATCACCGACTCTATTAACCAAGAAAGCTTTTATAGCTGCAGCATTTGCAGTTTCTTTTTTAAACCAAAAACCAATTAAAAAATAAGAGCAAAGTCCAACACCTTCCCAGCCAAAAAATAATTGAATAAAATTGTCTGAGGTAACCAACATTAACATTGTAAATGTAAACAAAGATAGATAAGCCATAAATCTTGGTTTATGTGGATCATGTGACATATAACCAATTGAGTAAATATGAACTAACGATGATACAGATGTTACTACAACCAACATAACTGCTGATAAAGGGTCAATATTCATTGACCAATTTACATTTAAACTTCCTGAATTAATCCAAGTAGCTATTACGATATTTTCCTCATAGTTATTTGCAATAACATTATAAAAAATAACAAAAGATATAATTGCTGATACTGAAACCAAAACACTAGTAACTATCTCTGAATTTCTATCACCAATATATCTTCCAAAAAAACCTGATATAACTGATGCAACTAATGGTAATATTATTACTGATAATTCCATTTTAACCTTTTAGCTTATCTATTTCCTCAACTCTAATCGTCCCAGAGTTTCTAAAATATACAACAATTATTGCTAATCCAATTGCGGCTTCAGCAGCTGCAACTGTAAGTATAAACAATGCGAATACTTGCCCAGACAAATCATTCAAATAAATAGAAAATGCAACTAAATTAATGTTTACAGCTAAAAGTATCAGCTCAATACTCATTAATATTACAATAATATTTTTTCTATTTAAAAATATTCCTATTACTCCAATAGTAAAAATTATTGCTCCAAGAGTTAAATAATGACCTAGTCCAATATTAATCATCAATTTTAACTCCTTTATTTGTCTCAACATTTTTAATTTCAACACCTTCTGATCTTTCTCTTGAAATTTGTTTAAAATAGCTCTGTTTCTTAACTCCTGATCTTTGTCTAAAAGTAAGAACAATTGCACCTATCATTGCAATTAAAAGTATCATTCCACTAATTTGAAATATGTGAATATAATCTGTATATAAAATTTGACCTAGAGAATGAGTGTTGCTTATTACATTATTTGCCGAAACATTTAGATTATTAAATAATTCAGGTTTGTGTTTCCAACCTCCTATAACAATTATTAATTCAAAAAAAATTATAGTACTTATAATTAAACCGATAGGAATATGTTTTGAGTTGTTAGCTGATGAAAACCATTGATTTTTTTGTTGAGCAACATTCAACATCATCACTACAAATAAAAATAATACAGCCACTGCACCAACGTAAACTATCAACATTATCATTCCTAAAAATTCTGCTCCAATCATTATGAATAAACAGGAGATGCTTATAAAATCTAAAATTAAAAAAAAAACTGAATGGACAGTATTTTTTGAAACTGTAAGCATAATTGCTGAAATAATTGCAATTGTTGAAAATATATAAAAGAAAATAGCATGAGCAATCATGTTGTTTATCTGTATTGACTATCTGCTTTAATATTTGCAGCCAGTATATTTTCCCACCTATCTCCATTATCTAAAAGTTTTTCTTTTGTGTAATAAAGTTCTTCTCTTGTTTCTGTAGAAAATTCAAAATTTGGACCTTGAACAATTGCATCAACAGGGCATGACTCTTCACAAAGACCGCAGTAGATACATTTCATCATATCTATATCATATCTAGTGGTTTTTCTGCTTCCATCTTCTCTCTCAGCTGATTCAATCGTTATAGCTTGAGCTGGACACACTGCTTCACATAATTTACATGCAATACATCTTTCCTCACCATTTGAGTATCTCCTTAAAGCATGTTCGCCTCTAAATCTTGGGCTAATTTTTCCTTTTTCAAATGGATAATTAATTGTTTTTTTTGATTTAAATATTTCTTTTATTGCGATAAATAATCCGCCAGCAAAATCTGTCATAAATATAGTTTTAAAAAGTCTTGATATTTTCATTTAGTTAATCGGTAAAAGATTAAAATAAAATAAATAACTTGCAGTTAATACAACCCAAATTAAAGAAAAAGGTAAAAATATTTTCCAACCTAATCTCATTAATTGGTCATATCTATATCTTGGAACTGTGGCTTTTACTAAAGCAAAAAGTATAAATAAAAGTAAAATTTTAAAAATTAACCAAATAGCACCTGGTATTAAGTTGAATGGATATAAATCTATTGGAGATAACCATCCGCCTAAGAATAAAATTGAACCCATAGCGCACATTAGGAGTATATTTGCATACTCTCCCAACCAAAACATTGCATACATCATTCCTGAATATTCAGTTTGATAACCAGCAACTAATTCAGCCTCTGCTTCAGGTAAATCAAATGGTGGTCTGTTTGTTTCAGCTAGTGCAGAAATAAAAAATATTACAAACATTGGAAATAATGGAATTACAAACCACAAATTTTCTTGTGCTAATACAATATCATTAAGATTTAAAGATCCTACGCATAGCAAAACATTAATGATGATAATTCCAATTGATACTTCATAAGAAACCATTTGAGCTGCCGATCTTATTGATCCTAGAAAAGGATACTTAGAATTAGAAGCCCAACCGCCCATAATAATTCCATAAACACCTAAAGAAGAAACGGCAAATAGATATAAAATTCCAACATTTATATTTGCTAAAACTTGTGTTTCACTAAATGGTATGACAGCCCAGGCTATTAAGGCTAAAGTCATTGTAACTATTGGTGCTAATATAAAAATTACTTTATTAGAACTAGCCGGTATAATTATTTCTTTAAATATGTACTTCAATGCATCTGCTAAAGATTGAAGTAATCCAAATGGTCCTACAACATTAGGTCCTTGTCTTTTTTGTACAAATGCCCAAATTCTTCTGTCTAACCATACGATCATTGCAACAGAAACGAGTACGGGTACTAATAAGAATAGAATTTTATAAACTTCCTGAAAAATAATACTTAAATATTCCATATTAACCGTTAGTTCCTGTAAGTTTTTTTTCTAATTTAGAATTATTACACTCACGCATAGTTTTTGATGCTCTAGCGATAACATTTGAAAAATAATAATCTTTAACAATTACTTGTAAGTTATCATCTTTAATTTGTTCATCATTATTATCTTTAATGTCAGATTGATTAGAATTCTCTTTTCTTAAATTAATATAATTAAACATACTGCTTTCAAGCTCATCTTTATCATTAAATAATTTCCGGTTATTCATAAATTCTGCTAGATTATTGATAATTTGCCAGTCTTCTTTAGCTTCTCCTGGCGGATAAGATGCTTTAAATGCTTTTTGGATTTTTCCTTCTAAGTTTGTGTAATGTCCATTTTGTTCAGTATAAGCAGCGCCAGGTAAAATTATATCTGCTAATTCAGCACCTTTATCACCATGACTGCCTTGATAAATTACAAATTTATTATTTTTTTTAAAATTTAAATTGTCTTGACCTAAAAGGTAAACAATTTCAAATTGATTATTGTTTAAACTATCAAAAATATTTTTTTTGTTATTTATTATACCTAGATCTAGATTTCCTACAGTAGAAGCATCTACAGATAAAACATTAATTGGATTCCAATCTTCAGTAATTTTATTATTAGTTTTTAAAAAATTTTTAATCAAAATAAAAATTGCTTTTGCAGAAATTAACTCAAACAATGACTCCCCTAAAATAATTAATGGTTTTTTAGAATTTAAGATCTCTTTTGAAACATCATGATGACCTTTAAATATATCAAAAATTGTTTTTATTTTTCCATCTAACGATTGATATGGGTATGTTAAATCACCAATGTCATTTAAAGATATAACTTTAGTTTTTTGATTAACATAAGATTTTCTTATTCTTGCATTTAATATAGTAGACTCAAATCTTAGATTAGCACCTATTATTAAAATAAGATCACTTTCTTCAATACCGTTGATTTTTGAATTAAATAAATAATTTTCTCTATTGTTTATATCTACAAATCTATTTGAAGACCTGCAGTCATAATTATTAGATCCTAATGTACGATCAAAAAATTCCTTAAAAATATAGCCTGTTTCCATATTGTTTAAATCACCTGCAAATCCTACGATTCTATCATTTGCTGTATTTTCAATTTTTGATTTAATAATTTTAAAAACCTCTTCCCATGAAGCTTTTTCAAATTTACCACTGTATTTAATATATGGTGTATCTAATCTTTGATTTAACAATCCATCACATGCATATCTAGTTTTATCTGATATCCATTCTTCATTTATATCTTCATTAATTAAAGGTAGAATTCTTTTTACTTCCCAACCATAAGTGTCTACTCTTATATTTGATCCAACTGCATCCATCACATCAACGGTTTCTGTTTTTTTTAACTCCCAAGGACGCGCTTCAAATATGTAAGGTTTAGAAGTTAATGCACCAACTGGACAAAGATCAATGACATTACCAGATAGTTCTGACTGTATAGATTGTTCTAAATATGTGGTAATTTGCATATCTTCACCTCTACCAATAGCACCTAACTCTGGAACACCTGCTATCTCAGTTGCAAATCGTATGCATCTAGTACAATGAATGCATCTTGTCATTTGAGTCTCAATTAATGGGCCCATATTTTTATCCGGCACTGCTCTTTTATTTTCTTTGTATCTCGATTTATCTATTCCATAAAACATTGACTGATCTTGAAGATCACACTCTCCTCCTTGATCACAAACAGGACAATCTAAAGGATGATTAGCTAATAAAAATTCCATTACACCCTTTCTAGATTTTTCTATTTTTGGTGTATTAGTTTTTATCACCATACCATCAGCCGCAGGCATTGCGCATGAAGCGATTGGTTTTGGAGATTTTTCTATTTCAACTAAACACATTCTGCAATTACCAGCTATAGATAATTTTTCGTGATAACAAAACACTGGAATTTCGACACCCACTTTTTCACAAGCTTGAAGAACAGTTAGACCTTCTTCAACTTCAACTTCAATATCATTAACTTTTAATTTAAGCATTTTTATCCAGTAAGTGTTGATCTACTAAATAAGGAATATTTTTATCTTTCTTTATTATTGGATCAAATTTATTTCTTTTTTTAATTTCATCTTTAAAGTGTCTTAATAAACCTTGAACTGGCCAAGATGAGCCTTCTCCAAATGCACAAATTGTATGACCTTCAATTTGTTTTGTTACATCCATCAGCATATCAACCTCATCACTTGATGCTTCTCCTCTAGCCATTCTTTCTAACATTCTCCACATCCAGCCAGAACCTTCTCTACAAGGTGTACACTGACCACAACTTTCATGTTTATAAAACCTAGCTATTCTTGCCATACATTTAATAATATCTTGATCTTTGTTTATAACGACAATTCCAGCAGTACCTAACCCACTTTTTTCTGCCAACAAAGAGTCAAAATCCATTTTAATATTATCACAAGTTGTTTTAGGTAATAATGGCATTGAAGAGCCTCCCGGAATTACAGCTTGTAAATTATCCCAACCTCCAATAACTCCACCTGCATGGGTTTCTATCAATTCTTTTAAAGATATTCCCATCTCTTCTTCAACATTGCAGGGGTTGTTTACATTCCCTGAGATACAAAAAATTTTAGTTCCAGTATTTTTTGGTTTTCCTAATTTAGAAAACCACTCACCGCCTCTTCTAAGTATTGTAGGAACTACTGCAATTGTCTCAACATTATTAATTATTGTTGGACATCCATACAATCCAATTAGTGCAGGAAAAGGTGGTTTTAATCTTGGCTGTCCTTTTTTACCCTCTAAACTTTCTAAAAGGGCAGTTTCTTCTCCACAAATATATGCTCCTGCTCCATAGTGAATATAAATATCAAAGTCCCAACCAATACCACTTGCATTTTTTCCAATTACATTATTTTTATAAGCTTCATCTATAGCTTTTTGAAGTTTTTGACCTTCATTAAAATATTCACCTCTTATATAAACATAACATACGTGAGCATTTACAGCATAAGATGCAATCAAACATCCCTCTATTAATTTATGTGGTTCAAATCTTAGAATATCTCTATCTTTACAAGTTCCAGGTTCAGACTCATCAGCATTAATAACTAAATAATGCGACCTTGAACCAACCTCTTTAGGGGTAAATGACCACTTTAAACCAGTCGGAAAACCTGCTCCACCTCGTCCTCTTAATTCTGAAAGTTTAATTTCATTTATTATCCATTCTTTTCCTTTTGCGCATAGCTCATTAGTATTAGACCAATCACCTCTTTTTTTTGCAGACTCAAAATCAGCCCCTGTATCATTATATAAATTTTGAAATATTCTATCTTTATCGTTAAGCATTTTTTACATTCAATAATGTTTTTCTATTATTTTCTGGTTCTGAATTTAATCTTCCTCTATATGATCCAGGCTCAGGTTTTTTTCCTGAAATAATTTGATCTAAAATCTTTAAAGTTTTTTCTTTATCTAAATCCTCATAATAATCATTATTAATTTGAATCATTGGTGCATTAATGCAGGCACCAAGACATTCGACCTCCATCCAAGAACAGGTTTTATCTTTAGATAATTCATTTTCGTTTTCAGAAATCTTTTCTTTACATGCCTCAACAATTTTACCAGCTCCTCTAATCATACAAGGAGTTGTAGTACAAACTTGTACAAAATTTTTTCCTACAGGTGTCAAATTATACATAGTATAAAAAGTTGCCACTTCATAAACTTTTACATAAGGCATTTCTAAGAGTTTACCTATATATTTCATTGCTGATAAAGGAATCCAATTATCATTTTGTTTTTGAGTTATATATAATAAAGACATTACAGCACTTTGTTGTTTGTCCTCTGGATATTTCTTAATTATATTTTTAGCTTCTTCTAAACTCTCTTTTGTGAACTCAAAATTTTCTGGTTGATTTTTTGATATTTTTTTTAATGTCATCTATCAACCTCTCCAAAGACAATATCAAGTGATCCTAGAACAGCAGGAACATCTGCTAACATGTGACCTTTAATTAAGTAATCCATTGACTGTAAATGAGAAAAACCTGGAGCTCTAATTTTACATTTGTAAGGTTTGCTAGAACCATCAGAAACTAAATATACTCCAAATTCACCTTTGGGAGCTTCTACAGCAGTATAAATTTCATCTTTTGGCACTCGATAACCTTCAGTAAATAATTTAAAATGATGAATTAAAGCTTCCATTGATTGTTTAATCTCTTTTTTTGACGGAGGGCTAATTTTTCCATCTAAAGATTTTATTATTCCTTTTTGCATTTTAGCTAAACATTGTTTAATAATTGAAACACTTTCTTTCATTTCTTCAATTCTGCATAGATAACGATCATAACAATCCCCATTTTTACCAACAGGAATTTTAAAATCTAATTGTTCATAACAATCATAAGGTTGTGATTTTCTTAAATCCCAAGGAATTCCAGATCCTCTAATCATTACACCAGTAAAAGAATAATCTAAAGTATCTTGTTTACTAACAACACCGATATCAACATTTCTTTGTTTAAAAATTCTATTATCTGTTAATAAATCTTCAAGATCATTTATCACTTTTGGAAATGTTTCACAAAATTTAGCAATATCTTCTTCTAGTCCCGATGGCAAATCCCGATGTACCCCACCTGCTCTAAAATAATTTGCATGTAATCTAGAACCTGATGCTCTTTCATAAAATGTCATTAATGTTTCTCTCTCTTCGAAACCCCATAAAGAAGGTGTTAATGCTCCAACATCTAAAGCTTGTGTTGTAACATTTAAAATATGACTTAATATTCTGCCTATTTCACAGAACATTACTCTTATAAATTGGGCTCTTATTGGAACATCAATTTTTAAAATTTTTT
>Ga0315334_10002560_pt1 | contig 11371 bp, 12 predicted proteins | sample M150034915metaG_FD_205555 | JGI IMG/M metagenome (GOLD analysis project Ga0315334, IMG submission 205555) | Ammonia-oxidizing marine archaeal communities from Monterey Bay, California, United States - M1 500m 34915 | ecosystem: Environmental > Aquatic > Marine > Intertidal zone | place: USA... | reverse complement strand
TGGCTCGACAACTACCCAATCGTCTCGCTTGAGGACGCCTTTGGAGAGGATGATTGGGACTCGTGGACAGAGTTCACCGCTCGCGAGGGACACCGCGTGCAGATTGTCGGCGATGACCTGTACGTCACCAATCCAACCAGACTCGCCAGAGGTATAGCCGAGGGAGCAAGCAATGCCATTCTCATCAAGCTCAACCAGATAGGCACGGTTAGTGAGACGTTGAGAGTCATCGAGTTGGCGCGCACCGCAGGCTTTGCCACAGTCATCAGCCACCGTTCCGGCGAGACCAGCGACGACATCATCGCCGATTTCGCGGTCGGTACCAACGCCGGTCAGATCAAGACCGGCGCCCCGGCTAGGAGTGACCGCACCTCAAAGTACAATCAATTGCTCAGGATAGCCGAGCAGTGCAACATATTCACTGACCTATTCTAATGCTGCTAGCAGCAGCGGAAGCACAATAGTCGCATCCGACTCTATGACGAACCTAGGTGTGTCGGGACCCAGTTTCTCCCAACTTATTTTCTCGTTGGGCGGCGCGCCCGAGTAACCGCCGTAGGACGGGCGTGACTCGGATATCTGCGCGAACCACGCCCACAGCGAAACATCGACCTTCGCATCTTGTCGTAGCATCGGCACCACAGAGATTGCGAAGTCACCCGCAATCCCCCCGCCGACCTGCAGCAGCCCGGTCGGGGAGTCGTCCTCGCGATACCAATCGGCTAGGGCCTGCATTGCATGCAAGCCTCCCTTGACTATGTCCGCTCCCTTCAATGAACAGTCGAGGATTCGTGCGGCGAGTATGTTGCCAAGCGTCGAATCCTCCCACCCCGGGGTGAAGATTGGTAAGTTTGCATCTGCCGCAGCCATCAGCCACGACTCGTTTGGATCAGCATCGAACTCCAGTTCGCTGTGCAGCAGCAGGTCGTACAGATACTCGTGCGGAAACCGCCGGTCGCCAGCCGCCTCAGCGTCCTCCCACAGTGACATCAGCGGCCCTTCGATGCGGCGTATCGCCTCCTCCTCGGGTATCGCGACGTCGGTGACCCGGTTCATCCCACGCTTGCGAAGTGCTACCTCGTCACTGGCTGTCAGCTCACGCCAATCCGCAATACTCTCGTAGTGTGAGCGAGCGACTAGACTGAACAGGTCCTCCTCGAGGTTCGCTCCGGTACAGCAGATAGCGTGCACTCTCTGAGACCTGATGGCTGGTGCCAGCGTTCGCCCTATCTCAGCTGTCGACATGGCTCCGGCGAGAGTGACAATCAGGCGCCCTCCATTATCTAGAAAATCTCGCAGTGAATCGGCGCATTGCGCCAACGCGCCAGCGTTGAAATGCCGGTAGTTTGAATCGATAAAATCGCGTACGGACACCACCTCACCTCAGAATCTATCCAAACGCCCTCGACCCGACAGCACAAGACTAGGAACAGCGTCGACGACGACGCTGTGGATCTTGTCGGCCAGCGACCCTGGGTCACTATCGCCACAGGTGAAGATATCGATTGCCAGAAGCCCACTCTCGGAATAGCAGTGCGCGCTGACATGACTCTCGTCGATGAGGACGACGGCTGCGAAGCCGGGCGGACTCTCACTGCCGTCAAACTGTGCTACATGTGAATGGACCTCGCGGATGCCAGCTTTGCGAACACAGTCTCGCAGAACCTGAAGCATCCACTCGCCGTCGTCATCAACCGGTGGCGAGTAGTCCGTGTAGTCCAGCACGACGTGCCCGCCACGCGAAGTGGAGCCGCTCATGTGCAGGCTGCATCGATTTTCCGATTTCAAGGTGACTAATCGACAAGCCACACCCGCAACCGCCGCAGACCCTCGTAAATGGCCTCCTCGTCGGTGGCGTACGAAATCCTGACGAAGCCCTCGCCACCGGTGATTAGTGAGGTTGGAATGAGTTGAACACCCGCTTCCAGCGCACCATCAGCGAACTCGATATCGGTCATACCCGTACCAGTGACATCGACGAACACGTAGAACGCACCCTCGGGCTCAATAATCCTCAGTCCGGGCAACTCTGAGAGCCCGGCAGTCATTATCCCTCGCCGCTTCAGGTACTGTCGGTTGAATTCCTCGACCGAGTCGTCGCACCCTAGAGCAACTGCGGCTGCGTGCATCATGAATGTGGGGACGTGAGAGGCGGAGTTGGCCTGACTCTTGATAGCGGCGCGCATAGCATTCGGAGGACCGGTCAGGAAGCCCAACCTCATCCCCGTCATCGCCCAGGACTTCGACCAGCCGTTGACAATCAGAGTGCGCTCCGCGCCACCTGGGAGAGCATAGGGGGAGACGTGAGGGTAGTCCATCCAGACCAGTCTAGCATAGATCTCGTCAGAGACAATCCAGAGGTCGTGCTCGACAGCGATGTCGACGATGGCCTGCAATTCGTCCGGGGTGAACACTGCTCCGGTGGGGTTGCAGGGGGAATTGACCAGTATCATTCGAGTCCTGTCGGTGACCGCGGCTCTGATGGCATCGATGTCGGGATGGAAGTTGTCCTTGCGAACCGGCACGTTCACCGGAACCGCCCCGATGAGCTCCAGCATCGGTTCGTACGAGGCCCAAGAGGGGGCTAGCAGAATTGCCTCGTCTCCCGGCATCGTGGTGATGAGGAACGAATACAGCAGCGCCTGCTTGGCGCCAGGCGTGATGACCACATCGTCTGCGCCGACCTCGACAGAATGATGCCTTGCTAGGTAGTCGGACACCGCTTGGCACAGTTCCATCGAACCCGCACCCCTAGTGTACTTCGTGTTACCATCTTCCAGCCCCTTGATCGCCGCTTCGATGACCGCGCGCGGGGTGTCGAAACCAGGCTCTCCCACCGTCCAACGGATGACCCCGGGTTCTGGAGGTTGCAGATACGGCGCGAAGCCGACGCCAAGACCCTCGTAGCGAGAGGAAATCTCAGGCATGCCTCGCGCGGGAGGCTGAATGAAGATGAACATACCCTCTAAGGTTCCTGAAAGTACCACCCTCACTCTGCAAAGAGTCTTCAAGGGAGCCTCGGGGGTCGGGAGTCGCTGCACGGGTGGCAGAGCAGCTATGCAATGGACTGCAGATCCATGGACCCGGGTGCAAATCCCGGCCCGTGCTCCAATTCTCGACCAGTGGTCGCTCTAGAACTCGACGAGCCCCGGATCGACGTTGCCGCCGGAGAGAATGACTCCGACCCTGTCTATATTCTCGAGAGCTCTGAACTCGGGTCCGAGAACTGCTGCCAGCGAGGCAGCACCGCTGGGCTCGACCACCATACCCAAGTGCTTGAGAAGCAATCGCATTGCCTCGATGACCTCTTCGTCGCTGACAGTGAAAATCGCCTCTAGATGATCCCTGATAATCGGCCAAGTATGCTCTCCCATGCTTGTCAGCAGACCGTCGCAAATGGTGTCCGGTCCGGTCTGCGGCAACAGTTCGCCGGCTTCTAGAGAACGTGCCGCGTCATCAGCCCCCTCTGGCTCAGCCCCAAATATCCTAGTGTCTGGGAACAGTGCTCTAGTGGCGATGCAGGTTCCAGAAATTAGTCCACCACCCCCTATGGGGGTGATGACGGCATCCAACGCCCCACCTTGTTCGAACAGTTCTATCGAAGCAGTACCCTGCCCTGCGATGACGTCCGGGTTGTCATAGGGGTGGATTAGAGCAGCCCCGGTCTGCTCAATAATTCCTGCAGCTGTGGATTCCCTAGCAGCGAGATTGGGCTCGCAGAAGGTTATCTCGGCATCGTGACTCTTCACCCCCATCACCTTGACTCGAGGCGCGGTTTTTGGCATCACGATGTAGGCTGGCACACCGCGCTGTTTGGCTGCCAGAGCCAGCGCTTGAGCGTGGTTGCCGCTGCTGTGCGTGCAGACCCCCCTCTCAGCAACATCATCGAGTAGCATCACGGCGTTGCTGGCACCCCGGAACTTGAACGCACCAACGTGCTGCAGGTTCTCACACTTCAGCAGCACTTCCCTGCCTGCGATACGATTGATATCTTCGGAGGATACCACAGCCGTACGCTTGATCACCCCATCCAGCCTCTGTGCCGCTGCATGCACGTCATCGATGCTCACCGAGTATCCCATGACAGCCCGCCTGAGAGAGGGCATAGATGACATCATCGGCGTGGATTTCAAGCCTGAGCCCCGCTTCGTTGCGGCATGGCGGAGCAGAACGCGCCGGAATGGAGGGCCCACGCAGCGGCGGGAGCATTGCTACTGCTCGACACATTGACTCTAGGCTACGCCCCTGCTGGTCCATGGGACACTCCGTCGTTCTCTCTCGGGGTGATAGGACTGACTGGCATAGTGTTGCTCTACGTGGCTTGGTACCGATTCACGTTCAAGCGCCGGGGGTTGATTCCATGGCTCGACCTGTGGCAGGATCCAGCAGGTTCCTCGCAGAAAGCCATCATCGCCGGAGTGGCGACCATAGCCCTCGCCTGGGTTCTCGGCAACCCGTTGCAGGAGCAGATGCCTGATCCTTCGGGGTTGATTCTGACCCTAATCGGTCTGTTGATGCTGCTCAATGGAATCTACGTGAAACTCAGCATCGGCCCTCTGGCCGATTCCGAGTAGTCAGCGAGCTCCCGGTTTCCAGAACTGCAGGGGCAACGCGTCCTCTCCCTGCATGGCCCTGAACGCGAGGTGATCCGCCCGCTCGTTCCAGCGGTGCCCCCGGTGCGCGCGGACATGCTCAGCACAGAGCGAGTGTAGAGACGCGACCTCGGACCACAACGCCTGCACCGAACCAGCGAGCTCCTTGTTCGCCTTAGCCCGCCACTCTCCTGAGGCTATGTTCAGAGCGTATTGTGAGTCACCTCGTAGCACCACGTCTTGGCTATCGCCCTCGGACAGAAGCCAGCGCATCGCATGAGCTATTGCGGAGAGTTCGGCAGTGTTGTTGGATCCCACTTCGGCACCAAGAAAGCCATCTACAGACTCCTCTGTGACTACCGGGCCACTCCTCTCGAAGATGACATCACCACCACCCTTGCCGATTCCACTGTCACCCGAGATGACGCAGAATCCCCAACCCGCCGGTGTCTTGCTGGTGACGTTTCTGTTCTCTTCGCATGATCCATCCACATAGATGTACAGCGCTCTGCCAGCCATCGTCATTCTCCGATTAGGGCTGTGTACGCAGCAGCGTCCAACAACCCCTCGATATCCGAGATATCAGTCGGTTGGAGCCTGAAGATCCAGCCATCTCCGTACGGATCATCGTTGATTATCTCCGGATTGTCCTCGAGAGCGGTGTTCGATTCGAGGACCTCACCCCCTATCGGGGAATTGACCTCGCTCACCGACTTAACCGACTCGACGCTGGCACAGGCTCCCATCGTCTGCACTGTGGTGCCGACTTCAGCTAAATCGACCCAGACGACTTCGGTAAGCGCGTTCTGTGCGAAGTCGGTGATTCCGACGACCAGCACGTCTCCTTCGATTCTCAACCACTCGTGGGACTCGGTGTAATGCAGATTAGAGGGTACTTCACTCATGGCTCTCGACTATCCGTGATGTATTCGGAGAGTGAAGGTTTCGATTCTCACTCCTCTTCTCCCAGAGTGCGTTCGAGATGATCCTTCTCCATCTCGGCCCAAGCCGAACTCATGCTTGAGACGTCCGCTTCCTGCTGCTCCACCCTAAGTCGACTGAGCATTTCCTCTTCAGACTCGCGGCTGAACACCTGATCGAGCGGCGAGGAGCCATGTGGTTTCGAGCCAAGATAGCGAATGTAGGTGTAGAGCAGAGTCGAAAGGACCGCGAGCGAACCGAACAGCATAGCCCACGAATCCTCATTTGGGCCTGGGTCCGAAAGCAGCGCTATCCTGCCTTCGGCGAATGCTAGGGCAGTCAGCAGATAGAGGGGAACGGCGAAGCCGATTAGCACCCTCTCAACGCGACCCGCAGCCGAATCCATCGAGCACCGAGCCCGGCTCCTCATGCATCAACTTGACTTCATCATCCAATTCACGGTGACTGTCGGATAAGCTTGAGAATCTTGTACGGAAGCAGCGCCCGATTAACAGGAGTCACCTCGAGAATCCTACCGTCGTCACGCCTTCTGATGTCCTGCAGTAGTGGGTGACGGCTCTTCTTGTGCAGCGTCAATAGCGTCGGCATATCGTATTCGAGAGCCGCTCTGACCACGCCTACGAAACCCTCGCTCTCGACCGAGAACTTCCCGACCTCGTCGACGACGAGTATCTCGCAGTTACCCACGGCGTTCTGGATAGCCGGCACACCGACCCTGTCAATCTCGCTAGGGTCTATGCCGTATCCTAGGATTCGATTCCGCGAATCTATCTCTCGATGTGCCATGACCCCGCGCTCCCCTGTTTCGATATCTATGCATGCGAATCCGACCCTCTCACCATCCTCGATGATTGCCTCGGTTCTCATTCCTCCTATCACTCTCGGGGCAGAGGAGACAGAACCACGGGCCTCCGCTTTGTACTCGTCAATGACCATACTGACGACCTTGTCTAGGACTGCGGACTTCCCAGATCGGGGCAGACCCGTGATTCCTATTTTCGGATATATACCCATTTCTTGTTCCTCGTATACCACCGCATAAGCGATGGAACGCTCCTCGTACGGCACCCTCGGATAATAGTCTGTTTGGTGCTAAGGCATGATTGATGTCGGAATACGGAAAATTAATTCCGACAATTTGACCTCAGACTTCCGCTTTACTGCCTCAAAGCGTAATTTAGGGCACCTTCGGTGGATGGCGGAGGCAACGGCAAACTCTCAATCTCGTAGTTGTTCACATTGTTGTTAGCTGCCCACGCCCTTGACCACAGATTGAGGGCCTCAGAGTTAAGTTGGGCGGCCACAAAGAGAAGACCCTCATCGACACTGCCGTGTTCCTCGGCGAGACTGTCGAGGACAGCCTCGGGAAGTTGCAGGAAGTTCACCGAGTTGCCCAGCACGCAGTCCGGTGCGACGACCGCCCAACGAAGACGACGCTCTTTCTGGGCATTGACGATGGCCTGACAGGCCACTCTGGAGATGCCGCGTGGCTCAATCGGACCCTTCCACAGAGCCTGAGAGCGCTCGATGGACTCCTCGTCGATTTCGACGTCGTAGGCCGGGTGACTGATTCTGACTTCTCGGTCTTCAAGGCAAAAATGAGCTCCTCTGATGAATGGGACGCCTTGCGAATCAGTACACCAGTCACTGATACCAGCCGACCAGTTGGTCTGATCGATCTCACCGACCCTGACGCGAATCGGCTCATCGGTCGGGTTGAGCCAGTTACCTTCCTCGCCCAAACGAGGCTGGTCGGCGAGATCACCTATCGCCTTGAGCACGGCGTTCCTAGTGTAGCGGTCGCGGGGCATCCTAGGGACGGCCCAAGTCATATCGGTCCAAACAGACCACGGGCCGCGCTCCATCTCAAGGAAAGGGGTCTTGCTGTCCAAGCCTGTGCTAGCCGAGAGATCATGGATTTCGAGTGGGCCGAAACTGGTCATCACCTCGGTGCTGCCACCAATGGTCAGCCCGACGACTAAGACTCCTTGGGAGGCGCCTGGGAATACTCTCTGAGGCTCGGGGAACGACCACGATGACACCCATTGGTTACCCTCCACCATCAACTTGCGTAGAGCCACGCTGCTCTTCTCGCGAAGCAGGGCGTCAGGAATAATCATGCGAATCCTGCCGCCCTCTCGAACCAATTTCATGGAACGCTCTAGGAACAGCCTGTATAGATTCACGTTACCACGTAGTGCTGCGAACCTAGGACTACCGTCGGACTCGGTCGTACTACGCAGCGACTGCGATAGTTGCTTACGAAACTCGCTGCCGTCAGGATAACCTCGAAAACGGTCCTTGATGCGCAGCCACGGCGGCCGGCTGACTAGCAGCCTTGGAGACTCAGTCCACGGCCAGTCGCCGCGCAGGGAGTCGGCGCAACAGATGCTCTCCTCCAGAATCAACTCAGCCTCGCTCCGGCCGATTCTGGCCTCGTCTCCTTCACCGAGAAGATTGACTAGACCAACTTTTGCTAGAGTCAGAAGCACCCTCCTCCTAGTACAGGCCACGGCGATTTCGGAGGAGTCAACCATCTGCATGCCACGCAGCAGCCGCAGGGTGTCTGCCCGAATTTCGTTCGGCGAGAAACCCTCGCTCCGGAGAATATGGATTTTGATGGCCCGACAGGGCACCACGCCACCGCCCACAGCAGGATCCGCGAAAGGCAGGGGGATCCCCGAACGGGTTCGCTCCCCTGCTTCGACCGCCTCGTCACCGGGCTCCTCGCAGCCGCCCCTCGCAGCCTCGTTAAGGCGCTCTGCGTATTCCCTGAAGCCAGGTGGCATCGCTGCCAGTGAAAGGGTGGCCGGGGGCCTCTTGTTGGCCTTGTTACGTGTACTCTTCAACTCATCCGCCAAGACAGCTTGAACTAGCTTGCTGGGAGTGGAGTAGGCACCTCTGGGAGACCTTCCGTCGTTGTCCGCCTCATAGCGTGAGAGCAGGTGCTCGACAACTGCTCCGGGCTCTGAGAGCAGTCCGGCAGGCAGTGTGGGCCAGTGGTTTGGCATGGTGGCTGCGACTGGAGTTCCATGGGTGACTGCTTCCTCCCACGAATCCAGCCAACCTGAGATCTGCTCGACCCGGTCCGGGCACACGTGGTCGAGGCGTGCGTACCATCCCGATGCATCGCTCGCCATGGTACTACAAGCCACGCGACCGGACTCCCTTCTTTGAAGGGCACGGTCGCTTGTTAAACGGTCTCAACAGTAATCACAAGCCAAGTCCGAAACAGTCCTGCTCCAACTCGGTTATGACTCTCTTCTGCAGCAACCAGGCGACTGCTTCGTCTACCTCATCAGTGCGGATACCAACCACATCCAGTTTGTCCACAAAGAGGTCGAAGTGAACCTGGTCAACACCTCTTTCCAAAGCCTCCTCGATGATGCTCAGTACGTGCTCGGCCACGATGGCTAGTAGGGGGTCGTCCCCAGCGTCCAGCGAGCCGTAATCGACCGCGGCCACGCCCTCATCGACCTCATCATCCGAGATCTTCTCGGAGACGTTCTTCTCGTACACGTCGAAGAGGTTCCTCTGGTGTGGGTCGGTCCAAGTGGTCCTCTCGACGACTTCCCTCTGGCGGCGCAGACGCTTCACCAGAGTCTCGATGCGATGCAGCCGCTGCTCCAGGCGCAGGCGTTCGCGGCCCAGATGACCCTCGACGAGCTCGAGCTCGTCGGTGGCGCACTCGTCCAGCCATTCAGACAGATTCCAAGACGGGTCCAGCCTAAGCATGGTCTCCCACAACCTCGCAACCGAGTCAGGCAGTGACCTGACATCTATTCGTGAGCTTCCACTTCCATCGTCTGCCGAACGGTCCATGCTTCGTCTGTTCGCATTGACCGTCTATCAAGTATCGCTTCAGCCAGAGGTGGCTGTGAGGGGGTTGGGTTGATGAATGAAAAGCAAGTGCCCCAGCCATGAGCGGGTATCGTTTGACAGTCCTTCCCGGCGACGGCACGGGGCGCGAGGTCACAGCGGCCGCCAGACGCATTATCGAGGTGTTCGAGAAGCACAGCCCGTTGTCTTTCGATATCACTGAGATTCCTTGTGGCGGACAGCACTTCCTAGAGACTGGGGAGGAGTGGCCCGAAGGGTCGTTTGAGCACTGCCGCGACAACACCGACGCGATCCTCCTCGGAGCCATTGGATGGCCCGGGGCAACGATGCCTAACGGCGACATAGCCGGAGGACAGGTCATACTCGGGCTGCGCTCGGGCCTAGGTCTCTACGCTAACATCAGACCGGTCAAACTCTACCATGGAGTCCAGCACAAGGTGCACGGAGAACACACTGACATCTGGGACCCAGATCTGGTCGACATGGTACTGATTAGGGAGAACACCGAGGGGCTGTACCACAGTCTCTTGCGGCGTTCAGCCCAAGCCGCCGTCGGAGCCAAGGACGAACCTATCGTAATCGATGAGTTCCCCGGTCTTGAGGGCGAGGTGTCATGGGACCCGCGCCCGATATCTCGCAATGGCAGCGAGCGCGTCATCAGGTTCGCCTTCGAACTAGCCAAGCGCAGAGAGAGTCAGTTGCAGGCGCCTCAGCGAGTCACCTGCGTGGACAAGAGCAACGTCCTGCGCGGCTGCAGGCTATTCAGGAAGGTATTCGACGAAATCGCTGAGGAGTACGAGAGCGTCGAGACGACGAAGGCCTTCATCGACGCATTCACGATGTGGTTGGTCCGGGATCCAGAGGATTTGGACGTAGTCGTCTTACCGAATATGTTCGGGGATATCGCCACTGATCTGGCCTCCGTGCTGCAAGGCGGCATGGGCATGGCGGCAAGCGCCAACATAGGTGATGAGCACATGCTGTTCGAACCGGTCCACGGCTCCTCACCAAAGTACGCCGGGCAGGACAAAGTCAACCCGATAGCAGCGATATCATCAGTACAACTGATGTTCGACAACCTCGGCGCGCGCCACGACGACCCTGACGCTCTGATGTGCGCCGACATTCTAGACACTGCAATCTCCTCCCATCTCTCCAACGGCGGTACAGTTACCTACGACCTCGGAGGGACAGCCAGTACCAGTGAGGTCGGCCAAGCCATCGCTGAGCGCTGCAGAAAACTGCTGCAGGAGCAATACTCATCCGCCTGATTATGCATCAACAGATGCATCCGAGATGATACTGAGAGCGGCATTCAGAGCTGCCGTGTTGTTCCATTGACTCGACTCGCAGTCTCCCGAGACGACTTCACCGAGAAGTTCTGAGGAGGCCCTAGAGACCTCGTCCACTATGGTCACCGTTGCCGTCATTGAGGTGCGAGAGAGTGGATTGAGGTCGACTACGAGTACTTGTTTGCCAGCGGCAACCAGAGCCTCGCACCTATCCCCGTCCTCGAGTGGGACTAGGACGACGTCGGCCTGTCCGATACCTTCCCAGCAGCATTTGGCCCGAGGTCCCTTGAGACCGGATATACTGTGATCGGCCGCGTCTCCCAGTAGGACGACCGAGCCGACTGTTTCCTGCCAATCCCCCTCCCAGCCACCAGGAGCTGCTTCGGCAGCTACCGCGTCGCGTTGCTCCGACAGCCTGCCGAGCAGGCCTGATACCCTCTCGGGCGTCCGATAGTACAGATTTACCTCAATCGGGCACCCCACAACTGCAGCGACTCGAATCAGCTCCTCTCCTGCCAGTACAACGGTATTCCCATTCACTGATATGACCGGACGCTCAGCAGCCAACAGTCTGGCTGCGACCTCTCGAATGGCTTCCATAGCCGAATCCGAGGTCGTCTCTCCGAGCAGGTAGTCGAAGGCCTCGCCCCTACCATGCGCTATCATCGCAGAGTCTGCTAGCAGGCCCTCGGCAGCGGCTTCAAC
>Ga0315334_10002559_pt1 | contig 11377 bp, 8 predicted proteins | sample M150034915metaG_FD_205555 | JGI IMG/M metagenome (GOLD analysis project Ga0315334, IMG submission 205555) | Ammonia-oxidizing marine archaeal communities from Monterey Bay, California, United States - M1 500m 34915 | ecosystem: Environmental > Aquatic > Marine > Intertidal zone | place: USA... | reverse complement strand
CCCGTTGCGAAACGAGGACGGAGTCTTCCTCACACCAGACAGGCCCAACGAGCACTCCCCAGCAAACGGGGCCGTCGTGTTGGGGGGTCGTCTGAGGAGGCGTTACCTCAAGTTCCTCTCAAAGATGGAGGAGATACGTGTCGAGAGGGGGCGGGAAGAGTTGCCTTTCATCATGTGCGGAGATCTGCGAAACGAGCACATAACTGCCGGGAACTCAGACGACTACATCGATTCATACCTGCAATCGGTGAACGCGATTAGAAATGAGATGAAGTCCATGCACGAGAGGATGGAAGCGGCTCACATAAGTGTCAACGAGGCCATTGCTGGGGTCGCCGAGAGGATTGATGAGATTGAGAATAGATTCGTCCAGTTGAATGATGAGTCGGGTAACCCGGAAAACTCTTCACTCATCGAGGCTGAGACTGTGGTCGTGTCAGAGCGGGATTTGCCTGTAATGGACGGTGACAAGAGAGATTCTGTAGGACTCGTGTCTGTACATCAGAACGCCAAGGGGGAATCAGCATGACCAGTGAAATGATAATGCCAGTGGGAACAAGCCCGGTGCACGTCCTTCGGTTGGCCCTGAGTCTGCCATCGGAAAGATTCCACAATGTCATCTTGATTGTCACTGAGAAGACCTCAGAATACGGCAGTAGGATTCACGAAGTATTGTGTTCCGAGAGACATCAATCTGAAGTAATCCATAGTGACTCTCTTGAAGCATGTCTCAAGCAGAAAGACGGACCCTCTGGCTTCTCAATGATCATGGGGCCGGGGAGAAAGCAGGACGCGTTACATATATGGAAATCCGTGGTCAGTGGCGCGAAGAAAATACCTCAAATTTGGGTCCATCACAATGTGATTACAAAAAAGGGAAAAACCAAAGATAGAGAATACATCAAAGCGCTTCCCAACGACTTTCTTGGAACGAAGAAAGAATTGTTCCTTTTACCAGACGTAACGGCCGAGGCGGCTTGTCTGATCTACGACTTTGATCAGTCGGAATTAGAATCTGACGACGAGCTACAGTGGGACAGCAGGAAATGTAAATTTGTCTTGACTTTTAGTCCTCCTTCTGGTTCCCAAACCATTCAACACAAAAAGGGGGTTCAGGACTGGCAGAAACTGGTTCTGAACAAAGCCCAGAGAATCAGGAAGATGTTTGGCATGCACGCCGTGGAGGTCTGGCACACTCCCCTGCCAAGCAAGGGTTGGTGGTTGACGGCCAGAGAAAGATTAGCTGATGCTGGATTCAGAGGGGCGAACAAATGAGCAAGGATATTGTCCCTCTACGCATCGTGTCGGCCCTATCTGGAAACTGGGACAATACGGTCACCTCGATTCAGAGCATTCTTGAATTGATTAAGGCGGAGTCGAAAGGCGACAATATCCCCTCTGAGGCTCTTCTCTTCTGTGATCGCTCAGAAAAGAGGAAGATCGAGGAAAAGATCACCCTTGGTGAGTTGGAGCAGATGATAGAGAGGATGGGGCTAAGAGTTGAGATTGCTGAAGTTCCTACGATCAACGAGATCTACGATGAGGGCTTTCCCTACCTGCCCCGAGACGGCGATATCATCAACACAAGGCCCGGAAGCGGCCTGTACGCTGCGTTGATGATGAACTCAGTGGCGGACTCCTTGCAAGAAAACGAGTCGATTGTGTTCTACTTGGCTGAAGTCAGCCCTAAGGGGATATCTATGACATGGTCAAGGGCGTCCTTCTCAAGTATGAGCGAAGCCCCGGTCATCAAATCAGAAGAGTACGAATTATCGCCTCAGGACAACCTCATCAGGATTCTGAAGAACGGCGGTGCGGATGAATGGCATGAGGCACCTGGAAGGTTAGACCACAATAAGACAAAAGTGGATGAATTCAAGTCCATTGAGATGAACCTTACCTCCGACGCTACAACCATCTCGTACTACCTAGAAGAAGCGTACGGGAAGACGGTTGGCAGAAATGATAGAGGCACAGTCTTCGAGGAGCTTACCGGCTACGAGCTAGCCCACCATTGCGACAATATAGATCATGTCGTAATCAATGTTGAATTCCCAAGAGAAGCGAAAACCGAGAGGGGGGACAAAGCGGAGAGACGAGAGGATGATGCCGTCGCCCTTTCAGTTCATGGGAATCTTATATGCTTCAGTTGCAAGTTCATAGGGGCTGGGAGCCTCTTGACTCCGGGCCAGATTAGGAATGTTGCAAAAACAATTGATGAGGAGATATACAAGCTCGAGGCCTTCCCGTTCCCTGGCGCGAACCCGAGGCAGCGCGTCTACAATGTCCTAGTGACGACTACTACTGCCCTCAATTACACCACCAACGCCAAGGGCGTCATCGTGACGAATCTAGACGGGCTCGCTGAGGCCATAAAGCACCTCTAGCACATCCGCGGGAGACGTTTGTCACCGGTGACGCAGAGTGACGCCCACTGCTGACGCCAATAGACATGGGAGAACCATCTCAGAAAGTCCGGCTGGAGCCGGGTTCCGAAATCAAATGTGAAGAATGTGGTGTGCGCTCGACTGTGATGACTCACCTGAACTGGCTGGTCTGCGGGTACTGCGGAGTGCAGCTCCAGGGACATGACCCGGTCGACTTCGACCGGGTGCAACTAGACGATGAGGGGCAGATGTCCGGCAGAGGGGGGCAGGTCAGGCCCGGAGACAGAATCCCCGGCTCGGTAATTGAGGCCTCGTCGGGCAAGTGGGGCCGTCTTTCGAGAATTGACCGGAGTTACGGCAACGGAGGGCCGAGCAGATCAAAGAGAGAGTGCATATCCTTGATTCGGAGGTATGCGACAACTACCCCGCAAAGAGACCGTGCGATAGATTTGCTCGATGTCGGCTGGCCCGATTTAGACAGACCAGGCAGGAGGGGAATCGATATGGGGCCCCGGGGGCAGGGGTCCGACGGTCCGATCTGGAAGGCGGCGCACCCCCGTGGCGTAGGGGCCTCAGCAGCCGTGTGCCTGCACCTCGCTTCACAAGGAATGGGCTTTGACTCTAAGTTTGCAGACTGGGTGAATCTGTGCCTGCCGGATATTCGTGGAGCGCACAGCTACGGGTTCCGCGCACTGAAGAGGATGCGATTGATACTGGGCAGAAGTGGGATAAGAAAATCGTCGGACGATGCCGCCAAGCAGATACTCTCCAGAGCTAATCTCGGAGGTACGAACTACAGGAGCATTTCCAGCCGTATCTGGGATGAGTGGGGGCAGTGCACACGGTCGGGTGACAATCTGGAGAACCATCCCCGGCCAGTGCTCGCGGCCCTCTGTCATTCTATAGCCAATGACGAGGGTTTGCCTGTCAGGCCGGCCCTAATCATGGATCGCTTCAATGTCGGTAGGGGGTATCAGGCATGGATACCTAAATTGAAAGTTCTCAATTAGTTGTGCCTCAGCCATATCCAGTCACCATGAGATTGAGAGAGTTGCTGATTCGGGATGGAAACAACTTCTGTATGGTGAGTTGGGGCCTGGTATTGCTCGCGGACTTGGTTTATCATGGCCTCCAAATCATCCACTCCAATGCAATCGTCGTATGAGTGATCCCTGTGCTCGTTCTCGGTACATAATACCTTCAAATTGAGAATCGTTTTCGGAAGTGGCGGGAAAACTATCTCCCTAACTCCTTGATTGAAAACATCGATTAGCTTTTGTGAACAGTGAGGGCAGAACAACAACCTGTAATTCGAATTCAAGTCGGTGCGAATAAGAAATCCCCCTGCGGATCCTAAATCTGTAGCTGATTCTGACCACTTGTTGGGGCCCGAATTTGAGTCACCTAATTTCAACAGAATATTTTCCAAGCTATCCATCATTTCGGCATCCATGGAAGCATATTTCTTCCGATTGTATTGGAGCAAGTTGGCTAGGCTGTTAGTATTGAAAGTCTGCTGCCTCAGCATTGCATGGGTAGAAGCGCGGTCGCCCCTTCCTATGCGTATCTGCAAGTGCTCGACGAGGAATTCTACGGGTTCGACTACAAGTTCTAAATCATTGGCGAAGTACTGACGAACCATGCCATCTTCCACTTCTTTGGACTCTTTCTGTATATACGACCTCAAGACAGAGTTGGCGGAGTTTATCGAACGAGTGTGATTTTCAAGAGGATTGCCGGCGCGATCGCGAGTGATATGCCGAACCATCCTATCAGCCAAAGTGTCGATTTCGGCTTCGAGTTGACTAATGACACTAGACCCGTGTTTTGCCGTGAAGATAGTGCAGCCTAATGGGGTCTGGGATGATAGGGCGTCCAGAGATTCCAGAGTATTCTCGATGGAATCTATTCGCGTACTGAGTGAGTGCAACTCACCTAGCAGTCGGCCGGGGGAACGAGCCATGGGACTTGACTATCGTCATAGTTTTTAACTGATAAGAACGCTCTTCTACTCAGTGGCGACGGTGAATTTAGGGGTTCAGAGAAACCCCACCGGGATTGGCAACAAGGGACTCCTGCGGATAGCAGCCGAGGAGGCCAGCGACTTCGAGATGGTCGAATTCGAATTTTATCGAGATGACATAGAAAGATTTCAGCGAATTATGGATTCACGTATAGGAGAGTTCACATGGGTCATTGGAGAACGAGGGACTGGGAAAAGCGAGGTCCTAGCTCATCTGTACAAGGACATTTTCAGAAGTGCAGATTCGGGAAAGCCGCGACTCCCGATATACATCTCAGTATCTAGGCAGGACCAGAGGCTGAAAGTCCCGGGAGGCGTCCCCTCTGGCGAGGTTACCATCAAACTGTTCAATTGGCTCTGCCGGAATGCGCTCAAGGAAACCTTTGAGTTCCTGCATAACTACAAAGAGAAGCCAGAATTGTACAAAGAACTTCGCTACTTACTCAACGATGCCTCAATCTATCATCATTTTATGTTTCAATTGGAGCAAGACGGTTTCGAACTGAGGGGATACTTGAATCAAATGCGTCGATACCTCTCGCAGTATCCAAAACTAAAACATAATCTTCCGTTCAATCTCGCGGTCTTCGTCGATGATGTAGACAAAATCTCCACCCAGTCGGCGATACAGTTCTACAAAGATGCCCAACAGGATCTTAGTTCGATGACAGGAGGAGGGAGCGTAGGCATAGGGGACGTCGTCATTCTCTCCAGTGTGACGAAGGGTTTCGCAGATGAAGGGAGGCAAAACGAAGGGCTCAGTTACTGCATGAACGCGGAAGAAATGCGGTCGGATACTCTTTCGCTCTATGTGCCTGAACTCAGTGATTTGAACGCAAGAGATGTTGAAGAATTCATAAATCGGAGATTCAGATACTTGCACTGGACTGGTCGAGAGAAGGGTTTCTCGTGGGCAGCGGACTTCGGGAAAGATCCTCACAACTCGTGGGATGAGGTCGTGGAGGACCCGAAGTGGCATTCCTACGACCCACGGTCTATGAGAAATAACGGGGCCCTCCTTAGTCTGAACGCCTGGCTGGCTGCGCGGAGTCAAGTGAATATTCGACAAGTCCTGCGGAACCTGGAGGCCATACTGAACAACTGTGACAAGCCCCGGGCCGAGTTGACTGCGAGAATCCTAGAGGCGAAATTGAAATCGAATGATAGAAATGAGCTCAGGGAGTTCACTGATGAGTTGGGTTCTCGATTTCACGCTGGTTCTGGGCAGGTCACGACTAGACGGCTGTCAGTAGAGGATAAATTGCTCGTCCTGAACCTAGAGAGAGGGACTGGCGAACTTTGGAGCGACCTATTGGGAATGACGGTGGATAGGATTGCCCTCAAAGTTTGGCCAGACCGATCTACGAAGGGTAACAAGGTCCGAAAGCAAGGCAGGGAAGCTATTGATTCCAAGAGATGGCACGAAATTCAAAAACTTACAAACAACATGGGCAAAGGTGACAGCGCCATTTTCCAATTCCTGAAGCTTGTAGTGGAACTGAGTGAGGATGAAAAGTTGCTTCCTAACTTCCGTTCGAAGAATCCAGACGATGTGTTCTCGATATTTTCTCCTTCCGACCTTCTACGAATGATAAGAAAAGAGGCAGTGGAGCGTAAGAAGACAGAATTTCTACAGGAGGCGGCCACAGATTTGGTATTGGAAAGAGGTGCCAAGAGGACAGTGAAACCCGCAGGGAGAGGAAAAGCCGGAGATGTCACCAAAGGGATTTCCGGGCCTTTCTCGGGCATCGTGACTGATGCATACTACAAGGCTCTAGACGACGAAGAGTGGATCGAGGGGTTTGAACCTGTGGCCGGATGGGCCAAGTCGCTCGAGCCTGACTACGTCCTGTATCTAGGAAGGAAGATCGGTCTGGAGTTAGCACACTTCATAATTCCTGGCTCAGAATGGAGCAAGCATCATGTAAAGATAAAGGAAAATTGGGAGAAAGACCCTCGCCTCTGCGGAAGATTGCTGTTGCAATGGCTCTTTCTGAGAGCCGACGATTCAGAAACCCATGCTGGTTGCATAAAAGCAGTGCAAGATGTCCTGCTGGGCAACGACATCATGGCGTTGTTTTCGGCGTCTCAAACGAAAACATTTACCGATTTGGTGAATAAGAATCCGAGGCCGTTATCCGAACAAATGATTTCATTCGCGCGTGCTGGGCTCAATGAACACCCTGGCCACTCAGTACAGGAAGAATTGGGGAATCTGAAAATTGATTTGAACTTCAAAAGCAAAGACATGCCTCTGTCAGACGTGTTTAAGATGATGGAAGTAAGTGCAATAGAGACTGCGACAATTTCGGTTATTGATGCCAACAACGATTCGGGAATAGAGGCCATAGAGTGGATAGGCAAATTAGATAGTCAATTAAGGGGTCTGCACGACAAGGATCAGCCGAAAATCCTAAAAGAAAAAATTGGTGATGAGTACTCGGATAGACAGTTTTTGAGTCTCATCCGCAGCAGCAATATCACGTACGAAGTGGTTGCTGAATTGGGGTGCTCATTCTCGGAATTTTGCGTTGCCCTGCTGGATAACGGACACTCTCCGAGCAGGAAGATCAATGCGACTCTGTCGAAGACTGGAGCCTCTTGGAGCAGGCCATCAAGAACATTCGCCGTGAAGGGTAATCTGAACAGGGAACATGAAAGATTAGGCGAGATGAAGATTCTATTCAGTAAATTGGATCCGAATCAGGAGGGTGTTCAGTTGCCCTACAGTATAGTCCTGAAAAATAACTAGGTGTTTGAATGGCTTACGATGCGATAGAGAGGTTTGAGGCGCTAATGGATGCGCTTTGGCCGCCACGAGAGACAGCCATTTTCAGGGAGAAGATGATGAAAGCCTATGGCTTCGACGAACCGGCTATCGGGGATTTGACGAGAACAGCGCGGCTGGAGAAGGAGTTTGCCGAGAAATGCCTGCGGGGAGAGGGGCCCACTCAGCAGGAGCTTACGATAACAGGCGACCTACGTGCCGTTCTGTTGAAGGAAATTGGCTTGGTTCCCGAACCCGACTACGTGGATGATGCAACTGGGGAACGAATTCCAATCCCTGCAACCCCTTGGTTGATGGGGGACTGGGTCCGAATGGCGGAACTAATTATCCATTATGCTGATATGAACAGGGAGCATGACCATTGTAACCACAAGCCCACAGATATGGTTCGCCTTTGGCCAATAGATATGAAAGAAGGAGTCGGCGGTTGGAGCAAGGAAAGAATCCAACTGGAACAGGAACGTACGGATCGAGTAGAGTGTTTCATCACATGGTATGATAGAAACTTGAACCCCCAAAATATGTCCATTCGTGTACAAGCGGAGGGTAGTAGGCACAAAAGTTACCGCTGGTTGATCCTACCAGAGGGGCCGAGTCAGATTACGTCGTCAAGTCGTGATAAGGGGTTGGCACGAAACCTATGGTCTGGTCTGATGCACCCCCCAGGCACTCCGCAAGAAGACAGGTTTGAAAGGTGAGTTTTGTATGAGGATTGAATCTCAATCTCTCTCCGGCTTCCTATACAACCGATATGACTCAATCGAAGACGAAGACCGTCGTCCAGAGAAAGAAGATTTATGGAGGCATATTCTGAAGTTCCCAGGCGAAAGTTGGCCGAAGGATTTCGGGAAAGATGGTGTTTCTATATTGGACCCGTCCAGAGTTTTGGGGAGAATGTTCTGCGTAAAAATTGACAGGTACATGGAGGCATATCTTAGGGAAACTAGTGATTTAAGGATACACGCGCCCATTTCCTGGCTTCTGAGGTTAGCGCCAGAAAAAGAGTGGAGGCCTGAAGACGTGCTAATCTTCTGTCAGGAAAATACTCAGGGAGCAATAGCTGAAGAACTAATCGAGATTCAGAGAGACTTTCCTGAGGTTTTTACCTATGATACTCCGGGAGATAGGAGAAGTGCTATGGCGGAATTCAGGAAATTGTTGAAGAACAGCAATAAAGAATTCAGAGAAGGGGATCTACTGCACATATCCGCACCGAAGTTTCACAAATCCTGGGAGGCGCTAGTGGGGGCCGAGAGGGTGAATAATGAAGATGCGAGCAAAGCCAAGCAGCAATGGTCGATGTCGGTAAACGGGGAGCTCGAAGATCTGTGTGAAGGTGCAATCAAAGGCTGTACAATACTACAGGCAGGAGGGGGGCATATCCTATTGCTTGTCCACAAGGGCAAGGGCAAAGACATGAAGAGATTGGCTAATGGAATACTAAAGAAAATTCGAGATGGTTTCGTCGAAGAGCGAAAGTGGTCCCCCAAACTGTGGGCAACTTGGAAGGATGGCTTCCTAGAGAAGGAACATGGTAGTGATATCTCGCCCGAAGAGATAATTGAGGGCCTTAGAGATGCTTACCGAGATGATGAAGAAAGGCGAAAGTCCGTCAAAGCGGCGTGGAGGATTTTCAAATTCGGTCGTCGGAAGCCTGATTTATTGTACGCTAATAGTGAAAACCGCGCAATAGTATACCTCGACGTCATAGGGCTAGGAGATCACTGTTGGCCTAAGCTAAGGTGCGAAAACTGCAACATTGTTCCAGAGGGCCGCCAATGCGAAAAATGTGGTTCTCCGCCGAGGCAACGAAATCGAGGAGATACTATTGCGGGATTCAAAAAATCGAGGAAGATTACCGCTGTCATAGAATCCACCTTCGGTCTCGTGTTCGCCAAACACCTTCCTGAAGAAGTTCTGAGCATGGGCGGCGATGAGATGATTGCTAGGATAGATTCGAATGATTGGCTTGAATTGGTGGAGAATGTCGAGACTCATTCCAAGAAAATGCATGCTACGATTTTTGATGAGGAATTGCGCCTACTCTGGTGGGCAATGAAATCAGAGGGACCTCAACCCCCGGCATCAGATTTCAAACACCTGAAAGAGACCGTTCGCATGTTGACGGACAAGGAGAAAGTCCGACTAATGAGGTTCGTCAATCCAATGTGGACAAGCATCATTGATGATCTATCTGACGACTCCGGAGATGGTGGGTCTGACTCCGGAGATGGTGGGTCTGACTCCGGAGATGGTGGGCCTGACAAGGGCGAGGAGTATGGCGATGGCGATCCCGGTCAAGGTGGCCTGCAAGAGAGACTGGTCGAGGAGTATATCAAAATCAAGGAAGCTAAAGAAGTAGAAGCAGTGAAGGAACAAGAAAGGAAGATGGATGAACACCACCGAAGGAAGGCTGCGGCAGAATGGGCCACCACGATGCATAGGTTCTGGGATGAAATCATTGATGACTGGGGTGTCGAGATTCATGAAGAGATGCGAAATGTGGGGGTAAATCGCAAAGAGGGAGAAGTGAATTACTGGGTTGAATATTCGAAGCATGAAGAAGTACGTCCCGCTGAAGTCGAAAACACCGTTTGGTTTGGAACTGATGAAACAGGTCATTCTGCCTCAATATTCGACTTCCGCGAGAAGGGCGAGGATGGGCGCTACAAGTTCGCCCTTACAAACCTACAAGGAACGCAAGAGGGAACTTGGATACAACATGTGAACGAGGTAGTAATCAATTTGGACATCGGCGCTGCGCTTTTCCGGGGGAGTTACGTTTTGAATTACGACGAACCCGTTAGCCCCGTCATACGAATATCCGGGGAATGGATAAACCCCGGAGATGAGTTCGGATGGGATGGATCGGAGGTCGAATGTAGTAATAATTGCCACTCACCCGTAGATGTAAGTAGAATGGAAATTTTCCAGAGTGTTAGTCCTTTACATGACGATTTAACGGGGGAAGTTTTGGATGAAAATCATTTGTGGGGTTATGGTTATCGATACCACTGCGAATCCTGCAAACTCCTTACTCTCGGAGGTTGGGGGGACGAGGTCATTTCATTCGAAGTCAAATGCCCTAAGTGTGAAGATTCTTCAGACGTTATCCATCTCGGACGTGGCGGACCTTGGTGCGAATGCTGCCAACACGATCTCGAAATCACCCACCACCATGATATGGGGTGGAGAAGTAGTGTGTGGGGCAAATGTATGACGGAGGACTGTGAATCATGCAAATCCCCTCCCACCAAGATATTGATGTGGGCAGCAGGCGAGGCTGGGGATCGGGTCAAACTCTTCGATAAACCGCATGACGCTCGCAAGCAGTGGAATAGGATTCATGATGAGCATGGCTCCTCCTGGTGGAGATACGGAGACAAGAGTGAAAAATTAGCAAAGGCAGTGATAAAGAAAATATGGGTTCCGGTGAGATAAACCCCCAAAATTGAGATTACTCGATAGATCCCGAGATTGCCGAAACAGCCATCCCCGTCCTTGCTATGCCCGCGCTGCAATGGATCAAGACCGGCTTCTCCATCTCTTCGAAGGCCGATACGACCAGCTCCAGAGACGAATCGCTCAATGGGGGGACTTTGTAGTCCTCCTCTGGGATGTGGGCGACTTCGAACCCTGCGTCCCTGTAGTACCGAATCAGACCTGCGGGCAACTCGGAGTAGAAGGGCAGCTGGTCGTCCGAGAGGAGGCAGATGATGGATTTGATGCCCATTTCCCTGGCCCTCCCGATCCACTGGTCGACCACCTCCGTGCCGATGGCTTGCCTCTCCGGATAACCAGGCCTCGGGGATTTCGCCAGCAGTCCCGGCAGGACCCACTCAGGCGGGTACCCACTCATGCCCCGGCCTCCGCCTTGCTCTGGTAACGGTACATCTCCATCCATATCCTCGAGAGCGCTGCATGGTATTCGGCGTCGTCGCTGCAGGCGTCCTTGAAGCTGGTGTGGTCGACGGAAGCGATGACTTCGAGCAGGACTGACAGCACCTCGGGCTTCTCTATCGTGATGCGGTAGCGATAGTCGGCCCAGTCGATAACCTCGATCTGGTGGTCCGGCCAGAGCTTCTCCAGCGGGTCGGGCACCCTAGCCTTGACCTGGAAGTGGTCGGGCATGGCATTGTGCTGTACGATGCTGAGGAAGCCATGAGTCGTGAACGCCCA
>Ga0315334_10002558_pt1 | contig 11379 bp, 11 predicted proteins | sample M150034915metaG_FD_205555 | JGI IMG/M metagenome (GOLD analysis project Ga0315334, IMG submission 205555) | Ammonia-oxidizing marine archaeal communities from Monterey Bay, California, United States - M1 500m 34915 | ecosystem: Environmental > Aquatic > Marine > Intertidal zone | place: USA... | reverse complement strand
CGCAATGCCACGATACCGTTTTGGCCATTTGTGAATGTATGGCTTTGACTCATGCAGCGCATAACCAGCCTCGGTCAGAAGATTTCCCATACACATGGGACTCCAACTGTAGAGGTGATGGTTGATATCGGCAGGCTTGTAATCGCATTGAATCGATTCGCATGGAACCACAAACACCAATGTCCCGTTCTCACGAAGCTTCGGCATTAGACGCTTCAATTCATCGAGCGGCTGCAGGGTGTGTTCAAGGGCGTTATTCGAGATAATGACGTCAACGGATTCGTCTGGCACGTCATCAGTGTCAAGGTAAACTTCAACCCCGTTCTGCTCAGCGATTTTTGCCGCTGCTGGATTTACCTCGACGCCGATCCGCCTGCTGCAATTAAGGTTTTTTAGTAGGTATCCGCCGCCGCAACCAAAATCAAGAACATCATCGCCCGATTGAACGTAATCCCGAAATTTCGTGAGGTTTGCCCATCCCCCGAACTCCCCAATGGATGCTTGGAAGTCGAAGTAGGTGTCTCCACACTGCTCACCGTAGTGCTTGCTTGACGTCACGTTAAACTCCAGAAATTTTTGATGGTTTCCAATTCTTATCTGAGCACCGGCGATAGGGTCAACATCAATCGGCCGGAAACGAGCCGATGAATCCCGTGAGGGACGGAAATCGTCACTCCGTCCTCACTGTTTTGAGGCTTGCGGCCTGTTTCAAGTCTTGTGCAGGACCGGGAGCAGATCAGAGTACTTGCATGCCGTTTTGGGGTAAGTTCACTGCGGAACGCGTGGTTTGGTACTTCCGGAATCTGGAACGTGAATGACCAGCAACGGGGCAAATTTCAGCATCTGGTTAAACACGCCCTGCAACGGTTTTTGTCTCGAGCAACCGACCTTTGTTTTCAGTCGCCTGAAATTGATCGGTCCTCCGCAGCTGATGCAGTACAGATAATAGCCAAAGGCGTGGTTCACAAGATTATCCTGTCAGGCGAACAGCCACTCTGTAACGGATTCTGGGTGCCATTTTTTCTGTCTTTTGCATTGCATCTTCCTTCATGATTCCGGTGCGGTTAATCTGAATGCTGGTTTCAGCCATCTACGGGCTGGTCTCAACATGCGGAATATTCCTGCCCGCTTCCGATAGACAACATGAGCTACACTGTGCGACGATTCTCCACCGCTCTCATGACCGCTGTTCTTTCGCTCGGCATGTTGACGTTCTTAATGGCAGCCGAGCCATCTCAGCCGATCGCTGACGCGCTGCGACGCGCCGAAGACAATCGCGACCAAATCCAGACCGCACTGGACAAGGCACCAGTGGCACATCGGGTCAGCATGGAGTTCTTGATCGCCCACATGCCAGATGCGGACTTACAGAAGTTGTCAGCAGATTACCTGCTGGACAACGTCCGACTCGCCCACAAGGCGTGGCAGGAATCGCCATGGAAAGATCAGATCCCTGAATCCCTCTTTCTCAATAATGTTCTACCTTACGCCAACATTAACGAGAATCGTGACTCGTGGCGTAGCGATTTTCATAAGCGCTGCAAACCTCTGATCGCGGGCGCCAAAACGCCGGCAGAAGCTGCTGTCCTATTAAACCAGAAACTCTTTCCGCTGCTGAAGGTACGCTACTCCACCAACCGCAATCGTGCCGACCAGGGACCTTCTGAATCCATTCGCACCGGACTTGCGTCCTGCACGGGATTGTCGATCTTGCTGATTGATGCGTGTCGATCCGTTGGAGTCCCGGCAAGATTTGTAGGCACGCCTCTATGGGCAAACAAAAGTGGCAACCACTCGTGGGTCGAAGTATGGGATCAAGGATGGCATTTCACCGGAGCCGCTGAACCTGCGGGCAACGATCTGGATAGAGCCTGGTTCACAGGTCGTGCTGCGACTGCCCAAACCGACCATCCACTGCACGCGATCTATGCAGTGAGTTACAAGAAAACGCCCGCCCATTTCCCAATGGTCTGGGCCCCCTCAATCGAGTCAATCTCTGCGGTCAATGTGACCGAGCGTTATCTGAAAAATCAAACGCCATTGCCCAGTGGACACGTCGAGGTGCTGCTGCGGGTAATCGACCCAACCGGCGAACGACTGTCGCTGCCAGTCAAAATTCGCAACGGAAAGGGAAAGGTCGTGTTTAGCGGCCAAACCAAGGGTGAACGATTTGATGCGAACGATCATCTGTCGGTACCGTTGGCACAAAACAAACAATACGAAATCGAGATCCAACATGCTGCTCAGCGAATGACAAAGACGATCCTCGCGCGTCAACAAAATGAGCCCATCACATTAGTCATCGATGCCAACGATACCGACGGAGCTGATAACAGTGCCGAAGCTACTGTAAATCCGGCCAGCGATGCATGCCTGCCAGATCATGGGTGCGGCCCAACGACAACCTCCGATTCACGCGATCCGGTTCAGTCACTGACTGACTTTCTGGCCGAGCCTCGAGGGGAACGGGGTGTTTTGACTTCGCAGGCATTTGCAACCCTGCCACTAACTAGCGCTGAATCCGATCGAGCTGCCGAGCTTCTTTGGGAAGATCACGTGTCCGCCATTCGATCTGAACGCAAACAGGAAATGGAAGCCAAGACGATCGTTCAAGGTGACCTGAAGATGCCCTTCTTTTATCGCGTGTTCGGCGACAAGCCGAAGAACGGTCGCAGTTTGTACATTTCGATGCACGGTGGAGGAGGCGCGCCGCCCAGAGTCAATGACCAGCAGTGGGAGAACCAAAAACGACTCTATACTGTCCCTGAAGGGGTGTATGCCGTGCCCCGCGCACCGACCAACACCTGGAACCTGTGGCATCAGGGCCACATCGACGGCATGTTCGCGCGATTGATTGAAAATCTGATCGTCTTTGAAGACGTGAACCCGGACCGCGTCTATCTGATGGGTTATTCAGCTGGCGGCGATGGAGTCTTTCAAGTCGCACCGCGGATGGCGGATCGTTGGGCTGCCGCGGCAATGATGGCGGGACACCCAAACGAAACATCACCCCTGGGACTTCGCAACACGGCGTTCACCTTACACATGGGCGGAAAAGACAGTGCCTATCAACGCAATAAGATCGCAGCACAGTGGAAACAGAAGTTGGCTGACCTGCGAAAACAGGATCCCAAAGGCTACGAACACAAAGTGGTCGTCTATCCGAACAAGGGACACTGGATGGATCGCGAGGATGCATCTGCCATTCCCTGGATGGCAGAATTCGAGCGTGAGCGTTACCCCGCACGTATTGTCTGGAAACAGGACGATGTGAAGCACCAACGATTTTATTGGCTTGCTGCCGCCCCCGTTGACATCGTTGGACGCCCCCTGGTTATTGCCGAACGCAGGGGACAGCACATCACGATTGAGCAATCCGATGTCAATCGCCTGACCGTCCGCTTGTGTGACGAGATGCTTGATCTTGACAAGCCTGTCCAGATCACATGGGGGAATAAAGAATTGCCCAGTCAAACAATCGAGCGGACCATCGCCACCCTTGCAAAGACGCTTCAGGAGCGTGGTGAGCGAGAGGGAATGTTCAGCGCCGAATTGGAAATCAATCTTCCTTCGACCCAATAGGGTTCATGTCGAATGCCATCTCGCGCTCTACTGCTGATCACCGTGACAGGAATGCTTGTGTCGCTTCAGGCTGTTGCTGAGGATCCGACGCTGACGCAGATCCGTCACCCGCAGAACGTCGGGTTTCCACCCGTCAAAGAGAATCAAATCAAGCAGTACGAGGCGTGCCGCACGGCGAGTGAGATTAAAATCGACGGCCGACTGAGCGAACCAAGTTGGCGGGCTGCCGAACCGTCGTCTCCATTCATCGATCTGGTTTCCGGCAAACAGACAATCTTTGACACACGCGTCAAATTGTTGTGGGACAACGAATACCTGTACGTTGGCTATCACATTCAAGAGCCGCTTGTGAAAGCGAAGTTTCTCGAACGTGATCAACCCATCTATCAGGACAATGATGTGGAATTGTTCATTGCCTTTGACCATGCCTACTATGAACTGGAGGTCAATGCCCATGCGACACTTTACGAAGGCCTGTTCGTTTGGCAGGAAGCCTATGAGAAAAAGGGGTTTTCACAATTGCCTGAGCTGAACATTCAGCGACCGGGAGTCAGGCATCAAAAATTTAATGGCGTGGGGTACACAAAACATCCACGTGGCATGCGGTGGGCTTTCCTCGACTGGGATTTTCCTGACATTCAGGTCGCCGTCCACATTGATGGAACCCTGAATGATGATAGCGACCGGGATCGCGGCTGGACCGTTGAATTGGCCTTGCCATGGAAAGGAATGGAAATGCCGGCTCATGGCGACAACCGCACCATCCCTCCTCGTGATGGAGACATGTGGCGAATGGATTTTTCGCGTTTCAATCAATATCGCGAAGCAAGCCCAGCCCGGGACTCAGGAGGCTGGGCCTTGAGCCATCACGGCATCTGGGATTCGCATATTCCCGAAGTTTTTCCAAAGGTTACATTCGCCACCCGGACAGTGGGCCAATAACCTCGCAAACGACAGGCGATTGTGGCACGGCAATTTGGGCATTGTACCGTTGCGTTTCTGCTTACAGACAGCTTGCCTGACTTTCCTCAACTGCACGTCACAACTCTACAGTCAGGTAGGCTCACTTCTTCAGCGTCCACTACAAAGCTGGTTTTACGTGGCAGAATCTGAGAGCCACAATCGCATTGGAAGTGCAACTCCCAGCAAAGAGCCCGCACAGAGTGCTCCGACCAGCTCTGCAATGAGTCGTTCCTCGATCCAGTGAAGTGATATTTTTCATTCATAGGTCCATCTGAACGCTGCGCAACAGTAACCTATAGGAACATCGAAGCGGCTAAGTCCTGCTAGCCGAGTGGAACGGCCCACCGCCGCAAGTACTCGAACGGCAACGACTCAAACGGCAAGGGCTGGCAGCACAGTAATTCGCGTCTATCCGGGCTGATCTCACTCTCTCTTTGACACAGCATGACAATCAGGTTCTTCCAATCCCATCCAATGTTATGAAAACACCTTTACCACTGCTCCTCGCGTTCATTGGTTCCATCGGTCTCACATCTCTTCACGCGGATGAATCGCCGTTCATCCCCATTTTCAACGGCAAGGACTTTGAGGGCTGGGACGTCAAGCCAGATTGCTGGCAGGTTCGCAACTGCGAAATCTGGTGCACGGGCAAGTCCGAAGAAAAGAACTGGCTGATTTGGCGCAAGGAACAGCCCGCCAACTTTGTTCTGCGACTTGAGTTTCGCTGGGACAAGGGCAACTCGGGCGTCCAAGTCCGGAGCGACGATTTAGGCAAGTGGCAGATTTGTGGATATCAAGTCGAAGTCGCAACACAGGACAAAATGGGGCTTTGGCATCACTCGCTGCTCGATGGCAAACATCCAAAAAAGAAGGCACGCCACTTGATGGCCACAGCCGGGCAGAAGGTTACCCTTTCACCCAGCGGTGAGAAAAGCGTGAAGCAACTGAAGGAGGCCAATCAGATCAAGGCGAGTTGCAATGATCATGCCTGGAACACCATGGAGATCGTTGCCCGGGGCGACACGCTTGTACAAAAGATCAACGGCGTCGTCTTTTCCACGGTCACCGATCGCGACTCCGAAATGAGTCGCAAAAGTGGTTTCATCGCTCTTCAGGATCATGGGAAAGGGTGCGTTGTCGCTTTCCGAAACATACAGCTCAAGAAACTGCCCAAAACCATTTCGACGAGACCCGCGGAATTCACAGTCACCCACCTCATCACGGTTGAGGAGGTTTATTACCTCGACGGACCCCAGCAGGCGCGGGCCCCTGATGGCAAGTTTAAAAAAGGGACCAAGGTGCAATTGGTTCAGGATTCCGGCAGCTACAGTGTGGTGGTCAGTGAGAGCGGGGTCCGTGCTTACGTCTCCACCGCGTCCCTGAACCCGGCCAAGTAATCCCACGGGTGGCCACCTCGCGTGCTTGCAGGTCTGCCTGTGAGTGGGCCAACGAAAAACGGGGCGTCCCGCGATAGCGAGAAACCTAAAAACTCACGGGGTTTCTGTATCGACCGAACCGATGCAAAACGGCTGGATCTCATGAATTGGGTGTGCCCGAGCTTTGGCGACCCAGAGCACGAGCCCATTGCGTCAAGCTCTGCTCGTGCATCAGCACTTGCGTTACGAGGTAGCTTTGCACCATCAATCAAATGCACAGCGTCTAAAGCCTCAAGGATTTTTGTAATAAATCCACCGTGCCGGATCACAAGTTAGGCTGAAATGATCCACGCGATGAAAACAAACGAACAGAAACGCATTTTCGAAGAATGGCTCCCCCAACACAGGGGACTGCTATTCAAGGTGGTTCGTGCCTACGCGTTCAACCCACATGACCAGGACGATCTGTTTCAGGAGATCGTGACGCAAGTTTGGAATTCCGTTCCAAACTATCGTGGCGACTCTGCCGTCACCACGTGGATCTATCGTGTTGCCCTCTACTCCGCTATGGGATGGTCCAAGAGGGAGCGACGGCATCGCGAGAATCATCAGGCGATCGGTGCGGACGATCGTCCATTACTACAGCCCTCCAGTCTTGAGAATCCACAACTGGACTGGCTCTACGAACAGATCTCGCATCTTGATGAGATTGATCGCTCACTGACGCTTCTGATGCTTGACGGATTCAGTTACCGCGAAATCGCGGCCACGATGGGCATCTCGCAAAGTCATGTGGGCGTGAAGTTGAATCGCATCAAGAAGCGACTGACTGAGCAATCTAAAAAGGAACAGAAACATGGAGTTTGAAGATATCCAGGTAGTTTGGAATTCACAGCACGACAAACCATTGTATGGTGTTGACGAAGTTGGACTGCACAAAATACTGCGGAGCAAGAGCCAACGCTTCCGTCGTTTGATCTACTGGCAGCAACTACAAACCTACGGCAGCAGCTTGTTATTTCTGATGTTAATTGCTGCGATCCTGTTGGTGAACTATTTCGGACTGCTGGGGAAAATCGGTTCGTCACGGGCGTTGGCTGGGTGGGAGATCCTTGCGTTATTGGTGGCGACGGTCGGCTGGTTACAATTCTCGCTCTCTGTCTATTTTGGGCAGAAGCAGCAAAAGAATCGCGAGCAAAGCGACACTCAATCTCTACTTGACGATCTCGACAGAGAGATCAAGCACACGACGTATCAGATCAGGACCCGAAAGAATCTTTTGATGGGTTTCATTCCTCCCTACATTGGAACGGGCCTCTTCCTATTGGTTGTCTTCGGTGTTACCGGTGTTTCGAGATGGATATTGATCCCGGTAATTCCAGGGCTCATCTTCGCTCTGGTCACCGAGTCTCGTTCGCAGCGACGGTTGGTTGATCGAGAAATGGTGCCCCGATTACGCGACCTGGAAACCCTGCGAGAAAAGCTGACCGATCCGCACCGCTGATCGGACATGCGATCGCATGGTGAACCCGTTTTCGCGTGAACCGATGCGAAGGACGTCTTTCACACACAATCAAAAAGGGCGCAGACACTTTTTGATTTAATTGGAATCAGAGTGACGGGGCTAGAGACTGCCTGTGACAATGACATCCAGTGACCCGTGGACAAGTGCCGCAGCAGGTGGTTGGCCGCGATCCGCAAACCACGGAGCTTCGCTCCCAGAGTCATCGTCCGGGCATTGATCTCTGGGACGACCACCAGTGGTTGGCCGTCTTGCAAGTTGAAATCGATTCAAACCGGCACTCCCGATGCTTCCGAGTTGCAGGTCCATGTCCACCACCTTCGGTGAATTCCAATTCTCGAGATGCTGCCGAAGATGCCTTTTTCCTTCGAGAAGCCGATGGCATTCACGTTTCTCTGTCTTATGACCAGAATTCATGCGGGGAAGACAAACGGGTCAGGGAGTTGATCAATGGGACAGCATGGCGGGACGGACCCGCATGGCGCATCAAGTGAACGCCAACATGGGATGATCCCAAGTCTCGTTTCCCACACCGGAAGTGCGCCATGAAGACCTTTACCCTACTCGCATGTACTCTCTCAGTCTGCTTGCTCACCGGCTGCATGAACCAGCCAGGTGATGGATTCACCGTCCATGACGATGATTGGAAATTTGAGACCCAACAAATCTGTGTCTGCCTCGATGGGAGTGACCCCTGCGAGAGTTGTCAACGCCGTGATTACTATCTGCCACTCACGTTCGAGGGCTACACGGAGACCCCCTATGAAACGGTCCATCTCGAGAAGTGGGTGCCAGACCGTTATCAGGTCCATAATGCTGTATATATTCAAGACCCTGTAGAAGGTCCTGTTGTTGTGCATGACAACCGCGACCTAATCTATCTGGCTAGTCATTGGGACAGGTGGGGAAGAATACCAGGACAATGGGAGCGGATTGCCACGGTGCGATCCTTGGGAACTGAATTACCCGGCGGTTGGCATAAGTGGTGGGCTTCGATCGAATTCCGTCCTTGTTGTGATTGGGAAGTCGCCTTTGCGAAGAAACCGGACCGTGACAACAAATGGAGATTTGACTTTCGCGCGGTGGGAGCAAAGGGGAACGTCCTTTACTGCTGGGAACAAGGCTTTCACAATTATTTTCTTTCTGAGGCCGACTTGCTTACGCAATATGCCGAACACATGGCAGTTGACCCCGGTACGATGTCGATCTTCTTTGATCGAAACGCCCGATAAGGCAGGGACCACCCTGGACAGGGTCGGAGCATGTCCAGGGTCGGAGCATGTCCAGGGTCGGAGCATGTCCAGGGTCGGAGCATGTTCAGGGTCGGAGCATGTTCAGGGTCGGAGCATGTCCAGGGTCTTGCGAAGCCGCTGTTGCAACGTTGAGTTGTTCCGCGGAGGCGTTCTAACGTGGCATCATTCAGCAATTCTGCTCTCACCTCATCGTTTATGAATCTCGTTGGGAACCCAGCCTTGGCGTTGCCCCTACGTAAGCGAATTCTCTTGCCTTCAGATGTTTTCTGAAGATTTGATCCCAAGCCTGCGGGGAAAGAGCGTTGCTTCTGGAGATTAACGGTAGCACGTGGATTCTTGATTACCTCAACAGGGTGTCCCCACGTCACGCAACTTCATGGGAACACATTCTGAATCCGCTTCACAGAAACGGCATGGTGTGCAACCAAAACCAATCAAATCAATCCAGAGAGGACGAACCGATGAGAATGAACATTGAACTGAAGCGAACCTTGGCAACCATCACGTTTCTTTTCGCGACGATCACGTCAGGTACGCATGTACCAGCTGAAGAGGCAGCTCAAGTTCAGACCAAGATCGAACTCAAAATCCTGTATAGACAACCCCAAGTCGGAGTGGCGTACATCGTCAAAGAGCTAAGTGATGGGAGTAAATACCTCAAGATTCAACGCGTCAACCCAGGATCGCCCGCTAAGCGAGCCGGACTGCAAGTTGGTGACTGGATTTCCAAAGTGGAAAACACGAGGGTGAACAGTCAAGCCAGATTTGACGCTGCGGTCAACGCCGCACCGGATCGGGCCAGATTTCAAGTGTGGGATAAAAATAGCGGGGATTGGACCTCGATCAACCTTGAGCTTCGATCGGTTGGTCAGCCCCAGCCTCCCAACGGCAACGGTAACAACGGACAAGCTGCGCCGCCCCCACCGCCCCCACCGGCCCCTCCCGTGCCCGGTGGACCCGACTTAACAGGCTTGTGGAGGTCTAGCCTGAGTGGCACCATGAGATTCACACCTACGCAATGGGGGTTTGCAGGGAACAGCATCGTTCCCTTTGTGGGGAGTTCAAACATGAATTGTATGAAACTCAACGACGGAACCTACCAATTCACCTACACGAATTACTCTGGCGTACGTGACAGCGGGCACGGCACATTGAAATTCGTTGGTTGGAATAGAATCCGAGGCAGCGTAACCAGTTCATCGGGTATACGAGCCAATTTCATTTTGACTCGATAGGACGGCCAGGCTACATCCCGGTTTTCCTCCCCGCCTTCCTGGCACTCAAGACCCATGCGACCCCTTGCTCCGGCCGGGGGTCGCCATCTGATTTGATGTCAGCAAACATGCACCCCTCGGTTTTCTTCCAATGAATGGCCTCTGAAGCCAGTTGTGTTTGCCGCACACAGCGGATTGGTTTTATCCAGGGGCTAAGAACGCGGTTCCCTATCGAGGAAAGTCATGCTCCTCACTGCAGGCCACGGGGCGCGGCGGGATCACTTTGCATAAGACACTTGCATTGCGTCTTGAAATCGAAGGTCTTCAAGGGTCTCGGCAGGTTGGCAAATGTCTGTGACTCTTTCCTGAGCGGGTGGAATCTTTACGTCTCTGGAACCTTTTGTTTGTCCTGTTCTGTCTCTGTCTGCAACACGCTGAGGGAGGTGGAGCAGTTCGGGTCAAGAACTTGCGGAACACGGCCGGCATTTCCCGGAGCCATCAAGATTTCAATGACTGCAATCGCAGTCATCCGCGGGTCTGGGTCCAGCAACACGGTCAATTCCGGGCTTGCCAGCCTCGGTTTCTATTCATTTCCGCTTATCCAAATGCGTTGCGGCACGCACTCGGAAGGGCGTCCGCGGAGAAGCTGCGCAACTCCGGGAAAGAGCAGATGAAACGCTCCATCACAATCCTGACCCTGCCTTTATTTCCAAATAAATCAGAAACGCTTGTCCGGTATCCGCCTGAGAATGCAATACGTGAGCCGGGGAAACCATTGGAATCAAGACGCTTATGCAGTGGATCATCCATTGATTTCCAATCGCTGCGGACCTGGATTCCATCCAAATCGGAAGCTGCCCCGGAATGTTGATCGCAACCCTTTCATTCTTTCAAGGAACTTACCGATGTCAAAACTGTTGTTTTACCCGCTTACACAAAATCAAACAGTTCCTCCAGCGTCTTCCCCGTTGCGTCGATCCCTGACCCGCTTTCTTCTGGTCGCCGGCTGTTTGGCAATGTTGGCGTTCAGCAGCACCAGCCCTGCGCTGGCTCAGTTCAGGCCTAGTAACACAGGTGCAGGTGACACCGTTGGAAACGACGAGGAGGAGGACCTCGACGCGATGCTCGAGTATTTGTGGGGCCCGCTAACTCCCCGCTATGGCCCGCTTCGCGAGCAACCACAGGTCTACGGGCCATTCGTCGATTACGAGCCATTCGTCCAAGAGCACGGCCCTGTTCCCGAACATACACCCAATTCTTGGGATCTCCGCCCCCTGTGGTTGTATGGTCCGGACCTCCAGGGATTCTCAAACCCTAGCCTGATACCAGGTCAAACGGAGGAAGATACCCATGAGTAGCCTCAGAACTCCGGGAGCAATCTCGGTCCTGTTTCTTGTTCGCAATGAACTGAAATACTTGTTCGCAATGAACTGAAATAACAGAACAGGCAAAAAGCAAGGGGCCATCCA
>Ga0315334_10002557_pt1 | contig 11380 bp, 4 predicted proteins | sample M150034915metaG_FD_205555 | JGI IMG/M metagenome (GOLD analysis project Ga0315334, IMG submission 205555) | Ammonia-oxidizing marine archaeal communities from Monterey Bay, California, United States - M1 500m 34915 | ecosystem: Environmental > Aquatic > Marine > Intertidal zone | place: USA... | reverse complement strand
TAGAAAAAAACTTACGTTTTGAGGCCATGCGAGGAATTTTTAATGGAGAAAAAACACTTTACATCCATGCTGATTTTGTAAAAGAAATTACTGAAGCAATTAATTTTTCAAAAAAACACAAGGTTTCAAAAATGGTAATTGTTGGCGGTTATGACGCTTGGATGGTAGCAGATATGTTAAAGGAAAATAAAGTTAGTGTAATTCTTAAAAGAGTACACAGCTTACCAGAACGGCAAGACGATGATGTTAATTTACCCTTTAAGTTACCTAAAATGTTGCATGATGCTGGGGTTTTATGTTGTTTAGAAAATTCTGGAGATATGGAAGCAATGGGAACCAGAAACCTACCATTTTATGCTGGAACTGCTGCTGCCTTCGGACTGGATAAAGAAGTAGCTTTAAGCTTAATAACTCTAAATACTGCTAAAATATTAGGTATCGATAAAACTTGTGGTAGCCTTGAAGTGGGTAAAGATGCTACCCTATTTATTTCTAAAGGCGATGCGTTAGACATGAGAACCAATAATCTTAAAGCGGCATTTATTCAGGGTAGGTTATTGGATATAGATAACCATCAAGAAAAGCTCTATAGAAAATACAGTAAAAAGTATGAGAAGTAACTTCTACTTATTATACTCCACAATATAATCTAACATTTTTTGGATTAAGTGCACTCTATCTTTACCTCTAACGTTGTGCTCATGCATCGGGTATGTAAAAAAATCAAGCTGTACTTTTTTCTCTACTGCTTCTTTTAACAATGTCATACTATGCTGAGGCACTACTGTTGGGTCAACACTACCATGTACAATTAAAAGTTTTCCTTCTAAGTTTTCTAAGTACTCACCAACTCTAGAATTAGCATAGCCTATAGGGTTTTCTTGAGGAGTATCCATGTATCGTTCACCATACATCACCTCATAGTATTTCCAATCGGTAACTGGGCCACCACAAGCGCCAACCTTAAAAACACCTGGGTGCCTAAGCATTAAGGATGATGTCATAAAACCTCCATAGCTCCAACCTTTTACAGCAATTCTATTTCCATCAACATAGGGTAACGACTTTAAATAGTCCACACCAATTAATTGATCTTCCATAGCTGCTTCGCCAGCCTTTCTATGAATAATGCTTTCAAAAGCAAATCCTCTATTGGCCGACCCCCTATTATCTAGAGTAAAAACAATATACTCTTTTTGTGTGGCTAACCAATCCATCCACATACTTGCTCCTCCACCCCATTTATTGGTTACAAGTTGAGCATGCGTGCCACCATATACATAAACCAATACTGGATATTTTTTAGCAGCATCAAAATTAGCAGGCTTAATTATTCTACAATACAAATCAAAACCATCTTTAGATTTTAAGGTAAGCAATTCAGTACTTCCTAGTTGATACTCTTTTAAAGGATTTTCTGCAATAAAAATAGTTTTAACCTTTGCCGTTTTTGTCGTAACAATATCTATTTTCCTGGGTATTTTTAGGCTACTATAATTATCAATTAAAAAAGCACCATCTTTGCTTAGCAACCCATGATGAACACCACTTATAGGTGTAATGTTTAAAAAATTTCCAGAAGTTATGTTTACTTTAAAAACGTGAGTATTTCTACCATCTGTACCTGTTGTTTCAATAAAAATATGTTGCCCTTTTATATCAAAACCTAAAATAGATTTAACAACGAAATCAAACGATGTTAGCTGCTTAATTAATTTTCCGGCTATATTATAAAGATATAAATTCATAAAGCCATCACGCTCGCTCATCCAAATAAAGTTGGTAGTACTATTAGGCAAGAAAATAGCATCATGCTCTGGTTCAACCCACCTTTCATTTTTTTCCTCAAAGAGGGTGTTCACTTTTTCTCCTGTTGTTACATCGTACCTATTGTATGAAAAATGGTTTTGCTCTCTGTTGACCTCAGCAACAAAAACAAATTTTTCATCTGGTGACCAAGAAAGGTTAGTTAGATAGTGTTCATCTTTTGTATCGATATTAAGGTAGCTCGTTTGATTAGTTCTAACATTATAAACACCAATTTTGGCCTGCTCGCTTTGCTGACCTGCCATTGGGTATTTAATGTTTTTTAATGTTGCAGGATAAGTCGTTACATCTACCAAAGGATAAGTGGTAACATTGGTTTCATCTTTTTGATAAAAAGCCAAGTAATTTCCATTAGGGCTCCAAAATGTTCCCTTTACAATACCAAATTCATACCGATGTATGGCTTGTCCAGATACAATATTCTGATCATCACTTTTGGTTACTTGAAAAGTTTGAGCTTCATGTTCTTTACCACCTATAAGAGCATTAGCAATATAAAGGTTGTTGTCTATTGTGTAGGCTAAACTTCTTTTTTTAATATGGTAATCTTTATTGGCAGCTTTTTTATTGTGGGGTGTTTTGCTTAATTCTATATAATTAATATAATCATAATGTATGTAAGCTCCTTGGTAATTAAACACCAATTCCTTCATACTAATTGAAATAATGCTTGGCAGCCTTTTCATTTCAGGATATACTTTTTGAAAATCTGACAATGACACACTGCCAGATTTTGAATCTTTTTCTGGTAGCGAGATAATATACCTATCTTCCTTTTTAAAAATATATCGATTTGTATCATCAAACCACTTTAACCCTCTCAGATTTTTAGGGGTTAACCCATTAGAAAAAGAAAGAACGGCTTCTTCTAAGCTCAATTCTTTTTCTTGTGAAACCCCAAGTTGAAAGCTAATTAAAGTTAATATTAATAGAATTTTTTTCATAAAACGATTATTGTGAAAATGAGTATCAAAGTTATAAAAATGAATGTTATTTTTGTCCTATGTCAACAAAAGAAGATAATTTAAAAGCCATTATTTCCCATTCAAAGGAATATGGGTTTGTATTTCAATCTAGTGAAATTTATGATGGATTAAGTGCTGTTTACGACTATGGGCAGATGGGCGTTGAGCTAAAGAAAAACATCAAAGACTATTGGTGGAAATCCATGGTAAATATGAATGAGAACATTGTTGGAATAGATACTGCCATATTTATGCACCCTACGACATGGAAAGCTTCAGGACATGTAGATGCTTTTAGTGACCCATTAATTGACAATAAAGATTCTAAAAAAAGATATAGAGCAGATGTATTAATTGAAGAGTTTGTTGAGAAAATTCGATTAAAAACAGAAAAAGATGTTGCCAAAGGATTTAAGCGTTTTGGTGATGATTTTGATGAAGTACAATTTAGAGCTACCAATCCTAATGTATTAAGAAATCAAACTAAAATTGATGACATAAACGCACGTTATAAATCGGCAATGGATGCTGATGATTTAGCAGCAGTTAAAGCTTTAATAGAAGATTTAGGAATTGCTTGCCCGATAAGTGGATCAAAAAATTGGACAGATGTAAAACAGTTCAATTTGATGTTTTCTACAGAAATTGGTGCTGTGGCAGATTCTGCCAACACCATTTACCTCAGACCAGAAACTGCTCAAGGTATTTTTGTAAACTACCTCAACGTTCAAAAAACAGGAAGGATGAAAATTCCTTTTGGGATAGCCCAAATCGGAAAAGCATTTAGAAACGAAATTGTTGCACGACAATTTATTTTTAGAATGCGTGAATTTGAGCAAATGGAAATGCAATTTTTCGTTCGTCCGGGCGAAGAAATGAAATGGTACGAACACTGGAAAGAGCAACGCGTAAAATGGCACCAGTCTTTAGGCATTGACCCCAAATACTATCGTTTTCATGATCATATAAAATTAGCTCATTATGCCAATGCTGCTTGCGACATTGAGTTTGATTTCCCAATGGGATTTAAAGAGTTGGAAGGAATTCATTCAAGAACAGACTTTGATTTAAAACAACACGAAGAGCATTCTGGAAAAAAGTTACAGTATTTCGATCCAGAAATAAATGATAGCTATGTCCCTTATGTAGTTGAAACTTCTGTTGGGTTAGACAGAACATTTTTAGCAATTCTCTCTTCAGCCTATACAGAAGAGAAATTAGAAAATGGAACAGAAAGGGTAGTGTTAAAATTACCCTCATTTTTAGCCCCTGTTAAAGTTGCCGTAATGCCATTAACTAAGAAAGATGGCTTACCTGAAAAAGCTCGAGAAATTTTAGACAATTTAAAATACGATTACAACTGTAATTATGATGAAAAAGATTCTCCCGGAAAACGTTACCGTAGGCAAGATGCTATTGGAACACCATTCTGTATAATGGTTGATCATCAAACCTTAGAAGACAATACTGTTACCATTAGAGATAGAGACACCATGGAACAAGAACGTGTTGCTATTGATCAAATTGAAGCTATTCTAAAAGAGAAATTGGATATTAGAAAAGTGTTGGCTTAATAAATTAAAATAAAAAAGGCGAAGTTGTAACTGAAATTAAGAATAATAAATAACCGAATTCGTTTATATATTTATGAGTAAGGGCTTAACCCTTCCGTTTAGTAACACCCTTAATTTTAATATATTTGTTTAGCACTCATTTTCATATTCTATACAAATTTGAAAAATGGGAGGAGGCTGAAAAAACAGGAATAGAAGCTCCAAATAAATTTGGAGCTTCTTTTAACAACTCAATCAAGAACTAAAATAATACTCTAAAAGCGAAACTAGTTGCTAGAAAAAATCTTAGCTAAAAAGTTTACTTATTTTTTTATTATCTTCTCAACTACCACTTGCGTATCTGTTTGCAAAATAATTGAGTAAATCCCATTAGACAAATAACAACTAGGTGCCCAAGTGAAGTGATTATTACCTTGTTGTAAAGTTCCAACAAAAATGGTGCTAACTATTTGGCCCATAAGGGTTTTCACTAATAAACTAGCATTAACAGGATCCTCAGTAACTATATTCACATTAGTAGAATTCTTAAATGGATTTGGATGCACTGCAAATTTTAGCATCTTTAATTTCTTCTTTTTAACATTTACTGTTTTGCATTTTTGATTTACGCAAGCCCCAGAGCTAGAAATTGCATTCGCAGTCAAACAAACATTGTATAAGCCATTCGCGCTAAAAGTATGAGACGGGTTTGGCAATGTAGAAGTATTATTTACAAACCCACTTGATGGGTCACCGAAATCCCAACTCCAAGCTATAACGGTTCCTGTTGCTGTTGAATTATCATTAAAGCTTCTTGTTAATGAGCCAAATGCACCTATATGATTAAAATTAGCATTTACATTACAAGGTTCAAAAGATGGGCATAAAACATGTACATCATCGCAAAATGTAGAATAACAAGTGTCTCCATTAACAACGTTACAAACTGTTAAGCATGCAGTGTAAAGACCTGGCCCACTATATATATGTTGTGGATTTTGAACAACCGAAGAATTTGAAGTTCCACTGGCTAAGTCGCCAAAATCCCAATCCCAAGAAACAATAGTGCCAGATCCGGTAGAAATATCGGTAAAATTAACTGTACATTGATTAACATCATAAGTAAATTCTGCTTCAGCAGCACATGGTTGGCATGCTGTAAACGCTATATCATCGATTCCAAAATCATTATGGACTCCAAATCTGTCAGTTTGTGAAATTTCGATATCAACCAATCCTGTTGAGGGTGCAACCCACTGAGCACTATATTCAACCCAGTCATTAAAATTGATTGATGCAGTAGTAACTGAGGCTACAATGCTACCATCAATCAAAAAATCAAAATCTTGAGAATCCAAAATTCCAGCGAATCCAGAAACTGCTCTCACAGCCCAAAAAGAAAATGTATATGTTTCGCCTGCAATAACTGGCACATTAGATTGACCCCAAATAAGATGTGGATAAGAATAGTCATGTCCATCAACTATAAGATAACTTCCCGAAACATTTCCTACGGTATGATCCCAAAGATTAGCATTCCATATAAGATTACTACATTTTGCAACAGGTTCATTTGCAACACAATAACTCGCATAGGCGCAAATACAAGCACTAGTTAAGGAAGAATAAAACCCCGTGTTTCCGTCACTAAAATCACCATTGGTAACCAAATTACACGGAGGAACATCTGTGGCTAAAGTAAAATAATTAGGTTCATTTGGCCCTAAGGTTGCAACATTACCGGCACTCATAATCATATCATAGTTTATTGGAATTGCAGCAGTTACAGCACTATTGCCTTCGTCTATCCACTCATCAGTAGGCGAGCCCGTATCTCTTAATGAAGCAACATGATTAGCAAACTGATAAAAATCACTATTACAATTGTCATTTAAATTACTATACCAAGATAATGCAACATTACATGTAAAAGGATAAGGAGTAATCCCGTGCCAGGGTGAATAATATTCGTCAAGCGACCAATATTCACAATCCGATACTCTTAAAATTGGTGATTCAAAATTGGTGCTAAGTAAATTTGGATTGTCAAAATGATAGCGTGCAGTAAGAGCAGTATAAGCTCTTGGATCGTTATAGGACATTGCTGCTGGCAATACTACATTGTTTATTCTTATCGGACGGTATTTATCAGCCCCACTTTCTTGACCAACCGGAAAATCAAAAGAATCATAAAGCGTTCTTTTTCCAAAATGCCTAAACGGACCTTTAACGTAACTATTGTTATTTGCATTAAAAACATTGCCTCCTTCTTTTATTCCCAACATATGATTGGCTGGATCTATTATAGGATATGTGAAATGACCCTCAACAAAATTTATCTCCTTATCAACAATGTATAGTCCATTAATGTCTACACCACTTGGATTATCAATTTCAAGATTCGGCAACATTCCTTTGAATTCTCTTAAATTTGTTGGTGTTCTATGCATAGCTTGTTTTACTGATCCAGAAAAGCGAAAAACACCTGCCCCAACTGGATCACCAGTTGTACTATAACCAAAATAATTGTTATGCTCTAAGTCGCCTTCTAAATTAACTACTCCGGATTTAAACTTCATTCTCCTATCATTTCTAGTTTCTAAAGTACTTTTAACTGTTAGGCTTCCTAATACTTCAAAACCACAATTATGCCGAGGATTAATAACCAAATTATCAATAATCAAAGGAGTTGCTAAACTAACTCGACAGTCAAATGATGGATCAGGATAAGCTGAAGCTGAAACCATGGCTAAAATTAAAGTTGCAGAAGTAGCATCCACTATAGAATTATTCGTGGAGGCAATTTTAAACTCACGCTTCACCGAAATAGCACCATTAATTAACATTGTAGAACTAGGGTCTGGTTTATCAATTACTATTCTTCCGATTAATCCTGAAAATAATGCAGGATATCCATTTGGCGCATTAATATTTTCTATAAACTGATCACCTTCTCCAACAAACATTAAACCTCCATCTTGCGTTGTTACGCTATTTGTTACATTTTTTATTATACAATCTCCTTTTAGCTTAAAAAGGCCTGATCTAAAAAATATTCCGGTTGAAGGATGTCCACCAAGAGTTGTTAAACCATTTATTATAACATCTCCTGTATTTAAAACAAAAGTTGCATATGCACCAGAGGCTGCCCCTTTGGTAACTTGAACGTTATGTAACTCCCATGGATTTGAGGTTCCAGTATTTACAACAATATTGTGCAGCCCTCCATAAAAATTAAACTCTCCATTGTTGTGCTGAAAATTATTTCCGGTTTGCAGAGTAACATCCCCCCGAATTCCCATGTAATAAGATGAAGGGGCGATAATAGTTGCCGTAGAGCTTAACACATTTAAATCATCTCTAATAATAAAGATATTGTGTATCAAAATAGTACCATCATATGCTGATCCAATTTCAAATCGCAATACCTCGACCAACACATTAACCTCACAATTTCCAGCAAGTGGATCGTTAAAATATACTTCATGATTGTTAATATTATTTGGATATGTTGTAGGTATTGTTATTACTCCTATTGAAGGGTTTGTTGTGCTCCAATTTCCTAAAGTTGTCCAGTTATTATCTGTGGTTGCATTTGTCCAATAATATTCTACGGGAATGGCTTTTAAGTTGAAAGAAAATATTAATATTAATATTAGACTAGCGATATTTTTCATAGATAAGTTTTATATTGGTTTATTTATCAAATCTAGCCACCAAAAGCATCGGAAACATTAATAAAAATTAATTTTGAGACGAACGCCCAGGGTATTTGAGACGAACGGCTTAAGTGTTTAGCCTTGAAAATTGATTTTTAAGCTCTTTAAGCTTTAATCGATATGTTTTGCCAATTGGAATTTTATGGCTTTTAACTGTAAGCGCTTCTTGAGAAATAGAATCTATTTTATCTTTTTGAACAATAAATGATCGATGAACTCGTACAAAACTAGTTGACGAGAGTTTTTCTTCCATCTTTATCATTGTTGAACGGTATAAGTACTTTTTGGTGGTTGTAATTATTTCAACATAATCCTTAAAAGCCTCAATGTATAAAATATCGTTTTCATTTATTCTAACTTCTTGTTTATTCATCTCAATTATCAAGTAGGTTTTCCTACTTAACTTTCTTAATATTCTATTGGCTATTTCTTGCTGTATGTGTTTATTATAGGCAAGTAAATTAAACTTAAAAGCCCAATAAACTAAAAAAGAAAAACAAAAGAACATCCCTAAAAGAAACCACCATGTTAGATAAAAGGGTGCGTGAATAATTAAAGAAACAAGAGCTGGTTTATCGCTCCATTTACCATAAGGCAAGCTCCTAGCTAATATTTCTATTGAATATATTCCGGGTGGAGGAAAAAACTGAAGTTTAAATTCTCTATTTTTTGTGTATTGCCAGCCTGTAGATAACTCTTTAATTCGATACTTGTATTCAATATTACTTGCTGCTTTATAGCTTAAACCTATGTACGAAATATTAAGCCCTCTGTCATTGTAATAAACATCTATAACTGAGTTATGCATAACTATCTCATTATTAAGAGTAACATTGATAATAACTGGATTAATTATTAATGAATCAGACTCATCATTATGAATTTCTATAATTGAAAGTCCTTTTTTAGTTCCAACATATAGTAATTTTCCAATACTGTTAATAGTTGTGATTTCATTTGACACAAGTCCATTATTAATAGAGTAATAATCAATCTTATTAGGGTTAAAGGCATCAATTTTGTAAAGACCTAAATTTGTTGCTACCCATATATTTTGAATAGAATCAACAAAAACACAAGTAATATCATTTGTTAACAAATGGTTTTCTGTATTTATTTTAATTATTGTGTCACTATTAAATAAAATAACTCCTGCGCCTCTTGTTGCAATTACTAAACCAAAACGATCTGTTTTAGCAAGGTCTACTGTTCGATATGAAAAACATGTGTCAAGGTAGCTCATGTTAATGGAGGTGTCTTGAGTTTGTTTAAAAAGGCCTTTTTTCGTTGCTACCCATAAAGAATTTTCATCTAGTACTTCACTGTCTTCTAGCTGGTTATAATAATACTCCTTTCCGAATAATGATAATTTACTATCTTTATATTGGTAAATAATTTGAGTTGAATGAAATATTAGCTTATTATCCTTCATTGAAGCAAATTTTACCCCAGAAGTTTTGGTGCATGGAAAAACAAACCCGTCACAAGTATCAATGATTTGGTTATTATGAGCCATTAACAAACACCCTTTAAAAAAATAACTACTAGTTAATTGCCTTTTTTTCTGGGATAAATTATTTTCTAACCTATCATGACAATGATTACAATTAGAAAAAAGCGGTAAAATAGTATCTCCATAATTCAGCAATAAATGCTTATCATAAATCCCAAGCTCTTTAATATAGTCCTTATAAAGTCCTTCATTCTTTGTAATTGAGAATACATTAAGGGAAGAAGTATAAAAAACACCATGTTGAGTTGTGGTTATCCAATAACCATTTTCAAAATCTTTTCCTACACTAGAACAAGTATATTCTTTTAAAAAATTATTTTGAACAATTATTTTATTATTTTGAATAGTAAAATTTACAAGCCCCGCATTTTGAAGTCCAATAAAATATTGATTATCTATTTTTTGAAAACTGACAATTTTGTTTTTTAAATTTAGGCTATCAATAATAGAATTTGTCTTATGATTATATAAAATAAGACTCTTCTCCATATTATAACAAAAAACACTATCATCTACCTCTATTGCCTTAGACCTATTTGGTGATTCTTTTTGTTGAAGAGAAATAATCTTCTCTTTGTATTTAATGAATGATTTTTTTCTATAAAAAGAAATTGGATTTATTTTATCAATTCCAATTTCTTCGTATGAGAGAATAGTGGAGTCTATTTTCTTAAAGGATAAAAATTGTTTTGATTCTGTAGAATTAAATTTCGTGCTAATATTTCCCTCTTTAGAAATTACAATTAAGCCCTGTGTCATAGTACCAATATAAATATTGTCAAGGGCGTCAATGTAAAATGAGTGAATTATTTTAGGCCCCGGAAAATACTGTTGTAATTTATCATTATGGGCATATGTGTTAATTTTTCCATTTTCTCTATAGCATAGTGTTCCATTAGATGAGATTATCCATAATCGATTTTTATAATCTTCATAGAGTTCAAAAACAACATTTTCAATTAATCCATCTTTAATAGTATAGGTGGTAAACTCATATCCATTATATTTAACTAAGCCCCTATCTGTTGCAAACCACATATATTTATCATGATCTTGTAAAACAAAATATATTTCTGAACTTGGAAGACCATCTTCAACAGTAAAGTTTTTAAAAGAAGGTTGAGGAGATTGGGCAAATGTTAAAGAGAAAAACAACACTGACCATATAAACAGAAACAACTTCCTAGAAATCGATAAAGAAATCTGAATATAATTTTTCGCCAACAAGATGTTTCTTCGTTTATTTATAATGTTTAGTAACGCTAGCATATAACAAAGATACTTGTATTATATTTGATATTCTTTGAATTACAAACAGTTACTTTAGCTTAATAAATACTATCATGTCTTTTTCAATATTTAATTTTATGAAAAACATCATTGAACGAAAAGCTCTCTTTTTTGTTTTAATCACGTATTTTCTAAGCTCATGTAATTTTATTTTAGACAATGGTAAGTGTCAAAATAGTAAAGAACTTCATATTACTAAAGACCATAAAACCAACCTCTATGGCTATAAAAATAACTGCAACGAAATCGTTATTCCGTATCAATTTGATGATGGAAATAATTTTGACCAACATGTAGCTGTCGTTGAAAAAAACAAACAAAAGTTTTTAATTGATACCACCGGAAAAATTATTTCTCAAGGATTTGATTTTATCCGTTCTTTCTCTTCTTTTAACGAGTCATCTTTATACACCATTGCTAAAAAAGGAGATAAAACACACTTGCTTCATATTAACGGTAAAACATATGCCTCTGTATTTAATCGTATTGATTTGAATAAAAAAAGTGGTTATG
>Ga0315334_10002556_pt1 | contig 11380 bp, 10 predicted proteins | sample M150034915metaG_FD_205555 | JGI IMG/M metagenome (GOLD analysis project Ga0315334, IMG submission 205555) | Ammonia-oxidizing marine archaeal communities from Monterey Bay, California, United States - M1 500m 34915 | ecosystem: Environmental > Aquatic > Marine > Intertidal zone | place: USA... | reverse complement strand
CATTTTGGACATCAAACGCATAGATGGAATCCAAAAATGGAACAATTTATTTTTGGAGAACGCAATAACATTCATATTTTAGATCTGTCGCAAACTATTCCTATGATGCATAATGCGCTTTTAGCAGTTAGGGAAGTCACAAAGTCTGGAGGAAGAGTACTTTTTGTAGGAACAAAAAGACAAGCTTCAGAGGTTATTTCGGAGACAGCCTCTTCTTGCGCACAATATTATGTAAACCATAGGTGGTTGGGGGGTACTCTAACTAATTGGAAGACTATCTCAAATACTATATCCAGGCTGAAATCAATTCAAGAAACCTTAGATAATATTGATTTAGCTGGTTTAACTAAAAAAGAATTACTCAAACTGACAAGAGAAAGAGATAAATTAGAAAGATCCATAGGCGGTATCAAGGATATGGGAGGGCTACCCGATTTGATATTTGTTATTGATACAGTAAAAGAGGATATAGCGATCAAAGAGGGCATTAAACTAAAGATACCAATTGCAGCTATAATAGATTCAAATAGTGATCCAGAAGGAATAGATTATCCAGTTCCAGGAAATGATGATTCAGCAAAATGTATAAAGCTTTATTGTGATTTAGTTGCTCGTGCGGCAATTGATGGTCTTTCTATCCAATCTGAAGAAAAAGTAAGTTCTAAAGAAGATGAGACAACTAATGTAGAAGTGAAAGAAAAACAGGTTACTGAAACACAAAAAGATAATGAAGAAATAAAAGTGGAGAAATCAAAAGGCATCTCTAAGGCTAATCCCGGAGAAACAGAATCAGAAAAGAGTTCAAAAAACATATCCAATAAAACTATGACCCCAAAAAAAACCACCACAAAGGTCAAAAAAAATCCTAAAGAGAAAAATACAGAAAGTTAAAATGGAGATTTAAATATGTCCGAAATTACGGCCAACTTAGTGAAGCAACTGAGAGAAAAAACTGGTGTAGGTATGATGGATTGTAAGACCGCTTTAAAAGAAAATAATGGAGACATAGAAGCATCTATTGATTGGTTAAGAACACAAGGAATTGCAAAAGCAACAAAAAAAGATGGAAGAATTGCCTCTGAAGGATTAATTTCTCTAATTCTTGACGAGGATTTTGCTTCAATAGTTGAAATTAATTCAGAGACAGATTTTGTTGCTAGAAACGAAGATTTTCAAAGTATAGTAGCAACACTCACAAAAATATCTCTTCTCAGTGAAGATTTAGAAGATATGAAATCAAAAAAAATTAAGGGTAAGGAATTAAGTGTTGAGGATTTTATTACGGAAAAGATAGTATCCGTAGGAGAAAAAATTAATCTAAGGAGAATGAAAAAAATTAAAAATGAAAAAGGATTAATAGTCTCTTACGTTCACAATCAAGTTTGTGAAGGTATGGGTAAGATAGGTGTTTTGGTTAGTTTAGAATCTAATTCTGATAGAGAAAAATTAAAAGATTTAGGAAAAAAAATAGCTATGCATGTTGCCGCAACTAATCCTATCTCCATTGATATAAATGAGATTCCAGCAGAAATTTTGGAAAGAGAGAAAAAAGTTTTATCGGAAGAGGCGAAATCTAGTGGAAAATCAGAAGATATAGTTGAGAAGATGACAGAAGGAAGATTAAGAAAATTTTACGAAGAAAATGTTTTATTGAAACAAACCTTTGTTATTGATGGTGAAAGTAAGATTGAATCTGTTCTGAATTCATTAGATTCTCCAGTAGAAATAAAAGAATTTGTAAGGATGGAGCTAGGAGAGGGCCTAGTAAAAAATGAAGAAGGTTTTTCCGAAGAAGTTAGTTCCTTGTTGTCTTAAGATTATTATTAATTAGGAATATATTGTTTAATTTTGTATTATCTTACGAAGAGTTTTTTATGGAATTGAGGAAATAATGACAAAAGATCGCTACAAGCGAATTCTTTTAAAGATTTCTGGTGAGTCTCTTATGGGGGAAAATCTATTCGGAATAGATGTAGTAACTGTAGATAGAGTAGCTAGAGAAGTTTCTCAAGTATTTAATTTAGGGGTTCAGGTCTGCCTTGTTATTGGAGCAGGCAATATTTTTAGAGGTCTTTCTGCTGCTGCAGAGGGCATGGATAGAGCAAGCGCAGATTATATGGGTATGCTTGGAACAGTAATGAACTCTTTAGCAATGCAAAATTCTTTAGAAAGAATTGGTGTAGAAAGCCGAGTTCAATCTGCAATAACTATGACTGAGATTTGTGAGTCTTACTCGAGACGAAGAGCAATTAGGCATATGGAAAAGAATAGAGTTGTAATTTTTGCAGCTGGAACGGGAAATCCTTATTTCACCACTGATACTGCAGCAGCATTACGCGCAAGCGAAATGTCTTGTGATGTAATTTTCAAAGGAACTCTCGTAAATGGCATTTATGATAAAGATCCAAAAAAATATGATGATGCTGTGAAATTTGAAAAAATTTCTTTTCACGAGGTTTTAACTAGAAATTTAAGAGTGATAGATTCCGCAGCAGTTTCATTAGCTAGAGAAAATGACATTCCTATAGTGGTTTTTTCAATTAATGAAGAAAATTCATTTGTGGATATAATAGAAGGGAAAGGAAATAGTTCAATAGTAACAAGTTAAAGGCTTTAAAATGAATGAATTAGACAGAGAAGATTTAAGAAGGAGAATGGATGGTTCTATGAATTCATTAAATAATGAATTTTCTGGGCTTAGAACGGGTAGAGCTTCAGCGAGTATGATAGATGGAATCTTAGTAGATGCTTATGGTCAAAAAATGCCAATTGATCAGTTAGGTAGTATATCAATACCTGAATCAAGAACCATATCCATTCAAGTTTGGGATAAGGGGTTAGTTATCGCAGTGGAGAAATCTATTCATGAGGCAGAATTAGGTTTAAACCCTCAAGTAGATGGTGAACTTATAAGGATACCCATTCCTGAATTAAACGAAGAGAGAAGAGCCGAGCTATCTAAGATTGCCGGGAAATATGCTGAACATTGTAAGATCGCCATAAGAAATATCCGCAGAGATGGAATGGACTCAATAAAAAAAATGGTAAAGGAAAATAATCTAGGCAAAGATGAAGCGACAGATTTTTCTGAAGAGGTTCAAGAAATTACAGACGAGTATATAAAAAAAGTGGATGGGATATTAAATACTAAAGAGAATGAAATTCAACAAGTGTAGATAGCCTATGTCCGATTCAATTTTAAATGAAAATAATCAAAATAAAAAACCTTCGCATGTAGCTATAATTATGGATGGAAATGGCAGATGGGCAAAGATGAGAGGACTTCCGAGGTATGAAGGACATAAGCAAGGGTTAAAAACTTTAAGAAAATTATTAAGAGAAGTAAATAATTATGAAATCGACTATCTTACACTATTTAGTTTTTCTATAGATAATTGGAAAAGGCCAAAATCTGAAACTGCAAAGTTAATGGATTTATTAAGAAAATTTATTTTAAATGATTTGTCAGAGTTACATAAGAATAATGTAAGGGTTAGGATAATAGGCAGCAGAGAGAATATTCCAAAGAGTATAATAAATTTAATAGATAGCGCCGAAGCTTTGACTATTAATAATAAAGGATTATATCTTCAAATTGCATTTAATTACAGCGGAAGAGATGAAATATTGAATGCCGTTAAAAATATAGGAAAATCGATATCAGTTGGCATAATAGATCCTGTAAAAATTAACCAAGAAATTTTCGAAAGTTATTTATTTACTTCTGGAGTACCTGACCCAGATCTCATTATTCGTTCCGGGTCTGAAAAAAGGATATCTAATTTTTTGTTGTGGCAATTATCATATGCGGAGGTCTACTTTGAAGAGTGTCTATGGCCAGACTTTGATAAGGGAAACCTAGATAATGCAATAAAAGATTTTATGGAAAGATCGAGAAGATATGGCAACGTTATTTCAGAGATTAATTAATGGTTTTATTTTCAGATCTCAAATTAAGAACAATTTCATCACTTATATTATTATTCATATCACTATCAGCCCTTATCATGGGAGGAATTTATTTTGATTTACTTATTACTTTAATTTCGATCATCTTATCCTTTGAATGGATGAGAATTGTATCAAATAATTATTGGATTATTAGAGGAATAATATCATCTTTTGGGCTAATTTTTATTTTAACTAATAACGGTACCGATTCCATTCTTCTTATCTCGGCGCTAATAACAACTATATTATTATCTTCCTTTTCTAGATTATTTAATGTTTCAGCTTTTTTATCATCAATAGGATTTATATATATATTATCTGCAATGTCTGTTCTGAAGTGGTTAATGGGATTTGAGAAAGGTCTAATTGGAATTATTATTATATTTTTAACAGTAATAATCTCAGAAATTAGTGGTTATATTTTCGGCAATATTATTGGAGGTCCAAAATTATTTAAGAAAATATCACCAAATAAAACATGGTCTGGTGTGTTAGGATCATTTTTTCTTGGTATATTGAGCTATTATTTATTTTCTCTTTTCTATTCTTCAAACTCTAATATTTTAATTTTTTCTATCGGTTTTTGTATAGTTTTAGTTTCAATATTTGGAGATTTAACTATTTCATCGTTAAAAAGAAGATCCAATATGAAAGACTCAGGTTTTATATTGCCTGGCCACGGAGGTCTCTTTGATAGATTGGATGGACTTTTGGCGGTTTTGTTTTTTTTCCCCTTTATTTCAGCGTTTTTCGGTCATATAGGTAATCCTATCAATATAATCTTTGGTTAAAGCTATGAAAAGAACTTCGATATCAATCTTTGGAGCGACGGGTTCTGTCGGAAAGACGGCCCTTAAGATAATTCGTGAAAATAAAGATAAATTTAAAGTCAACGTTTTGACTTCCAATACTAATGTTGAGAAATTAGTAGATTTGGCGAATGAATTTAATCCTTTTGCTGTAGCTATAGCGGATGAAAGTAAGATTAAAATTCTTAAAGAAGAAACCGCCAGCAATGATTTAATTTATTTTGCAGGTCAAGGAGGAATTATAGAAGCTGCCAGTATAAATTCGGATATTACTATTGCAGCTATAGTAGGATTGGCTGGACTAAAACCCATTCTCGAGTCGGTTAAACATGGTGGCAATCTTTGCATCGCCAATAAAGAGTCAATAGTTGCTGCAGGAGAGATAATATATAGAGAATGTGAAAAGTATGGCACAAGAATTATTCCTTTGGATAGTGAACACAATGCAATCTTTCAAATTTTAGAGGGTAATAAAGATTTAGAAATAAGAAAAATCTATTTAACAGCTTCTGGAGGGCCATTTTATAACTTCTCTAAGGAAGATTTAAGAAAAGTCAGACCTGAGGATGCTGTAAAGAATCCAAACTGGAGTATGGGGAGGAAAATATCTGTAGACTCCGCAACATTGATGAATAAGGGTCTTGAAATTATTGAGGCAAAACATTTATTTAAAACCGATGATGATCAAATAAAAGTTCTTATTCACAGACAATCTATAGCTCATGGGATAGTGGCCTTTAACAACAATGCATTAATAGGATCTTTTGGTAAGCCTGACATGATCTACCCTGTCAGATATGCGCTTTTTTGGCCTAATGGTCAATTAGAGCAGCGCGAAGATATAGATATTAATATTTTAAATGATTTATCTTTCATTGAAATTGATGAAAATAATTTCATCGCGCTAAAACTAGCTAGAGAATCTGTTAAGAGAGGGAATATTTATCCAATTATTTTAAATGCTTCGAATGAGGTGGCGGTTAGAAGTTTTTTGGAAGAAAGGATAAGTTTTTTAGACATTTTGGTTGTAGTTCAGGAGTCTATCGAATATGTTTCAAAATCAATTCAAATTAGATCAAATCATAAGATGAAAGTAAAAGATATCTTTGAAGTTGATAATGAAGCAAGAATTAAAACTGACGAGATTATAGAAATGAGGCATTGACATGGGATTTATACAAGATTTATTTTCTTATCTTCCTATATTGGCCCAGTATTTTTTGGCCTTTTCATTTCTTATAACTGTTGTAGTTTTCTTTCATGAGCTTGGACATTATTTGATAGCAAGATTTTGCGGAATTGGTGTAGAAACTTTTTCAATTGGGATGGGAAAGCAACTTTGGGGAAGGCATGATAAGTCTGGAACTTTATGGAGAGTAGCATTGCTTCCGATAGGAGGTTATGTAAAATTTTATGGAGATGCAGATCTAACAGGTAAAAAGAGTCCAAACTTAGACTTAAGAGAAGATAAAGATGACAAAAATTTTCACACCAAATCAGTGTGGAAGAAGATAGCTACAACTGCTGGCGGACCTATTTTTAATTTTTTATTAGCGATTATTATATTTGCAGGAATATTTATTTATAGAGGCGAAAGTATAGTACAACCTTTTATTGGAGAGGTTTTAGAAAATTCACCAGCTCATAATTTTGGTCTTAAAAAAGGCGACGAAATTATATCAATAAATGGACAAGACATCTTTTCATTTAATGAACTAAGAAGTTTTGTTATAGAAAATCCTGAAAAAGAACTTACCATTAATATTATTAGAGATGGATCTACAATAACAGTCTCTCTCTTTCCTGAACTTATAGTTGATAAGGATAGATTTGGAACCGAATATAAAATTGGAAGAATTGGCGTTATGGCGATGCAAGATCCTTCTTATCATAGTGTAAGGGATCACAACATTATAAGTGGTTTTTATAGGGGAATAGAAGAAACCTTCAATCTTTCTGGAAAGATCTTAAGTTATTTAAAAAACCTTTTTTTAGGAAGAGAATCAATAAATCAGATAGGCGGACCCATTAAAATTGTTCAAATAACGGGTGAGATCTCTAATTATGGAATAATTCCCTTATTAAGCTTAGTTGCTGCAATATCTATAAATCTCGGAATTATGAATTTGCTTCCTATCCCAGTTTTAGATGGAGGACACCTACTTTATTATTCTATTGAAGTCTTATTTGGCAAACCACTAAACCCGAAGGCCCAGGAGATAGGGATGCAAATTGGCATGACTATTTTAATAGCTCTCATGCTTTTTGTAACTTTTCTTGATATAAGCCGATTGTAGTCATAAAAATAAATTATTAAAAAGGGAGATTATGGGTAAATACAAAACATTGGTATTTATTGCGGTTGCAGTCTTTCAATTTTTTGGACCAGTAATGGGTCAAAGTTCTTTGCCAAATAATGAAAATTCTGATGTGCAAACCCTAGAGAGAATTCTTTTTATCGAGGTTCGAGGCTCTCAGAGGATTGAACCTGATACAATTAGATCGTATATGACAGTTAAACCAGGGGATTTATATTCAGAAGAAACCGTTGATAGGTCTTTGAAAATACTTTTTAACACAGGGTTATTTGCTGATGTGGCAATTAGGCATGAAAATTCAGGTCTAATAGTTTTTGTTATCGAAAATCCTATTATAAATAGGGTTGATTTTGAAGGAAACAAAGCTCTAAAAGACGATAAGTTTGAAGAAGAGGTTGAGCTAGGTCCTAGATCTGTTTATACGAGGTCAAAAGTTCAGGCTGATGTTCAAAGACTTATAGAGCTGTATAGAAGATCAGGTCGATTTTCTGCAACTATAGAGCCTAAGGTTATAAGGCAGCCACAAAATAGAGTCGATTTGATATTTGAAATTAACGAAGGACCAACTACTGGTGTGGCGTCAATAAATTTTTTGGGAAATATAAGGTTTCGAGACAGGAAATTGAAGAGCCAACTAGTGACAAAAGAATCCTCCTGGTGGAGGTTTTTTTCTTCTGATGATTCTTATGATCCTGATAAATTAGCTTATGATAGAGAAGAATTGAGAAAATTTTACTTGGATGAAGGCTATGCTGATTTCCAAATAATTTCTGCTGTTGCAGAACTTACGAAAGATGGATCCAACTTTATAATTACATTTGTCCTAGATGAAGGAGGAATTTATGAATTTGGTGAAGCCATAATTGAGAGCTCACTAGAAAATATGAATACAGACGATTTGCTATATCTAATTGAACATAAGCCAGGCAATCAATATAGAGCAACTCAGATTGATGACACTGTCGACAAGATTACACTTGCTGTTGGCGAAGAAGGCTATGCTTCGGCCGAGGTAAGACCTCGTGTACGTCGTAATAAAGAGAATGGAATTGTAGATATAGTTTATTCAATACAAGAAGGCCCTAGAGTATATGTTGAAAAAATTAATATTAACGAAAATTCTAGAACTAGGGATGAAGTAATCAGGAGAGAATTAAGGGTAGTTGAAGGTGATGCATATAACAAGGTTTTAATTGATAGATCAGAAACGAAGGTTAAGTCTTTAGGCTATTTCCGTGAGGTTGAGGTTTCAGTGAGTCCTGGTACTACAGAAGACAGAATTATAGTAGATTTTGAAGTTGAAGAACAACCTACAGGAGAATTATCCCTTGGTGCAGGTTTTTCTTCGGCAGAAAGCCTACTCCTAGAAATTAGTATTTCTGAAAGAAATCTTTTAGGAAGAGGCCAGTCGGTAAGATTAAATATTGCAAATTCGGAACGAAGAAAACAGTTTGAAATAGGTTTTACTCAACCATATTTTTTAGGAAGACGTTTGACAGCGGGTTTCGATATTTTTCACATTGATAATGATTATAGAAGATATTCATCTTACCGTTCAACCCAGTCAGGCGCTTCGCTAAGGGCCGCATGGCCAATGTCTGAGTATGCTAGTCTTTCAGTTTTTTACAGGTACCTTCAGGAAGAAATTTCAAGTTACTTTTTCCAAAGCGGTTATAATTTAGCTGATGATTACAACTCCAATAAATCTGAGTTTGGTTATAGTTATGCAATTGATACAAGGGATGATTACATTGACCCAACAAGAGGGTGGACTTTCTCAATAGGCCAAGATTTGGCAGGATTGCTTGGTGATTCAGAGTATTTACGAACCTCTTTTGGAGGAAAATATTACTATGAGATTGCCCAGGGTTGGGTTTTGAATGTGGGTGGAAATGCTGGTTATATTTACAATTATGGAAGTAAAAACTTAAGGATTAACGATAGATTTTTTAAAGGTGGAAATACTTTTAGAGGATTTGATAGAGCCGGAGTTGGTCCAAAGGAAATTATTACAGACAGACCTAGAGGGGCGGAATTTTTCGCTGTTGGAACTCTAGAGGTAACTATTCCTCTGGGTTTGCCGGATGAGTTTGGTTTAAGAACGGCATTATTTACCGATTTTGGAATAATAGGAAAAAATGATGATCAGGATAGAGTTCTTAGCACCTATAGGGCTCAAGAACTTTTAGGAGATCAACTTAGCCCATATTACAATATTAGCTCCTTATTAAATCAGGATTATTCAGCATTAGATGAGGCATGTAGAATTAATAGTGCGGGCTTGAATGAAGAATATGGCACTTTATGCACAAGATTTGTAGATGATGCAACATTTCGAGCTACTGTTGGGGTAACTTTAAACTGGGATTCTCCGTTTGGACCAATAAGATTTGACATTGGTAGGGCAATAGTTTCAGAGGATTATGATGATGCTAAATTCTTTAGGTTTAGTGGTGGAACTAAGTTCTAGTTATTAAAGTAACTTAATGTAACTAATTTTTTATTGGTCATTTATTAGCGATTGATCTAAGGAACATCAGCAGTTATGTTATTGACAAATTTTTAAGTGGAGAGAAGAAAATGAAGAAATCTTTTATTTTCCTTTTGGTTTTTTTACTTTGCGGATCGTATTCTTATAAAGTAAATGCTGCAGAGGATGTTCTGGTTGTGAATTTACAGTATGTAGTCAGTCAATCTAAGGCTGGTTCAGCTCTAAGAAAAAGAACTCAAGAACTTGGAGAAGAAATACAAAAATTGCAAGAAGAAGCACAAAAATATTTTCAAGAACAGTCACAGAAACTTGATGAAGATAGAGCTCTTCTCTCTCCAGAAGTCCTACAGCAAAGATTGGACGATCTAAGAAAGGAAGCTGAAGAAAAAAATATTGAATTACAAGATAAAGCTCAGAATATTCAACAGGCTATTAAAACGGCTTCTTCTTCGATAGATTCTGTTATTAGCCCAATCTTAACAGAAATAGTTAATGAAAAAGGAGCAAAGGTTTTACTTGATAGGCAGGTTATTTTATTTGGTGATCCAAAATTAGATGTCTCTGCAGAAGTAATTAAACAGTTAAATAAACGTCTTCCTAATGTCGAAGTTATCGTTAAAGGCCAACAATAATTTTGTATGATTGATGAGTGACCCAAGGTTTTATAAAAAATTAGGACCTTTTAAATTGCATGAGTTAGTTTCATTCGTATGTGGTGAAATAAATTCTGATAAATTCAACCATAAAATTATTGATGACATTGCTGCGTTACATCTAGCAAAACCCTCTGAGATAAGTTTTTTTGATAATTTAAAATATAGAGACCAATTGTTGAATACAAAAGCCGGAGCATGCATCATAAAGGAATCTAATAAAAATCTTGCTCCCAAAGAAACTGCTTTAATTTTTTCTGATAACCCCTATTTGGATTTTACAATGATCTCTCGGTCTTTCTATCCTGAACAAATACACCCAAAATCCGTTAGTGGATTCCTGTCTGATGAAAAAATAACAAATAATTCAAATATACAAAAAGACGTAATATTGGAGAAGGGGGTAGTAATTGGTAAAAATGTAGAGATTGGAAATAATAGTTTTGTTGGATCCAATGCGGTCATTGGATCTAATGTCAGAATCGGAGAAAATACTTATATAGGTGCCAACGTTTCTATTACTTATGCATTTATTGGAAATAATGTCATTATTCATCAGGGAGCTTCAATCGGTCAGGACGGTTTTGGTTTTTCTATGTCTCCTAAAGGACATATAAAGATTCCGCAAGTTGGATTGGTGATTATAAATGATGATGTAGAAATAGGTTCAAATTGTTGTGTAGATCGTGGAAGTAATCAAAATACAGTTATTGGTAAAGGCACTAAAATAGATAATTTAGTTCAAATAGCTCATAACTGTGTAATTGGTGAACATTGTGTTTTAGCGGGAATGGTTGGCCTTGCGGGGTCAACTACATTAGAGGATTTCGTTGTTATGGGCGCTAAATCTGGTGCATCCGGCCATCTAACTATAGGGAAAGGTTCTCAAATAGCAGCAAAATCTGGAGTAACAAGAGATCTACCTCCAGGAAAAAAATGGGCAGGATTTCCTATAAGAAGTTTAAATAATTGGAAAAAAGAAATCCTTAAAATTAAAAAATTAACAGATAAAAGGAGGATTAAAGAGGGTGAATAGCGTAATGTCGATAATGGATTCACGTAAAATAATGAATCTAATTCCTCATCGATACCCCTTTTTAATGGTTGATAGGATAGAAAATTATAATGGAACTGAACAGATAACAGCAATTAAAAATG
>Ga0315334_10002555_pt1 | contig 11381 bp, 10 predicted proteins | sample M150034915metaG_FD_205555 | JGI IMG/M metagenome (GOLD analysis project Ga0315334, IMG submission 205555) | Ammonia-oxidizing marine archaeal communities from Monterey Bay, California, United States - M1 500m 34915 | ecosystem: Environmental > Aquatic > Marine > Intertidal zone | place: USA... | reverse complement strand
TTCCTCAAGCTCCGCTTGATGTTCACCAATAGTCGGCGCGGGACGATTCACCGCCCACCCATCTGTCATCCGAATCGGAGCCCCTGGTTGCAGCGTTGGCCCCGCGATCGTTTGGTTGATTTCAGCGAAGAAGTCTCGGGCTTCGAAGTGGGGATCACTGAGAACGTCGATTGGCCGGTTGACGGCCGTCACGGGCCAGTTTCCTGCCTGCCCTTCCTCCATGGCTTCTTGTTTGTGGCGTGGCAACGACCAACTCAGTAGTCGGCTATCCGCTGCTTGGGGAAGCGACTCGTTCATTATCCAAGCGGGGTCATCGTATAGGGCAGTCATTTCGGGATCATTCATGACCGCAACCATTCGCGGTAACCAATTCATCAATGTGGAGACCTGGATGTGCCCGTCGAGGGTTGGGCGGCAACCCCCTGGGAAGATCGACGTGGCGTAGCCGCCGCTTCGGGGAACATTCTCTCCCCGGTAGGCGCAATACAACAGATAGGTCATTCGCCTGTCTATCGACATGATTTGGGTATCGATGTTGCTGAGGTCGACGCTGATTCCCCGCCCGTTTCGCCGCGCCGCGGCAAGTGACGCTAGGACAGCGGTAGCGGCAATGGTGCCGCACTGATACTGACCCAGATCACCTCCCATCTTTAAAGGCTCGCGGTCGGGCGCGCCGCTCGCGGACATCGGTCCGCCCATCGCGTAGTGGATGATTTCCTCACCGCGGCGGCCCGCGTATTTTCCTGTCAACCCGAAGGAGGTGACGGTCACCAACGCGAGGCCGGGATGGTCTTCCTCGACCGTGTCTGGGTCAACGTCAACATCGGACTGCAGTACAGCGTCAGCGCTAGCGATCAGACGATCAACGAGTGGGTCGCCGACTCGGCCAACGATTGAACGTTTGCCGGTGTTCAAATGCAGGTGCAGAGCGCCTGTTTCGGGATGTTGTCCGGCTGCGGGAAAGGGACCCAGAGTTCGAGAGCGGTCGCCTTCTGGGGGCTCGACCTTGATGACGTCTGCGCCGAAACCAGCGAGGAGTCGACCAGCCCACGGTCCTGCGATTCCTTGGGCAAGTTCAATGACTCGAATTCCGTTGAGCGGTGGCTGGCTCATTGGCTTAAGAGGGTGTCGTGGATGTGCTCAATAAAGGCCAGGGATTCGTCGACCGACTGGGCTCCGGCAAGGAGTACAAGCCGATCGACCCCAAGTTCGCTGTATGCGTCGATCATTTCTGGTCCTGGTCGCATTCGGGGCGTCACGGTGATTTCAAGTTCGTTCATCCAATCGGGTCGGTCATATTGTTCTCCAGCGCGGGCGAGCCCTGCAAGATTTTCTCCTGTGGCCTCAGGATTCAACATGAATCCGTACCAGCCTTCACAGTGAGTAACGGCTCTTCGCCACGCCGGTTTCGAGTGTCCTCCCATAACCACCGGAGGGCCCGGTCGTTGAATCGGTCGCGGGTAGGCCTTCACCCCCGAAAACGACACGAACTCCCCGTCGTAGGAAGGATCGTCGTCATTCCAGATCGAACGCATGGCCTCGATGTATTCAGTCGCCCGAGCACCGCGATCTTCCATCGAAACACCGACGGCTTCGAATTCTGGTTGAAGGTAGCCAACTCCCACACCGAAAATTGTTCGACCGCCAGAAAGTACGTCAACGCTCGCTAGTTCCTTCGCCAGCACCAACGGGTTGCGTTGAGGAAGGATGATGATTCCTGTTCCCAACTTGATCTCCGTGGTTACCGCTGCGACGTATCCCAGGGCCACGGTTGGGTCCAATAGTTGAGCGTTGGGAGGGAGAGGAGACGGGGGCATCTGAGGGTCAGGTAAAACCACATGTTCAGCGGTCCACAGCGATTCGAAACCCGCCTGTTCAGCGGCAACCGCGACGGTCGCCAACGCCTCACCGTCGACAAGATGGTCGGTATTGATGGAGAAGAGCCCTATGTCAATGTCGTTTGCCATTACAGCAAGGTACGCGATCGGGCGAGCAGAGGGCGACTGTGCCAGTCTGAAGGGGTCCCTGCACCACGGAGAGATCTCACTTTGACCCCTATCGAACTCATTCAGACCGCGTCTCCGATCATCGGCGGCATCGGCGGTGCCTTCTACTTCGACCCCGCCACCTTGGCCCGAGGAAAAGAACTTGGGCTCGACGGTCTCCGCTTCTACATGCTGGGCAGGTGCGGAGTACTCGGTGACGTTGAGGCCAAAGTGGTCCAAAGCGCGATGGGGTACTTCGAACCCAGCATGGTTGAGAAGCTCTGGGACTCGGCTCGCGCTCGCATCCAACCCCGCGAAGCTGGGAGGGAATACCTCGCTTGCGCACAAAATTTTGGCGCAACTAAATTCTCCGGTCTTGAGGGGTTGGAAACATACGCTGAAGCTGCGGGGAAAGTTATCGCGGCCCAAGATCCAGCAGCTCTCGCCCTCTTCTCAGGAATTGCCGCCGAACCACCTGCATCTGACCCAGCAGCTCTGGCGATGCAAATGACATCAGTGCTTCGCGAGATGCGCGGCAGCGTCCACCTCACGGCGCTCGCGGCGTGTGGTCTTTCTCCGGAGATAGCGCACCGAGTGTGCCGCCCCGACGCCATCGCCATGTTCGGCTGGCAAGAGGGAGTAGAGGTAACAGAAGACCATCAAACCCGTTGGCAGGCCGCAGAAACCCTCACCGACGAAATGCTCGTCCCCGCTTGGTCATCGATTCCTGAGGCTGATGCAAAAGCAATCGTCGAAACGACGTCTGCCATGCAGGCCGTCCTAGACAAGTAAACCCGTTAGTCATGCCCAGCGAAATCGAAACCATCCGCGCGGCTTTGCCTCAAGCCCAACGTCCTGATCGAACACGTCGAGTGGACGTAGGCGGCATCGAACTGTCCGTCGTTGAATGGGGAGACAAGAAAAACCAACCCTTGCTACTCGCACACGGCGGCTTCGATTTCGCGGGCACTTTTGACATCTTGGCACCGCTCCTCGCTAAGGCGGGATTTCGAGCGGTGGCATGGGATCAGCGAGGTCACGGCGATAGCGACCTGGCTGCGCTGTACACATGGGAAGCCGATATTCGTGACGCGGCGATGGTCCTCGCTTCGCTCGACTCGACTGATCCTGTTCCAGTATTAGGGCACAGCAAGGGTGGCGGAATGATGGACCAGCTCGCCGAGGTGGCGCCACACCGCATCAGTGCTGTCATCAACCTCGACGGCATTCCTAACGAACGCGGCTTCGGACAGAAGATCGACCGAACCGACGTTACGGCTCTCGACGCAGAATTGGCGGCTTGGCTAGATCACCGACGTCGCGCTGGAAACTCGAACCGGCGAGCCGACACTCTTCAAGGGCTAGCTGAGCGACGCCGAGTGATGAACCCGCGGCTATCTGTTGAGTGGTTGCAGTATCTGGTGACTGTCGGTGCCCAAGAAGACACCGATGGCTGGCGATGGAAGATTGATCCCACGTTAAGATTCGGACCGTCGGGAGCATGGAGCCCCCAGTGGGCGATCCCTCGACTTCGAGGTCTTCATGTGCCGTTCTTAGGGGTCGTCGGCACAGTAGAAGAGGAAATGGGTTGGGCAACCAGCCCCGATGAAGCGTTACCTATCTTGCCCGACGGCGCTGAATTCCATGCATTGGCCGAAACTGGACATTTCGTTCATATCGAACGACCCGAAGACGTCGCAGAAATCGTCATCGATTTCTTAGAGCGCGCCCCATGACAACGACGTTTCTTACTCATGTCCGGAGTCAACTCGCGCTTCACAAACTTCGGGCAGGCCGCGGACGCCCATTATTAATCCTGCACGGGCTCGGAGAACACTCACCGTCACTCGCCCCGCCCATCACGAAAGGTTGGCCCGGTCCGGTTCTCGCTTTGGATTTCACTGGACATGGCGATTCGAGCCTGCCAGCTGGGGGCGGCTACACCTGCGAGGCGTTGATGTCCGATGCCGATGCCGTCATCGCTGAAGTCGGTCCAGTCACCGTGCTGGGTTATGGACTCGGGGCCTACGTTGGGCTACTTCTTTACGGATCTAGGCCTCGTGAAATACGGGGTTTAGTAATTGCTGACGGTCCGGGATTTGACGGCGGCGGGGGAAGGCCAACCTCCCCGAAGCTTCTACATGTGCCGTCCAACGAGGCGGCAAACGGCACACCAGACCCGTGGGCTTTAGCGGAGTTAGCTTCCGACACTCGTCCCCCCGATTACGCAGCGGAACACGTCCGCCAGGTCGCTACCTTGGCAAACATGGATGAGGCCATCGCCGTCGTGTCTATCGGACGACCAGAGTGGCTTGAAGCCGCGATGAAATCAACCGTCGTTTTTGAATCCGATATCGCCGCTGCGTTATCGCTGTTCGGCGCGGCGTGAGGCAAGGAATGTCGTCACGAAACGCTGTACCAAGAGCATGGTCCTCAACACGATTTCAGAAATCCGAATTGAATCTGGTGTAGGAAAGGTAAACGCATCAGCCACAGAGGAGTGAAGATGTCCGACGCGCCTTTCTCTACCGAACCGCTTTCCAAGCAATACAAGACCGTCTTGGGGAAAAAGATGGCTTACCACGAAGCAGGCGAAGGTGACCCGATCGTCTTTTTGCACGGCAATCCGACGTCGTCATACCTTTGGCGCAACATCATTCCCCACCTATCAGGAAAAGCAAGATGCATCGCCCCTGACCTCATCGGACAGGGGGATTCCGACAAGCTCGACGATGTAAGTCCCGGGACTTACCGATTCGTGGATCACCGGGAATATTTAGATGGACTGTTGAACGAACTGGATCTCGGTGACCACGTGACGTTCGTAATTCACGATTGGGGATCCGCATTAGGTTTCGACTGGGCCAACCGTCACCGAGATCGGGTCGCTGGAGTCGCGTATATGGAAGCAGTCGTTTCCAACATTTTGTGGGAAAACTTTGATGAGGGTGGCCGACGGGTGTTTCAAGGTTTCCGTTCATCTGCGGGTGAGGAAATGGTTATCGAGAAAAACATCTTCGTTGAGAGGGTTCTCCCAAGTGCCGTTTTGCGCGACCTTACCGAAGAAGAAATGACCGAATATCGCAGACCATTTCTCGACCCGCAGCATCGTCGCCCTACCTTGACCTGGCCTCGCGAAATACCTATCGAGGGCGAACCGGCTGACGTCGTCGCAATCGTTGAGGACTATGGCCAGTGGTTGAGCAGTTCGGACTTACCGAAGTTGTTCATCAACGCCGATCCCGGATCCATACTCACCGGCCCGCAACGAGAATTCGTTCGATCTTGGCCCAACCAAACCGAAGTCACCGTGAGCGGCACCCACTTCGTTCAAGAAGACAGCCCTCACGAAATCGGGCGCGCCATAGCTGACTGGCTTCCAACTCGGTAGCTCAGCGTTGCTCGATGCCAGCAAGAGTGTCATGTTGGGCCGCGTAGACAAACACAATTGATAGGACACCCACTAGGGCCGCGCCTAGATAAGCGAACGACACGTTTCGCTCGAACACTGGCACCCAAATCAGTGGTCCAATTGCGTGACCGAGGAAACGGTGTGAAAGGACAAACGACACGCCCCCTCCCCTATTCCCGGGTACGCCGGTAGCCGCGAGTGTCTGAAATCCAGTCCCAATGCATTGCACTAACCCACCAACCACCGCCCACACCATGACCAAAGCCACAGCGGTTTTGGCTTGTGACAACACAACTGCGCCAGCCATCGATAGGAGGAGCGCCAAGACTGTGGCGCGCTTGGCACCGGTTCGATCAATGATGGCACCCCATCTCGGTGTTAGCACCACTGCGGTCAATGAACCCGTGATCAGTAACGCTCCTGTCGCAGATCCTGACAAACTGAGCACATCTCGACTGACGAGAGCGACCAGAAGCTGCACTCCACCGGGACCGATGGCCTGTGTGAGCGCTACTAATCCCAACATGAGCATCCGCCGGTTCAGCACCGATCGCATCCCCACCACGGTCGGTCGTTCCGACGTGTGAGCCTTCGGGAGCATGCAACTCAGGATGGCTGCCACCGAAGCAATTGCTACAAAGGCCCACCTCCAGCCAACGTCGGCGGCGACACCTCCTACCAACATGCCCAGAACCGCGCCGATCGCCTGAAAAGCCGCGTAGGTGCCGACAGCACGACCTACTCGATCTCTTGGAGTGAGGTCGGTAAGGGTCGCTATAAGCAATGGGGTCATAAACGCGTTGACCGCTCCTTGGGCTGCTCTACCTCCAAAAAACAACCACAACGAGGAACCCATGGCGCAACTCAATGACGCCAACGCATATAGAAAAACTGCGATCCTGACCGTTCGCTCCCTACCCCATTTTTCTCCGAGCGTTCCTGAGACCAAGAGAAGCGTCGCGTAAGGAAAGAAGTAAGCGCCGAACCCCCACGCGACAGTCGCTGTGGTCGTGTCGAAGGCCTCTCTCAACTCGGGAATCATTGGAGACAACACAGAACCGCCGAACGGTCCGAGAATCCCACACAGATAAAGCGGAAGAAGCCGCCACCGGTCTTTAGTGGATTTTCCAGGGATATCAGGGCGGGCCATCTCGCCGAGACGGTAGCGGGGTACGCCCTATTCTGCTTGCGAGACCTCGTATAAGTGCCCGTCGCCGACGTCATATACGAAGCCACGCAAATGTCGGGCATCGACGAACGGAGTCAACAAAAGCCGTTGCATCGATTGACGGGTGTCGACATACGGATCGGCAAACGGTTCAAGGGACCAGCGAGGTTTGACCCCGAGTTCCGCTTCAAGTTCGGCCTTGAACTCGTCTTCACTAACCATTTGCAGCCCACAATCGGTGTGATGCAAAAGAATGATTTCGCAGGTACCCAAGAATCTTTGGGAGAGGCATAGCGACCGAATGACGTCGTCGGTGATGACGCCACCGGAATTTCGAATGATGTGCGCTTCACCGTTTTCCAGGCCAAGGATCTTGAAGATGTCCATCCGAGAGTCCATACAAGCAACTACCGCCAGATGCATAATCGGAGCGACAGCCAGATCACCATCTTCGAAGCTTTCGGCGAAACGATTGTTATGAACGACCAGTTCGTCAGTGTTGGGCGAGAATTCGTCGGACACGCTTAATGAAGTTACCGATCCCGTTGCCAAAATTTGCGTCATATGTGTCGCTATAAGAGGCTGTGGTCTGAATTTCAACACCGACCATGAGAAACGGTCAGACTGTTGTTGGTTTAAGGGGGACTTAGTCATGGAAATCAGCGTCGCAGGCTTTTTCGGCAATTCACCACGTCGAGATTTGTCTTTCGTAAGGGATTTCGCTCAGACGGTGGAGGGCTTAGGGTTTCGAAGCCTTGCCTTGCCCGAACATGTGGTCTTTTTCCCGAGTTATGAGTCTGATTACCCCTATACAGACGACGGAGAACCGAACTGGGGTCCTGATACTGGAATCTTCGACCCGTTATTTGTTGCGCAAGCCGCCGCGCATGCGACAAGCACGTTGCGTTTCATCACAGGAGTGCTCATTTTGACTCAACGGCCTGCACTGTTGACCGCCAAAGAAATACTGACCCTGGATCACTTCACTGACGGGCGGTTCGAACTAGGTGTTGGATCGGGCTGGTCCTGGGAAGAGTACGCAGCTCTCGGCGTTGACTGGGCAAAACGCGGCCAGCGTCTTGACGAGTACATAGAAGCTTTGCGTGTCGCATGGACCCAAGAACGAGCTACTTACCACGGAGAGTTCGTTAATTTCGAAAATGCAGTGATGAACCCGAAGCCCATTACTCCAGGTGGCCCTCCAATCATCATCGGTGGAGATTCAGGCGCTGCAATGCGACGCGCGGCGCGTTTAGGCGATGGTTGGTACGGCTGGTGGGCTCAACCTGACATTGGCGCTCATCTAGGCAAGCTCGGCGAGATCTTGAATGCCCACGACAGAGACTTAAGCGACGACGATTTCGACTTTAAGCTCGGACTCCCACTAGCTGGGATTGATCCCGGGAAGGTCGAATCCAAGGTGGAGATCGCGGCGTCACTGGGGGTGGACGAGCTAGTGCTCGCGCCACCCGTTCCCACCAGGGATTTTGCCCAATATCTTGGTGCATTAGCTTCCGCAGCCGGCCTCGACTAGCGAGGAGACGACCGGTTATTAAGGTCCCGCGTTTTCGTACGCCTTCACGATGGAAACTCTGCTCGCTACACCAAGGACGCGATCATTCCAGTCGAGCACCGGAAGGAGGTCGGTGTTCGAATCTTCGAGCATTTGCATGCCTTGTTCCAGGGTCGCACCTGGGTGCGCAACGGGGTGATCGTCACGAACGACTTCTAGAACCTTCGCATCCGGTGATTCTTCGAGGGTTAGTTCAGCGTCACGAAGATACGCCACCCCTTCAAGAGCACGGTCAACGCTCACTACCAAAAGCATCTCCTCACGCCCCCGCTTCATTATCTCTATTGCTTGGCGTAACGACGCCGTCCTCAAGGTTGCCGCATACTTAGCTTCGGCGGCTCCTACCAACGCCACTTGACTCATTAGGTGGTCGCCGTCCGACTGGGTCGCTCCCAGCGCATCTTTACGCCGTAGCTTGACCTCATAAATCGAATCTTTCTTGATCGCTGTATAGGCAACGGTGGCAGCCGCGCAAGCGGCCATCAAGGGCATAATCAAGCCGAAGTCGTTCGTCATCTCGAAAACAATAAAGATGCTCGACATAGGAGCTTGAGCAGCCGCAGCGAAGACCGCAGCCATTCCAACTACCGCATACGCGCCAGCTGGAGCCGTTGACTCCGGGAAAAGCTCATGGACTACCTGACCGTATGCGGAACCGAGCAGAGCACCAATGAACAACGCTGGCGAAAAGATTCCTCCAGATCCTCCAGATCCGAGAGTCAACGCTGTTGCCAGCATCTTGCCTAACAACAGAACCAGCAAAAACCGGAATGCGAACTCTCCGGCGAGAGCTTTGTCTATGCCCGACAGACCTGATCCAAGTAGATCAAATGAGATGGCGCCTAAGACGCCCACCGTTAAAGCGCCGATTGCAGGCCGAAAGTCAGTTAAGACAGGGAGCGCATCAAACCGATCCTCTACGAAATACAAAAGCCGCACGAACCCGACCGCGACGATCGCCGCCACCACGCCCAGTAGAGCGTAGAAAATCAGTTCGGTCGGATGAACCAACTGGTGAACTTCTGCGGTTAGAACCGACTCATCGCCTACAAGAACCCGCCACACAGCGTTAGCTGCAACAGCTGATATCACTACGGTCGAAAACCCGCGCGCGGTGAACGACCGGAGTACCACTTCGAGAGCAAAGAACACCCCTGCTAACGGGGCATTAAAAACAGCGGCAACACCTGCTGCGGCTCCGGCGGCGACGAAGGTAGACCGTCGCCGGTCCGACATTCGAAACAAGCGTGCCAGCGTCGAACCCAAGGCTGAGCCGATCTGAACGATCGGGCCCTCTCGACCCGCCGATCCTCCCGATCCAATGGTGAGGGCCGAAGCGACCGCTTTGACGTAGGCGACTCGCGTTCTGATTCGCCCCCCTCGACGATTCACGGCTTCCATGACTTCGGGAACGCCGTGACCTCTTGCCTCAGAAGCAGCGCGACTTACGAGAGGTCCGACAAGAAGCCCGGCTATCACGATTCCAGGCACGTATCGGAAGGGTCCAAGACTGTCTGACCAGTCGGCAAGTCGACCAAACACCTCCTCACTCAGGAAGTCGATCAAATAATGAAAGGCGACTGCTGCTAAGCCTCCAACTAACCCAATGAAGACAGCCATGAGGGCGAAGGTTTGATTCTCGGTGAGACGAATTCCCCCTAGCTGTCTTCCGAAGGTTCGGACTTGGAAGATTCGTCCAAGAAGAAAACGGGCTCGTTGCGACATCAAGCGCCGACCGTAGCTGTTCGGGAGCAATGTGCTTCATCGAAACAATCAAAACAGTTCAATTTTATTGTTAAGTATCCTTAACAATCAGCCGTCAGGCTTCGTGCAGGCTTGCTGGTAGGGTCGGAGCGTGCCGTACGAACAAACCGAGCACCATCCTGCTTTCGAGGAATATAGCGAAGCGATTTTCGAGTTAGCAGAAGATGGTGTGCCCGTGATTCAAGCCAGAATTTCCGAGCGTCTGGAGGTATCTCGCCCTGCGGTAAGCGAAATGATTCGGCGGATGGAGCGTGAAGATCTCGTCAACATCGGGTGTGACGGTGAGATCACTCTCACCAGCGAGGGCGGAGAGCTGGCCACAACTATCGTCCGACGGCATCGACTCGCCGAATGTTTTCTTACAGATTTACTCGGGTTGAACTGGACTGACGCTCATAGCGAGGCCGGAAGGTGGGAGCATGTGATCTCCCCTCTCGTCGAAGCCGCGATGTTGCGAACCTTGGGAGACCCCCACACGTGCCCCCATGGAAATCCGATACCCGGAAGCGGTTACCAAGAGCCGCAAGGGGCGGTCGGGTTATCCGAAATTGCCGCTGGTGAGACTTTCACAGTCATCCGCATTCCCGAGGAGTTGGAGTGGGAAGCCGGTCAACTTGCATTTCTTGAAAGCACCGGGCTCATGCCAGGCCGCTCTGGAGTCGTATTGTCTTTCGCGCCGGATGGAACCGCGACCGTTGACGTCGGCGGTAACCCATTCGGGGTTGGGGGACCGACTGCAGAACGCATCGTCGTAACTCCAGGCGCATGACAGCAGCCGCGGCCCGCGGGGTCACAATCGAGGACCTTGAACATTCTTACGACCAAGAGCCGGTATTACACGGGCTGTCTCTCAACGTCGAACCAGGAGAATCAGTAGCACTGCTCGGACCGAGCGGGTGCGGAAAAACAACGCTGCTCCGACTTATTGCAGGACTAGAGAAACCTACAGTCGGATCAATACATATCGGCAGCGAACTCGTCGCAGGTGGCGCATGGGTCCCACCTGATCGACGCCGAGTCGGGATGGTGTTTCAAGATTGGGCCCTGTTCCCACACCTTTCGGTTGCCAATAACGTTGCCTACGGCATCGCAAAATCATCAACGCGAGATACCGAAGTTTCTGCGGCACTCGAAATGATGAACCTCGCGGATCTGGGGGACCGCATGCCCTCGACTCTCTCAGGTGGTCAGCAACAGCGAGTCGCTCTCGCGCGAGCTCTCGCCCCACGTCCAGGCGTGCTACTGCTCGACGAACCCTTCTCCAATCTGGACACGGGTCTGCGAACCGAGGTTCGTACAGAAGTTCATCAGCTGTTTGCCGATCTCGGCATTACCTCAATATTCGTTACCCATGATCAGGACGAAGCCTTCGTTGTCGGAGACCGTGTCGCTGTCATGTGCAACGGTCGAATCGTGCAAACCGATAGTCCCCAAGTTCTTTATCACCACCCGGTTGACCGGTGGACAGCCGAATTTGTT
>Ga0315334_10002554_pt1 | contig 11383 bp, 7 predicted proteins | sample M150034915metaG_FD_205555 | JGI IMG/M metagenome (GOLD analysis project Ga0315334, IMG submission 205555) | Ammonia-oxidizing marine archaeal communities from Monterey Bay, California, United States - M1 500m 34915 | ecosystem: Environmental > Aquatic > Marine > Intertidal zone | place: USA... | reverse complement strand
AACAAAGAGGCCTAGGGCCAGGTGGGCTCGGCGGGGAGTCATTGGTGCAAGTGTAGCGCCCCAGGGCCTTAGGTCCATTCCGCGGTACGCCAGAGTCATCCGGGGGCCAGAATCAGTAATTCCAAGAAAATTCGCTCCAGAGAGGCTCCCCCTGCGTTCAATCAAGGTATCCTGATTCAACGATATGTTGATCCCCATCGAGGACACCACCCGCACCCTGCGCGCCCTGGCGGATGAAACCAGGCTGCGCATGCTGGCCTTGCTGGAGCAGGGAGAACTCTCCGTGTCCGAACTCCAAGAGGCGCTCAACATGGGCCAAAGCCGGGTGTCGACCCAGTTGACCCAGCTGCGAGAGGCTGGCCTCGTGCAGGATCGTCGCTCCGGCCGGCGAAGCTTCTATCAATTGACCAACGGGCGATCGAGCGAACTCTTGGACGGAGTGCTCGCCCCCCACCGAGACTCGGAAGATTTCCAACGGGACCAAGAAGGTCTCAAAGCAATTCTTGCCCGCAGGCGAGAAGAATCCCGCTCCTATTTCGACCGGGTTGCGGCTGCTTTCGGAGAACAGGTCTTACCCGGCCGCACCTGGGAAGGCTTGAGCCGCGCAATCCTACGACTCGCCCCAAGGGGCAGCTATGCGGACCTTGGAATCGGCGATGGACTCCTAACGCTCATGCTGGCCCAGGTCGCCGAAAAAGTCACTGCGGTGGATCTTTCCGGCGAAATGTTGAGTCAATTGGAATTACGCGCAACCAAGCGCGACCTTCACAACATCGAGTATGTGAAGGGCGACATCGAAGACTTGCCCTTGCCCGAAAAACAATACGATGTGGTGGTTCTCTCGCAGGCCCTACACCACGCACAACGACCCGAGCGAGCCCTCGCCGAAGCTCGGCGCATCGTGAAACCGGGAGGCCGTCTGCTTGTGATCGAGCTCTTGGCCCACAACGAAATCTGGGTTAAAGAACAACTCCAGCATGTCCACCAGGGTTTCACGGAAATCGAACTCACCAAAATGATCGGCACCGCCGGCTTTGAGGGCCTGCTACTTGAGCGGGCCGCCCGAGACCCGCAGCCTCCCCACTTCATGACCCTAGTGGCATCCGCCCTAGCGCCTGCCTAAAGACACATGAGCAGTTCCCCATCCAGTAAAGCCGACCAGATTCGCGCGTGCCTCGATGAAGCCCTCAAGCAAAGGGTAATGGTCATGGACGGTGCCATGGGAACGATGATCCAATCCTATGCTCTAACCGAGAAGGATTTTCGCGGCGACCGTTTTGGGAACCTTGACGGCAACTTGAAAGGCAACAACGAGTTGCTCAACTTGACCCTCCCAAAGACCATCCAAGACATCCACGAGCGATTCCTGGCAAGTGGGGCGGAGATTATTGGCACCAACACCTTTGGAGCCACCAGCGTGGCCCAAGCGGACTATGGCACCGCCGAGTTCGTCCGCGAGCTGAACATCGCTGGTGCCCAGGTTGCCCGGGCGGCAGTGGACAAGTGGAACTCCAAGACCCCTAATCTGCCGCGCTATGTGGCGGGAGCCGTGGGTCCCACGAGCAAAACCCTCTCCCTATCGGAAAAGGTCAGCGAACCGGCCTTTCGCTCGATCACTTTTGACCAACTCAAGGGCGCCTATCGCGAACAATTGGAGGGTCTCTTCGAAGGAGGCGCCGACATATTCCTAGTGGAGACGGTTTTCGATTCGCTCAATGCAAAAGCCGCACTGGTCGCAACTGAAGAGATGTTCAGTGACTTGGGCTTCCGCATTCCGGTCATGCTGTCGGTTGCCATCACCGACGCCTCGGGCAGAACCCTCTCCGGACAAACGGTCGAATCCTTTTGGCATTCACTCAAGCATGTGCAGCCCTTTTCCATCGGTGTCAACTGTTCCCTTGGGGCAACCGACATGCGGCCCTATGTGCAGGAGCTCGCCAGCATCGCCCCGACCTGGATTACGAGCTACCCCAACGCGGGATTACCGAACGCTTTCGGCGAATACGACGAGAAGCCACATGACACGGGCCGCTTGATCGGCGAGTTCGCAACCAGCGGCATCGTCAACCTTGTCGGGGGGTGCTGCGGTACCACACCGGACCACATCGCTGCCATCGCCAAGGGCGTTCAAGGGGTCGAGCCACGGGTTAGGCCTGACCATAGGGCCGATTCATCGACCACGGTGTTCACAGGATTGGAAGCCTTACACCTAACACCCGAAAGCAACTTCACCATGGTGGGCGAGCGCACCAATGTCATGGGCTCCGCGCGCTTCCGGCGCCTGATCAAAGATGATGACTTTGAGACCGCCCTCTCCGTCGCCCTAGACCAAGTACGGGGTGGCGCAAATGTGCTCGATGTGAACATGGACGAAGGCCTCTTGGATTCAGAGTCCTGCATGCGCACGTTCCTCAACCTCATCGCCACGGAACCCGAGATCGCGCGAATCCCGATCATGGTGGACAGTTCCAAGTGGAGCGTGCTGGAAGCTGGACTAGAATGCATGCAAGGGAAAGGAGTGGTCAATTCGATCTCCCTCAAGGAAGGGGAAGCCGAATTCCGGGCCAAAGCGATGGTTATCAAGCGTTTTGGAGCAGGCGTCGTGGTCATGGCTTTCGACGAGGAGGGCCAGGCCGACACGGCGCAACGCAAAATCGACATCTGCCAGAGGGCATATAAGATCCTGATCGAAGAAGTGGATTTCCCTCCCGAAGACATCATTTTCGACCCCAACGTACTGGCCATTGCCACCGGCATCGAAGAACACGACCGCTATGCTCTTCACTTCATCAATGCCACGAGCGAGATCAAAAGAACCTGCCCGGGCGTGCGCATTTCTGGGGGTATATCCAACATCTCCTTTTCCTTCCGCGGCAACAATGTGGTGCGCGAAGCGATCCACTCATCGTTTCTCTACCATGCAATCCGCGCCGGATTGGATATGGGCATTGTCAATGCCGGTCAGCTGGTTGTCTACGAGGACATCCCGCCGGATCTACTGGAGCACGTGGAAGACATCATCTTTGCTCGTCGCCCGGATGCCACTGAGCGCATGGTGAACTTTGCGGAGACCGTGAAGGGGGCGGTCAAAAAACGTGTGGTTGATCTTTCCTGGCGCGAGGCGAGCGTCGAAAAGCGCCTGGAATATGCGCTGGTCCACGGCGTTGTAGAGCACATCGAGGAAGACACGGAAGAAGCACGGCTCAAACTAGCCCGACCCCTCGATGTGATCGAAGGGCCTTTGATGGCCGCCATGGGAATCGTGGGCGACCTGTTTGGCGACGGCAAGATGTTCCTTCCCCAGGTAGTCAAGAGCGCCCGGGCCATGAAAAAGGCAGTGGCCTGGCTCGAGCCCTACATGGAACAGGAGCAAGGGGTAGCCTCCAGCCGCGGCAAGATCGTGATGGCTACGGTCAAGGGGGATGTGCATGACATCGGTAAGAACATCGTCGGCGTGGTCCTTGGCTGCAACAACTACGAAGTCATCGACCTCGGCGTTATGGTTCCAGCGGCAAAAATCCTACGAACCGCAGTCGAACAACGTGCTGACATGATTGGGCTTTCCGGGTTGATCACTCCTTCTCTGGACGAGATGGTCCACGTGGCCAAGGAAATGGAAAGAGAGGGCTTCCAAGTCCCCCTATTGATTGGCGGGGCCACAACCAGTCCGCAACACACGGCGGTCAAGGTCGCACCTAACTTCTCACAACCCGTGGTCCACGTGCATGACGCCTCCCGGGCAGTGGGCGTGGTCAGCAATCTGCTGAACGAGGACCGTTGCGAAACCTTGCAGCAAGAAAACCTAGCGGCTCAAGAAAAATTGCGACGCAGCTTCGCAGCGCGCCATCAAAAGCCCCTACACGGCCTGACAAAAGCCCGCGCAAACCAAACGCCCATCGATTGGAAGGCCCACATCCCCCCCATACCGACATTCACCGGTCGCAGGATTGTGGAGGGCATCGACCTTCAAGAGCTGACCAAGACGATTGACTGGACGTTCTTCTTCAGCGCGTGGGAACTCAAGGGCAAGTACCCCGGCATCCTGGAAGACCCCAAGCAAGGGGCCGCAGCCCGCGAGCTTTTCGCCAACGGCCAAGAGATGCTGGAACACATCATCGCGGGCAACCTCTTCGAGCCCCGCGGTGTCTATGGCTTCTGGCCGGCCCACAGCGAAGGGGATGACATCGTCCTTTTCGATGACAAAGACCCTTCCAAAGAAGTTGCGCGCTTCCCCATGCTGCGCCAACAGACCATTCATCCCGATGATCGACCGAACCGCTCCCTTGCGGATTTCGTTGCCCCCCGTGAGGCTAACCTAGAGGACTACGTCGGCGCCTTCGCCGTTTCCTGTGGGCATGGGGTGGCAGAGCTCGTGGCAAAATACGAGGCCGAGCATGATGACTATTCCGCAATCCTCTGCAAGGCCCTTGCAGATCGTTTGGTGGAGTCCTTCGCCGAACGCTTGCACCAAGAGGCCCGAAAGATCTTCGGACACGAGGATGCTAGTGGGACTTCGAACACCCAACTGATCCAGGAAAACTACCGTGGGATTCGGCCAGCCTTTGGCTATCCCGCCTGCCCAGACCATTTGCCAAAGACCGCCCTGTTTGATTTGCTTGATGCCCCGGGGATCGGTATCACCCTCACCGAGAGCCTGGCCATGGCCCCCGCTGCCTCGGTCAGTGGCATCTATCTGCCCCACCCCGAGGCGCGCTACTTCGGTATTGGACGCATCACCCAGGGGCAAGTCGCGGACTACGCGGTGCGGATGGGGCGCCCCTTGCCGGAGATCGAACGCTGGCTGGCACCATCCCTCGCCTACGATCCCGAGTAAAAATAGGTCTCGCTAGAGGCGTGGATCGCCCGTACTCCCAGGGGCGGAGGATTTATTGGCCTCGGAGCCCCTCTTTGGGCCCGATTTAGCCGATGGGAACCCTACGCTTCTCCCTGTTCGGCCTTCCCCATTGGACTCAGCCCAATCCGGTCCAGCCAGAACCGCCCCAGCATGCGACACCCCCACCGAATCCTCTTGCTCAGTGCATCGGCCCTTCTGCTCTTCAGTTGTGGCGGCTCCGACGCGCCGCAACCATCCACTCCCGAAGCCCAGGCTGATCAAGGTTTCACGCCCATCGCTTCCCCGTCCAAGCCCATGACCAATTTGGAATTGGTGGAGGACCGCACGGAGGAGGTGGCCGATCGCTTGCTCACCTTCTCTGCAGAGTTGGTCAAGCAGGACTTCGTAGCCGCCCTCGACTGGCTCGCGGATGATTTCAAGGGCATGGGTTTCGCTCACTTACCGGTCTCCGCAGAAGCCACCCAACTGGCTGGGGTTGTCTCCCAAGATTTCGACGTGAACGGCGCTCCCATTGTCGACAAGGCCGGATTGCTTGCCTCCTGGGAAGAGACTTTTGGCAAGTGGGGCGAAGTGAGCAGTGTTATCTGGAAAGTCAAAGGCGCCGAGTTCCAGCAAGGCGGCCGCCCCATGGGCCGCGTCAAACTCTACTTCCATGCCACGGGCATTTTGCCCGACGGCGCCATGCAGTCTTTTTCCGCAAAAGGCTGGGCACGGGTCAAGCGCGTGGGCGACTGGGTCATCGACCGCTTGGAGTTAACCTCGTACAACATCAAGACCCTGACCCAGGCCCCCTTCGTGGAGGTCACCAGCGCTGCAGGCGTGGGTCACACCTTTGCACGCTTCGGATCTGATCAAAACCGGTCGTTCCACTTCAATGGAGCCGCGGCGGGCGACGTGGACGGTGATGGGGACTGGGACCTATTTGTTCCGAGCGATGATCGGAACTACCTCTACATCGCGCTGCCCGATGGAACCTATGGTGAGGAAGCCGTCGAACGTGGAGTCGACCTGCCCGACGATGGCACGGGCGCAGTGTTCTTAGATTTTGATAATGACGGAGACCAGGATCTGTTCGTGGCTCAAGTGGGTTGGGACATCGGTGACGAACAAGGGGGTCATCACTGTGCGCTCTACACAAACGACGGATCGGGCAACTACACTCTTGCCAGCGGCCTTGCGGGGCTGAACAACCCGTTCGTGGCCTACTCCCCCACGGTGCTCGATTACGACGGGGATGGATGGCTCGACATCTTCCTGTCCTGCTACGGCATGGTCGAACGGGAACACAACGACTCCTGGCTTCAAGCCACCAACGGCTACCCCAATGCGCTTTTGCGCAACCTGGGCGAAGGCCGAGGCTTCGAGGACATGGCCGAGGAACTCGGCATGGCGGGTAGTCAATGGTCCTATGCCTCCGCAGCCGCAGACATTGACTTGGACGGTGACCCTGACCTCTATGTAGCCAATGACTATGGTGACAACCAGTTCTGGATCAACGCCGGTGATGGATCCTTCGAACAGCAGTCCGATGCCCGAGGCGTAACCGATCGGGGCAACGGCATGGGCGCGTCCTTCGGGGACTTGAACCAGGACGGGCTACTGGACCTTTATGTGTCCAACATGTCATCTACTGCAGGCAACCGGATTTTGGATCGCCTAGAGGATTCCATTGACCCGGAAATCCTGCAGGTTCTACGCAAGCTAGCCGCGGGCAACTCCATCTTCTTTCAACAAGCCGACGGCACCCTCAAGCGTAGCCCTAAAAAGGCCGGCGGCGTGGGAGCCAACTGGGCCTGGTCCGCAAGCCTTGCAGACTTGAACCTCGATGGACGCCTTGATGTGTTCTGTACGAATGGATTTGTCACTGGCAACCTAGCCTGGGACACCTGAAGCACCTACTGGCGCCACGTGGTGGCGTCGACCGTGTGTGACATTCCTGAGGAAGGAGAGTTTCAACTTCAATCCGTCGGCAACCAAGGTTTCTTGGACCGGCACAACAGCCAGATCTTTGCGGAAGGACGCAGCTTCAGCGGCAACGAACGCGACAAGCTGTTCCTCAATCGCGGCGACGGCACCTTTGCGGACCTGTCCGACTTGTCGGGGTGTGATTCCCCTGGCGATGGCCGCGGCGTAATCTGCGCTGACCTGGACGACGATGGGGATCTGGACCTATTCGTGCACGAGATCCAACGTGAACGGCACCACCTCTACCGCAACAACCTCGGGGGCCAATTCATCAAGGTGCGCCTCGCGGCAACTAACGGCCAGCACGAGGGCATCGGCGCCACGGTCATCGCCCACGGTCCCGAAGGCCCGGTGGCCCAAGCATTGACCCGCGGCGCGGGCTTTGTGTCCTGCCAAGCCCCTGAACTCGTCTTCGGCCTAGGCGTGGCAGAGTCTGCAAGAGTCGAGGTCGTTTGGCCCGGCGGCGCGCGGGAGAGCTTTGGCTCAATCCCAGCGAACTCCCGGGTACTGCTCACAGAAGGCACCGGAAAAGCCTCTAACTTCACCGCAAGACCCCGCCCCCGCCCCGACCCTCTTCCCAAGGGTTTGCGTCTTCGGGTAGGCGATACCCTGCCGCCCCTCGCAATGCTCGACGCCAGCGGCGAACTGACAACCCTGGACTCCGTGGAACTCGCTAACGGCGGTGAGCTGTGGATCAACCTGTGGGGCAAAAGCTGTGTGCCCTGCATCAAGGAGATGCCGCTCTTGGTGGAACACGATGCAAGGGATGACCTACGTGTTGTTCTGCTTTGCACGGACCCGCCCCAGCACCGCGAGCAAGCCGTTCCGATCGCGGTTAAGCGAGCCCCGGGCCTTGCGGACTTCTACCTCGGTGCAGATTCAAGCAGCGTGCTGCCGCCCCCGGAAGACTACATCGACCTCCTGCGACTTCCAATCCCCACCACCCTACGGATTTCCCCTGAAGGAAAACTACTGGGCGTGATGCGCGGCACGGTACCCCCGCGCTAATCGGTCAGACCCCTAGACTCAGTTCACGAGGCCCAAGAAAGTCGGGCTGTAGTTCGGGAAGACTGTGCCCAGCTGGGTGCTCCCAAGCCGAACCGCAAGGACCTCCGCCATCACATCACGATAGTCGGTGGTCACCGCGAGGTCTCCGCTGTCCAAACTCGTCGGCGCCAAACCCGGCCAAGCGCCATAGACCTGGCCACCGTTCACGTTCTCACCCATGACAAACATGGCGTTGCCATGGCCATGGTCCAGACCAGCCGAACCGTTCTCGCTCACCCGGCGACCAAACTCGGACTGCAGAACCAGGGTGTAGCCGTTTGAGTCTCCCAGCATGTCCAGGTAAAGCGCCTCCATACTGCGACTCAGATCATCCAGCATGGAAGCGAGCATCCCAGTCAAGGGCCCCATCAAACTGTGGTGATCCCAACCATGGAAATTCACATGAGCCACTTCGAGTCCCATACCCGCTTTGATCATGATCGCCATGTTCTTGAGCGCCCCGCCGAAATTCGTGTTCGGATAGACCGCTCCGTTAGAGGGCACATAGCCCGCGAAATCCACCGTAGCCAAGAGATCAATGGCAGCAAGTGAGCTCACAGTTGCCGCCGCCATGGGCGCCCTGGCACCTTGGTACATGTTTTCGATCAAGGCCCTGCGTGCCATCGCAGTGGCCGGGTCACCGGGAAAGGTGAAGTCGGTGGGATCCTTGATCGCTAAAGCGCCGGGACCTTCCGCCAGAATCTGAGGCATGATGTGATCTTGCGAAACGGCGCGTAGATCCCCCGCACCCACTGCCGCGATCGTACTGAGATGCCGCGCGAGCCAACCAGATGTCAGCTGGGTGCCTGGCATATTTGGGTTTGCTGCCTGGATCATCCGCGTCGCGCTGAAGTGTGAACGGGTCGGATCCGGAGAGCCCGCCCCATGCACAATCGCCAAGTCACCTGCCTGAAACGGAGTTGCCAGGGGAGCCGCTGCTGGCGCCAGTCCAAAGAAACCATCCAAGTCCACAGCGCCGTTGGGTTGACCAGGAGATGGGATGGCCAGGGTCGGCCGATGAAAGTCCAACCAACGACCGCCTGTACCCGGATCCACATCCCCGAAGGGAACTACCGCGGTCAAACCATCCATACCACCGTGCAAAAAAACGCTGATCAAGGTGTCACGGTTCGTGCCAGGAGGGGTCGCTGCCGAGCCATTCACACTGACTGCCACTTGCGTCCCCGCACTTCGATTGCCCTGGTTCGATTGTCGGGGGGCGAGGAACCGGCGGGTGATGCCCGGTGATTGTGAAGGTGCTTGACCCACGGGTCCTGAAGATTGGTTGTTGAATAGGTGCGTCATGATGGTTCCTTAGTACACCTGATAGCTAGGGGTGGAAGCGGCCAGGGCGATCGCTTCGCGAGCCTCCTGCAAACCCCAGTTGGGCAAAGAATCCACATGGCCCTGCAACAGGCCGCGGTCGCGTAGGGACATGTGCCCACCGCACAGCAAGAGGTCCAAGGCCCCCGCCACTCGATCTTTGGGAATGCCCACAAACAAACTGTTGATCGTGGCCGAGTCCACGGTCACGCCCGGGATTTGGTTTTCCAACAGCACAGAAACTAACTTCCAACGATTCAAGACTGCACCGCCCCAATCCGCCATTCGATCGCTGTAACCGTCAGGCGCGTGCCAATCGTAGGGGGCGTGCCCGAGGGCCTCGAGGGCCTGGTTCATTCCCAGAGTTTCGGTAGTACTAACACCGAGCTGGCGCATCAGGCCAACCAAAAGGTGGAAGGGCCGCTTCAGCTTCGGATTCCTCCACGGGTTGGCCGCAAGAATGAAATCGGGATCCAGGATCGCGCGCACCATGGCCTTAATATCGCCATTGCTGGACATGAATACGTTCGCTATTTGATCGACCATTGCCTGATCGGGATCTCCACGCAGCAGCCACGAGATCATCTTGCGTGAGACAAATTGCGCGGTCAGAGGGTGACTCGCTAGATAGTCAATTGCCGCGACCCCATCGCTCTCACCACCTCCGGCCGGGACGCTCAAGCCCATCACCGACTTAGAGTCGTTGTCGTGCTGGCCACTGGCGAACCTGAAAGTGCCGAAAATTCCACTCCCCGGCCACTCGAAACGCCAGCCCGTAAAGCATCGGGCCAAGTCGACGATGTCACTGGGCCCATACGGCGCATCCACGCCTACCGTGTGCAATTCCAGCAACTCACGGGAATAGTTCTCGTTGATCGCATCCGCAGAACTGGCGTAGTTGTCCAAGTAGAGACTCATGGACGCGCTACGGGCGCTGGCCAGCAAGATATCGCGGAAGTTCCCAAGGGCATGAGCGCGGATCACATCGCGATCGCCCAACACCTTAAAGATCCGCTGCTTCCCGGTCTTGTTTTGATAGACGCTGAAGTGATCGGACCAAAACTCAACCATGCGCTCAAACAGTTGGCGCTTGGAGACAGTAGAACGAATGAGGGCAGCACCCTGCAGGCCGCGCGTCACCTGACCCAACCCGCTGCTGGGACTTGCGTAGTTGTCCCACAATTCCTGACCGGTCATACCCAGGAACGGAATGCTCTGCAACATTGCATCGCAGGCAGAATCATCTATGGAAGCCGGATCGAGTTGTTCGTCGATCCACGCGTCGCGCCCCATGAGCCGCATGCGATTGAGTTCCGGAATTGTGATGCCCTGGCTCCCATGGTGCAGCAACATCACCAGTTCGTCCCGGAGCAACGGGTTGTTCCCAGAAACGGGGCCCTGAAAAGCCAGACCAGGACTTTGACTCGCAGCGGCTAGACCAAGGCTCGCACCGAGAATTCCACGCCGTGAAGCCCTGGAGGGTTGGGGGATGGAATTTGAATCAGGCACAGGAGAGGAACGGGCCGAGGGCAAAAATGGTGTGAGGCCTTACCAGGAGCCGGCGTAAGACACGCTGAAACCAGGTGCATCACGCAAAGCTAGGGAGTGAAAGCGGCTGGAGATCTGGCGCATGTGGAGGGCATCGTGCGCAGCCAAGGAAGCCAACAGGTCCCCAGCGGAAATCATACCAAGCTTGGGATGTTCGATGGAGGCTTGCCAATCCGGATGCTTCAAACTGCGCAACCAGCTAACGGTCAGCCGACGCTCGACACAAAAGCGCTCGAGGCAGCGTCCAAAATTCATTTCGTTATACCCGCGGGCCTCGGTCCAGCCTTCGGGATCGATGGACCTCAATTCTCCCTGGCTTCCACCGAGCACATACTCCAAGCGACCACGGAAGTCCTCACGCTCTTCATCCGCCAAGTGGCAGATAATCTCGAGCACGCTCCATCCTCCGTCCGGCGGACGCCAGCGGGCATCTTGGGGATCAAGCTCCACAAGGAGCTGGCGCAGGCTGAGTGCAAACACGGCTAAGCGCCCGATGAGAAGATCGGGGTTCATAACAGAACACCATGATGCCCGAGGCGGGGTGATCTTGCTGGAAATGGAAACGAGGAATTTCCATGTGAGAACTCCTCCAACTCCACACCCACTCTGGCAGGGCACCAGGACCCCTCTCGCCGGGTCTTAGAA
>Ga0315334_10002552_pt1 | contig 11387 bp, 7 predicted proteins | sample M150034915metaG_FD_205555 | JGI IMG/M metagenome (GOLD analysis project Ga0315334, IMG submission 205555) | Ammonia-oxidizing marine archaeal communities from Monterey Bay, California, United States - M1 500m 34915 | ecosystem: Environmental > Aquatic > Marine > Intertidal zone | place: USA... | reverse complement strand
CGCCTTGCTCTTGGGAGTCCCGCCGGGAAATGGAACTTTACCAGTGATCGCGTAGTAAAGCGTACATCCGAGCGAGTAAATATCACTGACCAGTGTCACATCCAAAGGTGTCTTGATCTGCTCTGGTGACAGGTAGTCAGCCGTTCCAACAATTTTTCCCACACGGGGGTCATTGGGATCATTCAGGTAAAATGCCAAGCCCAAGTCAGAAAGTTTTGCGACACCATCTGCCGTCACAAGAATATTTCCAGGTTTGATGTCTCGGTGAATTAGATTGTCTAGATGAGCGTGGTGTAATCCTTCAGCTGACTGTTTGATAATATTGGCCGACTGTTGCACAGACAGTTTGCCCTTGGTTCTTACCAGGCGTCTCAGGTCTGTCCCCGGCACATATTCAACGACCAGATAATGGACATTACCATCCTCGCCGGCATCATAGGCTCGCACCAGATTATGGTGGTCCAACATGGCTTGAGCACGAATCTCTCGACGGAAATTTGCAATGGCATCGGGCGTTGTTTTATGTAGCGGCAGAACTTTGATCGCCGATTCACGCCCCAGCATCTCATGAGTGCCTTTGAAGACTTGCCCCATTCCTCCCTGACCGATCCACCCAGTAATGATGTAGGGACCCAAATTCAATTTGGTGCGGCCCGTCATGAGCTGGTCGGCCTGGTAGGCCGTAACGACCTTCATCTTGATCAGCTGAGTTGCCAGTTTTCGGTCCGATACATCGGTCGCCGTTTTGTGATGAGTTTCATACTGTGCGAGATGGCTGGCAGCCAGACGCAGGTGCTCCTCAGTAACAATACCACTGGTGATGGCTGATTCACGGAAACTGGGACGTTCTGAACTCATTTAGTCAGTATCGGTCGAGATTTGGAAAAAAGAAAAAGGAACAGCGTGACGGAGTACATTCTGTTTTCGGAGTACATTCTGATTAGAAGCCTCAAAGTAAGTTTATCCCGTAGGCAGCCGCCTTTTCAGGTGGGAATAAAAAAAACGATTAATTTCACAAAAAAATCAGTTCGATAACTCACCAAATCGACCTAATTGCCACCAATCTCCCGGTAGTGCTTCGAAGGACATTCGTTTTTTTGACGTGGGATGGGCGATTTCTAGCCGACGGCTATGCAGCGCGATACCAGGCCGAAACGAAGCCGGGCTGTTGTATTTTCTATCCCCAGCGATCGGGCAACCGATCGCTTCGAACTGAACCCGGATTTGGTGTTTCCGGCCCGTTTCAAGTCGGATTTCAACCAGGTATTGGTCGAGGTGTTTTCCGATAACCTTGTATTTAAGTCGAGCTTCTTTTGCCTCATCAAAGCGGGCATGGTTTTTTTCAACCGTGATCATGCGACGTTGACGGTCGTCTTTGACCAGCCAATTCTTCAAAATGCCCCTTTCCGAGGGCAAGCTGTTGGGAACAATGGCCCAGTAAATTTTTTCGACAGTCGCATTTCGAAACTGTTCATTCAACCGGGCCGCGGCCTTGGAGGTTCGCGCGAGAACGGTGACCCCTGAAACAAATGAGTCCAGTCGACTGACGACACCCAGGTAGACATTGCCCGGTTTTTGGTATTTTTGTTTGAGGTATTCTTTGGCCAGTGATACCAGACTGGTCTCACCGGTTGACACGCCCATCGTGGCCAACAAAGCTGGTTTATTGACGACCAAAAGGTGATTGTCTTCGTATATGACTTGTAATGGGTCTGGCATCCTCTTTTTTTAGCAGGCAGACGCCGGATCAATAAGATGGCGCATCAATTAATCCTGGCCAGCCAATCGCCTCGACGGCAGCAATTGATGCACCAGGCAGGATTGGAATTCGAGGTCATGCCGGTAGATCCTCTGGTAGAAAAGGGGGTTCGTTCCTCTTGCCCACCCGAGGAATATGTCCGCAGGACGTCCTATTGCAAAGCTCAGTCGGTGGCACCTTTGGTCGACCATGGACTGATTGTGGCCGCCGACACGATTGCCGAATGCGACGGTCAAAAAATAGGCAAACCGGTTGACCGCGAAGATGCCGCCCGGATGTTGCGATTAATGAGTGGCCGTCGTCATCGTGTTTTGACAGGTGTTACTTTGTGGCACCGACCCTCCAATGTTACTGCCAGCCATTTTGATCAGACGGTACTCGAAATGGACGCGATCGATGAGTCGATGCTACAGTCCTATCTGGATACGGGTGACTGGATCGGCAAAGCCGGGGCGTTCGGCTACCAGGATGGCCTGGACTGGGTCCATATCCAACAGGGCAGTGCAACCAACGTGGTTGGTCTTCCGATGGAAAAACTGGCGGTCTGGCTGAGGGAAATGGACGACGCAATAAAATGAGACGGTCCAGATATATCCTCTCATTTCAAATATTGCAACCAAACATCGCCACCCACGATTGGATCAGTCGGCCTCAATATCCAGATGACGAGCTTTGGGAAACTGCGATTGAATCTTCCGTTCAATGTTGTCAATTTCTTCGGCCAGCAATTCGACCACGTCATCCGCATATTCCTTTGCAAACTGCTGGAATTGCTCCCGTGTTTGTACCTCGTCATAGGCCTGGTCGATTTTCGCACTCAGTTTTTCAGCCAGCGTTTTACCGTCAAAACGTATGTCCGCCTTGATTCGATAGGTCTCCGTATCGAGCACGCGAGTTTTCAGGTCTACAATTTCCTCAACGGCTGGATTTTGTTCGATGATCCGTCTGATTTGACGTCGGATCTTGGGTGGAACTGAGACGCCGATCAACAATTGACTGTTCCGCCAAATCAGCCAAACAGCAATGGCGCCCAGAAGACAGCCAATCAAAATGGAACCCATGGCATCCCAATAAGGGCTGCCTGTCCATTCGGCGAGCAGGATTGCAATCAAGGCGATCACGCAACCGAGACAAGCCGCACTATCCTCCAGTACCACGGCGACGGTTGCCGGATCTGCCTCATCGCGCATGTAGCGAAAAAAAGGTTTACCTTCGGCCTGCCTCTGCACGGTCCTGATGGCCACGACCAATACGTAACCTTCCAGAAGTAACGAGAACAACAAGACGCCTATCGCCCAATTCAATTCCTGCAGTTCGTGTGGGTAGAGCAACGACTGGATGCCGTGGTAGAGCGTGACACCACATCCAAGAAAAAAAATCCCCACGGCGGATATCAGGGCCCACACGTAACGTTCTGCCATATAGCCATACTGGAATTCCTGGTCGGGAACTCGATCGGAGCGGACGATCCCTATCAGTAACAGAATTTGATTAAGCAGATCCGCCAAGGTGTGGATCGCTTCGGAGAGCATCACTCCCGATCCCGTGAACAGGAATGCCACGAACTTTGCCACCATGACCATGGAGTTACCAATGATGGCGACGACGACAGCACGTGTTGATCCCTGGGTTGCCATAGTATCTGTAGCCCGACGCGACACCTGTTTCCTGAACCGTAGGACCTCGACCCATACATCCTTGCTGGCAAACGCCCTAACCGCATCTTGATTGTACATTCTGATCAACAGTCGGAAACATCGGAGAGTCACAAACGGTTACGTCTGAGGGTGACAGCAGATTTTGGTTGGTATTGCCAACGTTGACCTGCCCTTTCACGACGATTTCGACATGGGAGAGGAGCAAGTTGGGTGACCCTTTTTGTCTGATTGGCCTGCGAATTTCCAACCCTCCGGCATTATCCCGGTTTTTCTTGGCATTTCTCTTGTTCGAGCCAGCGAGTCGCGTTGAATGGAAGCTAACAAGTTGGGCATTTTATGGAAAATAAAGGTGTCGATTGGAGGATCGTTCGTATCACTAGCATCCGTGGAGCGGGTTGCGATTCACATTGACTGGAAAACATAAACCGGGCAAATTAAGCGGGTCGGCTTCCATCTGGACTGTGGGCGCCTCATCAAACGACCCAGACCCAAGGGTGCAAGGATGCAATTCGCGGTACGGTTAAACAGCTATCGAATCGTCATTATCCTACTTTCGGTTGCCGGATTTCATGCGGCCCAAGGTCAGGATCCGCCACCTCCCACTGCCAACCAGTCTGCCCAAAATCCATCCTGGCCAACGGTGCCAGTCGCGGTCACCGAAGCACAAAATTCTGCTGCCGATTTGAACCAACCGACCGTACCGCAAACACTGAGCCCCGTTGCCAGGCCATTGAGTCTACCGGAAATGCACAAAGGAAATCTCCCCGGCGAATCCATTCTCCAGGCATCGACGATCGACCAGGCACAAACGGTGCCCAGTTCTGACCAGGTTAAACCGATCGCGACCTCGGTCGTGGAGGGTTCGGTGCAACCGGCCACGTTCAATCAACCTCGGACACAGAACCCTGGTTCATTAAATACGAAAAAGTTGGATTTAGATCTGCCTCGAAAAATGATGGAACAATTCGATCTGTCACGCGCTTTAACCGATCTGCCGGGGCGGCCCGTTACGTTACTGGAACTGCTCAGAAAGACACGCGTCGCCTATCGCAGTGACATGATCAATCAATACTGGAAGACTTACGCTCAATGGGCCATGTTGCAAAATTCGAAGGAATACCAGAAGTGGTTGCAACAAATGAGCCGTCCTCAAACTTTGGCCGAACAGATCTTGTTGAGCGCGGCTCAAAACGACGCGGAATCGCAAGTCATGTCTTCTGAAATCCAACTTGGCATAGCCCAACAGCGATTGCAGGAACTGGTCGGAATGTCCGGTGATTGGTTGCCTTTGCCCAAGGATGTTCCTTTAATCAAAGGTTACCAAACGCATTACGAATGGTTTTCAAGTCGCAATCGGGTACCCCCCCATTTGCGAGGGATCAACCACCGGTTGCCCATGCAGTTGAATTTGATTTCTCAACAAGCGGAAACCGTGCGAATCGCAAAATCTGCGATGAATCAAACGCGCATGGCGTTTGCCTCTGGTCAGCTGAGTGTGGCCGTCGTTTTGGAAGCGGGTCGACTGTGGAGCAGTGGCAGTCAACAGTTGGTGGATACGGTGACCCAATACAATCAGTCGATTGCCGATTACGCAATTGCCATTCACCCCGACTTTAAATCCCCGGATCAGATCGTTGCCATGTTGATTAGCAGGCCCGATTCCGTCGCAACTGAAAATGCTGCTCAGTCCGTGCTGGACAATACCCAGCCGGTTGCCCGGGCAGCCGATCGTTCCTTCGGCCAACCATGGACACGATCCAATTCCACACAAAATCTGCAACCACTCAATTCGACCGTGAGTGGCAACACGGGTACGTCAACAGGTTCTTCCGTCGCTCCGCAGCCTCTTCGTACGGCACGGGGAGGTTTTCTGGCACCATTCCGATCGCAACCCTCCCCGTTGGGAGCTGCGCCGTCGCGAGGTTCGGCAACGAATCCGACGACACCGTCGTCCAGTGCCAGTGTACTCGAACCTGGTTTGCCAGGCGGTCGCCCCAATCTGATTCCGTTGTCGGCGACAAGTCCTGCAACGAAAGTGTCGGGTAATGGGTTTAGTCCTCTACCGTCTACAACCCCCAAAGTACAACCGCCAACCAAACCATCGACCAATGGTTTCGACGGGGTACCCGTCAATCCACCTGCCGTGACCCCTCCGACGAATAACAACTCGTTTGGAGGTGGTTCGTTCGGTGGATCCTGATCGAGACTGGCTGGTCCCGTTTGAATTCTGGTATGGATAGACATACAATTTTGATCAAGCGTGGTGGTTAGCGGCTTCGTGGCAATCGGCTGGAGTGACCGGGACACGATTCGATTTTGGCTGGATGTAGTCGGATGACGCGATTCGACTTTCAACACTCATTGAATTCTCGATTCTCATGAAATCTTTCCCCAAACGAACGACTCGAACCGCGCCAATGTCAGCCGTTTCGCAACGAAGGGGAGTTTCCCGTTGCCCGCGATTGGGATTTTCGAAGGTGGACCTGCTGGCGGTGATCGTGATGCTCGGGCTGATCGTACTGTTGGCGTTGCCCAGTTTGAATCTGTTGCGGGTCAATTCACGCAGGACAACCTGCCTGAATAACCTGCGGGTAACGGCCTTGGCCGTGATGTCTTACCAGACTGAGAGTGCCGCAGCACACTTGCCGGCGATGGCACAAGTCCCACCCAGCTTTGTCGGGACTCCCAATGAATGCGATGTGACGGTTCCCAGTTGGTCCTGGCAAGTTTTCATCCTGCCCTACATGGATGCAGGCGAAGTCTTCGAATTGCTGGAGCCCAATAAACACACGGCAGCAGCCATCGTTGATCAGGCGGTTGGTTCTGGTGGAGAAAGTCTGCTGAAAGTGTTGCAGCAACCGTTGTTCGCCTGCCCGGGCGACCAGGGATCGTTGCTGAATGAAGCGCGTTGGTTGGGACCGGATAATGCCCAATCTGCTGATGATTCTCATGTACTCAAGGTGGCCAGGGGAAACTATGTCGGCGTCAATACGGTGGGTGCGGCAACCAGTTTTGTCAACGTGGACCCGCTCAAGTATCCCAACATTCCAACTCCCAACGCGGGTGTGTTTGAGGCGATCAACCAGCCGGTAAACTGGTCGGCCATCACGGACGGCCGCTCGAACACTTTCATGATCGGTGAACGGGCTTGGAAATACAAAGCGGGTGGCCAGATTTACGAGTCGGCCGCCGCCAACCAGCTGATGAATCGAAATACGAGGGTCCCCGGGATAGGTAATGTGCCCTGTGGTTATTTTGGTTTAGGCAACAGCGACACGTGTGCCTCCAGTAACTTTGGAAAGGGCATTAACTTTCCTCATTCCGATCCATTGCAATCAAAATGCACCTACTCCTCACTGCATCCCGGAGGAGCCAATTTTGCCTACTGCGATGGAAGCACACAATTTGTCACGGAGACCATCGATCCGGTCACGATGATGAACCTGACCGAAAAGTCCGACGTCGATGTTCCCGTAGCAAAATAGTCCGGCTATTGAATCGTTTCAGAGTTGGCGCACTTTTTTCCATTGCTTGTCGAGCCGCTTGGCTGAAATGGTCAGGCTGGTACCTAACTGTTGGGCAAACCGTGAAACCCGATATTCTTCGATCATCCAGCGAAACTGGTCCAGGTCCGGATCGACCAGGGACTGGTGGGCGTGATGGACACGCATCTGCTCGTATTGTTCCCAGTATTGATCGATTTCCTCGATCGCTTCCTGTTCGGAAGTCGACGGTAATTTCTCGATCCGCGCTGTGATGGCATTGAAATACCTGGGGTAGTGCTGCAGCCATTTCCAGGGCGTTTGTGCGAGGAAGCCCGGCTCGGTCAAGCTTTGGATCTGTTTTCCGATCCCGGTCTTTAACGCCGAGAATCGACTTGGCATCTGTTCCAAAGCCAGCAACGACTGTTGGACGGCTGAGGAAAACCCGGGCAGCCAGCGGGCCACGTCCTGGGTAGCTACCGAAACTTTCTCAATCGTATTTTCCTGCGCCGCGGCAAATTCTGTTTCACTCCGTGGAACGGCCCGGTTTTCGACCAGTCCGATCCGGACAATCAGGTCACTCAATTGCTGTCGTAGTTCTTTGGGCGAAATCAAACGTGACAGGAGCACCGCGTGCTCATCCAGGTTGGGCAACCAGGCAACCTGGCTGCGAACCAGTTTGCGATTGCCGATTTGGAACAGACGCGTCAGCCCTTGGCGAGTTTCGAACTCGGCTGCCGCCTGCGAGTCGACCAGTTTCAGGCCAACGGTGGAACCTTCGTCAAAAACGGCCGGGAAAGCTGCCAGCTCGGTTGTGCCGCGCGTGATTTGCACCTGACCTGGGAGTTCGCCCCATGACCATTGCGTCAGCCCCGTCTGTTGCCAATCGCTGTTGTCGACTTGCACCACGTTGGATAGATGCTCGCCACCCAGTTGTTCTCTTAATTCGGCCACACTTCGACCTTCGGCCACCACCTCCCCTGCTTCGTTGACAACCTGAACGTTGACTTTCAAATAGGGCTCTGACTTGGTGGGATCAAACAGTTCCGTCGAAATACTTTCCCCGGAAATCCGGGTCAACTCCCTGGCGACGGCTGCCACAAACGACCCCTGTCCGCGGCGTAAATTTTTGGCAATGATCTCCGCGGTTGCGGGAGCGGGTACAAAATTGCGACGAATGCTCTTGGGCAAGCTCTTGATCAAACCCACGATGCGTTCCTCGAACAGCCCTGGAATGAGCCAGCCGGCTTGCATGTCGTCGATTTGGCTCAGTCCCTCCAGTGGGATTTTGACGGTAGCTCCATCGTCGCGTTGTCCTGGTTGAAACTGGTAGTCCACAGGCAAATTCATTGAACCGACAAGTACCCGATCCGGGAATTCCTCGATCAGTTCGGTATCGGCTTGTTCAGGAACCAAATCCTGCTGTTTCATTTTGAGCTGTTCGTTCAGCGCCGGGTCCTGCTGGATCAGGCGGTGCAGCGCCGCGGAGTCGACCGCCTGGTTGGGCAGTCGCGCATAGTAGAAATCCATGACTCGGTGCGAATCAAGGATCCAGTCACGACGACGTGTCTTGGCGGCAAGATTGGCAAGATCGTCCATCAAGGATTCGTTGTGAAGGTAAAAGTCAAAGTGGGTCGTGACTTGTCGTTCGGTCAGTCCCTGTTCGATGAACAAGTCGCGGGATTTTTCCGGGTCTGCTTTGGCGATGCCCGTCAATCGTCGGGTTACGATAGGAAGTCCAAACAGGGAAACATTTTCGTAGGCCATTACGGTTTGCCGATTCTTGCTCCAATGCGGGTCGACCGTGTTGCGTTTGAGCAGGTGGCTGGCAATCGGTTCGATCCAGTCAGGTGAGATTTTCCCCACCGTTCGTCCGTACTGCCGAGAAGTTTCCAGGATTTCACTCACGACAGTCCATTTCGGTTTTTCCTCAAAGACACCGGATCCGGGCCACAGGTGAAACTTGACTCCGCCGGCACCCGTGTATTCGTGGCGATCCCCCAGCATGGCAATGCCTGACAACAGGCCTGCCAATAGACTGCGGTGAATCGCGTTATAGTCGTCTTTTCTGGGGCGGGGCGCAAGTCCAATCGTTTGGCATATGGAATTCAGTTGGCGATAGACATCGTGCCATTGTCGCAAGTGGGAGACCGACAGGAAATTCTGTTTGCAGGCCAGGTTGTACTTGCTGCGGGAAAGTTCGGCTCTCAGTTTCTGGGTGAAATCCCACAGCTTGAGGAATGACATAAAATCGGACTTGGGGTGGGAGAATTTTTGGTGCTGGTCATCCGCTGCTTTCTTTTTGTCCGCCGGGCGAATCCTAGGGTCCTGTATCTCCAAAGCGGCAGCAATGATCAAGATCTCAGTCAAACAATGTTCATCGTCGGCTGCGAACAACATTCGTCCAATGCGTGGATCGACCGGCAGTCGACCCAGGCGACGCCCGAGGGGTGTCAGTCGTCGATGCGTGTCAATCGCACCGATTTCAAACAAGGTTTTGTAGCCGTCTCGAATGGCGTCCGGGTGGGGTGGGTCAATGAAGGGAAATTCGCTGATGTTTCCCAATTTGAGTACGTGCGTTTGCAGGATCACCGAGGCCAGGTTGGTTCGGCGGATTTCCGGGGTTGTAAACGCCGGCCGGGCGGCAAAGTCTTCCTCGGAATACAGCCTCAAACAGATGCCCGGACCGACTCGACCACAGCGCCCTGCCCGCTGATGGGCACTCGCTTGGGAAATGGCTTCAATGGGTAATCGCTGTACCTTGCTTCTCGGCGAATAGCGGCTGATCCGCGCAGTTCCCGTGTCAATCACGAAACGAATGCCGGGAACCGTAATCGATGATTCGGCGACGTTGGTGGCCAAGACGATTCGGCGGCGGCCGCTTGTTTGGAAGATCAGGTTCTGTTGTTCCGTAGAAAGCCGGGCATACAAAGGCAGCACCTCGGCCTTGCGGCCGGATATGGACGCGCCTTTGAGTTTGCGACTGACGATTCGTATATCGTTCTCGGTGGGCAGAAAGACAAGCATGTCTCCGGAGTCGATCTGCGCCAATTCCTGAACCGTTGCGACCGCAATGTCGTTGGCGTCGGATTCATCCAGGTCTGGAGACGGTTCCCGGTGGAGGATTTCTACAGGGAACATCCGGCCCTCGACGTCGATAACCGGCACGGGCCTTTGTGAGTCAAACGTAAAATGATCTGCAAACCGTTTCGTATCGATCGTTGCCGATGTGATGATGACCCTTAGATCGGGACGTTTGGGGAGAATTCGACGAATGAAACCGATCAGAAAATCGATGTTGAGTGATCGTTCATGCGCTTCATCGATAATGATCAGATCGTAAAGATCCAGAAATCGGTCGCTCCGGGATTCTGCCAGCAAGATCCCGTCGGTCATCAATTTAATTAACGTTCCCGCATCGGTCTTGTCATCGAAACGGATCTTAAAACCGACCCATTTGCCAAGAGGCGTTTTCAAGTGTTGGGCGATTCGTGATGCAACACCGCGGGCTGCGATTCGACGAGGCTGGGTGTGGCCAATCATCCCTCGAACCCCGTAGCCCGCCGATAGCGCGATCAAAGGCAATTGAGTCGATTTACCGCTGCCCGTTTCGCCGCTGACCACCACCACTTGATGGTCCCGAATGGCAGTCGCGATTTCCTCGCGCCGATCAAAAATGGGAAGCTCTTGATCGAGTTCAATGAGAGGTGATTGAGTGGCGCGAATGTGTCGCCGTTGACTGGATGCATCCAATTGCTGCTGAATTCGGGCCAGCAGGGTTGCCGCTTGGTCTGCCTCCAGTTGTTGGCCTTTCAACTTTCCAATCCATTGGCGCAGCTGATAGTGATCTCGTTGCATGACCTCGCCAAGCCGTCTTTCAAGGTGTTCGATTTGTTGACGAGTTGGATGGAGCATTTTTTCTGGAAAACAGAACTTTTTTTTGTAATGGTCAGGTGAACGGTCCGTCTTACCTTTGCTGGCTGGGAGCTCATCGACTGAATGCTATTGCCTGCGTAGTAAAGACTACCGGTTGTGCTAGCGAGTTAGCCGGGAAAGTAAGTTCAAGAACGTTTTTTTTGGTTTCTTTTCCAGTAGTGACCAGATGAGTCGGAACGGCAACGAATATTAGAGAGACCAAGGACGAGTCCTTCATTGGAAAACAATTTCACCTTAAGTTTCAAGGAAAGAAGCATGTTAGTTTTGTCGCGAAAAAAAAACCAGTCAATCATCCTTGATGGCAACATCTCCATCGAAGTCTTGCAGATCAAGGGGAATACCGTCCGTTTGGGAATCAACGCTCCCAAATCAGTTCGCGTCTTGCGAGGAGAACTTAAACCGTTTGGCATGGCCGGTGAAAGTGTAGTTGAATTTTCGCTTGAGAATCCGGATTCCGTCGTTTCACAAGCGGGTTAGCTTGCGCCGTTCCATCGTAAAACGCGAGGGCGTACCAATCCGTTTGAATTGGCGAGGGATGTTGACGGACGAATT
>Ga0315334_10002551_pt1 | contig 11388 bp, 10 predicted proteins | sample M150034915metaG_FD_205555 | JGI IMG/M metagenome (GOLD analysis project Ga0315334, IMG submission 205555) | Ammonia-oxidizing marine archaeal communities from Monterey Bay, California, United States - M1 500m 34915 | ecosystem: Environmental > Aquatic > Marine > Intertidal zone | place: USA... | reverse complement strand
CGCCTACTGCAGCGCGTAAGAATGCTTCTTTGAGCTTTTTGCCGAGCGTTGATATAGTTATGACTCCGGACAAGTCAAAATGGACACGTTGCCCGATAATAGAGCTTGGTCGCGAATCCACATTGAATGTTGGAGGAGCAGAGCCTGGTCAGATGCGCAAGAGCAATAGTGTGGATAAGAACGGCAATGACGATGGCAGCGGTACCGGTATGGGTTGGTTCCCGGGTTATGCGATCGATATAGAATCCGGGGCTCGATTGTACATGGCCTTTGGCGAGAATTCATTTTTGGTAACCGATAATGGGGCAGATATGATCTGGAATCCGAATTCGCGATTATCAGATGCTAATGGTAATCCGGTATTGGGCGGCATGCATCCTGTATATGTATTCAGCTTCATGCATAAGACGAAGAACAACTATGCTCCTGGATACGATTATCCAGCGTACATACCTGCAAATGCAGAAGGCTCTGGTAATATCTTGTATAATGATATGTTGAGTGTAGAAGGGGGCAGTACATCATCGAAGAAGAATGTATATGGAAGCATCAGCTGGGTTTGTTATCCGATGTTAGTTCATGGTCAGGAGCTATTATCCACACCAGCAACAATTAAAGTGCGTGTGAATAAAGAGTACAAAGATTTCTCCAATGCTTCAAATCCAACGGGAGGGCCCAATGGAGGCAAGCCGATGTATTCCTGGGATATGAGCGACATAAGAACAGAGCTTGGCAGTCAGGATCAATTGACCGATGCACTGTCGCTGATCAACATTGTACCAAATCCATATTATGCATATTCAGAATACGAGAGAAACAGGTTGGATACACGTGTAAAGATTACCAATCTCCCGGAACGATGTACCGTTAAAATTTACTCTGTGAACGGTAAGCTGGTAAGAACTTTCGTAAAAGATAGTCCAATTACTTCATTGGATTGGGATTTAAATAATCACAAGAGAATTCCTGTAGCTGGGGGTGTTTACTTAATACATGTCGACGTGCCTGATATTGGAGAGGTTGTACTCAAGTTCTTTGGTGGTATGAGACAAATTGACTTACAAGGTATTTAATAAGACTAAAACAGGTTGAAATGAATAATTCAATAGTTAAAATAAGAGGCGCCTTTGTTGTAGGTGCCATGGTATTATCCACTGTTGTTGTAAACGCAGGAAATGAAGACCGTATTGGATCAGCAGGTGCGTCCCACATGCTGGTAAATCCTTGGGCACGTAGTGCTGCTATCGGCGGTGCTGGAATATCCAGTGTGAATGGATTGGAAGCTACATTTGTCAATATTGCAGGATTGGCATTTACGGACAGAACCCAAATTAAATACAATTACACAAATTGGATGGGGTCTGCTGGTATATCCTTAAATAGCGCAGGTATTGCACAGAAGATTTCTGAGTCAGATGTTATTGCTGTAAGCATCCAATCAATGAATTTTGGTGATATTGCGATAACTACTGTGAATAATCCAGAAGGAAATATTGGTTTCTTTAGTCCGCGTATGAATGTCTTTAATATTGGTTACGCAAGAACTTTTTCAAGTTCTATATATGGAGGTATTAATATCAAGGTTATTTCGGAGAGTATTTCGAATTTGAGAGCTACCGGTATGGCAATTGATGCCGGAATTAGATATGTGACCGGTGAGCAGGATCAGATTAAATTTGGCATAACGTTAAGGAATGTTGGACCTGTTATGAAATATAAAGGAGATGGATTGGCAAATCAGGTGGATTATATTTCAACCGGGGTAACGGCTACTTTAGAACAAAGGTCGGCTACGTATGAGCTCCCATCTTTATTGGCCATAGGAGGATCTTATGATTTTATATTAAACGAACAGAACAAACTTAATGTGTCCGTTGGTTTTACAGCGAATTCATTCCAATCCGACCAATACAGACTTGGATTGGATTATGGAATGACTACAGATAAAGTAGCATTTAATATCCGAGGAGGGTTTGTATACGAGAAGAACCTATTCGATGTTGAGAATCGTTCTAATGCCCTTATTGGTCCATCAGCGGGTTTTTCGGTTGATGCATTGGTTGGAGAAAATAAGACCGCTTTAGGAATTGAGTATGCGGCTAGATTTGCCGGAGTATTCGGTGTTATTCATACAATCGGAGCGACCATAAGTCTGAAATAATTAGAATTTATTATATTTGTCAATTCAAGAGAGTCCTTTAGTGGGCTCTCTTGTTTTTGTATGTTGAAATTGAGCCGTTATGTCACAGGTAAGTTATTACACAGAGGAGGGGTTGCAAAACCTAAAGGATGAATTGCATGATATGGAAGTGGTCCAGCGTCCTTCTATTACAAATCAAATTGCTGAAGCAAGAGATAAGGGAGACTTATCTGAAAATGCAGAATACGATGCTGCAAAAGAAGCGCAGGGATTTCTTGAAATGAAGATCGCCAAACTAAAGGAAATTATTTCGAATGCGAGAATTATTGATGATTCTGAAATCGATAACTCACGTGTTTATATATTATCTATTGTCACGATCAAGAATGTTGCCAATGGAATGGAAATGGTTTACACTGTAGTTGCTGAGAACGAGGCGGATCTGAAGGCGAAAAAGATCAGTGTGGAATCACCAATAGGTAAGGGGTTACTTGGAAAAGCCGTGGGAGAAGTCGCTAATATCGAAACACCTAATGGCATAATTAATTTTGAAATTATAAAAATTGATCGTTAGTGGCGTCAATATTTACTAAAATAGTGAATGGGGAAATCCCGTGTTATAAAGTCGATGAATCAGAAGATTTCCTGGCATTTCTGGATATAATGCCTTTACAAAAGGGCCATGTTTTGGTTATTCCGAAAATAGAAGTGGATAATATTTTTGATTTGGACGATGATTTGATATCAAGGATGATGGTGTTTTCCAAGTCCGTTGCAAAAAAGATCGAGAAGGTATTTCCATGCAATCGAATTGGTATAGCGGTTATTGGATTGGAGGTGCCGCACGCACACATTCATTTGATTCCGATCAATACCATGAATGACATGAATTTTGCAAATGAAAAACTTGTTATAAACCAACAAGAATTAGAAGAAATTGCAGAGAGAATTCGGGTTCGATGAATTCTATGTGATCAATTCTGCACCTGTAATGGAATTTTTGGTTTAAAATTTGTTTTAACATAAGAAGCATTCTTTAAGTATTACTTAGAATTAATCTATTGAAAATAATTATGCTAAGGAGTTCAATTTTCATTTTTGTACTATTTTTTTTAGCCACATTCGGTAAGGCGCAGGTTTCACCCATGAATGTGCTTTTTATTGGCAATAGCTATACGCATATGAATAAGATGCCTAGCTTATTTGAAAAAATATCTATTTCAAAAGGCATAAAGGTGAATGTTGAGATGAGTGCTAAGAGTGGCCATTCTTTTAGGATGCACAGTGAACGAGAGGATCTATATGAAGATATCAAAAGTGAGAAATGGGATTATATTGTTTTACAAGGATTCAGTCGTGAATTGAGTAAATCAATAGAATACATTGATACTGCCAGTGTTCCCTATCTCAATCGAATTTTGGATTCAATTTATGTCAATAATCCCTGCACTAATGTATTGCTATTTATGACCTGGGGGTATAAAAATGGATTTGAGAAGAGGGAGGAGATCAATTCGTATACTAAAATGTCTGATTCTGTCCGGCGGGGTTATGAATACGTTTCTTTTCTCTACGAATTGCCAGTTGTTCCTGTTGGTAGTGTTTGGAAAGATGTCAACACCGAATCAAGAATTAATTTGTATAAAGAAGATGGACAGCATCCATCTATAGAAGGAACCTATTTAATTGCTTATACCTTTTATGCGGCAATATTTAAGGGTACTGCTGTTAATACCTATTTGGGTAAGAAAATTAGTAAAAAAGATGCAAAATTCCTTCAAAAGGCAGCCTTTGGTTGTGTAAGTGAAAATTTAGAAAAGTACAGGCTTCTTCAAAATACGTTAAGTGTAACCGGGGAGCGAACAAAAAAGGGGGAGTATTTTGTCCATTGCTGGGCCAATTACCCTAAAGCTACATCATTGACTTGGGAGTTCGGGGACGGGCAAAAGGCAAATGATGAGGCCATCACGCATGAATACAAAAACGAAGGAGCGTACTGGGTAAAATTAACTGTACAGGACACTTGTGGTATTCGCACCATCAAGAGAAAGGTGAAGTTTGAAAAGCCCGAGAAACCATCCCGTCGCGAAAGATCACGACCGAAAGTAGTATTGGATTCGGGAACAAAAATCTATTGATTTATCCGACAAAAAAGATTTTATTCATGAATTTTTTAATCGGAATCAGAATAAATGAGAGTTTTTCTTTGATCCAGTCGAGATACTTTATCAGAATTACAAAAGAAAGAAGGAACAAAGATGCACCTATAGCGACTTCCCAGGGCCCCAGTGACTTACGGTAAAAATCGTTTATTCCGATCCCTATCATACTACCGTAAAGAACCATCATATGAATAATATAGATGGTTAGTGTGTTTTGACCCACCTTTAGAAATAGATTATTTTCACGTATTCGATGACCAAAGTACTTGTCAATTAACATTAACCCGCCTAATTCCATTAGTACCATTCCAAGTCGTTTATAGAGCCAGTCCAATCGAATGAAATCGTAGTTGAAGTTTGTATTCATCAGATCGATCAAAGAATCCAAAGAACTTAATATTTCTTTTGGGAAGAAATGAAAGGCTGATCCGACGATTAAGAAAATGATCGGGAAATACAATTTGAGCACGTGTTGGTGAAAATCGTGCAATAATGCACCGATCATTGCACCGAACATGGTGTAACCCATCCATGGAATTATTGGGAAAATTGCACGATTAGAAGGCCCGTGAAATACGTTTTGAACAAAATACCATGCGTTTTCCGGCCATGGTTCACCTTTGGGTAATTCCACCAAATAGAGGTAAAACGCGAACATAATAAACCCGGCTGTGAAGAAATAAAACCAAAGTGGAATTACGCGAATTATCTTATACAAACCGTAAAGAATAAGGATTACAAATATTCCGACTGCGATACATTCCAATACATGAAAAGCGTACCATTGAAGTAGATAGCCCCAAAAGAACAATTCGACTACACGTTTAAATCCTTTTCGTACACGGATATTTTTTATAAATCCTTCTTGCCTGTTCTTCAACAGTAAATACACAAATATTAATCCAGTTACTGTAAGGAATACCGGCGCAGTAAAACCGCGAATGAATGTCCAGGTAGCAAAAATGGCACTATCTGGATTCCGAAATTCCAACATCAGGGAATCGTCCACAAAGTGCCCCTCCAACATTAATAGTATAGCAATCGATCGAGCCATGTCGATGAATTTCAATCTCTTTTTTGGTTTTGGGCTTAGTACACTTTGTTCTGTGGACATTTTTTACTATTGTTTTTTGTGTAAAAATAAGATTATACTGTATTCTGTACTATTTGTTTTTTATGTTCTGTGGGTTAATTCGTTTAAACATATTGATCATTTTGGGTTGTATGTATGTTAAAAGACCAAAGAAAAGGATGAATACGACCGCACCAATTATTGCTTCTGTGAATGTTAATGACTTTTCGAACCAGGTTCGAAGACCTATTCCGATAATTGCACCATACAGTAGAATTACGTGAACTATATATATCACGAGTGTATTCTGCCCCATTTTAATAAATAGTGTATTTTTTCTATTTATGAAACGATCAATGTACATCAAAACTCCAATCAAAATGATAATTTCCGTGAAACGATAAAAAAACCATCCGTTGTTTCCGAAAGCATACCCTGTATCAAACATTCTGTCTACAAGAAGAAATGCGTGGCGTGACAGATGATTAATTGCTACTGCTACCAGCACAAGTATCAAAGGGAACCATTTCTGTTCTAATCGATGTGCCTGTGAACGAATAATGGAACCCAATGAACCACCAAGAAGAATATAGCCTAACCATGGTGTTAGCGGGAAAACGGATTTGGGTCCGTGCATAGCATTTTGAATTATTTGGGGAGCATTTTTTGGGAAATAACCAGCCCCGGGTGAATCCAATATCTGATAAAGTGTGAAAATACCAATTGCCGAGAAGAAAAGGATTAAGGTAAAGTTGATTCTTTTTACATAAGAATGCAGTGCATATAAAATAATTAATACAAGTATTCCTATTCCAATACTTTGAAGTACGTGAAAAGCAAAGAAGCGATCGTTGAGCTTACCCGCCAGATAGTAATTGACGTTTTTAAAATTCAATTGCAGAAGGTATCCCCAGGCAATTATCGTCAATCCTCTGGTCAATCCTCTTTTGACTCTTTTTTGTTTCCAGAATGGTTCTTTGGTCTTCCCTGTCAATAAATAAACAAAAACCAATCCGGTAATCGTGAAGAACAGAGGTGCAGTAAATCCTCTCAACTGATACCAAAAGTCAAAAAAGATATTCCCGGATGTGCCGGCTTTGCTATTTAGGGCGTCGGCCATTATTCCGTAATCACTGACGGTGAGTGAGATGAAATGACCCTGCAGCATCAGAATAATTGCCAGGCTTCTGGCAGCATCAATGAACCAAAGCCTTGATTTTGTCGTTTTCGTCACTCCCCAGTTTTATTAATGCTTAAAGATATAGTTTTGCTATTTTATTTCTGTAGAAATATATAGTCTGAGCTCTTCATCACTATTTTTCAATTTGATATATATTGATTTTACTGTGAACCCCGTAAGCTCAGACGTGTCAATTCTCATGGTAACTGTTGCCTCTTCCCCTGGTTGGAGCAAGGATTTATCAACTTCAGCCCCGGTGCACGTACATGGAATCCTGAATCCGTCCAGTTCAATGGCCTCATTGGATTTATTCTTAATGACAAATGTTTCCTTTAGCTGATCCCCTTGCTTGGTTTGTCCCATGTCCTTAACAGGGCTCGTGGTTACCAGCGCAAATTCCTTATCATCTTCGAGGTAGCTTACACTTTGAATTTCAATTTTTCGTTCGATCGCTGCGGCACGCGAATAAACTGAATTTTGCATGTCGTTCGGATTATCACTCGTTAATTGGTTCGCTGTGTATTCGCCAAAAGGAACCTGAGAAAAAATCACTTTCCCTCCATTAGGGGCTGTCGCATCGAGGTATTTAACAAATACCCCACCATTATATTCCCTCATATAATTTATCATTGATGCTATTCTTCTTTTGGTAAGGTTTACATTATAGTCGGTTTTCGCTAAAGGACTGGCAAAACCTTTAACGGTAATGTTAATTTTTGCACCTCGTTCGAGCTCTTTGAAAAGCAGATCTCTGAATAATTGCAGGTCTGCCACACCTTTGTCAACAAATTCTATGAAAAAACTCTCAATTTCTTCCTCGGCTTCACTAGCTGGATCGCCTCGCAAACCATTTGAATATTCTCTTTTGTATCGATTAAGCATTGCTGTGTAATCGCCATATGTAGTAATGTAATTCAATATTGTTGTAGTATCCCAGGATCTTGGATTTGGCACATCGTTATGAAAATATAGGGTAACCGGTAATCGCTTGTTTAAATCAGCAAGAGTTTCTTCAGCAGTGGGGGGAATGATTTTCTCAGGTGGAGTTAATGCAAAAATGTCGCTACAACAGGTTGGATTCTTGCTGTACATTACACCAATTCTGTTTGAGGTAACATAGGATGTGTCCCAGTATTTGAAGTAATAAAGATCATTCGCACTGCTGTTGGTTGGAATTCCGGCATTAACGGGAGCAGTAAATTGATTGTCGTAATCGGAATAAAACACATCGTATCCACCATATCCATTGTGCCAGGAAGATGAAAAATAAAGGCGATTATTCTTTTTATCCCACCAGGGAGTAATCTCATTATCCAGCGAGTTGACCGCTTTTATAGGCCTAACTTTTTCAAATTGATTTCCGTTGCGGATCTTGCTGTAATACAGATCGAGCCCTCCTTTGGAATCTTCCCGGTTTGAAGCAAAAACAAGTGTTTCTACACCGTCAATTTCAGCAATGCAGGGCATTGTTGTATTTGTTCCCTTCTCATTTATTATTGGACCAAGCGAATCAATATACGTCCAGTTACCATTGGAATACTGCGCAACCATTATTTTACATATGTAATTGTAGCTTTGCTCGTTACACTGGCTAAAGTAAAAACGTGTTCCATCTAAAGAAAAGGTGCCATTACCTGAATTTAATTTTTCAAAAAACAATTCCTGTATTTGTTCCGAAGCCAGAAACTGTTGCTCTTCAATTTTACTTTTATAAATCGATGTTTTATAGTCAATTCCATACACTTCTTCAATTGCACTAACCGAATCACCACGAAGACTCGAAAAGATCAGCTCGTTATTAAAAATACCATGACCGAACTCTGAATTTTTAGTATTCACTGTTTCCGGTAACTGCTGGATCGATACATCAGCGGTGTCAATAATTGATGATTTCACCCAAACCAAACTTTCTAATTCACGTTTTGATTTTTTATACAAGTAGCCCTTCTTGTCTTTAAAATATTTCTTTTTTGCCTTTTTAAATGTCTCCAGCGCCTCAGCATATTTTCCATTTTGTTTCTGCATTAAGCCTAGCTTAAGTAAGCTGCTCGGATAAATTCTCGCTTCTTCCCGATCGTAAACTTTAGCGTAATAATATTCTGCTTTTCGGTACTCTTTATACGCCCTTTGTGTTTCGGCGAATTTCCAAAGGATATCCACGGTATTCGAATCAATTTCCATGGCTTGTTGGTAATAGCTTAAAGCGTAGAAATAGTCACCCTTTTCATATTGCTCTTGAGCAAATTCAAGATATTTCTTTAAATTATTCTGAGCTACAGATGTTAAAACACATCCCAAAAAACAAAGGATTAAATATAATCTGGACATATACGATGTACTATTTTTTTCGGATTGAATCGATTCAGAATATAGCGAATTGCAATTTCAATTCCTCCACGACCGCTACTTGCAGGGATTAAGCTTGAAAGGTTTATATCATAACTGACACCAACGAACCAGCTTTGATAATCCATGCCAACCGAAATATAGGCAGCATCTTTTGTTCTATACCACAAGCCGGCATACAATGCACGGTACGATCCTAATTTATTAATGAGTGTATATTTTACAGAGCTGCCAAGTATGAATTCTCGGTATTTACCTTGCATTGAAAAATTCATTGAGGGTATTAGGTCCCAGTCATAATTAAGCTTGTATATACCTCGCGCAAAAATATTTGCTCTTATATCTCTTTGAACCACCGTATTATAAAATCCCTGGTTTGGTCTGTTTAAGTTAAAAGCTGCCACACCAGCTGTTATGTTGAATCGTTCGTCTTTGTACCATTGGTAAATTGTTCCAACACCGATGTTGAGATTACTTTTTTGATCTGTTTCCAATATTTCATTACTTGATAAGGCAGGGTTATAGGTTAGACCATCGTACTGGTTGTCAAAGTAAAATTGGTCGAAATTAAACTGACGATGATTAAATCCAATATTAATTCCTGGACGAATAATGTGCGCGGAGTCAGCGGTTAATTTCAACAAATATGAAATATTTCCCTGTAGCTCTATGGTTCGAAATTGCCCGTCGCCAACAACGTCATGGAAAACCATTAAGCCGTAGCCTATGTGCTTCATTTTCTGTAAGTTGGCATCAGCTGAAATTGAAATAGTATTGTATGGGACCGTAACACTTCGCCATTGGTCACGGTAATTTCCGACAAAGCGAATATCACCTCTGAAATGCCCTGTATTACCTGGGTTTTGAAAAACAGGATTGTCATTGAATTGTGACCAATGAATATCCTGAGCAAATGTTAATCCGGTAAATAAAGTAACTAATGTTAAATGTACTATTTTCCTCAACGATTCAATTTATGATTGAAGTTACAAAAAAAACGTACTGAACACAAGGAACTATAGATTACAGATCTAAGAAAGCCAGAAGCAGCATAATGCCTAATATGAGAAGTAACATGAATAATTTTGGGTCGAGATACAGAGGTTTTTTGCCCCGTTTTGTTAGGCGCTCATAATCATGGTGTATACGTGAGAAGTCCTTTTGACGCTTTATTTGTTCGTCCGTCGGATTCAAGCTTTTTTTGTCTCTATTTAAAGTGAATTTTCTCATATTTAGTTTTCCCACTTATTTCTTATGCGTTCTAAAATACGATAAGTTCTCATTTTAGCATTCGCTTCTGTAATATTATATATTGCTGCAATTTCTTTAAAGCTCATTTTTTCGAAAAACCGAAGCTCGATCAGATCTTGTTGTACCTGCTCGAGCTCATTGATCATTTCAATCAGTTTTTCTTGCTCTGCCATTGACATGTAGGAATTAATATTTGCCTCCTTGCCCAGGTCCTGAATTCTTTGCTCATCCACAGGAACCTCATGTAGCCTTTTTTTCTTTCGAAAATATTCGTAAACCTGATTATTCGCTATTTTATAAAGCCAGCTGCTGAAGGGATTCCCTCTGTCCTCGTATTTTTGAATATTAGCCATGGCTTTCATGAAACTTAATTGTGTTACATCACCTGCTACATCTTCCGCCCCACCCAATCGCTTAAAAACAAAAGAGAAAATCGTATTAAAATATTTATCGTAGAGCAAACCAAAATAATATACATCCTTTTTTGCCAGAGCAATAATTTGAGCTTCAGTTAAATTTTTATCGTTTTTTCTGTTCTTCAAAAGAGAATGACTTTTTTATGTAATGCAGATTTTACAAAAAGTAACTTCTATGGCGTACTTAAAGTTACTGGTATTATTTTACCTCTGATCCAATCATTCGCGGTCATAGCAAAATGCACAATATACTCAGCCATTTTTGATGCCGAAACGGGAGCCTCATGGCCGGGGAAGGCCTCTTGGAACATTTCGGTTTCAACCGCTCCCAAACACAAGCAATTCATGGTAATATTCGTATTCTTATATTCTTCGGAAAATAACTCGGTAAAGCTGCAAAGAGCGGCTTTTGAGCTCGAATACGCACTCAGACCAGGGAATTTAACACTTCCCTGAAAACCCCCAATAGAGCTTATGTTCACAATATGTGCCTTATTCATTTTAGGAAGTGCGGCTTGTGTTGTCTGTATTACCCCTAGAATGTTAACGTTGTAGCATTCTTCTATATCTTCCCTGGATAATTCTGCAAACGGTTTGTTTACCAATTTACCTGCATTATTGATCAGGATATCAATAGATTCAATTTCATTAAAAATAGATTCGCACTGCGCACGAACATTAGTTTGATTCAAATCCAAAGCAAAACAGCTCACATTTTCGTGTTCAGCGAACTGGGACTTCATTTTTGCCAAATTTCGGGATAATGCAATTATCTTGTTTGAGCTTTCTTCTGCAAAATGGGTCACTATCGACTTACCTAT
>Ga0315334_10002549_pt1 | contig 11395 bp, 14 predicted proteins | sample M150034915metaG_FD_205555 | JGI IMG/M metagenome (GOLD analysis project Ga0315334, IMG submission 205555) | Ammonia-oxidizing marine archaeal communities from Monterey Bay, California, United States - M1 500m 34915 | ecosystem: Environmental > Aquatic > Marine > Intertidal zone | place: USA... | reverse complement strand
ACCCATCGTCTTTGCAGTTGATACTCTGCTCTCAATTTGTTGTGGTGTTAAGGTGTAAGCATCACTATCATTTTCCTTTCTATAAAATGCACATATTTGACAGCTGGCAGCGCAAACATTAGTGTAATTCAGATATGACGATACGGTGAAAGTGACTTTATTGCCCACAAGTTTTTGCCGTACTGCATTAGCAACTGCCCCAATCATATACAGATTATCATATTTCATTAATTCTATTCCATCTTGCATGTCTAGCTCCTCACCAGCAATAGCGCGCTCCAATACTTTTGATTCACCAATTAGTTTTTCCAGCATATTTTGCATAAATCATGTCTAAATAAATAGATAAGTAGAGGATCACTCAAAGTATGCCAGTTTGGTTCTCCCATTAATTGATGAAAATAAACCAAAATGTTACCTATGTAATGAGCAATTTGAAAATATGGAAGATTTAAAAAAACATCAAGGATTAACCCATAAAAAATTTTTTGCCAAGTATGAAAAAGATGATGCTGAAACTTAGTAATATTTTGTTGTAAATTACTTCTAATACTACTTCATAATACTATTTGCAGTATCAAGACTGATTTGTGCTAAATCATAATCACAGTCAATCAATAAAGCTTTTTTGAAATATTTCATAGCCAATGGAATATTTCCCATCTCCCCAATAGAAAGACCTTTGTACACAATAGCCATTGCATTTTTTTTGTCAAGACTTAGAACAATATTATAACAAGAAATTGCCTCGGAGTATTTTTGTAATGTATGTAACACTGAACCCTTGTTAATTAATGCATACAAATTTTTTGGTTTGATAGTTAATGCCATATTATACATCTCCAATGCCCGCCTAAGATGTCCCAAATTTTGTAAAGTAACACCGTGATCAATTATAGCTAAAACGTTATCAGATTCAACGCATAAAACATCTTCATAATATTTTAATGCTTGAGTATATTTTTCATCCTCACATAATTTAGATGCCATTTCTAGCATTTTCGATATTTCATGCTCCAATGTTTGTCAATAGTACGTTAAAATAATAAATCCTAGCTTGAGTTTATAGTTGACAAATGCTACATAAGATATAAACAAAGCCAAAATTTGATAAATTTGATAACATTTTATGCCTCTTGAATCGTTGATTGAATTTGTAACTACGCTAATAACAGATTACCTATATGCAGGAGTATTTCTTGCTGCATTAATTGAGACAATAATTCCTCCGATACCAACAATGGCAGTATTTCCAACTGCTGGATTTATTGCATCACAAAATGGTCTTGAACTACCTGAATTATTTTTGTTAGGAATTGTAGGAGGGCTTGGTGCATCTGTTGGCTCTACTGTAATCTATTTAATCGCTTTAAAATTGGGTAGAACAGCGCTGTTAAAGTATCTAAAATATGTTAAGGTTTCTGAAAAAAAATTAACAAAAGTTGAACATTGGTTTCAAAAATATGGTGATAAAGCGGTTTTGTTTGGAAGAATGATCCCAGTTTTCAGAGAAATGATTTCTATACCAGCTGGATTACTTAAAATGAAATTTGTAAAATTCCTTGCATATACAATTTTAGGTTCCTGTGGATGGAGTATCACACTAATATTTATTGGGTATTATTTTGGAGTTGCAGCTATTGAATTTTGGTAATTTAATTATGATGTATTCTTATCACGAGGATCAATTTTCAACGATCTGTTAAAGCATTCTACAGCTTCATCGTAACGTCCAAGACTCCTTAATGTAACACCCTTGAAATTCCATAGGTCAGGATCATTTTGATTAAGTAGTATAGCTTGTTCGAATGAATTTAATGCATCGTTATATTGTGCATCATCAAGTTGTTTTTTTCCTAGCATGATTAATTTATCAATTAATTCCAAATTGAAATTCCTCAGATATATTACAGATTTTACTCATTTATTTAACAAATTTTGTACATGGACAATCAATAATAATACACGTGTTTTGATTTCTAATATGATCATAGGATAAATGATTACATCTAGTGTCTTTACAAACATGACGCTGAAGTTCTCTTGTAATTACATTCTGTGCAATTTTATTAGCCTCTTCTTTTGTGATGCCCTTTTTATCAATATAGTAATGAACGATATGATTGTAAAGCATTTCTGGGTTGAAAGGTTTTTCTAACTTCATTATAGTGTAATATTCAAAAATATACTTAAATTTTATCAAAAATTTCTTTTCTTCTTATAAGTGTATTATTTTTTAGAAAAACGTTGATCATACATTTTTCTTCGTTTGGAATTTGAGAGAACTTCATATGCCATGTTTATTTGCGCCATTTTCTCTTCAGCATCATCACTTTGTTTTTTATCTGGATGCCATTTTTTTGCAAGTTGCCTAAACTGCATTTTTATCTCATTTTGACTTGCATTTTTTTGTATTTGTAAAATAGTATAATAATCAGGAAGATTTTTGCTTAATAACGATTTTCTAAATTCTTCATCACTTAGTTTGCTTTTCCCTTTACGTTCAAAGCTAATTTCATCACTCATCCATTCAGAATGATATTTTTCATAATCTCTATTTTCTTTTGATGCCCAATTACCAGTCTCATACTCAGTTTTTTTCCTAAAAATTGAAGGTCGTGCAAGAAAAATCAGTACACTGATAATTATCACTGCTGCTAATCCAAATACAATTATTTGATTAGATTCTGATAAACTTTCTATTCCACTAGATACTTTCATTGGGTTAACATTATGTTCTGAATCATAGAAGAATTGATCCGTGATTACAGTATCATCATAAGTTATAGAAACATCATAATGCCCGCTACGCTTTAAATCAAGATTTCCTACTATGATGTTATATGTAAATTCTCCAGATGTTAACATAACATCTTCTTTTAACACAATTATTTCATCCTGACCAATTATAATTATTTGGAGTGTGGTTTCAGTTGAAACATCACCATAAATTGCAATGCTATCCGTATCTGTGAATATTGGAAGATCCACAGAAATATTCACAGAATCACCAAAAGCGTTAGCTGGTATCAACAAGATCAACATGATAGAAAAATATGGAATGATTTTACATTTCATTGATATTTCAGTTAGTTAGGTTTTATTTGATTATTTGCCAATCGATCTCTTTAATTTATCAAAATTGGTTAATTCTGCGTTAATCACAGTCACAATTATGTTAAATCTCGTTAACAAAGTCGTGCTAATACTTCTAGATACCATTGCATCATATGACAGAAGGTTATTGTGTCAAGTGTAGAACGAAAAGAGAAATGACAGGTGCTACAGCTGTAACTCTCAAAAATGGTAAGCCTGCAACAAAGGGCACTTGTCCTACGTGCAGCACAAAAATGTTCCGAATAGGCAAGGGTTAGGAACATCCATTACTTTTTTCAATGTTTAGGATAGATACCTTATTTTGAATGAATTTTATCATGAATTTGTGCAAGAATTAATTTTGCCTTTTCTTTATTTTCATATGCATCCTGAGTTTCATCCATTATTGCATCAATCTCATAACTTTTATCAACTAAAATATTAGCCACATGTTCATCAAGTGTTCTCTTGCCAATTAGATAATAAGCAAAAACAGTATTCTTTTGTCCTATTCTATGTAATCTATCTTCAGCTTGACGATGTATTGCTGGACTCCAATCTAGTTCAGCAAATATAACATACTTTGCACGTGTTAGATTTATTCCAAGATTGCCAGCACGCAACCCAACAATAATCAACTTCGTGCCTCCATTTTGGAAATTATCAATATTGTCCTGTCGTATTTTATCCCTTTGACCACCAATAATCGCTGCAGGATTGAATTCCTGTAAGCTTTCATGCAATAATTTATGAATGGATTTATGATGACAAAACACCACAACACTTTCCTCAATTTCCATTATATTTTTTACAAAATCAATTACATAAGGAAGTTTTGCCACACCAGCAGCTTGTCTCTCACTTTGAATTGCTCTTTGATATGAAGCAAGTTTGTTAAATTCAGTTTCTGCATTTTTTTGTTCCTCCTCAAGCTTATTCCAAATTTTATTTAGTTCTTTTTTATAGTAAGTTTCATCAGCATCGATTGCTTCTTTATATCTAACTTTATCCTTTAACTCTTTTAATACATCTGATTTCTTTCTACGAAGCATAACATCTCTTTGTAATATATGACGCAAGCTATCACGTTTACTTTCAACCACAATCGCCTTTCCCCTTTCATCCTGATAACAAAAATACTCACAAAATTCTTTGAAATTACCTAGTAACCCTGGTTTTAAGATATCAACTATTGGCCATATTTCAGAACCATGATTGTAAATAGGTGTGCCAGAAAGACCAACTCTATACTTGATCGATTTCATTCCTGCGAGTTTTTTAATTGCCCTATACTTTTGGGTTGTTTTAGAACGAAGATGTTGTACCTCATCACACACAAGGGTTCGAATTTTTAATTTTGACAGATCAATTTGGCGCTTATAAAGTAACTCGTAATTTATAAGATAAAAATCATAATTAGAAAGTTCTTTTTGTTTACCTGAACGTATGCTTGTTATCGTTGGTACATCATCCTCAACAATACGTCCATTTCTACTCTTTTTTTTCATGAATCTTTGTATTTCACGTTGCCAATTAGTTAGTGTAACAAGCGGAGCTACTACAAGAACCGGCATTGATTGTTTTTCTGATGCAATATATGCTAGTGTTTGTACAGTTTTGCCAAGACCCATATCATCAGCAAGCAATGCATTACCTGAAGATTTCAAAAGAAAATCTAGACCCATTTTCTGAAATGTTAACAGCTTTCCACGAAATTGCTTTTTTGGTATAGCTTTTGAAAGTTTTTCAATTTTTGTTTTGGTCTGTTTTTTAATAATTTTGGCACGTGCTTTTCGTTGCCAAACAGATTTAGATAATATTTCTAATGGATATCTTTCCAGAATAAGTCTGATTTGTTTAACATTCTTTTCAGTATCTGGAATAATAACCTGATTAGGACCATTACCATACCATAATTCTGGTATAAGCTTTGAAACCATCATTATAGCTCTAACACCAGTAATTTTCCATGCCCATGATCCTGAATACTTGTCAATTGCATATTCAAGAGTTCCAAATGTTTTCATAATCTTTCGTAATTCTCCAAAATTGTTTTGGTGCTTTATGAATCTTCATTTTCTATCTAAGATCGAGTCTAATTCAAAATAATGATATATGGGTAAAATGATCTGGTATAGTTACATAGATTTTCTTATATCAATCATGTTTATGTCGAGTATCATGGCAATCGCAATTGCAAAGATTGGTTTTATGATCGTTTAAACAATCAATACACTCAAAGTGTTTGTGATTTTCACAATTAGCACATATCATAAATATAATTTAGATATTAACCCTTGAAAAGTTTTTGCTAGAAGTTATAAAGTAAATTTTCTTAACTAACCCGTTGGGCCTGAAAAGATACATAGCTACCAGATGCATTATCATGTTTGGAGTTCTGATGATAACGCTGTTACTAACAATAGCGTTAGTAGGATCTAATATGGACATTATTTTGAAGCAGGGAATAGTATATCAAGTAAGAGCAGAAATTACGGAAAACTCTGCTATTGCTGAAAGCTTTGCAACTGTTGAAGAATTTGATAAGTTTGTGCAAGAGCAAGTTGATCAACGAATCAAAACGCTTGGACTAGATAATCCATGGTATTCGCCACAAAGAATTGGATTTACTATGTATAAAATCCTAATTCTGGATTTTGGAAATGCGACGTTTCTTACAAGTGATTCTGGATCTTCAAATGTTGGTGACATATTATTAGAAAAGATTCCAAGGACTGTTTTGCTTTTCACTACGGCAACCATAATCATTTCCATAATTGGGATATTTTTGGGTGCATTAGCTGGAAGTAAAGTAGGTTCCGTTGTTGATCGAATCACTTCAACATTTGCGGTTGTAAGCAGTAGTTTTCCTGTTTGGTGGATAGGAATGCTTATGATCTTTTTGTTTGCATTCACATATCAAATTTTCCCTGCAAGAGCAACACCATCCATACTTCCAACAGAACCTGATTATATTCTTGCATTACTTTACCACATGGCACTTCCACTAATTACAATTGTAATGATTGGGTTTGGTGCTTGGGCATATCTTGTACGCAATTTTATGGTTGGAACATTACAAGAAGATTTTATCACAGCCAAAAAAGCCATTGGTATTAGTAAGAAAAGGATTATTTACAAACATGCTTTAAAAAATGCTGCGCCTCCAATAATTACAATTCTAGCACTAAGCCTCTCAGGTTCACTTGGTGGTGCGATAATTACAGAAGCAGTTTTTGATTGGCCTGGAATGGGACGGCTTTATTTTGAAGCAATCAGTGTTATGGACTTACCAATCATAATTGGTGCTACATATGTGCTTACTGTGTTGTTTTTGATCAGTATTCTTGTTGCAGACTTACTTTATGGTTATTTTGATCCAAGGGTGAAAACAGAATGAGTAATGTAAGTTCATCTGAAATAAGACAAGAATTTACTAAAAGTAAAGTTGGTCTTATTGGTATTGGAATTTTGACAAGCCTTATCATATTATCATTAGTAGCTGTTATTACAATTCCTATAGATACATTCAAACAATGGAATAATCCAGGTAGCTGGATATTATATCCAAAGACATCGGTACCAGCATGGGTTAACTATTTTATGACAGAAAAAATCCCAGAACATATTATACTGGATAAGCCAATAACAATAACTAAAGAAGATGTTATATCATTAGCGTCACATCAATTTGGTGTACAATATCACTATGATGATTTCCCAAGTGATTTCATTTACGAGTTTAATATTGAATATTCAGGGTCACAGCTACTACAGATTTCTGTAATTAGACCGGATCAATCTGATGTACTTCTTTTATCTAGATCATTACCACATACAGATACAAAAATTATACATCATGAAAGAATTTTTTCAACTGATAATAGTATTAAAAAAAATATTCAAATTCATTTTTCTGAAATGGAATTCTATAATCAAAACTTATCAAGTGAAAATATGATCTTTGCGAACAAAGACGGAAATGTATTAAAAGGAGATTATCTATTTTTAATGAATGTCTATGGTGTTGATGAACAAGTCAATATCATTAATTCAAAATTAATTCTTGGTGGCAAAGCGTATGGAATGATGGGAACGGATGAATTACGAAGAGATCTTGCTATTGGTCTTCTGTGGGGCACCCCACTTGCACTTTTTATTGGTATTTCGGTAGCTGTTGGTTCTGTAATAGCTGGTTTAATTTATGGTGTCTATTCTGGCTTTAAAGGAAAAAAAACAGACGAAGCCATGATGAGGTTTAATGATGTTATCTATGCACTGCCTGCACTACCATTTTTGATAATTCTAGCTGTGACTATTAGTAATAGCATATTTTTGCTAGTAGGATTTCTGATGATATTTGGTTGGGTTGGTATTGCAAAGGTTTCACGTAGCATGGCACTTCAAATAAAAACTAGGCAGTACGTAGAGGCATCACAAATGATGGGACAGAAAAACTCAAAAATAATTTTTAAGCATATTATTCCTCAAATGTTACCTTATGCTTTTGCTAGTATTGCAATTTCAGTTCCTGCTGCAATTACAACAGAAGCTGGTCTAAGTTTTTTAGGCTTAGGTGATCCAACATTTCCGACGTGGGGACAAATACTACATGATGCAAATACATTTGGTGCTGCAGCAAGAGGGTTATGGTGGTGGATTGTTCCACCGGGAATAATGATTGCGATTACAGGTCTAGCGTTTGTTTTCATTGGTAATGCATTAGACGCAATTGTAAATCCTAAACTAAAAAAATAAATTTTATTCTACTAACTTATTTTAAAGTGGGTTATCTGATTAAGATTTGAATTCCCTAATAACATTAATTGCAATATCGTTTAGTTTAATGGTGTAAACTGCACTATTTTCATCATTTGATTCTGAAAGTTTCTCACCAAATTCTGTCTTATCTTTTCCACGCTCAAAATCTCCACCAGATTCCTTAATGCATAATGGAAATTTTTTCATGACCAATTTTGTTTGTAGTAAATAGGCAATGAATTTTTTGTACATATCTGTGTTATTCCAATCAACATTCTGTTCTTGACACATTGCAATCCAAATATCAACTGTATTCTGATAATATACTTTTTTTCGGATATCATCCAATGCGAGATTTGACATTCAATCACGTATATCTAAAAATCAGCACGTTTCATTTTAGAACCGCAACGAGGACACATTCCGCCTTTAAATCTATGATTGCAAGTTAGACATACATATCTTACACCAGTACCTTGATCCTGACCGAATAGTCCACCACCAAAGCCAAATCCTGATCCACCACCAGAGCCTCTCATTCTTGCCATGTACCTTTTTCGTAAAAGTAATGGGAATATGATAAAGATTGCCAGTGCTGCGCCTAAACCATACGGAAATGGTAGAACTAATTGCAATCCAATACTTACAGCCAATGATGCGAACAAAAATACTAGATAACCTTTGTAATTTATCATAACAAAAAAAAATACCAAAAAAACTTTATAAAGGTTTGTTATAATTTTTCATACTTATTTTACAACATGTTACTGTTAAACAACAACAAACGGAATCTCATCTCCATTACTATCCCATGCAAATATGTCATCATCCTCATATGGTGACTTGACAATAATTGACACAAGTCCAAAAAAGTTATTCAAATCAGTCAGGGATGGTTCAGCGGAACCGACAGGATGTGAATGAACAATGCCAACATAACTAAGATCTAATGGTAATGGGTTGTTAGGAAATCCTGCAAAGTCTGCACCTGTTTCAGAGAATGGTGGTACTACTAATCCATCTATGAATACATCACCATGCTTTGCCTTTCCGCGTAAAATCAAAATGCACTCATTAGGATGATTCATCTTACAAAAAGATAAGATGCCATCTCTTGCTTCTTTAGTTAACGATACTTTGCGTTCAAATTTTTTCTTTTTTGAATGCAATTCACTACCCAGATTTTATTATATATTGTACCGCAGAAATTTGATTTAAAATTAATTCAACTGATCTAATTGATTTAGGAATAAACTCTGCTGTGCTTGTTAATTCTTCCTCTATCGATTCAATTTTTGATTCCAAACTTGATTTATCATTATGATGCATACTTAAGCTAGATTCTTTCTGTCGTAATTCGTCATTACTAAATGCTAACAATTTATTTTCAATATCATTTTTAGAGCTGTTAAAATTAGAAATCTTTACAATGAATCCAGATAGAAGTGAAAGTGTCTCATCAATTTGTGACAATGACTTTTGAGTATCCTTGACAGATACAGAACCAGATTGTATTCCATTTCGTGTAGATTCTAATATTTGTACAACATCCTGTTTGTTAGTATCAATTAGCACATCATACGGATTTGCAATTAAATTTGTTAATAACTTTTTTAGTGGTTTATCAAGTGAAGAGACATAAACATACTTGTTTAATGGTCTCGAAATCTTAGTAAACTGAAGTTCGATCTCATTCTTAATTTTATTTTTTTCAGAAGATAGAGAATCAAGATTTTCATTGATTTGTAAAAATTCTGCGTAGTTACTGCTGTTTTTAATATTATTAATTCCATTTTCATCACGATCAATAGTAGTAATAAGATCATCTATGGTTTTTTTAGTCAATTTTTGCTGCTCACCTAAATCAATAATTAATTTTTTTGATTGTTCAATCTTATTCATTGTTTCCAAAATCTGTTCAATTTTAGTTTCTAATTCGGAGTGATTTGTAATTATAGTAGTAACTTCATCGTTCCCATCCGTCATTACCTTAAGATCACCCTTTAATTTAGTAGCATATTTCTTTGCAAAAATATGAATCACATTAGACTGTCTTCCTAACGCATCCCCAATTTTCTTTAATATTCTACTAGCTATCGCATTAAAATTTTTTACGTCATCATAGGAATTTATCTCTGGGATTTTAACAATAGATTCTCTCTTGATTACGGATATCACCTCTTTTTTTCCACGTTCAACTAACCTTTTTAGATGGATATCTATATCATCAACTTTCAGTGTATCACGTTCTAGATCTATAGCAATATTCAAAATTGTCTTGCAGCTTGAATTAATTTTATTTCTAAATGTTTTAGTTTCAACAATTATTGTTTTTGTTCGAATTGAGCGTATCTCATTAACAACATTTGGTACATCAGAAAGTAAAATTTGTTTTTTTTGAAGAGATATACCAGGTTCCTGTTTTGGTTTTTTCTTGCCCCATCCAAATACCATAATTAAATCATATATCACAATTTTAAATATGTTAAACAATTCATGCTATGAAATAAGAATAAAATAGCCTAAAATATCTAAAATACAGATTTAGTTTGTGAGTGATACACGTTTTATCATATTAGGCATTGGGTTAATTTTTGCAGGAATTATTATCCTATCAGTTTTTGGCGCTCAGATTGATGAAATCACAATACAAGACGAATTCCATGAATGTTACGAGTATCATACTGATGCACCGCCAACAGAAATCGATTGTGATACTGCATTTGAAAATAAGATGATTATTTTCACTATTGTTACATTGCTGATTGTATGTGGAATTGGTTCGTTAGTAAAAGGAACAAGGGGTAGATGGGATCAAGATGTAAAACCAGAAGATATGGTAGGACCAAGCAACTCTTTTGACACTGGTGATGACCCGAATGATTCTGATCAAAATGATACAAAATAAAATTATATTTTACAAAATTGTATGTGAGTTAAATGAATGACACGTTTTTTACAGAATTCATTATATTGTCTGGAGTAGTTGGTGCAATACTTGCATTTTTAATAATAAAACGTTGGCATGAAGAATAAAATTTTATTTTTTAGAATTTAATTTCAAAAATATCATCTTTTGAAACGCCCTTCCATACTCCTATCATACCTTCTGCCTCTGCAGGCTCAACTTTAGTTATTTTCTGAATCTTAATGTGATCAGGATTTGGAGGCATCCATAACATTGCCATGTAATCACCAACGTCCCCAGCCTTGTTTGGAAGAGCCATGATGATTTTATCTTTTGAAAAACCATCTTCAGTCAATGCGTTTATTGATTTTTCTACAAGATCTTGGCGACCATGTGTAAACAGATACACATTTTTTGTAGTATCTATATCTGCCATTACTAGTTATCAGTTATACTCTCACTTTTATGTTATACCAAAATGACAAGCGCCGGGAGAGGGATTTGAACCCCCGCGTGCGGATGCACAGACGCTATCCTGTATAAGATTTCGAGGCGTCCGCCTTACCAGGCTTGGCTATCCCGACAAATCGGTTTTGTTACACGTCCTAATATAGTAAGTCGATAAGAACA
>Ga0315334_10002548_pt1 | contig 11397 bp, 15 predicted proteins | sample M150034915metaG_FD_205555 | JGI IMG/M metagenome (GOLD analysis project Ga0315334, IMG submission 205555) | Ammonia-oxidizing marine archaeal communities from Monterey Bay, California, United States - M1 500m 34915 | ecosystem: Environmental > Aquatic > Marine > Intertidal zone | place: USA... | reverse complement strand
AAGTTGTTCATAGTATCGACGGCACTCGCTAATCACTTTTTCACAGATGTCGAGATCAACCATCCCGTCGGCCACCATGAGGGCAGCGTGCGTCCCGCAAGGAAAGTCGAATTTCATTTGTTCAGTGCTTCCGCGTGAGGTTTTGTGACCTTGCTGTTCTGCAAAGCGTGTAAGTCGGCAGCGCGATGGGTGAGCCAGTTGCTCCGATGTCGTGCGTTGAGGACCGTGCGAATACTATCAAGGTTGAGCACACCCTGGCCGAGAGCGACATGCCAGAAGTGGGGAGCCTGGAATAATTCGAACCCAGTCTGCGGTACGTCGTGACTTTCTGGACCCCTGTATTGCCAGATGTCAAGTAGTTCTTCGAGCAACGGTGGTCGTGGAGCCAGTTGTTGGTCTTTCCACATCGGATAATCCTTGCGATCAGAGATGTAATGAAGAGAGATCATTGCCAGCGTGTTGTCCATCATGGAATCCATTATGCGTAGATACCTGTCACGCAATCCCTGTTCACCTGGGCGGTAAACGGGTAGGTAAGAGGAGAGCAGTAGAGATTGGTTGATAGAGGCTGCGATCGAGGTGGCCTCAAGTGGTTCCACAAAGCCTGACGACAGGCCGATCGCACAACAGTTGTGCTCCCACGAGTTCGCAACATAGCCCGGGTCAAAGCGAAATGTCCTGACGGGACCGATAAGTTCTTGCTCTGCGCTCGCTTCCCGGACTGCCTCATCCGGAGAACAGTACGCAGAAGAGAATACATAACCATTTCCCCTGCGTGTTCGGGTGGGCAACTCCCAGCGCCATCCAGCGCTCAGCGCCTTGGCAGTGGTGTATGGCAGGATCTTCTTGTCTTCTCGATGAAGGGTAGGGAAGGCGACAGCGGAATCACATGGCAGATAGTCGGAAAATGATACCCACTCCACCGACTCTGCCACCCTGGACAGGATGGAACGAGACCAGCCGGTGGCATCGATGAAGAAGTCTCCCATAATGTCATGATCCGCAGTCCCCAGACTTTCTATGTCGCCGTGCTCTAGATTCCTGTTGATGTGAGTTACTTCCGTGTCTATGAAATCTATACCAACACGCTTACAACACCTTGTGAGATATGAATTGAGTTTGAATGTATCAAAATGGAACTGGTTTGTTTGATCATGGTTCCTTTCGTCTCTGACATAGCCCTGTTGCATATCGTTGGGGTACGAAGCGGTAGTCAACTGAACTCCGTTGAGGGCCAGGTATGAATACAGTTCGTTACATGTCCCGGCCCAGAGCCCGGGGTTCCCAATGCTGTGGAAATAATCAGGAGTGTGATGGGTCCAACCCTTGAACCGGATACCGAATTTATAGGTAGCATCACATTTGCGTACCATGTCCTGCCTCTGGATTTTGACGCGCCTCTCGAAGGGGGTCCAGTGTTCCGTGCTTCCTTCGCCAACACCAACAATCGGCACATCACTCGACGAGACCACGGTGATCTCTAGGCTGGGCAGTAGGGACTTGAGTTGCAGAGCAGAAATGAGTCCAGCGGTTCCAGAACCAACCACAACAACATGTCGTACCGGCTTCATGAGTTCTGCATCAAGAATTGTCTAAGGAAGTAACTAGGGTCAGCCCCCGAGCCACACAGAGCCACTTCATAGGGGAACAGGGCAGGGAGTAACACCAAATCTCCCGGGTTGAGATCTATGTCGTACTCGAATCGCTCCACCCTGACGTAGTGCGTATCCGACGAGCCGACAGCAGCGAGAGAGTGCACATGAGCAGTGTGATCAGGGACATGAAGGTCATCGGTGGTGCCCATGCCTGAGACTTTAAATAACTCCCCGTTCGACACTCCCGTCCACGTCCCGACTTCGTAGTAGTCGAAATAGTCTTTCAATATGACGTCGGATGTATGTATCTCTTCGATGCCGACTGATGGACAATGGGCGACCCATGATCTAATCGACGAACACGCATTGAACATCTCAAGAAACTTGGTACCACCCCACTCCTCGAGCGATGCTGCCTCTGCCTGTTCCACCGCTTTTGGGGCAGGGCTACAGTAATCCCTGACCACCCAAACACACTCGCCGACGATCTCAACGCGCATGGAGCCACGTCACCATCGAGTACTTTGAGCCAGAGGTGGGGGGCTCAGCGACATGTGTATAGGGATAGGAAGAGGGAAAGATCAGCATCGTCCCTGGGTCCGGACTAATTGCGAGATCCCATAATGGGAAGCGGGTTTCGCCGCCCCCCTCGACAGCATTCAAATAGACCACTGCACTGAGCAGCCGTGTATTACCGCCACCCTTATCGGCATGCCTTTCATATTCGGCACCCATTTCGTACCGGTTAACCCCCCAAAACTCCCAGTTTCCAAGAACCAAGTTGTATTGGTTGCAGTAGTGATTCACGCCGTCCTCTATGGCACAAATTAGTTCGGCATATACTTCGCCCAGGCGGTCGTCTGCTCTTCGAAAGACGACTTCCTCAACGGAGAAGTTCAGGTTGGTTCGAGTCGGACTGGTCACCGCGGGCCGTCCATCAGCGCCACCAGTCGTCGCTCTACTCCACCGTTTCATCCGCTCAGTCGTAATCAGTACAGCGTCAAGAAACGGTTGGGTGTCTCCCACGTCGTAGCGATGGATGAACGGTGCCGGCTTATCAATGAGCGGAGTCATCTCACAACCTGGAAGTCGTGGGTTGCGATAACCCCGTCGTCGTCAACGACCTTGAACGTATAATCACCAGGGAAATCTATCCAGAACTTGAACGATGCTCGATACCTATTAGAAAAGACGCTCTGTTCGACATCCTGTTCACCCTGTGGCCCCACCAGCAGACCACGAACCCCGATTACATTTTTGAACTCGTCTCGATATGTACCGCTTATCGGACGACCCACCCAGTACACCGTGCGCTCCATGTCGAAACGCTGGACTGTTGGAATGTTGAGAATGCCGACCACCGACCGGTCGAACTTGAGGATCGAGGTCCGTGCGCTGTCTCCCACCTGGACGGGTACGCACCAAAGTTCTCCCATCTCTTCGGCCTCGGCGAGATGCTCATCTGATGGGCAAAAAACTACGCGTTCCATGGGACTCTATAAGCGACAATACCACGTCCGGGATCCGGCACGGTAGACTGAGCGCATGGCTCGAGAGAAATATAATCCCGATCTCCTTCTGGGAGCACTGAGCAACCCGGCCATGTGGATTCATTGGGTTGATGCCAACGGTGAAGAGCATCACACTCCGCGTTCGTTGGCGGCGATCATTCCACCGGATGCCAAGTTCCTGGATTAATCCGTGGCGGCGTATGCCGTGTCGTAAGCGGTCTGGGCTTCTTCGTCAGTGCCGCCACCGTCGATGGATGACTGACGGGCTGCCTCACCTGCGGTCACCTTGCGTGTGACTTTGGCCGTCGGTGGATCTTCAGGCCACACCACAGTGGACTGGCGTGTGTAGTTCTGTGGGATTGCCTTCAACGCTGTTCTGTAAGTGCGCCATTCCTCAGCAGTGTGGTCACCTAACGTGGCGTCCCCGATCTGAGTCCAGTCGGTGTCAGACAACAGGCTGTTGCGAATAGCCCGAACATGACTTATGTCCAGATCAATGGCCTCAGCCTGTGCATCCAGTTCTGCTTCTTCCTCTGGCGTGAGGTCAATATAAACATTATCTACAATCTTCTGTCTGGGCATGATTATGCTCCTTTGATTCCATACAGATCGAATGAACTCTGAGACATGAAATTCCCTACTGTGCAGTTGAGTTTGAGATGAGTCACAGCCGAAGTGGAATGCCACATGCCCGCCACAAGGATGTTGCCCCAATAGTAAAGAGTCGTAGTGTTGTTTTCGCCGCTGCTAGTGATTACGGCTTGCTTGTAACCACTGGCCGTGTAGTTGGGTATCCAAATGTTCGTTACAGAAAAGGTGTCGGATGTTGTTGAATCGCTTGGTATCCAGATTCTCTGAATAGTGTCTTGGCCTGTTGATCGGGTTGCTAATGCGTTACTCCCCCCGTATGCCAACAAGGCAGTATCGGAGTAGTTGGTTCCAGTATCGACGCTGCCGTTGCCCATCTGCAACTCAGAATCAGTGAGCGTGGACGTACTGCCCGTGGTATCTGACGACCGTGCTGACATCTTGATGTGCAAGTGGTCATAAGAACTTGAAATACTTGTCCAAGTAACCGACGAAGCGGGCAGGCTCAAAGAAGAGTGGGCGATGTGGGTCCAGACAGCCATGCTAATCGTTAATCCCGTACAGAGTGAAACAAGAACCTCGCAACAGCCCACCACCGCCCGGACTCCATATCAACAACTGGTCTACCGCACCTTCGGTATTTGTGGATGCGCTGCCACCCGCTGTGTGCCACAGAGTAGAATGAAGCCCCACATTATTGACCGTCCCTGCATAACCGCTCAAGCCGACTATCACGGTTCTCTTATTGGTGTTGGCATAGTCATGGATGTCAACGACAAAACTTGCATAGCGGGGAATGTCGGGTTCGGCCCCCATGTAGCCCGCCTGTAGCCATGTCGTGTGTGCGTGATTCGTAACTGAACTCCCGAATCCTCTCATCGAATGCGTGCAGTACTCGTTGTAACCGTTGGAGTTGTTGACAGCAATCGCCAAAGTGAAGTTGTTTGCACTGTTGACGGCGTTGTGGTCTTGGGCACTGCCACGAATCTGTAGATGCTTGTAGGTGTCGGGTAGCGAAAGCCACTGGATGTAACCGTCGGCCTCCATATAGGTTGTCCTAATTGCTTCAATAACGGCCATCAGGAAACCATCCTTGGCAAGATCCCAAACAGGGAAAACTTGGAACCCGATACCAGATTGTTGCCACTCGCCATCAGGTCGATCCTAGTGACCGGAGATTGTGATCTGTAAACACCTGAAAGCAAGTCGGCATAGCCCGAACCGTTGGCGTCTTTAGCGGACTGGGCGAGCAAACTCTTGTACTTGCCGCTGTTCACATCCATGAACGACGCAACACCAGCAGACATGTGGTTGGCAGTAGAACTCGCAGCAGGCAGATTACCCGCATACATGAAGGTGGTCGTAGTCGCATAAGGGTTTGCCGAAGAACCCGAACTACTAAACGACTGAACCTCATAGTCGCTGCCGGAGTCGTTATTGAACCGGACAATAAAATCGTTGTTGGTAGATGACCTGTCGGAGCGGGCATACCAGATGACCATTAAATCCATAAATTGACCCCAGTCCAGCGAACTTCCATCGTTCGGACTCGTAAACGTAACGGCTGACACTGATGACCCAAGCGTCGTCGTGGCAAGAGCGACCCACGCCTCAGGATCTGTAAGCGTGCCGTCGTCTGCGATATAAGAGGGGTCAGCCATTACGCCACCTCGTACCTGATGATTACGATGCCCGCACCGCCACCACCGCCGTCCTTCTCAGCAGGGCTGTCGTGGGCAGATGCTCCGCCACCGCCACCACCAGTATTAGGTTTACCACCAAAGCCGTTCTGGGTAGAATCGCCACCACTACCACCACCGCCAGTGCCTCCAGCAGCATGAGTACCAGACGCACTATTTCCCTGACCGCCGCCGCCGCCACCTGCGTACAGCGGAGTGGATGCCGTGATCCCGTAGCCTGTGGCTCCTGCACCACCAGCAGTAGCATAAATGTAATTAGTACCGGTCGTATCTGTCGCATCGGCGCCCTTACCGCCACCGCCAGCACCAGCAGCGCCACCACCATTTCCAAGGTGATGGCCGCCATCATTGCCCTGTCCAGCAGTTCCGGTACCCAATACTGAAGTCTGCTGACCGCCACCACCAGAGCCACCGTTAGCACCGTCGTATGGTGCTACACCGCCCTTGCCGCCACCTAGCGCTGTCGTTTGCCCCAACGCCGACGAGTTGCTACCGGAGTTAGGAGCGGTACCACCAACCGCAGGATTGCTGATCCCGGCGCTACCACCAGCACCCACCGTGATCGTGTATGGGCTGGAATCAGCGTCTACCGTTACACCCGTGCCCGTTAACATGCCGCCAGCACCACCGCCATCCCCAGCATCCGACCCGTAGTTGTTCTTCGACCCGCCACCACCACCACCGCCCGCGATAATCAGCCAATCCACATCGGCCTCGCCAGAAGCCACAACAAACTTGCCCGACCCTCTAAAAGTATGAACACGGTACGTCGTACCGCCAGTCTCATACTGCGTGATCATCCCACCGAACGCCACAAAGCCTCCGCCACCACCGGCTGCCCCCATTAGGGCCGTCTTAAAAGCACCAAGAGGCATTACTTCATATCCGCCCCGGCCAAGAAGCCGTACCAAATAGTCCCACCGTCAATGGTAGTGAACGTCAGAATGTCGATTCCTGACGCAGTCAGAGTGGGAGCCGTACCACCAGCCCAATCAACAGAGGTGGGCCAAGTCAGAGTGGCGCTCGCCCCATTGGTGACAATTAGAGTGAACGACCCGGCACTACCCGACGCCGGGGGGTTGGTGAAGGTCAACGTCTGGTTACCGGACAGCGTGTAGGTCTGCACGTTCCCCAGAGAGAGGTCCACGGCATGTGCTGCCATAGCCACCTTGGTTTCGGCGTAGTCCTTCATCACCGGACGTTGGAGAATCTGATCGGCAGCGTCAACTGTGCCCGACAAGGTTCCGCCAGCCAGAGGCAGCATTGTCGAATCAACGACAGTAATGTTTGCTGTGCCATCAAAAGACACGCCGTTGATGGTACGTCCTGTAGCGAGTGCTGTCGCAGTAGCAGCCAACGTGACTGCGATGTTGGCCGTGCCATCGAACGAGACACCACCAATGGTACGAGCGGTTGCTAAAGCGGTGGCAGTAGATGAGTTACCCGTCAGAGGGCCAGCGAGCGCCGTAGCGGTCAGAGTCCCCGTGACATTTATGCCCTGATTGAAGTCCCAAGTGTCGGTCGAGTTGACCCAGGTGATTGTCTTGTCGGTCGCACCCTTCAGGGTGATACCTCCACCATCAGCAGTGGTGTCCGAGGGCGAAGCGACAGAACCTAGTTCAATGTTCTTGTCGTCAACGGTAAGCGTTGCAGAGTTGATCGTTGAGGTTGTGCCATTGACAACCAAGTCGGCCATGGTGACTGTACCCGTGAATGTCGGACTGGCCAGGGGGGCTGTCCCGCTAGGAAGCGAGGAGTACCCCAGTGAAGTCCATGCCGTTGATCCGTCACCAATCTTGTAGAAGTCGGTGTCGGTCTCAATGGCCAACTCGCCTGCGGCCAGTGTCGGGTCAGCGGTCGTCCACTCTGAAGCAGTGCCTCTGCGAAATTGAATCTGTACAGCCATGATGACTCCTATTCAGGTGGTGTCGGCCATTCGGGTAAAGTAGAAACTCGGTCGGACTGAGCCGGGTAGTCACGAAGTTCCTGACGATAAGTATCCCATGCGGTCTTCTGCTCATCGGTTAGCGGTCCTCCAGGCAACTGAGTCCAGTCTGATTGATGCAACAAAGCATCACGCTGGTGTCTGACCTCGGTGAGATTCTGATCGTGAGCCTCAGCCTGTGCATCCAGTTCGGCCTCCTCCTCTGGCGAGAGGTCAACATAATCTCCGTTTACAACTTTCTGTCTTGCCATTTCTATGCTCCAGTCACTCCGTACAAAGTAAAGGTCGAAAACTCAACAAAGCCGTCGCCCGCACCGAGGGCTATCTCGTCTATTGCCCCCGTCGTATTTCGCATCCCAGCCATCATGCCGACACCCCACTGGTCGTTGTTGGTGGAGTTGTTGGGGATCGCCCACTCGGCGAACACCTGCGTGTAGTTCGACGAGGTGTAGTTCGGAATCCAAACCTTGATCGTGCCGAACGTGTCAGCCAGCGCCGACGCCGCGATGAGGCCGTTCATCGCAAGGTACCCCTGACCAGTTTGACGGACAGACCGGATGTCGTTGCCCGCCTTTGTCTCTAGTGGCGTGCGGGAGTAGTTCGATCCTCCAACAGAGTCGTCGTTGAACCACAACTTGTAATAATCGAAGTATGCAGACTTTTGACCACGGGTTGAGGCGACAAGCAGTAGGTGGTCGTAGGACGACGGGATGGAATCCTTGCTCCACGACGTAATGTTCCCAGTGGCTTCTTCATGGTCGATAACCGTGAAGGCAGCCATTATGAGGACGCCAGTCCGTACAGCGTGAAGGACGAACCTCGCGTAAAGCCGTTGTATTGCTCAGGTCCACCTTGGGGACACAGCAGTATTGATGTGACGGCTGCCGTGTTGTCCCACACAGAGGTTACGAACTGGAGGTAGGGGTTCGGTGCGGCAGGCGAGCCATAGAAACTCGTCACGGTCGTGTTCTTGTTGGTGTTTCGGTAGTCTAAGATGTCGATGATAGCAGGCCCGTAGTTGGGGGTACAGTCTGCTTTGGAGACAAGACCCCACATGCTGCTCCCCGTGGACGAAGCCGAAAATGTCGTGCTGCTACCACCCTGCATGTACTGGCGGTGGTAGTTGGAATCTGTCGTGTCACCGTTCAGGTAGAAGGTTCCATTCTTGAGCGCGTTGTACGCATTGCCAATCGTCATAATCCGCAGTTGCAGATGCTCGTATGACCCCAGCGACGAGAACGTCACCGACGATACGTCAGACTCTAAATATATCGTTTGGATTGCTTCCATTACTCAACCATCCGAGGTAACACACCGAACAGGTCGAATCGGGAACCTGCAACGAAGCCCGAGTCATCCAAAAGATCAATCACCGTGATCGGAGCATGAGACTTGTAGGTGCCAGCGAACAGGTTGACGTTGCCCGACCCGGCCAAGTCAGAGGCTCCCTGACACAGCACAGACTTGTACTTGCCCGAGTTGATGTCGAACAGGTCAATCTTGTAGGCACCGAAAGCGTTGGCGGTCGCTGACGCCTGTGGTGCCACCCCGAAACGGATGTAACTGATCGACGCTTGAAGGTCGGCAGAAGCCGACGACCCGTCGCCTTGGAGTTGCTGCCACGCATAGTTGCTGGCCCCATCGTTGTTCAACGTGAAGTAGACGCCCGTGTTGCCAGACCCTGCTACTCCTGAACGGGCGTAGCCGATGATTGTGAGGGATTCGTACTGTGACCAGTCGCCTACCTGCCCGTCATCGGTTGAAACAAACTCGACGTTCGCACCGCTGGGTTCAGCAGAGGACACGGCGACCCATGCCTCACCGTCAGTGATCTCGCCTGTGCCTTCGTCAATGTAAGCAGGAAGAACCATGACTACACAACTTCCAACTCGTATTGGATGACGACGATGCCCGTACCGCCTTCACCCGACAAATATGACGGGTTGCCCATTGCGGCTCCGCCAGCGCCCGTGTTAGCCAACCCACCACGACTATCTTTGCCGCCGCAACTCACACCGCCACCAGCCATGTAGCCGCGACTCTTTCTGTTTCTTGAAGAGGCTCCGGCACCATCAGTGTTGGAGTATCCAGCACCACTACCGCCGCCTCCATAGAGCGTGGGAAGAGCACCTATCCCATAAGACGGCAATCCGCCACCACCGGGACCACCCTGATAGGTCCAATAGTTTCCGCCTCCGGTGTACCCTACATAACCATTGCCTCCGCCGCCACCGCCATCGGCTGCCGGTCCCGCGCCACCATGTCGGCCGGGTCCACCGTCATAGCCCGGATCTCCTGTGCCACCGTCATGGCCTGTGGCCGTACCGCTTGGACCCTGCCAGTCGCTACCGCCCCCGCCTCCGCAACCACCGTCACCGCCATCAACGTTGTATGTGGCTCCGTAACCGCCTCCCTCAGCAGTTACCCCTAAGGCCACAGAGTTGCTACCTGCATTTCCATTTCCAGAGGAGGCTTTAGGCGCACCACCATTGCCCACAGTAACCGTGTAGTCGCCAGCGCTAACGGCGTAACCTGTAGCCGTTCGCACAGCCCCTGCACCGCCACCACCACTACCTCCGTACTGCGAGGGGTATGGACTGTTGTACGATGTCCTGCCGATTCCTCCCGAACCGCCGCCACCGACAACCACACAATCCACATCGGCTTCGCCGGAATGCACAACGAACTTGCCCGACCCACGGAACGCATGGGTGCGTATTCGCTTCGTAGTAAGAGCGTTATCCATCTTCCAATAACATTGAAGATCGCTAGCAGATGTATAGTTTCCGCTATCCGCTGTTAGATCAAGAGGTGTTCCAGAGTTGTAAATGGCTACTGCTTCCGCCTGAGTCAAGCCAGCATTCCAAATGGCAACTTCATCAATCTTGCCGTTCATGGGGTGTGTCTCATAATTACTTTCAGGTCCATAAGAGAGATCATGGTGGTAAGCACCAATAGTTCCGCCACCATCAGTTGTGATGTTGAAGTTTACTGATGCCGGGGTGTTGCTTAAGGACTTACTTACACCGTTGTAATACAACTCAAGTGTTGTGTTGTAACACCGACACAAGAGGTGAACCCACTCGCCCGTCGGCATAGCATCACTTGTTGTGTGACTATGGTTACCAGTAAAGATTGTTAGATAGTCTGTACTTACGTCACGACGAAAACTGAAGTGTCCTCCCTCGTTTTCGGCTCCCCCTGATGCGCCTATACCCATAGCGAACGGATAGTCATAATCACTACCACTAGCAGAAGCATCCCAATAAACCCACAGTGATACCGTAAAGTTATTACTAATCGTGCTGGGAATAGGGACTTTCATATGGTCGTTAATACCGTCAAAGTCTAAGGCATATCCAGAGGCACCTGAAGATACAAAAGTGGCACCAACATTTTTACCGTGGTGCCCGTTGCCTGAGGAATCCTGCTCAAAGTTGAGAATGTCGTACTGACTGATGATTCCACCCGTCGCGACAAAGCCCGCGGCTCCGCCAGCGGCGGCCATTAACCCGAACTTAGCGGCACCTACTGTCATTACGAGAAGTCCTGTCCACTAACTGCTCCGTACCAAATGGTACCGGCGTCGATAGTTGTGAAAACGAGGATGTCTGTACGACTAGCAGTAGTTGTAAGAGTTGGCGCGGTTCCACCAGCCCACTTCACCGAACCCGGCCAGGTCGCCGTGCGGGAACCAGTTCCATCCTGATTGAGGAACAGGGTGAATGTTCCAGACGTTCCTGAAGCAGGCGGGTTGGAGAAGGTGAACGTGCAGTTCGCCGTCAACGTTACGTCATGGACATTGCCTTCCTCTAAGTCAATCGTATCCGCCGATCCTGATCCGGGGTCCGTCTTAACTGTTTCCCCAATGTCTTTGAGAACTGGGGCGCTGATAATCTGGTCGGCGGCAACTATCGCTCCGCTCAAAGTCCCACCCGCTTTAGGCAATGCTGCGCCAGCCGTGGTAGTTGTAGAAGTTAGGATTGCATCTCTTGTAGCAATATCGACACCATCAAAGGTGCTATTGGTTGTGATTGCTCCTGTCATAGCGCCGCCTG
>Ga0315334_10002546_pt1 | contig 11400 bp, 9 predicted proteins | sample M150034915metaG_FD_205555 | JGI IMG/M metagenome (GOLD analysis project Ga0315334, IMG submission 205555) | Ammonia-oxidizing marine archaeal communities from Monterey Bay, California, United States - M1 500m 34915 | ecosystem: Environmental > Aquatic > Marine > Intertidal zone | place: USA... | reverse complement strand
ACCCCCCCGGGCGCGGGCCCTGGAGAATAAAGTATATGAAACGCCGGGGAAACTTCGTTGTTGCTGGTATTTTTTGCAAAGCCCGAAGAAGGTACAAAAAGGCTCGTCAGATGGCTACATAGTGGCTACATGAGAGGGAGTTCACATTCAGGTATTTTGTAAGTGCTTGATATGATGGTGCCCAGGGGCGGAATCGAACCACCGACACGAGGATTTTCAGTCCTCTGCTCTACCGACTGAGCTACCTGGGCATAACTTGATACGCAATTTCGCTGAGAATTCTGAGGGTTTTGGCAATGCTTCGCATTGCTCCTCTGCTCATCCCAGCCAGCAATCAAAGATTGCTGTCGTTCCGACGGCGCACGAAGCTGACGCTTCCGAACCGCTTGTCTCCACCCAACTGAGCTACCTGGGCATTTTGAGCTGCTGCGCTCTTGAAGTCTTCGTTAAAGCCCAATATCTCTCTCGGTCACTTACTCAAGTAAGCTCCTTCTCTCGAATTGGTCTTTACCTCGTCTTCACTTCGCTCGCGACGCTCAAAATCCATGAGGGCGCATGAAAACGCCAGCTTGCGCGAGGCGCGTATTAAATAGAATCTCTGCTTTTTAGTCAAGCTGGCGATTGAATTTACTCGTCGGGGGGCACGTAGCCTTCAGCATGATGAAACTCTTCGTTGTTTAGAAATTTATTCATCTGTATTTGTATGTATTTTCTGTCATCGGCGGAGGCCATGCTGAGCTGTTTTTCGTTGATCAGCATGGTTTGCTGGGTTTGCCATTCGTTCCAGGCTCGCTGGGATACGGTTTCATAGATTTCCTGACCCTTGGGGCCGGGATAGGGCAGCACGGGCAGGCCCGGTAGTTCCTTGTCGTATTTTTTACAATGCACCATGCGTGACATGTGGATTCCTCATTTGCGTATCGATATCTCTGCTTTCAGGCCCGACAGTCGTCAGCGCCTGTAATTGTTTTGTTCAGATGCTCTGAGCCAGAGTAGACAGAAGTTTCCTAACCGGGGCCGCCAGCCCAATTTCCCTTGAGCTGGTTTTTCCAGAAGAATTTAATGGATACCACAGCCAGCTTTGGGAATCCATTACTGCGCCGGTTTTTTCCCGGGCATACAGGTGAACCGGGATGATTTCGAGGTGAAAGTGGGTGAAGCTATGGCGGATTTTGGTGAGTTCCCGCTTAGCTTCGAGTTCCAGGCCTGGATACTGCAAATCGATTACGGCCTTCGGGTCCGCGGCCTCTGGCAGACTCCAGAGTGACCCCCAGATGCCGTTTGGCGGACGTTTCTCGAGCAATACTTCGCCGGCGTCGTTCTGCAGGATGAACATGGCGACGGACTTAACTGGTAGCGCTTTTCTGGGTTTCTTGCCAGGGATAGATGCGGTCAAGTTGTGGCTGCGAGCTGCGCAATTTTCATACAGAGGACATTCCTCACAAATCGGTTTTGATCTCGTGCAGACGGTGGCGCCGAGATCCATCATCGCCTGGGTATAGCTGGCGATATCCCGTTCGGGTAGTTTCGATTCGGCCAGATCCCATAGTTGGCGATTGGTTTTAGGCTGCCCCGGCCAGCCTTCGATTTTGTGGAAGCGGGTCAATACCCGTTTTACATTAGCATCCAAAATGGGTGCTCTTGTGTTCAGGGCCAGAGCCAGGATAGCGCCGGCAGTGGATTTGCCGATACCAGGGAGTTCCATGAGTCCTTCCACACTACCGGGGAAATGTCCGTGCTGTTCTGCCACTACTGTCTTGGCGGCAGCGTGCAAATTTCTCGCCCTGGCGTAATAACCGAGCCCTGTCCACAGGTGCAGCACTTGGTCGGGTTTCGCTCTGGCCAGGTCAGTAACCGTGGGAAAGCGTTCCATGAAGCGGAGATAATAGGGAATAACCGTTTTGACCTGAGTTTGTTGCAGCATGATCTCGGAGATCCAGACGCGATACGGACTTGGGTCTTGCTGCCAGGGGAGATCGTGACGTCCCCTGCGGCTATACCAATCCAGCACTCTGTCGGCGAATGAAGTCACGCTTGAATTTAGTTCAGGATGGAGCGCAACAAGCCGCGGGCGCTGTCTTGTAACTGTTGCGGCACCTGATCGATGAGGCTGTCGACAGCGCGATTTCTGAGTTCGTTGGTGGCCATCTGAGTGAAGATTTCCCGGACCCGGGTGAAGTCAGGTCCACAGTACTGGCTGACTTGGTCGGACATGGCGGCTGCGCAGCTTACCGGCCACTGGACGTTGTGATAACGCTCGTTGATCTGGATGGTTTGCGGGGCCGGTTCACCGAGGACGGTAAATTGCATATCGAAGTCGAAGTTTTTCTCGGCCAGGTTAATGCCGCCGGTGCCGCTGATATCAAAATTATCCATGCGCAGCTTCAGCTGTTGATTGGCGGCAATGCCGTCCTCGAAGATCACCAAACCACCCAGTTCGCTAAACTGGATGACGTCGGGCCATTGCTGCACCGTATCCCCCCCTGGACTGAGGGCAGTGATGGCGGTAAATACTTGCTTAATCAGTCCGATGTCTACGGAGTTCTCGGTGACTGTGAAGGAAGTGGAGCCACTGAGACTCGCGAGCATCTCGTTGACGGTACTGCCACTGGCGCTGTAATTCACTTCCACATTGAGCTTGCCAGTGACGCTGTCGAGTTGTGCCACCATCGGTACTAACTCGACGATGTCGATTTCACTAATCACTAATTCAGTGGATAGTTCGGCTGCAGTGCCAGCACCATGCAGACGCAGGTTGCCTTGAACAGCCCCGCCGAAGATAGAGATGGCCTGGGTTTCAATATCCAGCTGGCCGCCTTCCAGATTGGTGAAGATATTGACGTCGCGAAACTCCAGGCTATCGGTGGTGATTGCCTGGATAGAAATGGCGCCGAGTACATTGACCCCAGTCAGTACATCCAGCGGCAAAGGCGTGTCGAGAGATCGATCTGTATCAGCGGTGCTGGCGAAAGCCGGTGGGGCCGCTTCGCTAGTTCCCTCGGTGTCTATTTGTGGGAGATCTGTCTCCGTAGATGCCATGAAGGGGGTGAGGTCGATGGAGTTAAGGATAATGTCATAACTGATGTTAGTGGGAGTGAACGCGGTAGCGAAGTGTACGCTGGCATCAGCCTGGAGTTCCGAAACGCCCATGGTAGCGGTGAAGCTGGGAATAGTTAATTGGTTTTGGTCGCCGCTAAAGTTCAAGGCGATAGCCACTTGTGGCGGTTTGGCAGCAGTACCGGCAGTGGTGAATTCTTCACTGGCAGCGATTACACCTAGCGTTTCCAGCAAGCCGACCAGATCAAATTCGTTGGACTGAAGTGCTCCATCTATGCGCGGCTCGTTGTCAAGACCGGTCAGTTGTACTTCGCCTTGAAGTAGCATGGGAGTGAGGTTGAAATTTATGTCGCTAATGCTGACCGTGCCACCGTTGATGTCGGCAACGATGTTGCTGCGAAATCCCATGGCCATGGGTTTCGCCATGCCATTGTTAAGGTAGTCGAAGGTGAGATTCAGATCGAATGGCCTGCCTTCAATATTTGTATCGCGGCTGTCCAGGTCAAGGTTACGGATACTTAACCTGGTGCCGGTGCTTAGATCCTGAATGTCGATGCTTGCATTGAAGATGCGGATACGTTGGAAAGAAGGCGTGACGATTTCATTATTGTTGTTGGCTTGCTGTGCTACAGCGGAATCAACGACGTCTTCGATAATTGATGCAGTACCTTGCTCATCGTCGATATCGTTTACCAGCGTTGGCTCCACATCCCAGATGTTATTGCCGTTAGCATCGGTATAGTAGTTGATGTGGAAATCGTCGGCACTGAGTTCCTGAATCAACAGTTGTCCGCGGAATAATTTACGGGTATCGACGCGTAGGGACACAGCCGAGGTTGAGGCCAGTTCCTGGGGGAAGGCCGGATTTTTCAGCCGCACATCATTGAGGGTAAGAGCCAGAGAAGGGAAAAAATTGATGTCGAGATCACCGGCTATAATAAGCTCATAGCCCAGAGTGGTGAGAGCGGATTCCTGTAGTGCTGACTTGTACTGGTTGTTATTAAGAAAAAAGGTGGCACCAACAATCAGCAGCACCAGAAACAGGGCGATGATACCGACAACTTTGAGGATCGTCTTCCACATGATCAATTGGTTCGATTTCGCAGGGTGGAATGCATGCTGCCTGTTCTAATTGTTAATAAATGACAACACTGCAAGGCAATAAGTTTACCGGAATGAGGGACTACATGCGAGGTGGACAGAGGGCTGGAGCTGATAAGACGGGGTATGGCATAGGAACTGGGAAGGATAAAGATAGAGGGGAGTTGGATGGACATCGATCAGATGCCTGCAATCAACACGGGTAGCTATTGACTTTCATTGAAGGGGAGCGGGCTCTATAATGCGCTCTTCATGGAAACACGCAGCGGGCACCTGATTTTACGGTGCCGGGCCGATTCAAAGGTATGTCATGACCGTTTCGTCAGCATCTACTGGTTCGAAGGACCGACAAGCCAGTGTAGAACGCAATACCCGGGAAACCCAGATCGCCGTCCACGTCAATCTCGACGGCAGCGGCCAGCTTGAGGTGGAAACGGGTCTGCCATTTTTCGATCATATGCTGGATCAGATTGCTCGCCACGGGCTGATTGATTTAAGTATCAAGGCAGTTGGCGATCTGGAGATCGATGCCCACCACACCGTGGAAGACATCGGTATTACACTGGGCCAGGCTGTTAACAAGGCGCTGGACAAGACCGGCATTCGTCGTTATGGCCACGCCTATGTGCCACTGGATGAGGCGCTCTCGAGAGTCGTGATCGATTTTTCCGGGCGCCCCGGTCTGGAATATCACGTGCAGTTTGTCAAAAGCACAGTTGGTTCCTTCGATGTGGATCTGTTCCACGAATTCTTTCAGGGCTTCAGCAACCACGCCCTGGTAACCCTGCATATCGACAATCTGCGTGGCAAGAATGCGCATCACCAGATTGAGACTATATTTAAGGCCTTCGGCAGGGCTGTGAGAATGGCGGTGGAGCTTGATCCGAGATCGGCAGGCGTCGTTCCCTCGACGAAAGGTTCGCTTTAATTCTCGCTCTAAGAGCTTTTATCACGACACTTTGTTGCAGAATTTCCGCAAATGAACAAAATTGCAGTCATCGATTACGGCATGGGTAATCTCCATTCTGTTGCCAAGGCAGTGGAGTATGTCGGTCGTGAGTTGGGTGAAGACATCGATGTTGTCGTCACCGAGGATGCGGCGAAGATTGCCGCAGCCGATCGGGTAATATTTCCTGGTGTTGGCGCCATTCGTGATTGCATGGCAGAGATTAATCGGCTCAACGTCGGACAGATTGTTGCCGATGCGATGAAGTCCAAACCGGTGTTGGCCATTTGTGTTGGCATGCAGGCATTGATGACTCACAGTGAAGAAAATGGCGGCGTCGATTGCCTCGATTTTATGCACGGTGACGTGCGCTACTTCGGCAACGATTTACGAGACGAAAGCGGCGGGCGGTTAAAAGTTCCTCACATGGGCTGGAATCGGGTAAAGCAGACCAGATCCCATCCCCTGTGGAGGGACGTGCCGGATAACAGTCGCTTCTATTTTGTCCACAGCTACTATGTTCAAACCGAAAAACAGGAAATAGTGACAGGTGTCACTGATTATAGCGCCGAGATCGTCGCCGCGCTCGCAGATGATAATATTTTCGCTACACAGTTCCACCCAGAGAAAAGTCAGGCCGTCGGGCTTACCCTGTTGAGAAATTTTTTGCAATGGGATGGAGCTACGTAAATGTCTCTAAATGAAATGGCCCAATGTTAGTTATTCCCGCAATCGATTTGAAAGATGGCCAGTGTGTGCGTTTACGCCAGGGACGCATGGAGGACTCTACCGTATTTTCCGATGACCCGGTGCAGATGGCGGGCAAGTGGGTTTCCAAGGGAGCGAGGCGCTTACACGTCGTGGACTTAAACGGTGCCTTTGCCGGCACACCGGTAAACGGAGAAATCGTCAAGGCGATTGCCAGGGCCTATCCGTCCTTGCCTATACAAATAGGTGGAGGTATACGGGATTTTGATAGCGTGCAGTTCTATATCGATGCCGGCGTCAGCTACGTGATTATCGGTACCCAGGCGGTGAAGCAACCCGAATTTGTAGAAGCAGCTTGCGCTGCCTTCCCCGGTAAGGTGATCGTCGGTCTCGATGCGGTGGATGGCAAAGTCGCCACCGAAGGCTGGGCCGATGTCTCCGAATTGACGGCCATTGAGCTGGCAAGGCAGTTTTCGGACTACGCGGTGACGGCAATCGTCTACACTGATATTTCCCGCGACGGCATGATGAACGGGGTAAATATCGAAGCTACCGTCGAGCTTGCCGAGAAGTCTTCCATTCCAATCATCGCCTCCGGTGGAATCGCCAGGCTGGGGGATATTGTGGATCTGAAGGCGGTGTCGAATACCGCGACGGGTGCAGGAATCCTGGGGGCGATAACCGGTCGTGCTATCTACGAAGGCAAGCTCGATCTCACCGAGGCGCAAGACTATTGCGATGGTAGCGACTAGTCATGGCCCTGGCCAAGCGCATAATTCCCTGCCTCGATTGCGACAATGGTCGTGTTGTCAAAGGCGTTAAATTCGTCAACATCAGGGATGCCGGTGATCCGGTGGAGGTGGCGAAGCGCTACTGCGATGCCGGTGCCGATGAGATCACGTTTCTGGATATCAGCGCCAGCCACGAAGGCCGAGACACAACGATTCACACCGTCAAAGCGATTGCCGGCGAAGTGTTTATTCCCCTGACCGTGGGTGGTGGTATTCGTAACCTGGAAGATATTCGCACCATGCTCAATGCCGGTGCGGATAAGGTCGCGATCAATACCGCGGCGGTGGAGAATCCTGAATTCGTGCGTGCAGCAGCACAGCGATTCGGCTCGCAGTGCATCGTCGTTGCAGTGGATGCGAAACAGGTATCCGCGGAGGGCGAGCCACTGAAGTGGGAAATCTTCACCCATGGTGGCCGCAACCCCACCGGTATCGACGCCATCGAATGGATCGAGCGCATGGTTGAATCTGGCGCCGGCGAAATTCTCTTAACCAGCATGGATCGCGACGGTACTAAAGCAGGATTCGATCTCGCACTTAACAAGGCGGCGAGCAACGCCGTGCAGGTGCCAATTATCGCCTCCGGCGGTGTTGGCACACTGCAGCATCTGGTTGAAGGGGTCTTGGAGGGTGAAGCCGATGCGGTCCTGGCGGCGAGCATCTTTCATTTTCAGGAATTTACCATTGAGCAGGCCAAATCCTATATGGCGGCCAGAGGTATCGAGGTGCGCCTCACCTGAGTCTCTTTTGCCAAAACCAATAAAACTTGTCCTAATTTTCGCGCTGCGCAAACGAGCCGGAAGTTCTCGGCGCTCGTGGCGGCTTGAACGCGTTAATTCCCTTCAGCACATTCAGCGCTTCGTTAAGCGGATAATCATTTACCAACACTTCTTCGGCCGAGATTAATGCCGCTGCCATGTCATCGCTTTGTTCTTCCTCACCGTTGCCATTGCTAAGATGACCGCGCAGGTCCGACTCATTGTATTGAGTGACCCGGGTTGAGCGACGGGTGACGAAGGCTTCATCGACAATGATATCGGGCTCGATGCCCTGGGCCTGGATGGAGCGCCCACTCGGGGTGTAATAGAGCGACGTGGTTAATTTTATTGCTCGTTTTTCGGCCAGTGGTAGCACAGTTTGTACCGAACCCTTGCCGAAACTACGGGTGCCCATGATGATGGCGCGGCCATGATCCTGCAAGGCACCGGCGACAATTTCCGATGCGGATGCGGAGCCATTATTAATCAGAACCACTAGCGGCACATCGCCGGCTACATTTTTTCGTGTGGCGGAAAATTCCATACCGACATCTTCCAGCCGACCCTTGGTGTAAACAATACGGCCCTCACTGATGAAGGAATCGACGACATGGACAGATGCCTGCAGGACGCCACCGGGATTGTTGCGTAGATCCAGTATGATGCCGTTGAGCTCACCATGTTTTTCGAATAATTCCTCGATCTCTGCTTCCAGATCATCGCCGGTGTTCACCCGGAATTGGGAGATACGGATATAGGCATAACCCGGTATCAGAATTCTGCTACGGACGCTAGCCAGGGCGATTACCTCGCGGGTGATGGTGAGGTCGAAGGGCTCTTGCCCTTCTCGCGCTATGGTCACGGTCACATCGGTACCGGGTTCTCCACGCATCATCTGCGCGGCCTCTTCGGGCAGCATCTCACGCAAGGGCTTGTTGTCTACTTGTATGATTAGATCGCCAGCTTTAATACCGGCACGGTCAGCAGGGGAGTCATCGATGGGGCTGATTACGCGGATGTAGCCGTTTTCACGGCCCACTTCTACACCGAGCCCACCGAACTCACCCGTGGTGGATTCCTGTAGAAAATCATAGTCATCATCGGCCATATACGCAGAATGAGGATCGAGACCTGCGAGCATGCCGCGAATGGCATTTTCCAACAGGGTCTTGTCATCGATTTCTTCCACATAGGACAGGCGGATACGCTCGAGCGCCTCGGTAAACATACGCACCTCGTCCAGAGGTAAAGGCGCGGGGCTGTCCTGAGCACCAGCGCTGAGTGGAGCAAGCAGGGCCGCTGCGAAAGCTAGCGCCGGGAGGCTGCGCCGGAAGGATCGGAAGAAAGTCATAGTCTGGTCCTGATGTAAACCTGCGTTCGCAATATTGCTAGTGTTTCAGTTTAGCGGGGAATAGGCAACACCCCGCGTTCTGCATGTTTGTTTCTGATGGCCCTGGTATTTCCGGGTTTAGCGACGGTATACGGGGTTCACAGCACAAGACCGGCCGAGAGCGGGAAAGGTTCGAATTATCTTTGCAGCCAGATCGACGGATTCTGGGCAATACCATGGTAGCGGATCTCAAAGTAGATACCGACGCTGCGGTCTCCCCTGGCACCAGAGCTTGCGAGTACCTCACCCGCATTCACCCAGTCACCCACCGTTTTCGAGAGGGCCTGATTGGCGCCATAGAGACTCATATAACCATCTCCATGATCGACGATCACCAACAGCCCCAATCCCCGCAGCCAATCGGAAAAAACGATTCGGCCTGAATGCACCGCCTGCACCGGGGTTCCCTCTGCAACACCAATGGTGATGCCCTGGCGAATCAGGGCGCCCTCTCCGTAGCGGGATCCAAACTGATTGATAACAGGACCGTCGGCCGGCGACGACAGCTTGCCACGTTGGTCGATGAAGGGGGCCAGATTTGCTACCGACTGTACCCGCGCCATCGCCTCGGCAATTTGCTTTAACAGGGCCTCGAGTTCAGCCTGATTGATTTCTAGTTGTTCGAGTTCGCCACTGCGTGAGCTGATGCTCGCTGTGAGTTCGGACACTGCCTGTTCTCGCCGGGTCCTGGCTGCATTGAGTGTCAACAGCTTCTGCTCGAGTTCAGATTGCTGATTTGCAAAGCCCAGAAGTCTGAATTCGAGTTCAATGCTGGCCTTACTAATGTCAGCCAGCGTATTCTGAAAGGCCTCGATTTTCTCGATCCGGGATTCGGCAAACAGGCGATGATAGTGAAACAGGCGTGCACTGCGGGACAGGTCTTGTGGATTCAGCAGCAGCTTGAGTGCGCTGCGCTCATCAACCATGTAGGCGGCGCGAATGGATTCGGCGAGGAGTACACTGTGCTGTCTTCTCTGATTCTCCAACCGATCGATTCGGCGGTGTAGCAGCTCGAGTTCAGACCCAGTTTCGCCGAGGAGACGTTGAGCCGCCGCGGCAGATTGAGCGACTGCCGCGATGTCTTTCTCGGCGTCACGCAGATTTTTTTCTTCCACGCTGTGGCGAGCATTAGCGTTGCTTAGCCAAGTTTGAATGTCAATGATCGCGGCAGTCACGGTTGCCAAATCCGCTTCCGCCTGCTCGATATTCTCGGCCGTTTCCACCGCAGTTGAGGCAGAAAAGAAGAGAGTAAAGAGCAAACAGAGGAGGAAAAGCTTGCCGAAGTTTATTGGCAGCAGCAACGACGCTGCTCGCGCTGGCGTAGCGTTTATTACCGGCACTTGGTAGCAGAGCGGGGCAGGCTCAAAACTAATTACTCGCACGTGGTTCCTCAGCCGCGCCGGTTTTTGGAACCGCATCTCCCATTAATATCTTCCCGGTCATCTCGGTTGGAATCGGCATGTCCAGGAGGGAGAGTAGGGTAGGTGCAATGTCAGACAAGCAGCCCTCACTGAGGAATTGCCGGCCGCTGTCGCCAACATATACCAGCGGTACCGGGCCATTGGTGTGAGAAGTGAGGGGCTGTCCGCTATCGGCATCCAGCATCTGCTCCACGTTGCCATGATCGGCGGTGATGAGAAGCTCTCCGTGCATCGCTTCGATGGCGTCGACGATGCGAGCTAAACATTGATCGATGGCTTCCACCGCCTTCACTGCCGCATCGAAGTTACCGGTATGGCCTACCATGTCACCGTTGGCGTAGTTGCAAATAATGGCATCGTAATTGCCAGCATAAATGGCATCTACCAGTCGATCGGTGACCTCGAAGGCAGACATCTCCGGTTTTAGATCATAGGTTTTGACCTGGGGTGAAGGGATTAGCACACGATCTTCGCCGGCGAAGGGTTCTTCGCGACCGCCGTCGAAGAAGAAGGTTACATGGGCGTATTTTTCTGTCTCCGCAATGCGCAGTTGAGTCTTGCCTTGTGCGGACAGATACTCGCCCAGCACATTGGATAAAACTTGTGGTGGGTAGGCGCAGGGTGTGTCGATGTTGGCAGCGTATTGCGTGAGCATGATGAAGTCGCCCAAGGCAGGCCTCGCCACTCGTTCGAAACCATCGAAGTCATCATCGACGAAGGCTCGGCTAAGCTCTCGAGCTCGGTCAGCGCGAAAATTCATAAAGATGACGACATCGTCGTCATTAACTCTCGCCGAGACCGCGCCAGCTTCCCCTACCAGGGTAGCCTGCACAAATTCATCGCCTTCTTCTCGGGCATAGGCAGCATCCAGCGCTGCATTGACATTGTCATAGCTAAATTCTGCCTTGGCCTCGGTCACTAACTCGTAAGCTGGTTGTACCCGGTCCCAGCGATTGTCCCTATCCATGGCATAGAAACGCCCGCAGATGGAGGCGACTCGACCAATGCCTGCGCTTTTTAAAAACTGATCTGCCTTTGCCAGTGAAGGTAGCGCACTGCGCGGAGGCGTGTCACGACCATCGAGAAAGGCATGCAGGTAGACTTTGTCGGCGCCTTTCATTACTGCGAGTTCCAGCAGCGCCATGATCTGGTTTTCATGACTATGGATTCCACCTGAAGAGAGCAGACCGAAGACGTGAAGGGCGCTATTGTTATTGATGGTTTTTTC
>Ga0315334_10002545_pt1 | contig 11401 bp, 12 predicted proteins | sample M150034915metaG_FD_205555 | JGI IMG/M metagenome (GOLD analysis project Ga0315334, IMG submission 205555) | Ammonia-oxidizing marine archaeal communities from Monterey Bay, California, United States - M1 500m 34915 | ecosystem: Environmental > Aquatic > Marine > Intertidal zone | place: USA... | reverse complement strand
CCCCACATCTGCCCCCACACCTGCCCCTACGTCTGCCCCCACACCTGCCCCTACGTCTGCCCCCACACCTGCCCCTACGTCTGCCCCCACACCTGCAGAAATAAAAGAATATTTCTCAACAATAAGACGGCGTAGTTTTTCAAATAAAAAAACTACCTGGACTCAGTCGGGGACATCATCAACTGATCATATTTTATCAACACCTGAACACAGTCAAGAATTAGAAAATAAAAGAAGTGAACTTGATCTTGCACGTCATGTACAATTAGAAGTTTATACTAAACCAGAAGACAGACGCAGTATAAAAGGGTTTAAACGAATTCGAGAAATGGGAGATGATGAAAATGTTATATATAAATCTTTTAAAGGGTTTAAAAATCAAGTTATATGGGGAATTCGTGGTAGTCATAGGGCAGAGGATTTTATAGTAGACGCTCAGATATTGGGGCAAAAACATATTTCTGAGATGTTGCCATCTGGATTAATGAAAAAACGATTTAATAGAGTTAATACAAAATATTTAGAAATTCGAAAGGAATTTCCAGATGCAACTGTAATAATGGGCGGGCACTCACTCGGGAATGCATTAGGATTGGAGATTCTAAAAAATAATAAAAATGATAATGCACTTAAATTATTTGGATTTAATGGATATATTCACCCTGATTATCTTGAATCAGATAAAGAAAAATATAATACTTTAAAAGTAAATGGCGATTTTGTAAGTTGGATTTCTGATAATAAACACAATATAGTTGAATTAATTGAGAATGATACTTCAATAAAAAAATTATATGGCACATTGGGTGTTACAGTTGCATCGATTGCGGGAGTATTTTATTTGAAACAATTAGCAGAGGGTAAAATGATTCAATTAGAAAGAATGTTGGGGGTAGATGATGAAAATGACCCATTAACCCCATCTACAATTGATGACAAATTAATTGAAGAAATTGCAGCGACTATGACAGAGGCAGAACAAAAAAGTCTTATATCTGCTACAGTGTCAGGGGGGTCTTATTATCGAACCCCTGAAACAGATGTCACGAGAGATTCAGACATAGTTCAAGACTTAATAGAAGAGGGGGAGGGGGTTCGAGCATTAAAAAAAGCAAATTATGATATACCGACTACTCTATCTCAATATGAACAACTTTCAGACTTTTCAGAAAATGTTCATAATTATTTAAAATCATTTATAATAACAGTTGTCGTATTAGTAATATTAAGTATATATGGGTTATACTCATTAGAATTACATTCTGCAGACCATTTTAAACCAAAAAACCCAAAATGGATTAAAAAACAAAAAAAAACAAAATTAAAAAAGATCGATCAAAAGGTAAATAAAACGGTAGAGCAAAAAGTAGATATTCGTAATCAATATAATACTAATTATAATTACCCAGATGAATTATAATTAACTTTTGCTAGCTTTTTTTAAAAGGTATTATGATTGAACTTTTACCGTTTTAACTTCCACCACTAAACTATAATCTGTTCCATTTAATGCTAATGGTTGTAATTCTGTATTAACTATTTCTAATTCTAAACGGGTTATTGATTTGCCCCCTATTGGCTTATGAGATCCACTGACTGAGTGATTTGTATAATTAATTTGTGATGGTGTTTCATAAAATGTAGTTGAATTGTCTGGGTTTGTTACTGATAGATCTTGAGTGCCGTTAATTGTGGAATCTATAACAACTGGGACAGATCCTAAAATATTCACATATGATCCTCTATCATTACTTAGAAATGTTTCAATTAATTCATCTATTTTAATATAAACAACGGGGCAAATACTAGCAACATTAAAACTATATGGGGCGGGTGTGGTTAAATTCATAGTTGTATCTTTATCAGTATGTACCCCCAGTGCAGTAAGTAAAGATGGTGTAGATGTTTTTAAAAATATAACAGTCGTCGCAGTTTTAACTGCTAATTGATTTGCTGAATTTAATTCAAATAACCCAGTTGATGCAGTGTTTAAGATTTCTAATAATTGATCTGATCGTGTATTTAATGATAATTTAGCAAAAGTATTATTTGCACCTGTATTTAATGATGTGTCATTTTGATTAAAATAAATATTATGTGTTACTGCTCCTATAGTAAATGATAAAATAGAGCAATTGTCCTCATGTATAGTTGAAGTAACTGTAGTATTTGGAACACTCGCAACACTTGAAGCAAATGAACACTTAATTAATGATAATGCTAAAATTTCATTTGATTTTCTTTCAATATTTGCTGTTCTATAATCAATGGTAATTTTTGAATTATTGGGGTTAATTTTAGTTACGGTGTCAGAACTACTAATATATAATCTTCTAGTATCCATTTTCTATATACTATACCTTTTTAAAAAAAAGGTAATAAAAAGTTAATTTAAAAAGTTAATATTATGGTACCGGGGTACGTGTTCCAGTATTTCCAAGTTGTGTGCTAACTGGTGCGGGGCGTGCTGTCGTTCCGTGTGGGTTTGCGGGTTGATATGCGGGAGGATGATTAAAGCCGTATGACTCACGCCAATTCCCGATATAAATAGGTGCTGACTGACCGCCATAAACATAAGCATAAACATTACCCGCTGATGTGATGCGGTAAGTTTGAACTTGATGATTTCGTCTAAATTGGGCCGGAAATATTGTTTGTAATTCTGGATATTGTGCAGCTGATAAAAACCCAGATGACCCCGCTCTAGTTGTTAATTTTGTTTTTGCTGATGCGGGTAATTTATCATATAAACTAGATAATAACGAATTGGATATTCCTACATTATTTGTTATTCTATCAGTTACGGGCACGATAGGAGGATGAGTTGCAGTGACTTGCGTATTTGCCGTATGTAATGTTACGCCGTCATTATTAAAATTTGCGGATGCTGTGCGCATTCTGTGTGCCATAGTGTTACCTGCTCCACCGGGTGAATTTGGTATTATATTATCATTTGGAAGATCTGACACTGACCCCTCACCTAAACGAGATGCCCCTTGAGTTGGGTCTGGTTCTGCGGGTGCTGATCCTGCATTATCTCTAATACCTGCATGTGCAGTATCATTAGATGCGGCTGCGTCTGCCTCATCTGTTAAATCAGTAATATCGCCCTGTCTAGTTCCCACTGGTGCAGTGTCTGTGGGTGTGGGTGCGGTGGCTGCTGTTCCCCCTTCTGGTGCAGTTCCCCCACTTGATGCGGCTGCGGCTGCTCGTGCGGCTGCTAATGCGTCCGCCGTTCTTTGCTGTCTTGTAGATCCCGATGCAGTCCCCCCAGTTCCCCCAGTCGTCCCCCCAGTTCCTCCCGTACTGCTACCCCCGGGCGTTTCCCCGGTAGTCTTTCGTGTCCCATCTGGATTTAATTTATCATTTGAAATTATTGGGGGTGTTGTTTTTTTATTATAAATATCTGTTAATATTTGTGAGTCAGATTTTAACATGAATGGATTTATATAGACTGGTCTATTAAGCGGTTTTTGTGTAAAATTATCCCGTTCGAGTTTTTTTATGATGTCGTTTATCGTCATTTTAATATATATAATTATAAGTTATATAAATATTATGGAAATTGTTGAAACTGTTGAAATTAAAAAGGTTAAGAAACCAAGATCTGAAAAACAGATTCAAGCAACTAAATTATTAGTGGAACGCAACAGACTGAAACGTGAGGCAAAAAAAAAGGAATCTGAAAAACTCCCAGACCTACCGGCCGAAAAACCGTTAGTTATACAGGAAAAAAAAGAAGTTATCCCCGAAATTGTCCCGGAAGTTAAAGTTAAAAAGGTTCGTAAACCACGAGCGAAAAAAGTAAAACCCCCCACACCTCCCCCGCCGTCATCAGATTCTGATTCTGAATATTCCTCAGATGAAGAAGTATCTAAATCTATTAATAAAATTGATATTAAGGATGAGTCAGACCCATATATTGAATATGATGAACCACCCGCACCAATTGAACCACCTAAACCCCGAGTTGTTAAATTACCCCGTAGATATCGCTAATAGCTTTTAAAAAAAGCTAGCAAAAGAAGATAATTAATAATATTTTGGAAGTGTTCCGGATTTTTAAAATACTATATATATTTTAGATTATCCGGAACACTTTTTTTTTCAAAATTGGGAACATTTTTGTTTCCAATTTTGAATTATATTTTTGAAATTTAATAAGATATAGACCAGTCCCCGCTCTGATCAATACTGTAAAGCACCCCCATGCGTAAAATGGTATAAACTTGCATCGCCTGTGTTGTTGCGGCTGGTTGAGTAGTGAGAGCAACTCCGGCATTATCATATTTAATATATTTTTCGATTGTTCCGTGTGTTTCAATTATAATTCCGGATGTGTTGACACCATCCGCAGCCATATCGAATTGTGTAAGATCTACCCCCACAGCATTACGATTAATATTAATTTTACCCGTTAGATCGTCTGGTATACGAGGTTCTGAGAAATCCGCTGAAAGACGATTATGTAAAATAGTATTTGAATATTGATTATAACATGAAAGGAGTTCTTGTGTGTGTTCTCCAATTCCCGATAGTGGTCGTGGTGGGTAATTCACACCACCAATTCTTACAAACCATTCACCCCGCTGATGTCCATTTAAATAAGGATTACAGCAACACCATGGATCCATATTCCCAGTTGTATTACGTCTGAAACCTGCTTGAATTACAGATAACAGTTTACGAGGGCGACGGCCTGCAATAACGTTAGTTTTATGAAATGATGAGGGCATGTCTAACTCATCCGCTCTTAAAGTATGTTGAGAGGCGGTTTGCTGTGTGTCAGACCATGATACGATATTTGGACGACCTCCCGCATGTGCTTCAATAGTTCTCATTACGTCATCAGTTACAACGTCAATTTGACAGTCAAAATTTACAGTTAATTCAAGGTCTTGATCTTGTGCAGATATTGTCCCGTTCGCATTCGAATTAAATAAAAAGTTTCTGATGTCATTTGTTACGAATAATTCAAGAACTGTATTCTTTTTAAACCATGTAAGGGGGATTGATTTTGCACCACTTAATACGCCTTGAATAGATGGGGAACAAGTTGTTGTAGTTGTTGAGTTTGAAGTTGTATCTGGGTCCGTGTCTACACTACCTCCAAGGGGTAAAGAATGACCTAAAAGCGATTTAATAGATGCATGGACGCCCTGATGTGGGGGAGCAGACAAATTAGTAATTGAATTCGGCCCCGCATTTGCAAAATCTGTGTTTGCCATCATATTGACAGCAGTAATCGCCTGTTGATTTTGCTGTTGTGACACAAAGCCACTCGGGCCTATAACATTAATTTGATCAAAAATAGCCATCGCACCAATCCATGACATACGAATATTATCTGTTGTTGTACCAGACCCTAATATATTCGTTCCTTTGAAAGATGTTTTAAAACTTAAATTAAGAAATGAGTTATGAGTGTTAATAAATCCATTTTGTACTGAATTTAAATTAATTCTAACGACAGATCCTAGACCATTTGTCGACTCTTCACTTTGAAATTGTGTTCTGTAAGATTGCTCTACATCGGTCCCAAACGGGGTTTGTTCAAAAAGATAATCATGCGAAACTGCTGAAGTCATTTTTAGTTATATATATTAACTTTTTAAAAAAAAGTTAATACAAAACACATACAAAGATTAAAATTAAATAAAAAGTTAATTAGTCCTCTTCTAATGGTCTAGGAGTTAATAAAATATCATTTTCTTTTAACCATTTAATATATTCATCATTCTCTTTTCTTAATATATTTTGAGCAAATTCTGGAAGTTTTGATATATCAGATTCTGAATATCTATTTTTATATTCTCTTTTATAAATCAATCTATCTGGAATATTATTTATATTTAATCCTTTTTCTTTTTTAACAAATTTTAACATATAAAATACCTTTTAAAAAAAGGTAAGAAAATTAACTTAAATATCTCTCTCATTAAATACGCCTTTCTTCATATCAATAGACCACACGACGCCACAATGTAAAATTGACTGATAAACTTGATCTTGCGATCCGGTAATCGCATTCCATCGATCTAAGACCATGACAACCTGAGTATTTCTCAGATCCCGACCTTTTGGAATACGTGACGTGTCCTGAGATCTAAGAAGAGATGTACCAGTATAAAAACAATAACCCCCAGACCCTTTATTTGCTGTTTGCATAATTTGTGAACTTTCACCTGTGGGGATCGTAGTTGGACCATTTGGAAAGGTTGCAACTGGTGTTTGAATATCTGGGGCATATGGGCTGTATGGTTGCGCCCCTGCACTATACCCGCTTTGACCCGAATTAAAACTAATTTGTGTATCTGCTTCTAAGACTGCAGTTGAATCTCTAACAATTGAAAGAAGATTCATAGCAAACTGAGAACTCGAATTTTTTAGATTTGCTAAATTATTGTTACCTTGATTACGACTATTACCCGCATTTGTACCATTAACCCGGCAATTATAAGAATATAGACCAGGTTGAACACATGACATTGTAATAGTTGAAGTATCTGAAACACTATACCATGTATTATTTATAATTGACTTAACATTTTTATAATTCGTATCCGGTAGATAAACACGACTGACAGCGTCGCCCGGGTTAACTTGATTTAAATTTGACACGTAAGCGTCGCCATCCCATTCATAAATATTATCTTTATGTGCGTTACGAATGGCCGCAAATGCAGTTTCTGAAAACTTAAGAACTTTACATTGTAAAGATACATTTGTAATGCGATAATCAGAACTATTATCAAGTACTACACCCTGGTTTGATGTCGCACCTGAACCCGCAATTTTACAATAATAAACCTCTTCAACTCTATCAGTTAAAAATAAAGTAACTTGAATTGATTCTTTTAGCCATCCAATTGGAACACATTTTCTGGCTCCAGATCCTAAAAATCCTGATGCATTAATTGGAACAGATAGATGATATTCACGACATGCGAGATTTGGAACATCACCAGTTAAGGCATCAGTTTCAAGACTCATTTTGACGCCTCCAATTGGGGCATTTAGTGATAAATTAGAGTTAGCATCATCAAAATTGCCGGTATCATATAAATCAGTAATTGTAGGTGAACTGCTAATCTGCGATCTACTCGCATATAAATTAGAATAACAATGACTGATACGATTTGCATCTGGCACTGATTCGATGACCGCCCCACCGCATTTAATTTCAATTTTTCTAATTACGTTATTGATTGACCCTGTCGCATAAACACCACAGGCTGCAGTTGCACTAGATAAAGCAACTGGCTTCGCGCAAAACGTCAAATTTAACTTAGTCTGCGATCCATCGATGAAAGATCCATGCTCTGGATTCAGTCTAAACTGGATTGATTGTGATTTTTTATCAAATACTGCCCCGTTAATCGGCGTTTCTTTAATAATGTGCTGGGTCATGCTCTGTAACGGTTGATTCAAAGCAAGATACTCAATATTTGTATTCATGAAATCAGTATCTGCTTCCTCTAAATTTTTACTAGATGTATAATCTGGCGGTTTGTAAGGTGCTAATTGATTCTGGTAATCGGTCATTATACTTATACTATATCTTTTTAAAAAAAAGTTAACAAAAAGATATTATTAATATTAAATAAATAATAAGGGTTTTACTTTATTTTTTTTAAAATGTTAATATATATAGATGCCTGATCAAGTACCCCATAAACTTATTTATGAAAGAGAAAATGAACCATTACCCGGTTTTTATCAAAGAATTAAATATGAATCTAGCGACAATAAAGTAGAAGGCGGTGCAATTTCAAATATATTCATTCCAGGACGTGCAAGAAATGTATTTTTATTTTGCCGTAATAGTTGTTTAAATTTTACAATGAGAGGAGTTGATTTAGTCGGGACTAAATTACCGGCATCTGGTAATGCATCAGATGCGAATAATTTATTACTTAGTCCGCTTAGTATGGCCGCATGTATCAAAACTCTAAGTGTAATTAGTAACGGTAAGCCCGTTTGTCAGATTGATGATTATAATAAAATTGCAAGTATGCTCTTAGTTGGCACTGCGTCCACTTCTGGGGGAGGTATTCGCTCCCTCCTGACCGGTTCATCATATGTAGGGGGTAATGATAACACTTTACTTGGAAATCCAACATCTGCTTATGGTGTACCGGCGACAGATTCAACTGCTACTAAATCCACCACACCTTATATGAGTTTTAGTTTACCTCTTTTTGGGTTGCTCGGGTCCAGTGTGATCCCGCTTCAAGAATTAGAAGGCTCTCTCCAGATACAAATCACATGGTCAAATCAAATCAGAGATGTATTTCACGTTAACCCGACTGAATCGTCGAATGAGGTTACTTTATCTGACACGGGGGGACACTTAGAATTCACAAACGTGTCGTACGAGGCCGCAACTCGAACCCTTACAGATGCAGCTTATAAACTAGTCGCAGAAGAAAATGATTTTGCATCTAAACATATTGAGTGGTCTGATACTCATTATTATCTTACAAGTCAAGAGATACCATCTACTACATTAACATCTGCGACTCGTATTAACACTATTGTTCCGAGTATGAAATTTACAAGTTTAGATGCAATTTATAACGGGACATTTGTTAATACTGGTGGGGGGAATGACTCATCAGAACCGGCCAATTTACCCCATCTCATCTGGGATGAGTGCCGTTTCAGAGTGGGAGGTATTGAAAAACCAACTAACACCATGACAACACTGTCTGAATATGTAAATCAGACCATCGCATGCACTTCAAATGTAAATCAAGCAACATCGCTAACTTTAATGAATTCTAAATATACCGCTCAGAATTTCAGACCAACAACAGACCAGACTCAAACAACCGTCCGAACAGAAAATGATCGTGGCGTGTTAGCAATAAATCTCAGATCGTTCCCTGAAATCGAAACAGTGAGCGGTATTGATTCCAGATTTACAACTGTGCAGTTTGAAGCGACCACAAAAGCGATTGCTAATGTGAGTCCAACCCCCCGCACCCTTAACACATGTTGGGTTGCTCAATATTCAGTTGTATATGTGATTAATGACGGTGTTCTGAGCATGGCGAGTGATTAATTATTCAAATATAAGATAATGTAACTGTTCTAATTTTGTTTTTTTAACTTTATTGTCATTTAGTTTTTGAAAATATAAATCTGTATTATCAAATAAAATATATATAATAGATTGTTTTATATTATCAATTTTAGGAATTGTAAAAGATTTGAATGTATTTATATTATCATTTAATTTATAAAATATAATTTCATAATTATCATATTCAGTTTTTAAATGATCTTTAAAGATATTATCAAAATGATTATTTATATTTCTCATATAATTATTAATAATTAATAATTATTAATTAAAAACTTAGTTATAGTTATATAATGTTATCTTGTGTACTCTGTCGTAATGAAACGTTATTTGTAAGTAATCTATGTGTTAAATGTAGTCGTATTCAGAAATTTATGACAATTTACGGCGACGAGGCGATTTATGAAATATTAGACAAGACTTTATTAGTTAAAAACGTAGATAAACGAGTTACAAAACAAGTTGACGCTATCGAAAAGGCCCTTTAAATTAAGTTAATTCAGTTTCGGCGGGTGTGGGTTCGTCTGCTGGAACTGCACGAGTTAAAGCACATCCGCAACATTTAATTTCTGTACACCTGCTCCCGTGTATACATCCGGCAATAGCCCCGATAATAGCAACACATGCGACGCTAAACTGTAAAATAGTTGCTGATTCAATGATCATATATATATATTATTTATAATATATATATAATGTCAGAATATCACAAATGTGCATCAGAAAATAAATGTAAAGGATTAGGGAAAGGAATTAAAGGATATCATGCATGTGCAAAAAAACAAAATTGTAAAAAAGATGATAGAAAAAAGGTTGCAGATGTGGTAGCAAAAATTAAAACGAGTAAAGCAAAGGCAACTATTGCTAAAGTAGTTAAAAAGAAAAAGGCGGTTATTGTAATTAAAAAAGTACAAGCTGTATTAGATAATATAAAAAAAGACCGTAAACAAAAAGTAATAGTTGATAAAATTGAAAAAGTTTTATCAATGGTTAAAAAACCACATATACAGCATAAAGTTGGGGGGAAAAGTGAAACACTTGAAGATCAACGCCTTAGAAGTAAAATTAAAAACAAAATACATTTTTTAAAATATGAAAAACCTAAGCAGGCACTTCAAGCAAAAACAGACGCTGAAATAAAACAAATATCAAATGACAAAAACGCATTATTTAGAAAGATAAGAAAAGATAAATCATTAACGGCTGACGAACTAGAAAAACTAAAAAAAAGTTGGGATTGGATTAAAAAAAATACATTGACCGAGAACCAAATGGAAGAACTAACTAAATTCATGAATGAATTAAAAAAAAAAATAGAACCAGCACCAGCACCTGCACCAACACCCCCCCCGACTAAAAAAGATGATTTAATCGATAATTGGGATACTGATATATTAAATATAGAATTAGAACAAAATTATAAAAAAATAGTTGCTGGTATAAAATCTTTATTAACACGTAAAAAAGGAGTATTAACATTACCTGATATAATGGGAATTTTTCCAATTGCTACCAGAAATAAACTTATTTTAAATTTACCAGTATCTAAATTTATAAATGGATTAAATAGAATTGTAGATTATTTAAATGATGATGAAAAAATAATTAAAAAACGAGAATTAAAAGACTGGTTTCATAAGGGAGAAGGTGGGGGGTATAGTGTAAATGCTGATTTTAAAGGGAAATTATTCTCAGTAGGATCAAATAAAAAATTAGAGGATGCATGGAAAAATTTATAATATATATATATAATGGTTAATAGATGGGTTGAACATGTTAAGAGGGAGGCTTCCAAATTGAATATTTCTTATATGTGTGCAGCGAGTACGCCTTCTGTAAGGGTTAGTTATAATAAATTAACTCGCCCACAGAGAGCAGGTAACCGGCCACACAGGGATGAAATAGTAGAAGGGCCAAAACCAAAACCAGCAACAGCAAGCAATTATTTTAGTGATCGCAAAGCACGACTAAAAGCAAATGAAACTGAACGAAAGCGACAGCAAACCTTACCGAATAATAAAAAAATAATAGATGATTTAAATTATTTTTTTAAAGAAAATAAAGGAGTATATAAAAATAGTGAAACTTTTAAAAATAAATCTGAATTGTTAAATACATATAATCAAATAAAACTATATCTTGATACAAAATTAAAAACAAAATTACAGAAGAAACTGAAAGTATAGTTTCTGATTAACTACCGGGCCGCCCACTACGTGGGGGCGGGCCGAAAGATTCTGGAATTTAAAACACGTGACCATAACCCACACCATAACCCCACCTAACGCTTACTTTATGGATACCATAGAAAAG
>Ga0315334_10002544_pt1 | contig 11407 bp, 9 predicted proteins | sample M150034915metaG_FD_205555 | JGI IMG/M metagenome (GOLD analysis project Ga0315334, IMG submission 205555) | Ammonia-oxidizing marine archaeal communities from Monterey Bay, California, United States - M1 500m 34915 | ecosystem: Environmental > Aquatic > Marine > Intertidal zone | place: USA... | reverse complement strand
GATATGGCTCCAATCAAACTCAAACTTGGAAACGCCGAAAAAAACATACCAGAAAATCAAACCAATTTGCTTGATGCTATTGAAGAAAGTGACGTAGAAAAGAAGCCGGATGAATCTGTGTCAGAAAACCTCAATCAGAAGTTTGCAACTTCATCTGAATCCAAGTCAATTGCAGACAAATTAAAATCACAACCCATTTCTGACCTAATTGCTGCTATAGGGATCAATCAGAAATTCTTGTTTATGAATGATCTTTTTGAAGGAGAAAGGGACGAGTTCCATCATTCAATGGGAGAGTTGAATAAGTTTGATAGTTTTTTGGATGCCGACAATTACATCCGAAACAACTTAATGGCCAAATACAGCTGGGACATGGAGAGCCCATCCGCAATTCGCTTTATGGAGCTGATCGAGCGCCGCTACCTTAGTTAAAATGCGAACTTTATTCAGCCTGATAATTACTCTTATCGCATTATCCAGCTTTTCACAACAAAAGTTCGGGAAGGAAGTCGTTTCCGTACTTACTTCAATTAATTTCCACGGTAGAGGATACACCAACTCAGGTGCTGAAATTGCCGCAGACTATTTAAATACTCAATTCAGCAAATATGGACTAAACCCAATCGGAGATTCATTTGATCAGGCATTTGAAATAGACGTAAATACTTTCCCCGGCAAATGTGGTATCTCTATAAACGGAAAAGCACTGAGGCCCGGACAAGACTTCCTGCCTGACCCTAAATGTGGTTCGGCAAAGGGAACCTTTAAGCTTACCTGGCTTAACAAAAGTAATTTCACTTCGTTGCCACGGAAAATTGAGATCGATAATATGCCGGTTGAAGCCTTGGTGATAGACACACGTGGTATTATTAGCAAAGACACCTTGCGTTTCTTTTATAGGTTCAGGGATTACTTTTCAACCTTATTTCCGGTAATCTGGATCCGGGACGATAGGTTGATGCATTCTGTCGCCAAAACCCAGCAACCCTTTCCTATTATTAAGGTAAAGGGAGAATTTATTGAGAATGCGGAATCAATAGATCTCGATATTGAAGCTGTGCTTCTTAAGAAATTTTCAACCAGGAATGTGATCGGATGTATCCCGGGAAGAAGGAAGAAAAAGATATGCATCTCCGCACATTACGATCATTTGGGCGAAATAGCAGACACTGTCGTGTTTCCGGGGGCAAATGACAATGCCAGCGGTGTGGCAATGCTACTTTATCTTATGAAATATTACTCTGAGAACCCTCCTGAATACACAATGGTGTTTATGGCATTCGGAGCTGAAGAAATAGGCATTTTAGGATCTAAATATTATGTCGAAAACCCATTATTCCCTCTTAAGGAGATCCGGTTTCTTATAAACTGTGACATTTCAGGCACCGGTGATGAGGGAATTACGGTGGTTAACGGGACGATCCATAAAAAACAATTTAAAAAGCTAGCCAAGATCAACATCAAAAAGGAGTTGGTAAGTAAGGTGAATGTCCGGGGTAGAGCGGCAAATTCTGACCACTTCTGGTTTACTCAACGTCAGGTCCCGTGCTTTTTCATATATACATTGGGGGGGATCAAAGCATACCATGACATTTACGATAAAGGCGAAACATTACCGCTAACGGCCTTTTCAAATTATTCGCAGCTTTTAATTGAATTTATAAGTACTTTTTAGTCTACTTAAACCGGGGTTGAATGCGCGTACAAGTATGAAGGTACTGTTCGATTGTATAAAATTTTCAAGTACGTGACCTATCAACGGGCACTATATTGGCTTCTGCTCTTTTTCCTTGCGCTGAGCATTCCCCGTCTGGTTAATTACCTGCAATATTTTTCCAGCGAGTGGTTTACTTTTAGACACTTTTTAAAATACGAGGTTGTTCTACTTTTATTCGCGACGATCCTTTCACTTCCTATTCTCTTCAAAGGGCGATTAGTGAGAATCTACATGTTAATGAGCGGCTGTTCAATTCTGGGGTATGCAGCCTTAGAACTCTGGCATGTGATCGAATTTCACGGCTTTCCTAATTCAGCCACTTTCTTTTCAATATTTTCTACTAACATCAATGAAAGCTGGGCCCTAATAGACAATTTGTTCGGTGTCAATGATCTTTTTCTAATCCTGGGATTCTGGTTGTTGTTTGTACTGCTACATAAGATACTGAAAAGGATACAGCTCCCATATCCCAAGGTTATCTATTTTTTCTTGCTTGTTATTTCAGTCTCTTCATTTTCAGCTCTTTCTTATCTCGGAAGATTAGCCCCCGCCAGCATGAAAAATGCCTCATTTCTTGGTGGAATTAACGCATACACCTCTTTTCTTCAAGAGCACGATCGGTTCTCAGAATTGGTCAGCAGTACGATAATTCAACCTGGATTTAATCGACAAAATGAGCATCAGAATGAGACTCACGTAATCGTAATTGGCGAATCCACCAGCAGACATCACATGAGTCTATTTGGATACGAAAGGAATACAAACCCAAAATTGTCATTGAACAAGGACATTATCGCATTCAAAAACGTTTCGAGTTCACACGCGCACACGTACCCGGCTTTGGAAAAGGCGTTTTCGTTTAAAAGCGACGATTCCCTTCACCTGGGAATTGAAAATGGAACAATTCTGGACCTGCTGCGTCAGGCGAATTACAAAACAATTTGGTTAAGCAATCAGGCAATTACAGGTCGGTTCGAAACACCTGTTTCAGTCCTTGCAAGCAAAGCCGATAAAAAAATATTCAGCAACGTACTTAGCGGTCATGAAGCGTATGACGAAATATTACTTGAAGATTACACAAGGGAAATAAACACATCCGGGAACAAAGTGATCTTTGTCCATTTAATGGGCACTCACATGAGCTATTCTGACAGGTACCCTGTAGATTTTGATCATTTTACAGGAGCTCGAGAAGGTCGCATACTGCAAGAAGATCAGTTGAAATTTATCAATACATACGACAACGCCGTTCGCTACAACGATCACATTATTGCGGAGCTGATCGAACGACTTGAGAATATGGGTGGAGTATGTTCGCTTTTGTACTTTTCGGATCATGGAGATGAAGTTTATGACTATCGAGACTTTCATGGTCATTCTGATGTTCTACGGTCAAAGTACATGGTTGATGTTCCCTTGTTGATCTGGACTAATGAACAATACAGAAATAATAATGCTGCTCAGATTGAAATCGCAGAATTAAATACAAGGTCTACTTATAAGACCGACGAACTTATCCATACTATGGCGGATCTATATGATGTTCATTGTAATTTGACAGATCCGGAAAAAAGCCTACTCTTCGAGCAGATCCCCTCCTATCGGCATTCATTGGTCAGCACCCCGTGCAAAACGGCAAACGACATCAATTTTACATCAAATATTCTGTGTCACCGTGTAAACGGAATTAAGAGACTGCATGAAGTTAAAGATGATTTTGGCGGGTTTGAGATCGACCTGACCTATCAGTCATCAAACAATAAGTTCGATGTTAACCATCCACCGGTTGAAAGTATCGACCTGTCTCTGAAACAAATGCTTGCCACCTTAGATGACCCTCGCAAATATTACTATTGGCTTGACATGAAGAATCTGGACTCAGTCAATGTCATTTATGCAGCTAAAAGACTTCACTCAGTGGCAAACAAGTTGGGCATTACAAAACGAATAGTAGTTGAATCGCCGAGGATAGAGTGTCTGAGAGAATTCCAGGATCATGGTTTTTATACGGCTCTATATTTGCCCTTTTTGCAGGAGGTAAGCGAAATAGAGATGCAGAGCAAAATTGACTCGCTGGTTCCGTTGATCAACCGTGTCAAACCCAGTGCCATCTCTCAAAGATATGACGCGTACAATATACTTGAAACGCAATTTCCCGATTGCGATAAATTGACGTGGGATATAAAACTTGACTGGAAAGTGGAAAAAGACGAGAAATACGTTACAAGTATTGTAAAAAAGAGTCCCGGGATCAAGTTGTTTCTTGTCCGCTATGAAACCGACAATTATAGATGATTCTTCGTTTTAATAATCGCTTATTATTGCGAAATAATTAAATTGTTATTTCGTGTTAAACTATAAATCAATTTGGTCAAATTAAATCTCAATAATGGCGAGTGGAGCACTATTCTGAGGTCCAAAAAACAGGTTGTGCTACTTCTTACAGGGATAGTGGTCTTAGTCCTTTCGTTGGTGTTAAATTTCTTTGTTTCCTCTTGGGTAGATACCATTTCAACTGTAGCTGTCGGCGACTTATTTTTGGATGTCATACCGATATTTGAACTCAACTTCTTGTTTTTTTGGGCAGTTTTCATTTTTTGGGTAATCATCTCGGCCTATCACCTTGCCCATCCCAAACAGCTAGGATTCCTTTGTTGGTCAATGTTCCTTTTTGTGCTGGTAAGGTGTTTTTTTATTTCACTGACTCATCTTGGTCCACCCAGCAGCGCAATTGACATTCCGGACAGTCTGTCTTGGTTTAATTTCAATGCCGACATGTTTTTCTCAGGCCATATTGGTGGGCCTTTTTTGGTCGCAATGCTGACACTCAATCGTTTGCTTAAACGGTTGATCATTATTTACTGCATCGGTATGGTGGCAATTGTCCTTATGGCGCACGGACATTATAGTATTGATATCTTCGCTTCGTTCTTCATCGCCCATTCTATTTCTGTAATTGTTAAAAAAAGGGCGACTTGGTTTTACTCCCCGTGACATTCCTACAAGCATATATGAACATTAACGAATAAAGGAATATCAAGAGGCATTGTATGCCAGACAAACAAAGGTCTTATATTAATAATTGTAGGGTTTATTCTTTGTGCGTTTTCGTATGGCCAGTCTGTTGAATTAATACAAATTGGAGATTTTGGTGATGGAATCGAATAAAACTGGTATAGGATGGGTTGCAAAAAACACCTTTGGTTTATTTCGATAAAAAAATTGAGAATAAATTAGTTTTCATTACATTGCAAACAAAGATATTCTATAAACAATTGGAAAAAACTTAACCAACTGTCCAACCACATTCCATCAAATAGCACAAGTGCCATTCCTTCATCGGGGTTTGCAAAAACACTCCGAAAAGACAAGTGGTGGTTGTATCCGGGAATTGTTCTTTTTGGACTTGCTGCCTTCCTTGTTTATGGAACATGGTCGGCCTGGCAGGGGGAACATTATTGGGTAGGAGGACAAGGAGGATTTGGTGGTTATTTAGCCCCTTTTTATTCACCATTAATCTACATTAAAGAGGGGGTTGCCGGTGGCGCTCCGATGGAACACTCTATACTAGGAGCATGGCCGGGATGGTGGCCGGAATGGTTGCCTCCCTCACCCTCATTGCTTATACTAGCCGTGCCTGCCGTATTCAGGTTCACCTGCTACTACTACAGAAAAGCATATTACAGAGCATTCACGGGAACGCCTCCTGCTTGCGCCGTTGGTTCAGTTCCAAGAAATCGGAAAAAAGGATACAAAGGAGAAACCGGGTTGATGCTGGTGCAAAACATCCATCGATACACCATGTACTTTGCCATCCTGTTCATTGTGGTTTTCTTTTATGATGCTTATCTGTCCTTTTTTAGAGACGGGAAATTTGGAGTCGGTTTAGGAAGTATCCTGATCTTAGGAAATCCGATATTACTCGGATGCTATACCTTCGGCTGTCATTCTGTAAGGCATCTCATAAGCGGTAAGCGGGATTGCTATTCTTGTAGTATGGGTGGAGAGATCGCACACAAAAACGGAAAGCTTGTTGGTTGGTTGAACAAACGCCATGAAATGTTTGCCTGGCTCAGCTTAATTTGGATCATGGGTGCAGACTTCTACGTACGCATGGTTTCTATGAAATACATAGCCGACCCCAATACATGGTTATAAGTTACACAAAGGGAAGAACATGTTAGATATTTCAGAAATAAAAACCATTGAGCATGACGTACTTATTGTTGGTGCAGGAGGTGCCGGACTAAGTGCAGCGATCGAAGCCTCAGCTCAGGGAATGAGTACAGGTATCGTGATGAAATCGTTGTTGGGTAAAGCACACACGGTGATGGCCGAAGGCGGAATGGCTGCGGCATTGGCAAATGTAGATGAGCGTGATCATTGGAAAATTCACTTTCGGGACACAATGCGTGGCGGGAAATTCCTGAACGTGTGGCGCATGGCTGAGCTGCATGCAAAGATCGCTCCTGACCGTGTTAGACTACTTGAAGAATGGGGTGCCGTTTTCGACAGAACCAAAAATGGGCTGATCAACCAACGTAATTTCGGGGGGCACAGATATCCCAGGTTGGCACACGTAGGTGACCGGACGGGACTGGAAATGATACGAACCCTGCAGGATCATGGTATTCATCAGGGAATAGAGGCATACATGGAGTGTACTGCTCTGGATCTGCTTACAAACGATAAAGGGGAAGTGTGCGGCGTAGTCTGCATGTGGCGTGAAAGCGGAGCCTTTACCATTTTCAAAGCTAAATCCATAATATTTGCTACCGGTGGCGGTGGAAAAGCATGGGATGTTACCTCAAATTCATGGGAATACACGGGTGACGGGTATGCGATGGCCTATGAGGCCGGAGCTGAGTTGATGGATCTGGAATTCAACCAGTTTCATCCAACAGGTATGGTCTGGCCTCTATCTGTGAAAGGGATCTTGGTAACCGAAAGCGTGCGAGGTGAGGGAGGGATCTTATTGAACAGCGAAGGAACCAGGTTCATGTTCAACTATATTCCTGAGGCATTCCGCTCGGAAACTGCGGAAACCGAGGAGGAAGCAAACAGATGGCTTGAAGGTGATCCCAATGCAAGACGTCCACCCGAATTGCTTACCCGAGATGTCGTGGCCCGTGCGATCAACGAAGAAGTTAAGGCCGGGAGAGGCTCAACACATGGGGGGGCATATCTCAACATTGCAACACAGCGACCAGCCGAGTATATAAAAAAGAAGCTGCCTTCCATGTACCATCAATTTATGGTACTGGCAGAGCTTGACATTACTAAAGAACCGATGGAAGTCGGTCCGACCTGTCATTATTTTATGGGTGGAATTCGGGTTGATGCAGATACAACCATGAGTACGGTTCCGGGGCTTTTCGCATGTGGTGAATGTGCTGCAGGAATGCACGGAGCAAATAGATTAGGGGGGAATTCACTATCTGACCTTTTAGTCTTTGGTTATTTGTCCGGAAAAAACGCCGCCGAATATGCAAAGAACAAGGATTCACATTCTGCCGTTAATGAAGAACAGGCAAGCGCTATTATTCGGAATGCCACCAACATCCTAAACCGTGAAGCAGGAGCAAACCCCTATTTGTTGCACGAGCAGTTGGAAACGAACATGCAGATCAATGTGGGGATCATCAGGACAAAGGAAAACCTGGAAAAAGGAATTGAAGCATTAGAAAAAATAAAAGATGAGTACAAGACGGTAAAAGCAAAAGGGACGAGTCAATTCAACCCCGCGTGGCACGAAGCCTTGGGATTGCGTAATTTACTGATAACTGCAGAAGCTGTTGCGCGTGCAGCCAATCTTCGTGAGGAAAGCAGAGGAGCTCACACCAGAGCTGATTTCCCTGGAGAGCAAAAAGACTGGTTGAAATACAATCTTGTATCTAAAAAAGGGGCAGATGGCAGGATGGAGCTTACAAAAGTAGAGCGAGGAGAACCGGATCAGGAATTAGTTCGAATTGCGAAATCTACTATTGAAGAACTCGAAAAAGAAGTAGCGGAAGAAATGGTAAAATGATCAATCCGATTGGATGTAACACGATAGAGTATGGCTAAACGTAAATTTCAAATCTACAGAGGAAACCAGCAGAATGGAGAGCTGGTTAATTTCGAGGTAGAAGTACAGGAAGGAATGGTCGTTCTAGATGTGATCCATAAGATTCAGGCAGAGCAGGCCAACGACCTGGCCGTTAGGTGGAACTGTAAAGCTGGAAAATGTGGCTCTTGTAGCATGGAGATAAACGGAAAGCCAAAGCTTTCATGCATGACGAGAATGAACGAGTACGGGCCTGATGAAACGATTACGATCACGCCAATGAAAACATTCCCCACTTTGAAAGATCTGGTAACCGATGTTTCCTGGAATTATACTCAGAATAAAAGAATTAAACCCGCTAAACTTGCTCCTGAAGCGAAGACCGAGAAAGGATATGTTATGTATCAGGTGGACGTGGACCGTGTACAGGAATTTCGCAAGTGCATTGAGTGCTATTTATGCCAAAACGTTTGTCATGTTCTGCGTGATCACGACAAAAAAGACAAGTTTGTTGGCCCAAGGTTTATGATTCGGGCAGCGGGTCTGGAAATGCACCCTTTAGATACAGAAGATCGGATCCCGGAGCTTAAAAAGGAATTCGGATCGGGCATGTGCAATATTACGCGTTGCTGTACAGATGTCTGCCCCGAACACATCAACATTACAGACAATGGAATTATCCCTATCAAAGAACGTGTAGTTGATCGTTACTACGATCCTATTACTATGATTGCTCGTAAAATTCTTCCCAAGAAGAAGAAATTACCCAAGAAAAAGCAATAGATCACACGTCTAAAAACGGTTGCATGTGCTGATCATCGGGAGAACGCATTAATTTATTCTCCTTGATCCTCCTTAAACAGGCGTTCCATCTCAGCACCGCGTCCTGATGTCCTTCCGGCTCTATCTCTTGGGCCTCTTCAAAAAAAGTCATTGCAGATCGGTAATGTTCATAAGCTATATATCTGACGCGTGGTATATTCCGCGACAATGATGTCTTTCCTAAACGCTCCTCGATGATGCCTCGATAATACTTCTGCTCATAGTCACTCACCAATCTGGTACACAATTTTTTTGCTTCGGAAGCATAGGATGAAATGTTTTCATTACTGAACTGGTCTGTGATCGCTAACAATAGGTTCAACACAGCATCATGGTTGTCGGGCTCTACTCTAAGAATATCCCTGCAAATGCTCTCAGCCTGCCAGGGCTCATTGAGCAAACGATAATGCTCGGCCCTTTCTAATGCTTTAGGGATGGACTCTTTGGAAATTGGTTTTGGTTCTAACATAGTTATCCAAACATATTAAATAGAGAATAATTTTCACTATGAATTTATGAATTTATTAGCAGATGGTATAAGGACACTTGTTATTCACAATCGAATCACTTTCGATAAGCGGAAATGTACAGGGCGCATATAACACTCATGGTAAGGGAAAAGTTGTAGTGTTTGGTGAGGCTGCAATGTTTACTGCTCAGCCGGGTGCGGGATTTAAGTTGGGTCAAAATCACAATGAATAGGCCGATTTATCTCGATAATTATCAACTATTGCTAAATTCGATCCATTGGTTGGATGGAGTCTTGAATAAAGATATATTTCAGCGATCAATTATACACTATTTAATCTGTAAGATGATGAAGCTTTTAACGACAATAGCAACAGCTCTTATCCTGGTCTGCTCTTCTTTTTCAGGAAATGGCCAGATAGATCAATCAAAAACAGGTGCATGGTACATGTATTTTTGGAACACAACTTTCAAAGACGGGCCATGGGGAATACAAGGAGATTTTCAGTTCAGGAACTGGAATGCCGGTGGTGATCTGGAGCAATTATTGCTTCGGGGAGGTTTAACCTTCAAACCAAAAACTGCCAACATTAAATTTACGCTGGGCTATGGAAATGTCCAGACCGGTGCATATGGCTCTGACAATTCAACAACCAAAGAAAGCAGGATCTACCAGGAAGCATTATTCCCTGTACATCTTGGCAATCGGTTTCACCTGACTCATCGATTCAGATACGAACAGAGGTTCGTCCAAGATCAGGATCTAAGAACCCGATATCGTTACAATCTATTTTTAAATGTTGGCTTGAACAAGCCTGCAATAGACGATAAAACAATTTATCTTGCTCTGTACAATGAACTTTTTATCAATGGTCAGCGATCAATTGGAAATGGAAAATATGTTGAGATTTTCGACAGAAACCGAACGTACATGGCACTGGGTTATGCATTCAAAAAGCAGCTACGGGTTCAGTTGGGAGTCATGCGACAGATCACTGACAACTGGGGAAAAACACAGGCTCAACTCAGCCTTCATCACAAATTTTAAACACAGAAGCGTCTGATCAGCTGACTGAGAAACGAATTTCATTAAGTTGTTCAACCTCTTCTATTGTCAGTTCGCCTATGTAATTGTTTTCAATTATTTTTTTATTTAATATGGCTAACGTTTCAGCACTAAAGTTAGTGCATTTGGTAGAGGAAATTGACTTTCTCGCATCGGAGCACCTAAAGTTGCGGACTTAATTGGATGGGGGGGCATCCTCCAACAAACTAAATGCCATCAATCTTTAAGCGTTGTTATATGCATCAATTTCCGATTGTCACCATAGCGGGTCTGGAGTGTTAATGCTACTGTTTTCATTGCTTAAACACTATACCACGGGCAATTAGTTTCTGTGATAACTTTATTACAATAATCGATATCTCCGGCATTCAACATATCGACATAGCCGCCTACCTTCGCCTTGCGAGCTTTAAGACTATCTTTATCCGAATTCGATTGAGCTTCCTTGTTGTGCATGTTCTCAAAACTGTATAGATCTACAACATTCTGAATTGTGTCACTTTCTCTTTCCTGTCCTATAAAAGTGCAGATTCGGTTTATTTCAAGAGTTGTATTTTGTTTCAGATCTTCATATTTCACAATCAGTATAGAGGCTGGCACTCCTTGGTCGTCAGACCAAAGTTTATAAAACCAGACAATTTTTTTAATACCCCATATGTCATTACGGATGAAATCCGAAATATTCCCTTGGAACAGCTTTTCTCTTTTTGTCATCTGAAAAAACATTGAAACAACTGTATCTTTTGGGTCTCTTATTAGAAAGATCACTTTTTTCTTTTTGTAATTCGAAACGTTTGAGATATAATCTTTGTATGATATTTTTTGTATCGGTTCCGACTGGTCATGGCTAAACACAAAATTTAGGTTTAACTCCTTCAGCATAAACCTTAACCATGTGCGTCCTGTTTTTGGATAGGAAACAATAATTGGATAATTACGCATTTTATATCGCCTGTAGTAATTTAACATTTCCGTAATATTTAAATTTCTCTAATTGTTTCTATCAGGTTTTATCATGTTCAGATCGAACAAATTCACTGTTATTTTTATTGAAAATATTTTTGCATTGGATTAATTTAAGCCCAGCGAATTAAAAAAAATTATAGAGTTACGCAATGAATTTGATTAGAAATCCAAAAAGGACTCGTCGGGGCTTTTACGTCCATGTTGAATCTCTCTCTATTCTCTTTTAAGTGGCATTATATTTCACGTTCCGGGTATGGCTCCGTAGCTATCCCGTAAGGTAGATGTGTACTATCTACGTTGTTGCGTGTAGTTATTTTGGCTT
>Ga0315334_10002543_pt1 | contig 11409 bp, 18 predicted proteins | sample M150034915metaG_FD_205555 | JGI IMG/M metagenome (GOLD analysis project Ga0315334, IMG submission 205555) | Ammonia-oxidizing marine archaeal communities from Monterey Bay, California, United States - M1 500m 34915 | ecosystem: Environmental > Aquatic > Marine > Intertidal zone | place: USA... | reverse complement strand
CTGAACCTGAACCTGAGCCTGAACCGGAGCCAGAGCCAGAGCCAGAGCCAGAGCCAGAACCGGAGCCGGAATCAGACGAACCTGAGGAATGGGAGGAACTGACCGAGGAGTGGACCGAAGAAGAGTGGGATGACTGGGACGACTTCCTCAACGACGACGAACCAGAGGTCGAGCCTGAGCCCGAGCCAGAACCCGAGCCTGAGCCCGAACCCGAGGAAGAAGAGGAGCCTGAACCGGAGCCGGAAGAAGAAGAAGAGTGGGATACTGAAGAAGACGACGAAGACCTGGAGGAAGAATGGCCCGAACCCGGTGACGAAGACTCAGAATCCGACGGCTCTATTCCTGAAACGGAAGAAGTGGATGAGGAGCAAGTGGATGAAGAGGAGGTGCCTTCTGAAGAAGTAGAAGAAACAGAGGTAGAGGAAGAACCGGATTCAGAAACAGAAGAGCCCGAGGTAGAAGAGGAGCCCGAGGCAGACGAAGAACCTGAGGCAGACGAAGAACCTGAGGTAGACGAAGAACCTGAGGTAGACGAAGAGCCCGAGGTAGAAGAACTACCGACTACCACGACTACCCCGCCGACAACATCGATAGCGCCGGACCCCGAGCCGGACCCCGAGCCGTCCTGGGACCAGTTCGAAGGGTGTCGTGGCACCTCAGCCTGTGCTGATGCCCCCGGGGGGTATGACTCGTGGCAGGACTACGATCAGGCCAACGACCCTGACTACTACGAAGACTGGGGTGAATTGCCACCCGGGTATGGGACGTGGGACGCCTTTGCTCAGGAGGTTGAGGCGGGGATAGTTAATCCCGATTTTGCCGCGATATTCCTGCCCGAAGACGTACAAGCGGACATCATCCCAGTGGTCGTTGTGGTGCCCGTCTATGTAGCGACCATTACTTACGGGCACACCAGCACCCCCGTATCTGAAATCCTGTCGACCGAGGTCACCACAGCCCAGACCGGGACGGCCACCACTACGGAGGTCACCGCTGCGACCGTTACCGGCACCGAAGTAACCGCCGCAACCGTCACCGGTACTGAAGTAACTGGCACGGAAGTCACCGGCACAGAGGTCACCGCTGCGACCGTCACAGGTACGACAGCCTCTGAGGAGACGACCTCCATATTGAGCCGTGACGCCAACGATGGCCACTGGCACACCTGGGAGACAACAGAGACGGAGACGGAGACTACGACGGCTACGACTACCGCTACGACGACGGCTACGACTACTGCGACTACGACCGCTACGACTACCGAGACTACGACTGCGACGACGACGGCTACGACAGTCACCGACACCCTTGTCGATACGACGACCGTGGTTGCCCGTACCGGCTCTGACCTGACGACCTGCATGTTCGTGGACGGGGTACAGAGCAGTTGTGGCACCGAGAGGTCATGGAATGACGCAGAGACAACGAGTACTGCTAGTGATCCCTACACACAGGCCAGCACGACGACCGCTACGGCGGATGTTGTGACGAGTGCCACAGCAGATGTTGTGACGAGTGCCACGGCGGATGTCGTCACGAGCGCCACTGCTGACGTTGTCACGACTGCGAGTACCACAGCAAGCGAGCAGGTCGAACAGGGCTGCTCTGAGGGCGGCTGGACGGGCATGGGGGACTGGTGCATCGTCTCATCTGACAGTCGAAGCGATACTGACATGATTCAGTTCTCTGTACCGGAAGGCGGAATGGATGTCCGTATCGACGCTGAAACAAACCTGACTTATCAACAGTTCGTGGCTGGGAACCACGAGTATGGCGATCCCTACATCTACTTGAATCAGGACAACAACCCCGCTGAGGGGAACCATTCAGGGGATGCGAGTGCTGTCACGATTGGCATTCAGGTTGAAAGTGATGATGATGGGGGCCGACAGTGTGATGACAACGGTGCCGGGGTACAGGGCTGCATCAACCCGCCGAGCACTGCCACCGACCCTGACGAAACTCCAACTGTGAGAGCATGTGTGAGTACCGGTACCGACTGTACGGGCCTCGTAGTAGGCGATCTGACTACGGGAGTCCCAGTCATCGACAATGTGAGTGACACTTGGGACAGTGAGATTGTCCGCACCGACCTACAGGAAGGTGACTATGTGGTGCGGGCATCCGTCTACAATAGTAGCCACGACGGTTGGTACCGGCTGACGATTGAAGAGGACGAATGATGGTTATTGATGTAGATGGTCTGATAGAAGAGATTGATGCTTTCCTTTCGCGTAGTGCTTCTCGTGACTTGTTTTCCACGACCGAGGTGCAGGACATGCTATTGGACCTGAGGAAGCGACTTCAGTCGGATCCAATCCAGAATTAACCCCGAAGATGTAGAGATGAAGGTCTGGATCGACCAAGACCTATGTACAGGGGATGGCCTGTGTGCGGAAATCGCACCGGACATCTTCGAGATGGCCGACGATGGATTGGCCTACGTCAAAGAAGTTCATTGGAAGTCGATCGCCGGGCCAGACGGGGGCCGGGGTGATCCGGCATTGAAGATGGCTGAGGGTATGGCGACTGTTCCGGGTGAACTGGTTGAGGCGACCATAGAGTCGGCAGAAGAATGTCCGGGGGAATGTATCTTCATCGAACTATGCAACTAGTGAACTAATATCTGTGGGTGACAAACGCGCCTCTATACCACTATCGTGCGAAGATCGTCAAGATAATTGACGGCGACACAATAGATGTAGAACTTGATTTAGGTTTTGATATCACCTTGAGGGAGCGCGTCCGTTTCCTCGGTATGAACGCTCCTGAATCCCGCACAAAAGACCTTGAGGAAAAGGCACGCGGCCTTGCTGCCAAGGATTTTGTCGGTCGGTGGCTGTTGGAGAAGTGCGGCAACCACTGCATTATCGAAACGAAGGTGGACAAGAAGGGAAAGTTCGGTCGAATCCTTGGACGGATTTTGGATGACGAGGGCGTCTGTCTGAATGACGTAATGATCAAAGAGGGACACGCCGTGGAATACCACGGGGGTAAACGCTAGGAGTATCTATGTCCATCTTGGTTCATGAAACATTTGAAGACGGCTGGCAGGAGTCGTGGAAGGGCGACATCAAAAACGCCTATGTGAGTGGTGACGCTCTACGGCTGATGTTCAGGGAGGGCAATCATTACGGGTGTGCTCTCTACAAGGAAGTGCCACCTTCTCGCCATGTGAAGGTGTCCTACATGGTCAGGGCACTTAGCAATTGGAACTCTCACAGCACTGGTAAGACGCTTGGGTTCTGCGATTTACGATACAAGGACGAGAGGGGCCGGTCCTACGGACACGGCAATCGACAGCCCAATCCCGACGGCTTCTCGTTTCGTACATGGTTCGGTAAGACCAAGGATGGATTCATGCCCATCGGCATGTATTTCTATCATCTGGGTCAGGTTCCGAAGTGGGGTGATTCAGTCAAGGTTGGACAGATCAAGGTGGGCGGCAACGCTGTTCTGTTCGAGTGTGAGGCCGACTTCGATGAAGGTTTTATCCGTGCCCGAATAGATGGAGGCGACTGGGTTCGTCACAATCTTGTCGTTACCGATAAGACAGCAGTTGTGTGGGCGTGGCTGGATGCGTATTACGGCGGTCCGGCGGTTGCCCCTGAGAACATGGCGTGGGATATTTCGGACTACAAGTTGGAAAATCTTGGTCCTGATCCACTGGATCCCGGTATCGATTGGGATGCTATTGCTCGGATGATTGCTGAAAAGGAAGAGGCTGCTAAAGAAACCGCAGAATCAGAGAAGATTATTGAAGCACCGCCGAAGCCGTCAGATCCGATGGCAGATATGACTCCGAGTCTGTCTGATCAACTCAGGAGAATCGCAGATCAAATTGAAGCGTTATAGGCGACCACCAGAACGGAATGCTAAGTGCCGTGTATGTGACAGGCCGTTGCCCTATCTGGTGCAGTATCTCTATGAAGGTGGACGTTGCCCGATACATGGGGAACTGAGAACCACCAATGCAAACAAAGCAGGAACTTGAAGAATGGTATGAGCAGGATGACCCGTGGGATTACACGGTCACGCCTGACGACATCTACCGTAAGCGTTTCTATCTGACAGTTTTAGATGGCTTAGGTGAATACTTCGACAGGGCGTTGGACATTGGTGCGGGCGAGGGATTCGTGACAGGCGATCTCCCCGCTGGACAGATCCACGCCATTGAGATGAGTGACAAGGCTGCGAGCAGATTGCCCAAGAACGTGGAGCGTGTGTCTGTTCCACAGGGAAAGTATGATTTGGTTCTTGCAACCGGTCTACTTTATCGGCAGTATGACCATGAACGGATAGCAAGATTGGTATCGGATGCTGCTAGTGAATATGTTTGCATTGGTGGGATTGTTGATTGGTTGTTACCATACCCCTTTGGGCGAATGATAGAAACGTTCAAGTTTCCCTATCGGGAATATACTTCGGTATTCAATGTTTACAAGTATGAGCAGTATTCCCCATGGAGCAGCGGATGAGACTAGCGCATAATATCGGAAACGAGAACCATTCCAATTATCATACTCGTGAGGAAATACTCGCCTGTAGTGAGCCGATTGGGTTTGATGGGGTGTATCGAAACGTTTATGAGAATCGGGATGTGCTGGAGGGCAAGTCCGGCATTATGTTTGTGGTGGGGAATCACTTGGGTGGGACTAACGAGTTCGATCTAAATAATGTACCTAAACTTGAACGCTATTGTACCTTGGGAGAAGTAAAAGAACTGTGTAAGAATTATGATTTTGAGATCGGATGGCACACATGGTCTCATAGAAATCTCTGTGAACTATCTGAAAAAGAGATAGTCCAAGAGATTACTGCGCCGTTCAAAACGAAATACTTACGCTATCCCTACGGAGACTATTGTGACAAAGTTATAGATTGCGTAAAGCGAGCCGGATACGAAAAGGCTTATTCCGCTACGCAGGGTATGCGCGATCATCAATCAAGAATCAAGAATCTTCCCTACAAGATTTTTAGTGACTATGTTGAAAGAGTATGAGGATAAAGGCGTAGTAGTTATACCTTCCGTCTTTACGGAAGAAGAATGTGACAGGATCAAAAGAGAGGCATATGGAATTACTGACGATCAAATCAGACAGTCAGGGTACAAGCATGTTCCTAGTGAGCAAGCCTACAACAAGAAGTCTCTAATCTTCTTTCCCGCACTAGCAAATGAATATCTCAACTCCATCAGAACAGACGAGCGCATGCAGACTCTCGTCTCTCAGTTCCTTGGTAATGATGTTCGACAAATCAACAACCAAATCTACTTTCGAGAACAAGCAGACTTAGATACTTTCGCATGGCATAGGGATACGATATTCAGAGAAAGTCATGTATTCACTTCAAACCTTGCGACAGATTATCTTCAAACGGTTATTGCCGTAGATGACATCACCGAAGATAACAGTCCTGTCGAATTCATTACAGGATCGCACCTTTGGGAAACATTCGATGATCCCGTAAACCTACGACTTTTCAATAGGGGAAACTTAGAGGGAACAAAGTACACAGCCCGAAAGGGCGACATGATGGTTTGGTCGGTCATGGTTGTCCACGGGAGTGAAGCGAATAGATCAACCAGTTCTCGAATGACTTACATGAATGGATTTTGTCGGACGAGATCGGCAGGTGCCTATCCGGAGTATCTGATGGATGGCAGGATCGTTGAGAACATCGACCCCCGAAAGATCCCCTAACGACAGTTAATAAAGTTTTCTCTGTGCCTTCTGTAGTAGAGCAGTGGCTCTTTAAGGTGGGTGATAGTAGCCCCCATTTGTATCATCCTGTTGAAGAGGACTTGATCTTCTTCGGTGTTTACTCCACCTTCTCGTTGGGCATATCCCGCTGCTTGTCCAAGGGTCGTGCGGTACATCATTGAACCGTGGTGACCGTTCCAGCGCCAGTAGACATCGCCGCCTCTCATAACGTCAGGCAACCTCGCGTCACGGTGGCCCATCTTGAACTCTCCGGTGACCATGACCTCGTAAGTGACAATGTCGGCATCTCGCAAGTGGTTGTGTTCTAGCAGTTGTTCAACAGCGTCGGAACGCAGCCAGTTGTCCGCTCCCAAAAACATTGTGTATTCGGTTTGGACTCTCATCAGCATGTCCTGAAAGTTGTTCACCGTGCCAAGGTTTTCTTCTCTTAGAACGTACTCAACTTCTGGATACACTCCCCACAGGTGGGTACAGTCGCCAACGCCATCATCTACGAATAGGATTTTGTCGGGCGCCCTAGTTTGAGATAGAAGGCTTTCAATACAGTGTGCGGCTAAGTGTCCATACTGATAGGAAGCGACAACTACAGTTAGCACCTAACTATACCGTTGTTCAATTGGGAAGTAATACCCGTCTAGTTGGTAATCACTTTTCCGACCGATTCTGGATAGTGGTGAACCGGGCATGTCAGGACGATGATGGATGCCCGAGTAGTGAGCGATACACGCGCGACGCTCTAGGTTGGGATCATTGGGAACGCTTCCACGATGCATGAGTCGGCTATGCCAGATCAAGACATCTCCCTTTTGAGCGGTGAAACTCTCCGTGTTGAGGTCCGCGTCAATAATGAGTTGTTCAAAAAGTGGGGTTAGGATTTCCTCGGAGCGTTTGGGCCAGTCCGCGTCGTATTCGGTATCTGGTCCCAACACCGCCAGTATCTTTTCGTGGTTGATGACCGGGAATTTGTGGGAACCACGGATGAATTGAAATGGTCCTGCATCTGGATGGATGTCATCTAGGGCAATCCATACGGCGGCGTACCAGTCATACACATGGTTGGGGTTTAGATATCCGTCTTGGTGCCAGTTTCTTTGAGTCGAACGCCACCCGGTTAGATTTAAATGGGTTCCCATCGGTTCTCCGATAAGTTCTTCCATCGCCTCGCTTAGTGGTTGGTATGCAAGCATGTCAAGAAGGGCAGGAATATACATATATGGAACGTCGAAAGGCCAACCACCAGACCGATTTGCGTTATCTCTGAGCCATGCCTCTGCATATTTATTCAGAAAACATTCAGGCATGAAGTTGGGGAGAAGTACCATTCCGTCGTCTTGCCACTCGGACTGAAGAATAGTTACTGGTTTTTCGTTGGGTTGGTCTAGTCGTGGGAGGCGGTCGGGATTCGACCAATTCTGGATAACACCAGCGTCGTGGAATCCTTGAAACAACTCGTTGTTGATTTTGTTGAGTTTTTGTTCGTCCATTTTTTATTGGTCTTTGTGGGTTTTCGTATTCCTTAGTTGCTATTGTTAGCGAGTCTGTCTATAGGGGGCTTTTGTGGAATCCATCTTCGCCAGCGGTGCGGTCGGCGCTATCCTAGTTGCTGTTGCTGCAATATTCAGGGAGCGTAATGTGCGTCGCAAACATAAGACCCAGCGTTATCAGTCGGATTTTCAGATAGGCCAACGGCTACGAGATGAACTGCGAGCCGAAATGGATAGGCGCGAGCAGGAATATCACGCTGACCGCAGGGAGTTAGAAGCGAGAATCACCGCTTTGGAGAAAGATGTCGAACGCTGTCACGCTGAGCGGAGAGAACTACAGGAATTAGTGAGGACTCTTTCAGCGAAGCCACCTGCGAAGCGGGCGCGCAAATCGGATGGGACTTTCCAAGGTGATGACAAGTCCACTCCCGATGTGAACGAAGCCTACGAGCAGCCCAAGAAGAAGCCAGCGGCTAAAAAGAAGAAGAAGAAGCACCCACCGCCGGGGATACTTAATTAATGAACGCCCTCGTCCAGCGCATCAAAACGGCACAGCCGCAGACGCATCTGACGAGTACCTTCCTTGGTTGCCTCACGGCGATGAGCAACGGCGACCTGTCATCCATCACCGGCGACCATTGGGTTAACGCCCTCAGGTCGGGTGGCATAACAGCAGCCATCGCAACCGTGGTGGCAACAGTTGGGCTTCGTGTGAACCAGTGGACTCGGGCCTTGTTGTGCGGCGTGTCAACTATCGGCGTAGAAATGATCGCCCAATCGCCAACCTACGGCACTTCAAGGGCTGACATCTTCCAAACTTCTCTGATCGCAGGAGCGATAGCAACTGTCTTGGCGCTGGTAGCGGGCAGGATGTTCAGTAAACTTCTACCTAGTTAACGGGTTACTTCTTTATTGAGAGTGAAAGTTCCTTCGATGACGCGTTCAACTACGCCACTGGCGGATTCGATTTCTAGATCGTAGACTCCACCCTGAGCCAATGCTGCGGTGTTCGTTGCGTTAACCGTAACTACAATGACACCGCTTGAATTGAGGGTCATGTCTCCACCCGCGGATGTGAGATCAAGTAGTTTTGTCGTGGATTCCACATCGGGGCGAACTTGCATTCGAGCCGTATAGGTGCTGAGGTTGCGGGCAACGGGCGGGGTGGCGTTGTCGGTGATCGTCAATGTCTGGACGAACGTGGACCCTTGCTCGCAGGTTATGTTATAAGTCGCTGCGGTCATTGATTACCTCCGTCGGACAGTCTATCCTGTAGGAGGTTCCTCTCAGGAGAAGATACACATGGATATTAATCCAGAAGAAGTAATCAGCAATTTGAGTTCTCAGATCGGCACGTTGATCACAGAGAATTTGATGTTGAAAATGGCCGTGGCGAAGATGCAGGAAGAATTGGATACGCTGCATTCTCCTCCCATCGTGCCCGCGGAGGATAAGCCAGCGAAGAAGTAATGCCAGTAATCTCCGATTATGAAGCGTCGTGGCATTCCGATGGACACATCGTGGGGCTGTATCTCAACAAGAATGAGGTCGAAGTAAGACTCATCAAGTGTCCCCACGATAAACGGGATGGACCTTGCACTGTGCGTGAGGTTCCCTGTGTGGTGGAGTATTTCGTGGATACGTTCGGCTTGGAGGGCAACGTCGGTACCGCTGAGGCTAGGCCGGAGATGGAAATAGCGTGGACGCTATTGGGCGATTCTTATGATTTGAATGCGTGTCAGATGTGGTGGATACCCGCAGAGGATACGGCTTTTGCTAGTTGGTTGAGTAGCCGCGGTTAGTCGATTATCTCCAGCGGATGTTCAACTGGCGGTGTTGTGATTATTTTCTGAGAAAAAACCCGGATAGACCTTGGGTTGATGCTGGGGGATTTCACCATTTGGACAGCGTTTTTCATAGCCATTTTTAGACTGTCGCATTGGACTTCGTGGGATTCGTAACCTGATCGGTGATCGTTTACGCCTCCGGAGTAGGTGATTTGCTCGTAACGCAGGGTGAAAATGTCTGTGATTTCGGCGTCTAACATGGTTGAGGCCAGTTCTTCCAACAACATTTCCGTTGCTTCCAATGACAAATCTGTTTCGGGGGCTGCTGTTACTTCTGCTGCCTTTGGTTCTGGCTCTTCTTCCATGATGTTTTCCGCTTCTTCGGGTGCTATTCGGACTTCAATATAGCAAATTAGTGTATATCACTAGAGGGATCTGGCTGTTCTTTTGACATCCTGAGTATGGCAAGGGCAAATCTCCACACATCGGGGTGCTTCCACACGCTGTCATAGCAAGGTGTGTAAGTGTACCCACTCTTTCGCTTTTGTCGTTCTATCATTCCATCTTCTAGGAGTTTTGTTATTAGTTTGTATGCTCCGCTCTCTTGAATCCCCAGTCTAGACGCTATTTCACGATGCGTAGCATCTGGATGTTCTACGACAACGACAAATGCTCTACCTGCGCGTGTCTGTAAAGCGATACGATCTCGCTTGCTATACGACACAAGACGTTCCGTGTTGAGAATATCCATGACATATTCCACGGCAAGTTCTAAAGTATCGGCTCCAGCGATGGCGTCGGCAATCCGCTTCTTGAGGAAGTGTTCGTGTTCCGGTCCATAGCCCTTGAAGTCGGACAATGTGATTGGTCCCTGAGAGAGTCACGGTCATGGATTATTATAGCGACAACAGCAGCACGCGTTCTGACAGCAGCAACAGAGAGGGCTTCATATGCGAGAACTTCGGGAAAAGTTGAAAGCGTTATCGCCGGATTCTGCCGAGGTGACCTGCCCAGCGGAAAGGTTCCTGCGAGTGGTGAAGGACGATGATCCCGAGTTGTCTGCAATGTTGTCGGATCTCTTTATGAACCCCGATGTGCCGATCCTAAGTCTTCAACAGGAGTTGAAAGGCCACGGTTACAAGATCAGTCGGGAAAGCATCAGCGTCTATAAGCGACGGGTATGTCGTTGCAATCCGCATTGCTCAGAACTCTTTGGAGGCGACAATGGCTAAGAAGGATCTGAAGGAAAACCTGAAGAAAATACAGCAGCCGAGCAAGCAATCGCTTGGGAAGTTGGCTCAACTTCTGGACCGTCAGAACATTGACGTAGATGAGATAGGTGAAATCAAGAAGATTTCGGTCTATCAGAGTCTCACAAAGGATTCGGAAGGTGAGCCGCATGTCCATGATCTCGTCGGTATTCAAATTTCTCCGTCGTGGGAAACGGGACCGGAGTGGCCGGTCATCCAACCCGGACCCGCAATCAAACTTCCCAAGAGTTCTGCCGCCAAGAAGAAAACGGCGCTCAAAACTTGTGTGATTTTGCCCGACATGCAGATCGGGTTCTTTCGCAATAGGGATGGGGACTTGGAGCCAACCCATGACGAAGGTGCCATCGCCATAGCCATAGCCATCTTGAAGGATGCCAAACCAGATTTGGTGGTGTTGGTTGGGGATAACTTGGATCTACCCGAACTGGGTAAATACCGGTTGTCCCCAGCCTTTCAACAGACCACGCAGGCGGCGTTGGATAGGGCTACGGAAATTTGCGCTCAGATTCGTAATGCTGCTCCACACGCAGCAATCAAGTGGTTGGCCGGGAACCATGAAGAGCGACTTACTAATTTCATGTTGGACAACGCGACGGCGGCGTTTGGGATACGGCAGGGAAACAAACCTGATAGTTGGCCGGTGTTGAGTATTCCTAATCTTTGTCGTTTAGATGATTTTAATATTGAATATCTATCTGGTTGGCCTGCTTCAACAGTGTGGGTCAATGAACATTTGAAGGTTATTCATGGTGATCTGGTTCGTAGCGGTGGTTCTACTGCTATGGCATACTTGAAACGCGAGAAGATTTCTGTTATATATGGTCACATACACAGACGAGAATGGGCTGAAATGACCCGTGAAGATTTTGACGGTCCCCGAACCGTTACCGCTGCATCGCCGGGTTGCTTGGCCCGGATCGACGGAGCGGTGCCATCTACCAAAGGTGGTACAGATTTAGACGGTCGCCCCTTGACGCGATACGAAAACTGGCAGCAGGGTTTGGCTGTAGTTCAGTACGAGAAAGGCGATGGAAAGTTCAATATGGAAATGGTTACGATTCGTGACGGGTGGGCCTTGTACCGGGACAAGGAATACTGCGTATGAAAAGGCGTAGATGGATGGAACAGATAGTGGCATTGAGGA
>Ga0315334_10002542_pt1 | contig 11410 bp, 16 predicted proteins | sample M150034915metaG_FD_205555 | JGI IMG/M metagenome (GOLD analysis project Ga0315334, IMG submission 205555) | Ammonia-oxidizing marine archaeal communities from Monterey Bay, California, United States - M1 500m 34915 | ecosystem: Environmental > Aquatic > Marine > Intertidal zone | place: USA... | reverse complement strand
GTCTGCCCGACGCCCAGCACGGCGGTGCGTTCCCCGAGGGTTCCCACCGTCACTCCCCCTCCAACAGGCAGACCAGGTTCTGTTGCAGGCAGGGACCCGACGAGGCGTGGGCCAGCGCCCGGTCGGCATCGTCACCGGAGACGCAGCGGGCCGCCTCGGCGATTCGCACCAGCCCAGCGGCCATCAACGTGTCGGCGGCCAGCGAGCCCCCGGACGGGTCGATCCGGACGCCATTGCCCGAACCCGTCCCTCCGAGCCCCATCGCGGCGGCCAGCACATGGACCTGGGCGGTACTCGCCGCATGCAGTTCAGCCACGTCGACGGCATCGGCGGCAAAGCCCGCCCGTTCGGCGGCCTTCCCGGCAGCCAGCGCGGCCGACGGGGCGAGGGTCAGATCGCGCACTCCGAGGCCGTGGGCATCGATGCGGTGATCGATGCCCCGGATCCACGCCGGTCGCTCACACAGGTCGCGGGCCCGGTCGCCCGCGGCCAGAACCACAGCACAACCCCCGTCGGCCTCGGCCGCCAGGTCGGTGGCCCGCAGCGGGTCGGCCACCACGACACCGGCCAGCACGTCTTCCACCGTGATGTCAGCCGAGGCACGAAGGGCGTTCGGATTGCCCACCGCGTTGCGTTGGCTGCGTACGGCAATGGCGGCCAGTTCCTCGACGGTCACGGCACCGGACTCGAGCAGCAGGCGAGCCTGGAGGGCGGCCACCGCGTGGGCGTCGGGCCACAACGGGGCCACGGCGTACGGATCGAGCTGTACGGCCAGCACGTCGCGGCGAGACCCTGGCGACGACTTGCCGTAGGAGTAGACGAGCGCCGTGTCGACCTCACCGATCTGGAGCTTCACCCACGCCTCGTAGAGGGCGAAGGCACCGTCCATCTCCACATGGCTCTCCGAGATCGGAGGGAAGGCCCCCACGGCGTCCAGCGTCTGGACGAACGAGAAGCCCTGGCCGGCCAGGAAGTCACTGCTCCCCGAACAGGTGAAGCCGATGTCGGCCTGGGTGAGGCCCACGGCGTCGCGGGCCTCGTTGATGAGCGGGACCATAAGCTGGACGTCGGTGGTGAAGGTCAGCGCCTCGACTTGGTGGATGGCCGACGAGACGATCGCCACTTCAGGCATGGGCCACCTCACGCATCATGGAGCCCCTTCGCCGACCAGGCCCGGTTGCCGGCCTCGGCGACGGGCACGTCGGGCTCTCCGGTGGGCGCCCAGTGCAGGACGTTCTCGGCGGTGGCGCCCAACTCCTCGTCGGGCTTCCACACGGCGTGGACCCGCATGCCGATCCGAACCTCGTCGAGGTCGCAGCCCGACACCAGGCCCAGGAAGCCGATGTCGGCGCCGTCCAGGTGGATCCAGGCACTCACGTACGGCGTGGGAAGGTCACTGCGTCCCGGAATGGGCAGGTGGGTGACGCAGAAGTTGCCCACGTGGCCGGTGTGGGCCAGGTCGACCATCTCGGTGGCCTCCACGCCATGACGTGGGTCCACGCCGCGGGGCGGCACGAACACCGCCCCGTCGACCGGGGAACGGTTGCCCAGGATCCGTTTGTCGGCATAGGCGTGGAGGTACTCCTGGGCCGCCGCACTGGGGATGAAGTCGTACTCGAGACGGATCGGCGTCCGGATGGCTCGGACCGGATCCGCGGTCCCCTCGGCCTCCATGTCTGGCGTAGCCGGCCCGGCGACGACGCCAGCGCCCTCGGGGACGAACCCCTCGAGGTCGGTGATGTGGCCGGTCCGCTCGTCGCGCCAGACGGCCTCGACCCGCATCCCGGAAGCCATGTCTGCCGCCGAGGCGACGAGCACCCCGTGGAGCATCGGCGTGTCGGCCCCGTCGAGGCGGATGAGGGCCAGGCCGTGGGGTTCGGCCCACGGTGAGCCGGGCCGGGGTGGGTCAACCCACGTCCACGTCTCGACCACACCGGTAGAGGCCACTTCGACGATGTCGGAGACGGCGTCACCGGTCTCGGGATCGACCTCCACGGGCGGCACAAACACCCGACCGTCGGCACGGCGCGAGCCCACGATCCGACCGTCTCTCAGCCCGGTCATGAAGGCGCCCACCACCGGACCGGTGGTCCTGGTGAACGGATACTCGATGACCAGGTCGGCGCGCAGCAGCTCGCCGCCCGACGACTCGACGTTCACCCCGTCACCCCTGACACTGCTGCCGCCCTCCGGCGATCCCCGGAGACGATTCGGGTCAGAAGTCGATGACCTGGCGGATGACGTCGGCGTCGCCCAGGCAGGCCATGGCGTCGTTCACCTCGTCGATCCGGATGCGGCGGGTGATCATCCCGTCGAGGTCGAGGCGGCCCGCCTTGTAGAGGCGCAGGAACCGGTTGAAGTCGGTCCGCACGTCGGCGCCGCCGTACATCGACCCCACGAGGGTCTTCTCGGAGAAGAACATCTCGAAGGCCGACAGGGCGAAGGTCTCCTCGGCCCGACCCACGCCGACGATGCACGCCGTGCCGCCCCGACGGGTCATGTCGAAGGCCTGGCGCATGGTGGTCGGCATGCCGATGCACTCCAGCGTGAAGTCGAAGCCCTCGCCACCGGTGACCTCGGCCAGGGCGGCCGGCAGGTCGTCGGGGGTGACCCCGTGGGTGGCGCCGAACGCCTTGGCCCGATCGAGCTTGCCCTCGTGCAGGTCGACGGCCACGATCACGGCTGCGCCGGCGATCCGGGCACCCTGGATGGCGGCCACACCGACCCCACCGGCGCCGATGATCAACACCGACGATCCCGGGGTCACCTTGGCCGTGTTGAGCACTGCGCCCACGCCGGTAGTGACGCCGCAGCCCACCAGGGCGGCGACGTCCAACGGCACGTCGTCGTCGATCTTGATGGCCGCCACGCCTGGGACGATGGTCTCCTCGGCGAACGTGCCACAGCCCGTCATGGAGCCGACGACCTCGTCGCCGCGACGGAACTGCTGGTTCAGGAACATCGACGTCATGCCGTTCAGGCACAGGTTGGGTTGCCCCCGACCAGTGCAGTACGGACAGGTGCCACAGGGCGGCGAGAAGGCGATGATCACGTGGTCACCGGGGGCCACGTGGGTGACGCCGTCACCCACCGCGGTCACCACGCCGGCGCCCTCGTGGCCCAGTACGGCCGGCGGGGCCAGCGGGATGGTGCCGTTCATGGCCGACAGGTCCGAATGGCAGACACCGCTGTGAGCGATCTTCACCTGGACGTCACCGGGCGCGATGTCCCGGAGGGTCACGTCATCGGCGATGACCAGTTCCTCGGTAGGCGTCTCGGTCAGGATCGCAGCGAGCATCGGTATTCTCCGTTCCGGGCACCGGGCGGTGCCGATGGGACCGACGGTACCGGTCTGACCGGCGCGTGGAGAAACCCGACCACCCACCCGATCAGGCCTTCTCGCTCCGTTCGAGCGCCCACTACCTTCGCGAAATGGACCTGAAATCCTGCCGCTTCGAGCGGGTCGGTTCTACCGGCGTGATCTTCCTGTCGCGTCCCGAACGCCGCAATGCGTGGACCGGGCGCATGCACACCGAGTACCGGTGGTTGTTGGCCGAGGCCGAGGCCGATCCCGAGGTGCGGGTCATCGTGGTGACCGGGGATCCGGACGGAGGCGCCTTCTGCGTGGGGGCCGACGCCCGGGCACTGGACGGCCATGCCGAACGGGGTGCCTACGACCCCGGGACCGACGAAGACATCCCCAGGCCCGGCTTCGGCGTGGATCCGGCGTTCGACGCCGACTTCGCCTACCACTTCGGGCTCCAGACGCCAGTCGTGGCGGCCATCAACGGTGCAGCGGCCGGCGGCGGGCTGGTGCTGGCCTGCTTCACCGACCTGCGGTTCTCCGTTCCCGGGGCCAAGCTGACCACCGCCCACGGGAAGCTGGCCCTGCCGGCCGAGTACGGGCTGTCCTGGCTGCTGCCCCGCATCGTCGGGGTAGGGCGGGCCAACGACCTGCTGTTGACCAGCCGGGTGGTGACCGCCGACGAGGCCCACGCCATGGGCCTGGTCAACGGACTGTTCGACGACGTGCTGGCTGGGACCTTGGCCTGGGTGGACGAGTTCCTAGGACCCGTGGCCCGCTCCAGCATGGCGGCCACCCGCCGGCAGGTATACCTCGACCTCCACCGGGACGCCGCCAGCTCGGTGTCCGATTCGTTGGCCCGCTTCGACGAGCACATGGGCTCGGCCGACTACGTCGAGGGCACCCGGGCGTTGATCGCCAAGCGCCGCCCGGACTTTCGCTAGAGCAACGCCAGGTTCCGGTCGGCCACGACGATGCCGTCGTCGTCGGCCCACAGCCACATGCCGAGGTTCAACGCCACACCGGCCACGGTGACCGGTACGTCACGGGCGCCGACCCCCTTCTTCACACTTTTCCTGGGGCACGTACCACGGGCCCGGATGCCGAGGGCGGACAGTCGCAGCTCGGCGGTGTCCCGGACACAGCCGTCGACGACGATGCCGGCCCAGCCGTTCTCGGCGGCCAGCACCCCCAGATTGCCTCCGACCAGAGCGCAGCGTTCCGAGCCGCCACCGGCCACCACCAGCACCCGGCCGTCGCCCGGCTCGGCGAGCGCGTCGCGGACCAGCGAGTTGTCCTCGAAGACGGCAACGGTCGACACCGGCCCGTGGAAGCCCGCCACACCCCCGTAGGACCGGAAGGCTCCGGCCAGGACCTGCACGGCGTCACCGTGATCGTCGCAGAGGTCGGTCGTGGGTGTCACGTTCCGGTCAACCTCCGCCGATGAACTCGTAGAGGCGGTCCTTGGGGCGACCCACGGCGGCCACCAGCGGCCCGTCGCCAGACAGGTCGCCCCGGATCAGGATCGGCCGTTGCAGCAGGGCCTTGCGGCGGGCCAACAGTTCGACCACCGCATCGACGTCGCCCACGTAGTCGGCCTCGACCAGCTCCAACTTCTTGAACTGCGAGTCCTTGCGAACCAGGTCCTCCACGGGGTCGGCCAACCCGGCGGCGACTCGCCGAAGCAACGCCTCGTCCGGCGGCTCCTTCATGTAGAGCACGACGTCGGCGTCGACCCCCAACTCCTCGGCGACCGCCAAGGCGTTCTTGGAGGCGTGTCAATGGGGGTTATGCAGGACGGTGAGGTCTGCCACGGGTACTCCTGTCGTGTTCGGCGGGGGCCGGTGTCGGGTCGGTCGGGAACGGGTCAATCGGAAACGGGTCGGTCGGGGTGCTCGGCGTGAGCCCGCAGGTGGTTGCCCGCCTCGTCGGTCCATCCCTGGGAGCAGGCGTAGTCGAACATGCCGGAGAAGCCCTCGTCCCAGGTGTCGTCGATCCGGCCCGAGAGCCAGTGGCGGATGGCCGTCTCGGCTATCCAGAGGTGCTCGCCGTCGGGCCGGGTGCCCTCGCCCATGGTGGCCGCCAGATCCTCATTGGAGAACCCGGCGTGGGTCTCGACGTGGAAGTCGATGAACACGTCGTGCTCGTCGCCCCGGACGTCGCCCGCCTCGTCGACCCGGATGATCACCGGTCCAGCCCTCGCCTGATCGCCTCCATCGATGCTGACCCTAGAAGCCCCGCCACACGGGATCACGTCGCTCGCGGAAGCTGGCGATGCCCTCGGCGGAATCGACCGTGCCGTTGTTGAGCTCCACGGCCCACGCCTCGTTGTCCTCCAACGTGCGCCGGTCGACGTCCAACGACCGGTTCAGCAGCCATTTGGTGAGCATCAGGCTGCGGGTCGGGCCACTGGCCAGGCGTTCAGCCCATTCGGTGGTGGCCTCGACCAGCTCGTCACCGGGCACCACCCGGTTGCAGAGCCCGAGGGCCAGCGCGTCCGCCGCGGTAATGTCCTCGGCGAAGAACATGAGCTCCTTGGCCTTCTGGAGACCGACCAGCCGGGGAAGGATCCAGGCGCCGAGCCCGTCGGGCACCAGCCCACGGCGGGCGAACACCTCGATGAGCTTGGCGTCGTCGGCCATGATCACCAGGTCGCAGCACAGCGCCAGGTGGGCACCCACGCCTGCCGCGGTGCCGTTCACGGCGGCGATCACCGGTAGCTCACTGTCGAGGATGGCCGGCATCAACTTGAGTTGGCCCTCGAGCATCATGCGCCGGGACTCGCCGACGGCCAGCGATGGCGCATCGTCGGGTCGGGGGGCGAACTCGCGACCGACGCTGATGTCGGCCCCCGGGCAGAAGAGCTTCCGGCCCACCGCGGTGATCACGATGGCCCGGGCCTCGAACCGGCCGTTGCAGCCGTTGATCAGGCCGGCCATCCGATCCCGCATGGCGGGCGACATGGCGTTGCCCTTGTCGGGGTTGTCGATGGTGATCCACGCCACCTGGTTCAGGATCTCGAACCGGACCTGTTCCTCGACGTCGGGTTCCTGGGAAGTCGGGTCGTCGCTCATCACCGTCGACGGTAGTCGTCGCCCCTCCCGGGCGGGACGACCGGGAGGGGCGACCGGAGGTACCTAGACGGCGTCGGCGCCGCGTTCACCGGTCCGGATGCGGACCAGGTTGCCGACGTCGGTCACCCAGACCTTGCCGTCGCCGATCTTCTCGGTGCGGGCAGCGGCCACGATGGCGTCCACCACCTGATCGGCCACGTCGTCGTCGACCACGACCTCGACCCGGGTCTTGGGGGTGAACAGGACCTTGTACTCCGTACCTCGGTAGGTCTCGCTGTGTCCGCCCTGTCGACCGAATCCCTGGACCTCGCTGACCGTCATGCCCTGGACTCCCAGGGTGGCGAGGCCGTCCTTAACGTCGTCGAGCTTGAAGGGCTTGATGACTGCCGTGACCAGCTTCATGGTGTGCTCCCGTCTCCCGGGTTTCCCGGGGCTTGTTCTGATTTATTGATACGAACTCTCGTCTGTACCATGCTCTGATGCAAGTATCTGGCGAGTCTCTGACCATTTCTGTTCATTTGTGACGATACAATAAACGATCATGCAGACGGGCCCAGCCATTGCCGAGTCGATCGACCCCATGGGACGCCGACACCGGCTCGTCGTCCGCCTGAACGGTGACGGTGCCGTCTCCCTCTACGAACAGCTCCGGGCCCAGCTCTCGGTGATGGTGGCCGTCGGCCACCTCGTGGCGGGATCGCGCCTCCCCACGGTGCGCGACATGGCCGACGTTCTCGACCTGGCCCCCGGCACGGTGGCCCGGGCCTACCGCGAGCTGGAGACCGACGGGGCACTCGAAGGACGGGGCCGACGCGGCACCTTCGTGGTCGACGAGCCTCCCCACTCCGAGCCGCTCCGACAGCGCCGGGAACGGCTGGCCACGGCCGCCGATCGCTTCGCCTTCGAGATCCGCCAACTGGGCGTGGACCGCGAGGCGGCCCGCCAGCTCCTGGACGAGGCGCTCACCCGCTCGGCCGACGCCGAACGGACGTCCTAACCGGCACCTGTCGGCCGGGGCCGTCAACGGCCCGCCCGAAGATGGTCAAGTGCCGAAGACGGGCACCGGATCCGGGCCCTCGATGATCGACCGGTGGACGGCATCGCCCACCTCGTCGACGGTGAACCGGCGTTCCCCCACCGAGACCACGGGGCCGTGCTGCCAACCGTTGCACACGTTCAGTTGGCCACCGGTGGCCTCGAAGACCCGTCCGGTCACGTCGCACGCGCCGCTCCCCAGCCACACCATCAGCGGGGACACGTTGGCCGGATCCTTCTCGTCCCACGCATCGTCGGGAGCATCGCCGTAGAACACGCCCTCGGTCATGCGGGTCCGGGCGTCGGGGGCCACCCCGTTGACTAGCACGCCATAGCGACCCCACTCGGCCGCCGCCTGGACGACCAGCAGGGCGACGCCCGCCTTGGCCGCCGCGTAGTTGCCCTGCCCGATACTGCCCATCAGTCCGGCACCCGACGACGTCATGACCACCCGGCCGGCCACGTCGGCGCCGGCCTTGGACCGGTCGCGCCAGTGGGCGATGGCGTGGCGGGCCGGCACGAAGTGCCCCTTCAGGTGGACCCGGGTCACCGAATCCCACTCCTCCTCGCCCATGTTGGCCAGCATCCGGTCCCGCAGGAAGCCGGCGTTGCAGACCAGCGTGTCAAGCCGTCCCCAGGTATCGACCGCCCGGGCCACCATGGCCTCGGCCTGGTCCCAGTCGGCCACGTCGGCCCCGTCGACGATGGCCTGACCGCCCATGGCCTCGATGGCCGCCACCACCTCGTGGGCCGGGCTGACAGCCGCTTCGGCGTCCTGGCCCTCGCGCCCCACACCGAGGTCGTTGACCACCACGTGGGCGCCCTCGGCGGCGAAGGCCAGGGCGTGGGCCCGTCCGAGACCGCGGCCGGCTCCGGTCACGATCACCACCCGTCCGTCACAACTTCCCGCCGCAGTACTCCCCATCGAAGTGGCCCCTCCGGGTTCCGTCGTCTCCGGTGGGTCACCCTACGGAACGGGCTCCGTGCGCCCGCCACCGGGCATCAGGCCAGTCGGGCATCAGGCCACGCGAATCTCGCCCACGATCGTCCCGGCCAGGTTGCGGAGCAGCTCGGGGACGGCGTCCGGGAGCCGCCCCAGATCGGCCAGCAGGTGGACGACCGCCGCCTCGGCGGCCCGGCGGGCACCGTCGCGGACCTTGACGGCCAGACCCAGGCCGTCGGCGGGCAGGACAGCACAGAACACGCCCTCGGCGCCAGTCTTGACCACCGTGGACCCGGTGGCCGCCCGGATGATCCGGGTGCAGGCCCGATCACTCCCCGCCACGTGGAACGGCTCGGCCCGCATGGCATCCAGCAGGCGAGTGGCCGGCGAACCAGCCGGCGCCACTCCGAGGCCGGCCCACCCCGTGGCCAGGCGGTCCAGAGGCACCGACCAGACGGGGACCCCGCAGCCGTCCACACCCGGGGCCTGGCCGGCCAGGTCGACCCCGCAGGCGTCGGCCAACGCCGGCGTCACGTGATCGGCCTGCAACGGGTGGGTGGGATCCAGGTAACCGGCCAGTGGCAGGTCGAGGTGGCGCACCACGGTCAGGAATCCGGCGTGCTTACCGGAACAATTGTTGACCGTCTGATCCGGCGTGATACCGGCCGCCGCCATGTCGGCGGCCGAGGGCTCGTGCAGCGGTGGGTGGCTCCCACAGCCCAGGGACCCGGCGTCGAGTCCCAGTCGGTCCAACCAGGCTCGGACGACGTCGACGTGTCCCGGCTCGCCGTTGTGGCTGGCACAGGCCAACGCCAGCTCCACATCACCCAGGCCGAAGGCGTCAGCGGCACCGGTGGCCACCAGCGGCAGGGCCTGGAGGGGCTTGGAAGCCGAACGGGGCAGCACCCGACGATCCGCATCACCGTGGGCACGGACCATCCGACCCACGACGTCCACGACGGCCACATCGACCTCGTGCCGACTCTCCACGTGCGTTCCCCTGGTTACCTCGACGACCAGCGGTACGGAGTTCATCGCTCGTCGACCGGGTTACCGGCGGGTTCTGCCACCGATCCTGTGGTCGGTGTCCCGACCAGTGTGAAGGCGTCCTCCATGGGGACAGGATTACGCAGCAAAGAGCTCCACGGTGGTGATCGTCGCCGCCTCGACGCTCCGGGGCCCGTGGACACGGGCGTGGAGCCGGTCGATGGCCCGGCTGGCTGTCGTCTGGCAGAGGAACGGAAGGACGGCGTGCACCGTGGCGGCCATGGCCGCCATGGCCAGCGTCCCGGCAGCCGAGAACGCGAAGCGGGCGTGCTGCGACCAGGTCTCGCCGACCGAGGCCGGGTGGGCGATGAACGGTCCGGAGCGGCCCGGGGAGATGGTGTCGTGGTGCGTTGCCATGTCATCACCCTACGGACGACTCGACGGGATGTCCGTGCGTTTCTGTGCCATGGAGGATAAATGATGCATGATCCAACTCCATAGCAGACTATTTCTGCACTAGTTTTGCGTCATGGACTCCATCGACCGTGACCTGCTGCGACTGCTCCAGGTCGACGCATCGCTGTCCACCGCGGAGTTGGGCGATGCGGTCGGGCTGTCGGCCACCTCGTGCTGGCGACGGGTCCAACGCCTCCAGGACCAGGGCATCCTCCAAGGGCGGGTGGCCCTCGTCGACCCGGCCGCCGTCGGTCGGGGCCTCACCGCTCTGGTGGAGATCCGGGCCACCGACCACTCGGCCGACTGGTTGGAGCAGTTCACCAGGGGAATCAGCGAATTCCCCGAGATCGTGAACGCCTGGCGGACCAGTGGCGAGGTCGACTACATGCTCCGGGTGCTGGTCCGCGACATCGCGGCCTACGACGACTTCTACAAGCGGATGACCCGGCGGGTCGACTTCTCGGGCTTCCGGTCGATCTTCGTCATGGAGGAACTCAAGTCCACCACCGCCGTACCGCTGGACGACCCCGCCTGAACACCTGTCCGGAACGGGCGCCCGGAGCAGTTGACCGGTCAGCGGGTGACGCCGACCACCGCACCGGATGTGGCCTTGACCAGGTCCTTCGGCTTCACCGGAAACACCGAGTCAGGCGTACCAGCCGCCGCCCACACCTCGTCGAAATCCATGAGGTGGGGGTCGACCACGGTTCGCAGCGGCACGGTGTGCCCGAGCGGCGGGGTACCACCGATGGCGAACCCGGTGGCCGCCCGGACCTCACTGGCCCCGGCGATCCGGATCTCGGTGCCCAGGTACGACGCCAGACGCTCCTCGTCGACCCGACGGCCGCCCGAGCACAGCACCAGCACCGGCCGGACGTCGGCCATGAACACCAGGGACTTCACGATCTGGTCGACGTGGCAACCCACGGCGTCGGCCGCGTCGGCGGCCGTCCGGGTTCCGCCGGGATACTGCTGGACCTCGATCTCGAGCCCCGAGGCCTCGGCCTCGACGGTGAAGCGCTCGATGGCGTCGCTGCGACGGCTCATGCTGGAGGACTCCCGGGGACGAAGGGGCGGCCGGTGATCGGTCCGCCCGGGTGGTGGTCGGCCCACCTGTGCGGTGAGCCGATCAAACGATTCTAGGGGCGGACGCAGCGCGCGGTACCGTCCGGCGCATGCCTTCCATCGATCCCCGCCGTCTGCTCCTCGTCCACAACCCGGTCTGAGGAAAGTCCCGGGGCGCCCTCGAACTCCTCGAGGAGCGTGGCGTCGAGTTCGACGTCGTCGAGTACCTGGAGGAACCGTTGGATCGCGACCTCCTGGCCCGGATCCTGGACATGGTCGACCTGGCCCCCGCCGAGATGATCCGCCGGGACGCCACGTTCGAGGCGTTGACCGTGGACCCGACCACCCTGGACGACCCGGCGATCGTGATCGACCTGATCTCGGCCCACCCCGGGCTGATGCAACGTCCCATCGGGATCCTCGGCGACAGGGCGGTCGTCGCCCGACCGGCCGACCGCATCCTCGAACTCCTCGACGCCTGACGCGACGCCCGGGACCCGATGACGTCCGAGCCCGCGGGGCCGCTACTGGCCCGAACGGTGACCG
>Ga0315334_10002540_pt1 | contig 11412 bp, 10 predicted proteins | sample M150034915metaG_FD_205555 | JGI IMG/M metagenome (GOLD analysis project Ga0315334, IMG submission 205555) | Ammonia-oxidizing marine archaeal communities from Monterey Bay, California, United States - M1 500m 34915 | ecosystem: Environmental > Aquatic > Marine > Intertidal zone | place: USA... | reverse complement strand
TACAAATCGGAAGGGGGTTCGCAGTGACGATACGATTCGAGTGGTAGCAGGCTACGGCGAATTAAATCCACTTGTGATTGTAAATTGGTGTCGCTGCGCATCAAATTTTCGATGCGTTGGTGTTCTTGGGCATCTAAAGCACCCATCACAAATCCAATAATGTCTTCGTTCATCGCTTATTGCTCATTCATCGTACGTGACCAAACTTCGTTTAACTTTACAACGGCGGCATGTAATCTACTTTTTACAGTCCCAACGGGGACGCCTAATATGTCTGCTGCTTCACGATACTTCATGCCTTGGTAATAAACCAAATCAATCACGCCTCGCATCTGTGTTGATAATTGGCTTACTGCTTGTTGAACCCATTGCCCGCGTTCGAGTTGAGCAACATGTTCAAGTGGATCTCCATCATTTCCTTCAAGCAGATTAATTAACGACCCAATATCAACACTGTCTTGTGATTTGTTTGTCTGATCTAAACTCACCATGCGATGGCGTTTTTGTCGCCGCTGGGCATCAATTGCTTGATTGGTCGCAACAGTATACAACCAAGGACGAAAACGGCGACTGTCATCAAAATGGGCACACTTTAAATGAACTTGTAAAAACGTTGCTTGAAAAACGTCTTCCGCCATTTCTGCATTGCCTACGTACCTCCGCAAATAACTATAAAGCTCTCGTTCGTATCTACGCACCAATTGCGCAAACAGTTCTCGACAACCGTCTTGTTTATAACGAGCCATTATTTGCTCGTCAGTTAGCTCATTCCCCATAGCGGGTGACACCGGTGTTATTTGCATGATGACTAATTAAGTTTACGCATGATAGCGTAAGGGGGTTCATTCATTGGCAAGAAAAAGTGGAAAGCGTGCGAGAGGGGCAGTATTTACAGTAATTCATAACGATTTTAGCGGCTGATAATGCCAAGGCTACGATGTGCGGTGATAGATTTCGAATGAATATTCGTGGTCGTTTTTCTCATCCGCCGAGTGGCGTTCGCTACTTTTACATTTCCAGACCGACCAATCAATGGTATCAAGCCGTGTGTCGCCTTCGACGTCGGCATGGACGCGAGTGATGTAAAGTGTATCAACCCGCGGCAGCGCTAGATCATAAATTTGGCGGCCACCCACAATAAATGTCTCGTGATCGTCGGCTGCAACCGCCAAGGCTTGTTCAATACTGTTTACAACGGTTGCCCCTGGAATTTGGTATTCGGATTGTCGCGTGATAATCACCGTGGTTCGTCCTGGCAACAGTCGCCCAATGGATTCATAGGTTTTACGACCCATGACAATATGGTGCCCCATAGTTAAGGCTTTAAATCTCCTTAAATCAGCCGAGAGGTGCCACGGTAAATCCATCTCTCGCCCAATAACTCCATTTTGTGAAATGGCAACAATAATAGAAATGGCCATTGTACTACCGCTAAAACTTTTTGAACTTGGTGGAATCTAGACAGCAACGGAGGCTTTGATGTGCGGATGGGGGGCGTAGTTATCTAGGGTGAAATCTTCGAACTTGAAATCAAAGATGTTCCTTACGTCAGGATTGATTCGTAATGTTGGCAAATCCAGCGGCGTGCGGGATAGCTGTAATTCGGCTTGCTCGAGATGGTTACTGTAAAGGTGTGCATCGCCGAGTGTATGTACAAATTCGCCAGGTTGCAGGGATGTGACTTGAGCCACCATTAGGGTGAGCAGTGCATAAGAGGCGATATTGAATGGAACACCTAAGAATACATCGGCGCTGCGCTGATACAACTGGCATGATAGCTTGTCGTGGGCCACATAAAATTGGAATAATAAGTGACAAGGTGGCAGGGCCATTTTATTGACGTCGCCGACGTTCCAAGCGCTGACGATCAGACGACGAGAGTCTGGGTCGGATTTGATGTTCTCAACAACATCACTAATCTGATCAATGACTCGACCGTCCGTACTTTGCCAGCTCCGCCATTGGTGGCCATAGACTGGCCCGAGGTTTCCATCTTCATCCGCCCATTCATCCCAAATACGGACTTTATTGTCGCGGAGGTATTGGATGTTTGTGTCACCGGTTAAGAACCAGAGCAACTCGTGAATGATGGATCGCAGGTGTACTTTTTTTGTGGTAAGAAGGGGAAAAGAATTAGATAGATCAAATCGCATTTGATGTCCAAACAGGCTACGAGTCCCAGTGCCGGTACGATCTTCTTTGATAGCACCGTGGTCGTAGATTTGCTGGATTAGATCGAGATATTGACGCATTGTTGTCCAACAAAAGAGACGATGGTATAGAGCCTATTTATGTCCGTAGTTTACCATGTTCGTATGCTATTTGAACCCTAGTAGGAGGTCACGTCACGGTGTCCAAATGTTGATGGCGCAGGCGTCTTGCGCATCACGCGCGATCAAAGGGGAAGGCGATTACTTCGGAGATGTCGGTGGCACCGGTTGCTAACATTACTAAGCGGTCAAACCCGAGAGCTACGCCACAGCAATCCGGTAAGCCACTTTGCATCGCCGTATCTAAATAGCTTTCTTGTGGTAATCGAGGCTGGCCATCTTGTTCCCGTTGCTGGTTGCTTCGTTCGTTGCGGCGCCGCAGTTCCTGAACGTCTAATAGCTCGTGATAACCGTTGGCCAATTCCAAGCCATGGAAAAATAGTTCAAAGCGATCGGCTACTTTTGAGTTGTCAGGGTTTTGCCGAGCTAATGCAGCTTGAGAAAGAGGGAAATCGACCAAAATAGTAGGGACATCTAATCCTAGCGTCGGTTGTACATATTCGGTGAACAACAAATCAAGCCAGCCATCGCGATCCATATTGCGCCAGTTTTCAGGCGGTTGGAAATCGAACCCAGCAATGCAGTGCAATAATTTTGTGGCAGAATCTTCGAGCGGATCAATGTTTATGGCTGCTAAGAATGCCTGCTGATAGGAAATCGTTTGGTGCACGTCGGTGGACAAAATGGTGCTTACTAAAGACCCCAAGAATGTGATGGCATCCTCGGTTGACCATGATGTCCGGTACCATTCAAGCATCGTGAATTCTAGATTGTGATGTGGCCCCTTTTCATCGTTGCGAAATGCTCGCGTGATCTGGTAAATCGCATCCATCCCAGCGGTCAGCAGACGCTTCATGTGAAACTCTGGTGACGTTTGTAACCAATACGTTTCGTCATCGACGAGTACCGGAATCGGAAACAAATGGCGGTCGACAACGGTATCTATAGAAAGTACGGGTGTTTCGACTTCATCAAATCCGTGGTCGCAAAAGAACGCTCGGACTTGAACCAGAAGTTCACTGCGGTGCTGGAGCGTAGAGAGTTCCGCGGTTGGTTGAAAATCGGCACGATTACCGCCGGAAATGTTCTCAGTAATATCTGGTAGTTTCAGCACAAATGAGAATTCGAGATCGGCAATCTTAATTTCATCTCCGGGTTGTAGTGATACTGGGTTGGTGAGCTGGTGGCCGTTTATTTTCGTCCCATTGGCACTGTCGAGGTCCGAAATGGTGAAATGCGGGTCGTCGGCGACCAGCCGCACATGTTGGCGGCTGATGGAGGGTAAGTTGAGGTGAACGTTACAATCAGCATCTCGGCCAATGACGTTATCACCCAATACAAGTTTGTGGGCTTGTCCGCGATCGAGTCCGTTGGTGGCTAGCAGATAGGCCATGTTGATGGCAATACGCTCTTTCGCAAAGGTTATTTTTGGTTCACGCGTTCGACATAATCGCCGGTACGAGTGTCGACTTTGATAACATTTCCCATTTCAATAAATGCTGGACAGAGAATCTCCGCTCCCGTTTCCACCGTGACAGGCTTGGTAACACTTGTTGCTGTATCGCCTTTGGCCCCAGGTTCACAATATTCGACCTTTAACTCGACGTGATTCGGCGGAGTTAATGTGATCGGATTTTCGTTCCAGAGTATCGCTTGGCATTTCATACCTTCGGTTAGGTATTTCCAGTAGTCACCCACTTGGTCAGCAGACAATTCATATTGGTCAAAATCAACGTTGTTCATAAAGACAAACGTATCGCCTTGTTTATACAAATATTGACAACCCACTTCCTCGACATCAGCGGATTCGAGAGAATCACCACCTTTATAGGTGCGATCCAAGATGGTGTTGCGTAGTAAATTTCGCAGCTTACATTTATAGAAAGCATTCCCTTTACCAGGCTTTACGAAATTCATTTCGATCATCATGTACGGTTCGCCGTTAATTTCAACTCGCAAGCCTTTGCGAAAATCGTTAGTCTTATAGGTTGCCACGGTCGTTCACTTCCTCTACGCGAGTTATTTGTTGTTAAAATCAAGGGTTGTTAAGGATTCTTTTGTACCACTTTACTTATTGATACTATAACCATGCCTCCAACGTTATTACAGTCTAAATTACATCGAAGTGAAAAGCCTAGCCTAGCTGCGGACGTTGAAATTCCGACATGGCAACAAGAGATAAAAACAGCGTTCCGCTCAGCAGACGAGTTATGCCGATTTTTGAACGTCGATCTTAGTAAGATAGGGATTTCCGCTGCTGCTGCAAAACAATTTCCTCTGTTTGTACCACGCGGATTTGCTTGCCGCATGGAAAGCGGCAATCCCGACGATCCGCTGTTGCGGCAGGTTCTTAATGTGGCACAGGAAGAGGTGTCGGACGCTCAGTTTAAAGTGGATCCAGTGGGAGAATCACAGGCTGGCATCGCGCCAGGGTTATTACAAAAATATGCGGGCCGCGCACTGATGGTCGTGACGGGTGCTTGTGCTGTACATTGTCGTTATTGTTTCCGGCGGCACTTTCCCTATCCGTTGTTTCAACAAATAGATACAGAAGTTGAACGTTGGCAACCGGCAGTGGATGCTGTTCGCAGCGATGAGAGCATCCACGAAGTGCTACTCAGTGGCGGAGACCCATTGGTGTTGACCGATGATTTGTTAACAGAATTAATAACCAGGCTGGAAAATATTCCACACCTTAAACGTTTGAGAATCCACACTCGGACGCCCATTGTGATACCATCACGCGTCACCAAGACATTAGTGAATCGTTTGGCTTCCAGTCGGCTGGCCGTTTGGTTTGTGGTACATGCTAACCACGCCAATGAACTTGGAACAGACGTGTTGGACTCACTTGACCGTATTGTTACAGCAGGAATTCCCGTGCTCAATCAGACAGTACTTTTGAGAGGCGTGAATGATTCGGCGGAAGTTTTGGAAGAGTTGTTTATAAAGCTGGCTGATGCGAGCGTATTGCCTTATTATTTACATCAACTGGATCGAGTTGCTGGTGCCGTACATTTTGAAGTACCGATTGAAACGGGCAAACAGTTGATTAAGCAATTACGAACGAGATTGCCGGGCTACGCTGTTCCGCGATATGTACAAGAACTTCCGGGAGAGTTGGCAAAAAAGATACTGGCGTAATATTATATTCACAATAGCGATAGACTGCCGGTGATCACATTAAGACAGCCTTGATGCAGTTCTGAGATACGGAGAATAGATTGATGAGTTTAGAACGAGTGCTAGAGCCGGAAGTGATGGATACGTTGGCCGAAGCCCATGATTATGATTGCATGGACCATAGTGGCGTTAACCAAGCCTTTGTTACGGACCTATTACAAATAGGCGATATTGGTATGGAAATTTTGGACCTGGGAACAGGTACCGCGCAAATACCTGTAGCATTGTGTCAGCAGGATCCGGACTGCCGAGTGATGGGGATTGATTTAGCGGCGCATATGCTAGATCTCGCACGATACAACATTGAAGTTGAAGGCTTTACGGACCGCATTTTTTTGCAGTTGATGGACTCGAAAAATCTGTCGATGGAATCCGAGTCGTTGGATACGGTGATGTCCAATAGTATTATTCACCACATACCTGAACCACTAGTGGCGCTTGCTGAAGCCGTGCGAGTTGCTCGTATTGGTGGGCTATTGTTTTTCCGTGATCTGGTGCGCCCAACAACGGATGAACAGGTTGTTACGTTAGTGCAACAATATGCCGGCGAGGAAAATGAACACCAACAACAGATGTTTGATGATTCTTTGCGAGCGGCGTTGAGCTTGGTTGAAATTCGTGAGTTGATTAGCTCGCTAGGATTTGACGACACAACGGTGCAGACTAGCAGCGATCGCCATTGGACATGGATCGCGCGGAAATAACGATTAGGACCCCGCGACTTAATCGGCAATCAATGATCTACCTGAATATCGAACGCCAGAAACACACGGCAATCGTTAAATGTTTTATAGTAAGTTAGTACCTAGCGATGAATTTATTACTTGATGGAAAGAACGATGGCACACCAAATTAGCAAAACACATTTGAATCGCCGTAACTTTGTCAAAGTGTCCACGGTTTTTTCGGTACCACTGTTTGTGCCGAGTACGGTTTTTGGCGCTAACGAGAGACTCGACGTCGGTGTTATTGGCGTGGCAGGTCGAGGTGGTGCTAACCTTTCTGCGATGGGCGGTCAGAATGTTGTGGCTGTATGTGATGTTGATAGCGATCGGTTAGCTGGAGCAAAAAACAAACATCCAAAGGCAGTCGAGTACGCGGATTATCGAAAGCTCCTTGAACGTACCGATATAGATGCTGCCGTTATCTCCACCCCAGACCATCATCACGCTCCCGCGACGTTGCGTGCACTCCGAGCAGGGTTGCATGTCTACTGTGAAAAGCCATTGACCCACAGTGTTGAAGAAGCGCGAATGGTTGCCAGTGAAGCAAAAAAGCAAGGTGTTGCTACTCAGATGGGAACACAAAATCATGAACACCCCGGATATTTAAGGTTGGTTGAAATCTTAGAATCCCAGACTCTGGGCCAAGTCCGCGAGGCACATATCATTACAGACCGTCCTGGCAAATGGTGGCCACAAGGCATTGACGCCCCAACTGGAAAACATGAAATACCCGGTAACCTTAATTGGGACTTATGGCTCGGGCCCGCTCAGTCACGCTCCTACAACCCCGCCTATATGCCATTTAAGTGGCGAGGGTTCTGGGACTTTGGCTGTGGAGCGATTGGAGATATGGCCATTCATTTGATGGACCCCAGCTTTTGGGGTTTGAAGCTTGGTGGCAAAGTGACGGTTTCCTCACAAGGTCCAGATGTTAATGCCGATAGTGCACCAACATGGATGATCACTAAATTTGAATTTGGCCGCCGAGGTAAATATGCTCCGGTCGACGTTTATTGGTATGAAGGAACGGCACGACCCAAGGATCCCAAAATTGCTAAAAATCTGCCTATGAATGGATCGCTGTTTATTGGAGACAAAGGCCAAGTAGCGTGTACCCACGGTCAATCTCCAGTCTTTATTGACGATGGCGTCGAAGCACCGGCCCCCTATTTACCGGCGTCACCAGGGCATCATGCTCAATGGATTGCTGCTTGTAAAACGGGTAGTGCTACCGGTTCTAATTTTGCATATGCTGGACCCTTTACTGAAATCGTCTTGTTGGGCAATGTTGCTTACCGAGTCGGAATTCCGATCACCTATGATCCCAAATCCATGAGGATAACGAACAGCGATGCCGCCAATAGCCTGCTAAGAAAAGACTATCGCCCAGGTTGGGAAATCTAAAGCATTGCCATATTCAATGGGCCGGTAATGTCAATTACCGGCGGCTGAATTATAATGAATGTCCATTAATACTTGCCTTCCCCTTCTTCCTAGAAATAGATACGATGTCTAACAATCCACAAACAAGTTCACGCCGTGATTTTTTGAGTCTTTCCTCGAGTGCGGTTGGGGCATTTTTGGTTGCTGATACACTTAGCAATTTTAATTATCTACAAGCATCCAACGTCGATAAGTCGGGTAATAAGAGTCCCTATGGTCCTCTAAAACCAACGAAAGATATGAACACTGGCTTGGAATTGTTAAGTTTGCCGGATGGGTTCAAATACGTAACAGGCAATTGGGCGGGTGAGACGATGAGTGATGGCCGTAAAATGCCAGGCGCTCATGATGGAATGGGTGTCATTGCGGATAATAAGGGTGTTGTTACACTCTGCCGAAATCATGAAATTAACGGCGTAAAACCTTCGTACGCTAAAGCGGCAAATACCTACGATGCTAATGCAAGCGGCGGTACAAGTAACTTTACTTTTGATTGTAATACAGGTAAGTTTTTGACGAGCCAAGCCAGCCTTTCCGGTACCGTACGAAACTGTGCCGGCGGCGTAACTCCCTGGGGAAGTTGGTTGACTTGTGAAGAAACGCTACTGGGCCCAGAAGAAGAATCCGATCCAAAGCATGAAGAAACGCATGGTTGGATATTCGAGGTTCCTGCTGATGGCAACGGATCACCTGTGCCTCTGAAAGACATGGGCCGTTTTGTGCATGAAGCCGTCGCTGTTGATCCGGTGACTTCGATTGTCTACGAAACCGAAGATCGATCAACCTCTGGGTTATATCGGTTTTTACCTAAAACCAAAGGTAAGTTGTTAGATGGCGGAACTCTACAAATGATGAAAGTTCCTGGACAGCTTGATCTATCCAAAAACGTCAAGCCAGGTGCCGTATTTGAAAACATCGAATGGGTCACGATTGATGATCCTACAATTCCTCATGTTCAAGGTACCACCAACGCTCTAGGTGTTTATTCCCAAGGCCGCAAACTAGGTGGGACAAACTTTGCACGACTCGAAGGTATTTGGCATTATCAAGGCTCGATCTTTTTTGATTCCACGAGCGGTGGAAATGTTAGTGCTGGACAAATATGGGAATATATTCCGAGTAAGAATACATTGCGATTGGTGTTTGAGTCACCGGATAAACTAGTACTTAACATGCCGGATAACTTAGCGATTAGCCCTCGCGGAGGTATTCTGGTCTGTGAAGATTGCGGTACTACAACAGTGAAAACGGAAGCGGGGATTGAAAGATTCTATCCGCGACTGCAGATGCTTAGTCCCGAGGGAGATATTTTTCCACTGGGCTTTAATAATGTGATTATCAACAAACGCACCATGGGTAAAAAAGGGGACTTCCGTGGCTCAGAATGGACGGGCGTGAATTTCAGCCCAGACGGGCGATGGCTTTTTGCTAATATCCAATCGCCGGGATTTACTGCCGCAATTACTGGACCGTGGGGCAAAGGATTTTTGTAACGACGGCATGATGGATTTAGAATAATTCGCGGATTGGTTCGCCATGGTAAATCAAATGCGGACGATCTTGGCCGTCAACCCAAGCGGCTGTGGCGGGTAAACCGAGGGCATCATAAATAGTTGCCGCAAGATGCTCGGGTGTTTTGGGCAGATCCGTGGGAAAGCCACCATGTTTGTCGGACTTGCCAATCGCTTGACCCCCGCGTACGCCACCACCGGCAAACCAAACGCTTTGCAGTGCCCCATGATGATCACGCCCTGGCAACTTATAATGACTTGGCAGTAATGTGATTTTTGGCGTACGACCAAATTCACCAGCCATAATAATCAGTGTTTCGTCCAGCTCCCCAGCAGCGTCTAGGTCATCCAGTAGAGCACTCACTGCTTGGTCTGTAGGCGGGAACAACTTGTTTTTTAGGTGGGGAAATGCATTTCCGTGAGTGTCCCATGCTTCGTCGTTGCCTAAATTGACTTGGACCATGTTGACGCCAGCAGCAACCAACCGTCGTGCCATCAGTAGCGACCAGCCAAAACAGTTCTTTCCGTAGCGATCTTGAATATTTTCGTCCGCTTCGGTGACGTCCAGTGCATGTTGGACGGTCTTGTCTGTCAGTAGAGAAATCGCTTGTTGGCGGTCTTGGTCAAAGAGTTCCGTTTGAGTAGATTTGTCGAGGCGGCGTTTTTGGTCGGTGACAGATTGGACAAGCTTGAGTCGATCGACAAATCGACCTTCAGCAAGTCCATGGGGTAACTCGAGGTTAGGAGCTTGAAACGTTCGTGCCAGGTCCGTACCACGATCCTGGTGGTCGAACGCATATTTGGGAAACGCACCATACGATGTTTTATGGAATGACGCTCCTTCGACAAACCAAGGATTAGCGTCTTCACCCATCATGCCGGCAAACTGTCCTGGAATGACTCGTCCAGAATTATGTACTAATCGTTCAGGCAGTACGGCGACAGGCGGCAAGTTGTTACGGCCGGTCGTTAATGCGTTGGCAACTGCGGCAATGGCAGGATTATCGGTTGGTCGCGGTGCGGATGCGTTGAAGCCGACAGGTAATTTGCTGTGGCCCGTTAACATAATATGATGACCGGCTGAATGTTCGTTGGAGGTATGAGTTAAAGAACGGAGAACAGCCCACTTTTCGCTACGTTGTGCCAACAGCGGTAGGTGCTCACAAATGTGTAAACCTGGCGTGGCGGTGGATATCGGCTTAAAGTCACCGCGAATATCGTCGGGGGCGTCGGGTTTTAAATCGAAGCTGTCTTGTTGAGCCAGGCCACCGGAGAGAAAAATATAGATGATCTTCTTGGCCTTATTTCCCGTCGCACCCGATAGACTTTGAATAGGTGCTGCCTGTAAAGCGGATACATGGTTCATTCCCAATCCCAGTAATCCGACGGCTCCGACCTGAAGAGCATGCCGACGATTAACGAGAGCGTGTTGTGGTTTTGGGTGGGACATTACGGCAATTATATCTTAGAGGCTGAGGCTATGTGTTATAAATCAAAGTGCGTTTGAATACTATATATAAGAGACTATTCGTTTATCGGTTGTTGGTGCTAGGTTACTTCAATGTCCAGACATTGACGCGGCGGTCAAAGGAGCCAGATACTAGCAAATTACCGTCTTGGGAAAAAGCGAGTGAATAGACGGTATTGCGATGACCCTTGAGTGATGTGATTTTGCGATATGTTTCAAGGTTCCACAGATTGATGACTCCATCGGTACCGCCGCTGGCAAGGCGTTGGCCGTCATGTGAATATGCTAAGCTCCGAATATTACCTTGATGTCCGCGCAAGCGGCCGGTTACTTTCCCCTTGGTACGATTCCAAACGGCAATCATGCCTTTGCCGCCACCCGTTGCAAATTGATTATTATCGGATTTTGAGTAGGCCACGCTATAGACCCCTTCTTCATGCTCCGTTACCGCATGTAATTGCGTGCCATCTTGGTTCCAAGTGATGACTTGGCTTGATAAGCTACCGGCAGTGATCCAGTTTCCATCGGCGCTAACATCCACTCCGTAGGTGTATGGGGTGAGACCACCCATTTGTCGGACCTGGCCAGTTTCTGTCCAAATGCGGATTGTATTATCAAAGCCCGCGGTGACGATGTGTTCATCAGTGGGGCCCGCATAGACGCCACTTAATACGGCTAAGCTATGTCCGGATAACGTTGATTCAACGGAGCCGCTGCTGGAGCTTAAAATTTTGACCGTTTTGTCCAAGCTCGTTGTTAGTATTTTGTTGCCGTCGTGAGAAAATTTTACACAGGATATGCCATCAGCATGG
>Ga0315334_10002539_pt1 | contig 11416 bp, 14 predicted proteins | sample M150034915metaG_FD_205555 | JGI IMG/M metagenome (GOLD analysis project Ga0315334, IMG submission 205555) | Ammonia-oxidizing marine archaeal communities from Monterey Bay, California, United States - M1 500m 34915 | ecosystem: Environmental > Aquatic > Marine > Intertidal zone | place: USA... | reverse complement strand
AATTTGTCAATGGGCTGGCATTGAGAAGGTATGGGCGACGGCTTCAGGTTCGAAATCTGAAATAATTGAATCATTTAACGGAATACCGATTGATAGACATAATCAAGATTTTGTAACCATCATCAAGCAAGCTACCGATGGAAGGGGTGTAGATCACATTCTTGACCCAATCGGTGGCGACAATCTCGCTCGAAGTTTATCGGTTCTAGCCGAAGGGGGTAGGCTGTATACATACGGAATGTCTGCAGCGGCTCCTTCAAGTAAACGCTCTCTGATAAAGGCGTTTTTAGCATGGAGAAAGACTCCCAAATTCGATCCACTAAAGTTGATGACACGAAATCGTGGAGTATTTGGCGTGCACATGGGTACTTGGAAAGATGAAGATGCTATGTCTGAACAATTATTCCGAATAATGGAGGGCATTGAATTAGGAGTCTTAAGCCCAGTCATCGATTCTATATTTGATGCAGAAGATGTAGCGCTTGCTCATCAGCACATACATGATGCAAAAAATATCGGCAAAGTTTTACTAAGATTTCAAAACTGAATCAAATTCAAAGTTATGATTGACCTCTAATCCAGTGCTGGAACACCATGTCATACTGATCTTTTTCACCAGCGGGAACCTGTGTTTCTTGCTTGAGAGTAAAACCCATATCTGTAATGTCAGGAAAATGCGTATCTGCATCTAAAACTCTTGCATCAATAATCGTTCGATGTAATTCTTCCACGTGTGGAAGGAATAATTCGTAGATTTCCCCCCCTCCTATAACCCATCCTTCCATCTCTAGGGCCTTATCCAAAGCGATGACCTCAACACCTTCGACTTCACCACGTGACAGAACATAGTGGGCCCGGCCGGGGAGCATTCCTGGTAGTGAATCCCAAGTTTTCCGACCCATAATTAGGTTTGAACCCATTGTAACCTGCTTAAAATGCTGCAAATCAGTAGGCTGCTTCCAAGGCAAATCACCATCTTTTCCAATAGCGCCATTACGGTCGCAGGCTACAATCATGCCAAGCATTGCAATCACACCGCTATTGGGGCCTTGATGTGCGGATGGTGCTCATATTCCACAACTTCGATATCCTCGTAAGTGAAGTCATCAATATTCTTGATATTTGGATTAAGTTTCAATGTAGGCAAAGGTTCGATTGGAGTCCTAGATAACTGAAGTTCAGTTTGTTCTAGATGATTGGTGTAAAGATGTGCATCACCGATCGTATGAACAAATGTACCTGCTTTGAGGCTACAAACTTGAGCCATCATGTGAGTTAGAAGGGCGTAGGAAGCAATATTGAATGGAACACCAAGGAATACATCAGCACTTCTTTGGTATAGTTGACAGTTTAGTTTACCACCAGCTACATGGAATTGGAAAAAAGCATGGCATGGCATTAGGGCCATCTCCTCTAATTCGCCAACATTCCAAGCACTTACGATAATTCTTCTAGAATTAGGATTATTCTTTATCATATCAATTGCCTGTTCAATTTGATCAATAACTCTCCCACTCTTCGCTTCCCATTTACGCCATTGCTTGCCATAAACAGGACCAAGGTCTCCATTCTCATCAGCCCAAGCATTCCATATGCGAACTCCATTTTCTTGGAGGTATGCCACATTAGTATCGCCGGCAAGGAACCAAAGCAATTCATGAACAATAGATTTCAAATGCAATTTTTTGGTTGTAACCATCGGGAATCCCTTGGATAAATCAAATCTCATTTGATGCCCGAATACCGAAAGGGTGCCAGTTCCTGTACGGTCACCTTTCTCTTCACCCTCATCAAGGATGCGTTGCATTAAATCTAGATACTCCTGCATCGGTTAGTTCGTCGATTGCGAAGGCCTTTGAGGATTGTCACGGAGCACCTTGTCCACGGATTCTCTCCATTAACTCATCAGTGAACTCTCTATACATTGCTGCCAATGCAGATTTAACCTCGTGGTCTTCTTTGTTAGCAAGTGCTTGCAAATCAGATAAGGCCGCTCTTTTTTCTAGCCACTCCCACCATGTGACCGGTTTGCCATAAGATATGCCAACTCTGCGCCATAGCCGTGGCAATTTATGTTTTGAAGGTGTCATAAAATTCCGGGTTCCTGTTAATCCAATTGGAACTACGGGTACCTCGGGGTATGCAGCTGCAAGGCGAGCAACTCCAGTTTTACCTGGTAACAAATATGGTGGCCCATCCCGCTTTGACCTAGTTCCTTCAGGGAATATTCCTAACGCCCTTTTTGCATGCAATGCCACAGCAGCACTCGATAGAGCTTCTCCACCACCAGTATCCCTGTTAGTCTCAATTTGACCAGTTGCTCTCATGAAGCTAGCCAAAGCAAAGTTCCTGAAGTGCCCCTCTTTTGCTAGATAGTGGGTTTTTCGACGTGATGCAAGAATCACAACTAAAGGATCGACATGCGATAAATGATTTGCAGCAAGTATGGTTGGCCCTGATTTAGGGACATTTTTCATACCTCTGATTTTTACCCGCAGGACCAATCGGAAAAATGGAGCCAGAGTCCAACGCATCATTGCATAAGATCTATCACCGCTAATTCTAGTCTTACTTGGAACGATTTTCCAGTGCCTCTCGAGGGCCATCCACGCCTCTTTGAGTTCACTCATGTCGCCTTGGACTTCTAACCAACCTTTGATGGTTGCTTAGGCATTAGGTGTGGTAATGCTGAAAAGCGACCTATGCAGGCATCAGCATATGCGTCTAGTGGTATTGGCAATGCTTCTCTCAGCCACATTCGCTCCGATGGTACTTGCAGAAGTCAAATGGGAAGAAGATGGATGGCTTGCAACAATCGGTTTAGAACATCTTCAAGGTGGTGATGAATTCGGTTGTTATGGTATGCCCAATCTAGCTTGGCAAGCCGACCCGGGAGCGATGGCACTAGAATGCCGAGATTATATTGAAGCACGAATAGATGCATCACAATGGGGTAGTAACCCAATCTCAACCTATGCTCCCAATAATTTGACAGCATATCAGCACACGCTAATCAGTAATCAAGGATTCAGTATTCACGGTGATAACACTGGACAATCAGCAACAGCCTGGCACACTGCTGAAAATGTTCCAATCGATGAGTATGATTGGTTCGATTTAGGGAGGAGAGGAGGTTCCTTGGAGAAAGGGATTTCTGATGTAGATGAATTGAGTGCAGAATTGGATAAAGGTGGATTAGTCAATATGTATTGGATTGGCCGAGTTAACGATGCTACAGTCCGACATGATAGTAGCGCGATTGAAATGCTCTCGCAAAGAAATGATGTCTGGTTTACCACTTGGGGTGAAGCGTATTCATATTGGACTGTTGAGAGATGCCACGAATTCGCTCATGATATTGCAAACTCTACCCTGACATTCGAGCATATAGACACTATAGCCTGCGCTTCCGCTGCTCCAAATGCATGGAGTGTGCCAATAACTTGGATTGCAGAGATACCTAATGCAACAGTTATTAAATCCAATTTGGTCGAACTCAGTGCTGATGAATCCAACAGTAAGGAAGGTTGGAGGCAAGAAGGAGATATTCTATATTTCACTGTCTTAAAGGGCCATCCTATTCATTTTAATTTGTCAAATGATGTTGATTATGATATATTGGGACGCACACAATTCTTCAATAACAAAAGTTCTGCATTAACGATTGCTGGACACTCGACAACCGATTTGTTCCTGTGGTCAAAAAGGTTCGATGATAATAGTGAATTGAGGTTTACTTGGCTAATTTCCCCTAGGGGGCTAGATGAAGGCTTAGCTTGGCTACCATATGTCGGACTTGGAGTTTTACTTGTGAGTGTCTCGGGCATCTGGCTCTTGCTCAAGAAAGATGCTATTGCCCAGTCTAAGGCCGAAGCCTTGATGCACACGAGTAGTGGCGGTGATGATGATGAATGACGAAGTAACCATCGATCCGTGGGGCTCTTCACAGTCTACAGATTATTCGCGTATTATCGAACAATTTGGCTTGTCATCAATGGATGGAGTTTCGATTAGCGACCCTTCTAGACTTCATCGAAGGGGTATTGTATTCGCACATAGAGACCTTGATATTATTCTCGAGGCAAAGCGTAAAGACAGTCCTTTCGGTGTTTTAACCGGATTGATGCCCTCTGGCAAGATGCATCTTGGACATTCTATGGTAATAGATCAAGTTCGTTGGTTTCAACAACAAGGCGGAGATGTAACGATTGCTGTTGCCGATTTGGAATCTACTGCAACACGTGGAATTTCTTTATCTGAAGGTCGTCGTATTGCTGCGGAAGAATATGTTTCTAATTATGCAGCACTAGGCCTGGATCCGGAAAAGACTACAGTTTATTTCCAATCCCAAAGAAGTATAGTTCAGCGATTGGGATTCCAACTTGGAAAGAGAACTAATCTTTCAGAACTTGAAGCCATCTATGGGTTTGATGGCGCAACAAACCTAGCCCATGTTCAGGCACCATTGGTTCAAGCAGGTGATATTCTTCATCCTCAATTAGATGAATATGGAGGGCTTAGACCTATTGTAGTTCCAGTTGGTATAGACCAAGACCCCCATCTAAGGTTGACAAGGGGTCTTGCTGCAAAGACGAATTGGTTCAATGTGAACGATGCCAAAATGGGATTGCAGATTGGCGTTTCTATTCAAGATGACAATGCCCAGATAATGGGTGTTGAATCAAATGGCCGAGTTAACAAAGAAAGGCAAAAAGAAATCTTTGCAATGATAGTAGATGCTATCTCAAGCCTAGGGTTCTCAGATATTTTGTCAAATCCAAAACATGGAACAGTGAATATTCCGAGTGCAACCTCTCGCGATAAAGGTTCGATCAGGATGGTACTTCTGACACTTGAAAGCAAGTTGGGTGGCATGGGGTTACTCGCTCCATCAAGCACTTACCACCGTTTTGCTGTGGGCATGACGGGAGACAAAATGTCTTCATCCAAACCAAAGACTACACTATTCCTTTCAGATGATGTGGCCACGGCTGAAAATAAAATCAAAAAATCATTTTCAGGGGGTCAAGCAACAGTCGAGGAGCATCGTAGGTTAGGGGGAGACCCTGACAAAGATGTTGCATACCAATACATGATGTATTTCTTCGAAGAAGATGACTCCTATTTGGCTGAACTCAATGAGGGTTACCGCTCGGGCCGTATACTGGCCAGCGAAATGAAGCAACTTTGTGTTGAACGTGCAACTGAATGGCTCACTGAACTCTCAGAAAAGAGAGCAGAAACTGCCCATCTTGTCGAGACGTTCTTCGAATAATCAGGATAATCTGATTGTTTCAAGATTCTGTGGTGCATATGTTCGCACCTTGAATTTCTCGCGTAGTGTTCTACCAAGTTCGTTACACTTGTAGTAATCACCGTGGTGGCAAATTACATTCTTAGGCCTTGGACTCATATTTTCAATGAATTCAATCAATTGGCGCCTATCTGAATGGCCACTGAAACCATCGATGGTTGCCATTTCACAGCCGATTTTTACAATTTCAGTTTTCCCATTGATAATCATTGGGACTTCACTAAAGCCCTTCTGCAAACGTCGTCCTAAGGTTCCCTCTGCCTGGTACCCTACAAAGCAAAGTGAATTACGTTCTTCGTGCGCCCAATTTTGGAAATAATTCATGACAGGTCCACCATTCATCATTCCGCTTGTAGCTAGTACAATACAAGGGCTACCGTCCATTATTATCGATTCACGCATATCACGTCCTCGTACAGGACGGAACCATTCACTGGTGAATGGATTGTTACCATCATCTGTTAGCAAACTCTTACGAAGAGCCTGTGTGAGATAATTTGGATGTGATGAATGGATTGCAGTCGCTTCCTGAATCATTCCATCCAGATATACCGGTACTGGTTTTACTGTTCCTGATCTGAATAGTTCATCGATTGCTATCATCACTTCTTGCGAGCGTCCGACAGCGAAAACAGGACAAATCAACTTACCACCTCGTTGGATTGTTCGGCAGACAATATCTTGTAATTCCTGATTTGCTTCTTCGCGGCTTGGCTGGAAATCTCCAGATGCGCCGTATGTTGACTCAATAACTAGAGTTTCACAACGTGGGAATCGTGTATTTGCTGCATCGAACAACCAAGACTTTTCGTATTTCTGGTCGCCAGAGAATACGATGTTATGTTTGCCATCTCCAACATGCAAGTGAACCGATGATGAACCAAGGATATGCCCTGCATTGTGGAATGTTAGTTTCACATCAGGCGCAATATCGACAGTCTGGCCCCAATCAACATCGACTACATGGCGCATACATGTTCGGATATCTTCCATGTCGTAAGGTGCTCTCTTACCTTCTGAGCCGCCAACTTTCAGATAGTCAGATTGCAATAATAGCATCAAATCCCTTGTAGGTGGTGTGCAATATACCGGTCCTCTGTATCCATATCGGAACAGAACAGGTAGCATTCCTGCATGGTCTAGATGTGCATGGGTTAGGACGACAGCATCCAGTTTCTCCATAGGGAGAGCTTCTGGTGCAGTGAAATATGGCATTGGATCTGTATCTGATGCAATATTGACTCCAACATCAATCATAACTCGACTTTCATTAGTGGTCACGAGGTGGCATGCACGTCCTACTTCGCGATAGGACCCCAATGCAGTAGTACGAACCCAGAAAGAGCCAGGCCTTGTTGGTCTGTAAATATTCAAACCAAAATCTTTGAGCAACTTTTTCCTTTCCTTAGAATGTGATGCTCTGTAACCTTTGATGTCATGAAGTGTCTTAGAATGAATCGGAGGTGTCCTTTCAAATTTGACAAGCCATCCACATTCATCACGAATTGCTTTTGCATTAGCGCCTCGACGTCCAACGGCTTCACCCGGTTTGCTACAAATTACAGTTACTTCACAATAACAGGCGTCGAAATAAATTGAATCAATACCTGCAGTTTCTTCGATTAAATCACGTATGAATTCCTCAGTTTCCTTTTCATCCTTCATAATTGAAGCATGAGGCCGAAGAACAATTCTTCGCTTAATCTTCTTAGCTATCTTTCCAATTAATCCATCACCGCCACCGAATGCATCCGGCGAGGGTGTAATTATTGCAATATCTCCTGCCTCCAAATCGACATCATATTCGATGTCTTTAGGGACAATCTTTGCAATCTCATCTTTCATTTCTTTGAAACTAAGTCTCATAGTAAGTCACCTCCGTCCCACTGATTGACATGGTGAATCCCCTGAAGGGGATACACGGGACTAACCCGCGGGTGGAGTTTGAAAGCACTCACTTCTTGAGTAGTGCCGCTATTTCGCTCTGTTCAACAGGTACATATCCGTCTTTCGTAGAAATGACTGCCAAATCCATGCCATTGCCTGATGCAGCATCACGCTGTGCAGATGCAGATAATGCACGTACTGCTAATCCGACCGCATCTTTTCTAGACATATTGTCACTGTATCCATCTTCGAGCACACCGTACATGTATGGTGAACCTGAACCGGTTGCACAGTAGGTGTCTGGAATTGAGCCACCTGCTGAATCTATTGAATAAACTGAACCGCCTTCACTATCGACTCCAACAATTAGCAGTTGGACCCAGTGAGATCTTCCTGAAAGAATGTTAGCGGTTAGAGTGGCTGCGCCACGGACTGTCATCAAGTCGCCACGCCTTAACTCGAATAGAGAAACTTCTGCTGCTAGTGTACGAGCAAGTGATTGTGCATGCCCAACGAGTCCAGCGGTAGTCAATGCTAGGTTATCTCCAATCTTGAATAATTTCTGGACACTCTTATTTGCCACAAAGTGACCCATGGTTGCTCGATGGTCTGCACCAACTACAACACCTCCGTCGAATGTGATGCCTATTGTGCTAGTACCTGTCTTGATAACGCCTGGACCTTCTTCACTCATCTCTGTCACCTCTGATAGAAGCCCACATAATAGCGGGATATTACCCCCGTCTCGCGGGACCCTTATCAACCAACCGTCACACGATACCTTTCATGAGCGAGGAGGCGGAGAGGCAGACCTCGCTCGATGTGTTTAGTGGTCCTGCACCACGCACCCTAAATTTACCGTCACAAGATTCAACGATTTCGTCTACCGGTTCAAATGCCCCTACAAGATATCATGATATGGAGAAATTATATCCTAATGCCCCGGTTCCCAAAGTAACCGATGGTTTAGTTATTCATCGGGCAACTCTGCATGATGTTACTGGTACATCACAACTTATGGATTGGCTTGCGGATGGTGAAGCAGCCATTGTTCGTATGGAGAGGTTACTGAACCGAGATCTTGAATTACAGACTGCGATTGAAAGGTTGAATCAATTCGTAGAAGATGACTTGGGTGGCCAAATCGTAAGGTTAACCGAATCAAGGTTGATGCTACTACCCCCTGGGTGCAGAGGAATACGTGGTTTAGAATCTGAAGCATTCGCAACAGACCCTTCTGATCTGAATTGAGTTGATATTATGGAAGAGGTTCCAGTTGAGATCGCTTGCCCTATTTGTCATGTCGAAGGACAAGTTGTAATGATGACTCACATCGATGAAATTCCATATTTTGGTGAGCATACACAAATTACAGTTCGTTGCCATGCATGTGGTTGGATACAAACTGATTTTATTCCTGCAGATGGGGATAAACCGGGTGGCTGCAAGCTTCTGATTAGCAAGCCAGAACATATCAGGGCCCGAATTGTTCGCTCATCTTCGTGCACAGTTAGGATAGTTGAATTGGATTTAGAGGTTAAACCCGGCACAGCCTCGACAGGTTATGTTTCCAATGTCGAAGGAGTAATCGACCGTTTCATGGAAGTGATAGTAATGGTGACTAGGCAAGCATATACCGATGATGCTGAGATGTCTGACATCCAAACATTGCAGGAAATGCATACGACTTTACTTGAACTCAAAGAAGACCCAATTCTACGGCCAATAACATTGGAATTCTTAGACCCAAACGGGCATTCACAAATACTTCACGCAGATGCTGAAATGAGGGAATTGAATAGTGATGAATTGGAAGATTTACCGGTCGGTCCTGAACCCGTCGTATTCAGTAATGACGACTCTATTGAATGATTACAAAATTGGTAGGTCAAAACCCGAATCATTAGGGTCAGGTAAGTCCTGAGTGGTAGATTCTATATGTTTGCCAGAACTCTCGGTCCTAATCGTTAAGGGGGTGCTTCCTCTCGTCTTCTCCTTCCTATTTGTCAATACACTGAAAGATAATATTCCAAAGATAGTTGAAAGTAAAATGGTCATTGGGATTACCCATCCGGTACCGGTAGCTGTAGATACGCCGGCAGCGGCTGCAACCATCAAGACAGCCCCAAGCAAAAGAATACCCCTTGAATTACTTGCCACAGCCATCACTCGAACCAAGGTCTTGATGAACCTAGCCCATACTGGACCCAATTATGTTCAGTTCTGGTGGTACACCGGCTGCCCCGGCAGCAGCATGTCCTGGTTGGTTAATGACGGCAGTTGCTCCTTGGGGCGAAAATGCGGAAGATGCTTATGACCAAGGTTTGGTAGAAATGGGTCTTGGTGACTCGAGATTGATTGAAGTTCACGGTGCTTTCTTACCTATGGGATTCGAGGCAACACCGCCTCAACCTTTGCCCATGGGTTCACTTGTAGAGTGTCACATAGCAACAGCATATTCGTTTGGTGGTGCAAGTGCATGTGCAGGAGTTGCATGGGCTGCATGTACAACCCCTGAGGGGGAAGAATGTGCAATCGTTGCAAAAATCACTACAGAACTTGATTATGAAGAAACAGAATCTTTGCTAAAACGCAATTTGCAGAGACGCCTTGCAAGTAGAGACCTTGAAGTCCAATCGTTTGATGTGGCAGTCGATGAAGTAACAGCTGCACAAGATCACTTTGGAGTGGCAATGGCCGCACTAATTCTTCCAGAATCACTCAAGATGACGGGTGGAGGGAATGTTGGTCGTGTGCGTGCGGGACTTACTCGTCAAGCAACTGACGCAATGGCAAATGCTGCACGTCGTGTTGACACAAAAGCCCCGGCTGCACCAGCAATGCGCCCAGGTGGCAAACGCTCTTCCAATGATGGCGGATCAACAGATTTCTCATTGTGAGGGAAGAGAGTGTATACTGTTGTTCGCTGTTCGAATTGCGAACGATGCTGGGGTATCGAGGGCAAAACTCGCAAATGCCCTCACTGTGGGACTATAGCAAGCGACAAACTTCAGATTGTTTCTGTTGCAGATAATGCAAGTGATCTGCAAAGAGAAGTTGCGATTGCAAACATGCCGGAGAGCCTTCGAGATGAGATGCGGGAGAAGTTACCTCGAACAATTGTGATTGAGGAGGAACCAAGCGCTTCTCTGCTATTTTCTTGCATTAAAATTGCTGCAATCGATGATGTGGTTGAACTTGATAGGCTCGCAGGGGCTTTGCGAGCCAAGGGCGTGACGATAGATGCTGAAGATGTAGCAGAGGAAGCGGTTAGTCAAGGATTGCTGATAAGAAACAAAGATGGTACCTACTTGCTTCTTCAGTGACATTCAAGAAGGGAAACCTTGGCGCAGGGGTTGGAAGGGTCTGTGGGTTAGCCTGGCCTATACTCGGGCGTTTGGGACGCTTGGACTCCAGTTCAAATCTGGACAGACCCACCTTCCAACACTTATTCACGGTAACATTGATTTATCGTCAGCCATAGTAGATGTCATGGCCAATCGATGGAATGTGATGCAAGACAAGCCGAAACGAAAGCGTAGAGTAACTATGGACACATATGAATTTTGTACATTTTTGGTATTTGTATCGCTAGGTGCAATCGGTGTCATGATATTGTTAAAACTTCCAAGTGGCACTTTCGACCATGTTTCGGATAGCCGTAATGGTGTAATTGGATTAGGCTTTGTTATTTCAGGTGCTTTATTATTGAAATTTGATTCAAATGCCCGAGCACGTGCTGCAAAGAAATTTGATTATGATTTAGCCGAGTATGAAATGATCCGTACCAAATGGTTAGAAATGGAAGCAACAAAATTAGATATGCAAAAAGAGCATTCTATTCAATACCTTGCTGTGGATAGCAGCAAACCAATAATCGTTGAATCGTTACCCGAATCAAAAGTAATTGAAGTTTCTCCTGATTAGCAAAAGGGTCAGGGAGTGGCCCTTCCTAAACCTAAAAAATACCTAGTATTTACATTGAATGACCACTATGAAATTAAGATAAAACCGTTGATATTTGGAGCATGTATACTGTTGCTAACGATTGCTACAGTTGCAATTCCATATATTGCGTTCCTTACAGTTCCAACATACTTGACAATTCTGTTTGCTGCTATTTCTGAAAAGATAGATATTCGAACAGACGATGTTACGAGTCAAGAAAGTCCAGAGGAAGAGTAGCCCATCGCCGGCGAGTAAATCCAGATTAGG
>Ga0315334_10002537_pt1 | contig 11420 bp, 10 predicted proteins | sample M150034915metaG_FD_205555 | JGI IMG/M metagenome (GOLD analysis project Ga0315334, IMG submission 205555) | Ammonia-oxidizing marine archaeal communities from Monterey Bay, California, United States - M1 500m 34915 | ecosystem: Environmental > Aquatic > Marine > Intertidal zone | place: USA... | reverse complement strand
GGTTCCATCATGTAAACCGCTGGGTATTTCATCGTCAACTGGCTGCCCAAATTTCCGTCGACCCATTCCATCGTCGCATCAGCCATACAAACAGCACGTTTTGTAACTAAGTTATAAATATTATTTGCCCAGTTTTGAATCGTGGTATAGCGACAACGTGCGTTCTTCTTACAGATGACTTCAACGACCGCCGAGTGTAAACTATCGCTCGAATACATTGGAGCGGTGCAACCTTCAACGTAGTGAATCTCCGCCCCCTCGTCGACAATGATCAACGTCCGTTCAAACTGACCCATATTTTGCGCGTTAATACGGAAATATGCTTGCAGTGGAAATTCAATCTTCACTCCCGGCGGGATGTAAATAAACGAACCACCGGACCAAACGGCCGAATTCAACGCAGCGAATTTATTGTCCAAGGATGGGATAATCGTGCCAAAATATTCCCGCAATAATTCCGGATGTTCCTTGAGGGCCGTATCCGTATCGGTAAAGATAACTCCGAGTTTATCAAGATCTTCTGAGACACTACCATAAATAACTTCGCTATCAAATTGAGCTTTTACGCCCGCGAGATATTCACGTTCCGCTTGGGGAATTCCCAACCGCTCAAACGTCTCTTTGATCTCCGCGGGAACTTCATCCCAAGTTTTGCCTTGGCCTTCGGTTGGTTTGAGATAGTAATAAATATCCTGAAAATCTATGTCTATATCGCCACCCCATTCCGGCATCGGCTTACTTTCAAATATTTCCAATGCCTCAAGTCGGAAATCAAGCATCCATTGTGGCTCGTCTTTCATCTCCGAGATCTGCCGAACAATATCGGCATTGATTCCTTTTTCAACTTTAAAAACCGCGACGTTTTCGGTGCGGAAATCATATTTATTGATTTCCCCAACGACTTCAGACTTTTCGCCTGGAGTGATTTCTGTTGCCATAATAAAACCTATTTGTATTTAAAACCCTTTTTCATCACGAGCCTATTTTCGTAATTACGATATTACTTCACTCGAAGACATGGCTTCATTTTGTGCTTCTGCATCTGGGTAGGCCGCCCGAATTCTTTCATATCCGCTGGCGTGCAGTTCTTCCGCCAATTCAATCCCACCTGTTTCCACAATCCGACCACCCAGCATCACGTGCGTGAACTCGGGGGGATTGTGAATAAGCAATTTATCGTGGTGAGTAATGATCAATAGTCCCATCTTGGCGCGACCAATCTCAGCAATACTTTCACTTGCTAGGCGAACTGCATCCGCGTCGAGTCCACTGTCAGTTTCATCTAAGATGGCAAATGTTGGTTGTAGCATAGCGAGTTGTAATATTTCTGCGCGCTTCATTTCCCCACCGGAAAATCCGTCATTCACATAGCGACGTGCAAATTGCACATCCATCTCGAGTTTATTCATGTTGTCCGTGAGTTCTTTACGAAACTCCTTCATCGGAATCAGGTCTTCACCCTCTTGCCGATTGGGATTGCGAACATTCGTCGTGCTATGACGTAAAAAGTCAGCCATCTTCACACCTGGAATAGCTACGGGGCGCTGAAAGGCCATAAACAAACCCGCACGTGCGCGTTCATCAGGTGACAGCGCCAGCACATCTTGGTCGTCCAACTTAATCGTTCCGGAATTCACTTCATATTTAGGATGACCCATGATTGCCATACCAAGTGTGCTTTTTCCGGACCCATTAGGTCCCATCAAAGCATGGGTTTCTCCTTCGTGAAGAACCAAATTTACACCTCGCAAAATTGGCTTGTCATCGACGCTAACGTGTAGGTTCTCTATTGTTAATTTGTGTGTCATATCTATTTCGCGTTGTATGGTAATCCAGCTTGACCGCGCTAAACATTTAGCAACTATCGAGGTCGAACAAAAGTGGATGAATAATAAAGAAACAGTGACTCTCTATTGAACGATCAGTGCAGTATCTAGCGACCCGCGGGATATTGACAACCAAACTATTCCCAGCCTGATCTGTCGTTCAAAAGCAGAGTTATTTTCCCTTTACTTTCTGGTGATGAAAAACAGGTTCACGGTGCTGTTCTGGAGTAGCAACAAAACCACTGTGATGGGGCAATGGCAACTCATCTGGCGTCTTGATACCCCGCTGAGCAAATCTTGCACCTGTACCTTCTTTCTTCGTTATTTTATGACTGCGAATCTTATCTTGAATACGCATCAAACCTTCAAGTAAAGCTTCCGGACGAGGAGGGCAGCCTGGAATATAGACATCAACGGGTACTACTAAATCCACACCTTTGACAACGTGATATCCCCACTTGAAGTAGGGCCCACCACCAATGGTACAAGCTCCCATGGCAATCACATATTTTGGATCAGGCATCATGTTGTAGAGACGTCGCACGCGACTTGCCATTTTATAAGTCACCGTGCCTGCCACGATCATGAGATCCGCTTGGCGCGGTGTCGCTCGAAACGCCCCCGCTCCAAAACGATCCATGTCATAGCGACTCGCACCGGCGGCCATCATTTCAATCGCACAGCATGCTAAACCGAAAGTCATCGGCCATATGCTCGACTGGCGCGCCCAGTTAATTGACTGTTCCACAGTCGTGACAATTACGTTTTCTTCAAAACGACCTTCAATCCATGGCATCGGCTGATTCATACGGCTACCCTAATATCCTTCTTAATAAATTTTTGTTCTCTCATTATTGTCATTATTTCCTCATGGACAGTGGTTGTCATTCCACCGGTGCAATTTCTATCGCGGTTTTGTTTACTTGAAATGTGCAGCTGCAATCTCCATCGAGTCGGCAATCCGTCAATTGCAATGTCTCGCCAATCATTTCCGAAAACAATAGGCGTTCCAAACTGCAAACACTGCGATCTTGCTCCGCTAGCTCGGGGTAGGGACAAGCTTCTACCCTGATTTGTGAAACTTCACCAGCGGTGTTTATTTCTACCGGAAGTCGGCGTTCTGAGAATAGGATTGCAAGTGAATTCATCCGTTCAACTACCGATTTTCCTTCGATTTTTCCCGCATACAATTGGGCCAATCTTCCAGAAACTCGCTGCAACACCCCTCGCTTCATCTCTGCATCGTCGATCGCTCGAATTTCCTGCCACAAGGCAATTGCTAGATCCGCAAAGTTTTCTCCACTACGACGACGGCCTTTTGTCGTTAGCGTGTAACAATGTCGAGGCCGGCCACGCAATGTCTCCATGCATTCACGATGAATATCGTCCTCTTCAAGCAATCGATTCAATCGCTGCCGTACCGCTGTTCCCGTCACGCCTAAGCATTCTGAAAGTTCAGAAACTGTCATGCCGCCGCGTTTGCGCAGAATATCGAGGATAGTAATATCGGAATCTAAAAATGTCATCTTAATTACCTCCTTGTCTAAACCAGCAATGGGAACGTTTGGTCTTTAAGGGTAAAAGGTTTGTTACCAAACGTTGTAACCTTACCCTTTAACAACTGTTAAGTCAGCTATTATATTTACACATCGATATAGGTTGATTTTACTCTTTCTACACCGCCTTTTACTTTGGAGCTGCACCGTATTGATTGTCGCCAGGATTTCCATCAGTCGCATAAAATACAATCAAAATAATCGCACCAACGCAAGGGATAAAGCACAATAACAACGTCCAACCACTTTTCCCAATATCGTGAAGTCTTCTTATTTGAACTGCGATACCAGGAATAAATACGACTAACCCATAAAAAATATACAAAGGTCCATAACCAATTTCAGCAATGGTGATGCCTAATACGTTATCCAAGACCGCTGCTGAAATTGCAAAAAGCGAATTGAATAAAAAATACATCCACAATTCTTTACGTCTTGCACGCCCCTCGAAGTCTGCATACTGTTTCAATACTTTCAAATACCAGTTCATAACTGTACCCCTGTTTAACTTTTATGTAATTTCAACTTGGCATATAACCACAATAATATACCCATTTCCGGTTTATTACAACATTAGGTTTGAAAAAGATTTACCTTTATTGTTCGCCAATGCACGGCTACTACCACAGTATTCCAATAGGTTATAATTGACAACGTAATTCAAGCTGTTTCTGTTGCTTTTGCAACCTTTTCACTGCATTTTTATTCAGCAGGTCACCTCTTCAATGCACCGTTTTAGATCATACAATACAAAAAAATTCGTCTTCTGGGCTTTGTTATTTTCAACCGGCCTGTGGACTGCTGTGACATGGGGGCAAAACGCCGCGGACCCCACGAATGAGCAAGTGCCAGTAACTGTTAGCACCAACAGTGCGTCCGGTAGCGCCGACAAGATTAGCACGGCCAGTTCTGCGGTCATTACCCCAGCAGAGCAAACAGACACAGATTTTTCCATTGCAGAGTTTAGCGACAATGTATTCGGAGCTGCCGTCGATGGAATTGGAAAAGTCCTTTTCTTTCGCGTCTTCTCGACTGGCGTTGAAACCGTTCAGTTCAACGAAGTCGAATACTTCTATCGCGACCAAGCGGCCGCCACGACCGATTTTGAAAAACTTACCGGCGGAGATTCCCCACCCTTAACGCAAACTACAGTCCAAGCGGGGCTTCTGGCAGGACAATACAACGAAACCAAAATTACTGACGGTACGTTGACCGGTTCAGCCAACAGCACTTCGTCCCTTAAAGTTGAATATGTTTCGCTCACTGTCAAATCGCAGAAATACGAATGGAATAACAAACTTGATTTGTTCGTAGCGTCTAAATCTAGCCTTCAGCAAGTCGACACCACAGACACGATGACGCGTAATGAAGTTAATCAGGCATTGCTTGCTGGCAATCTCATCGTCGACGAAAAAGGTAGACACATTTCAATAGAACCCCGCGGCATGCCCTTTGTAGTTCTCTGGCTAGCATGTGGTGCCGTGTTTTTCACAATCTATATGAAGGGCTTTAATGTCTGGGGAGTCCGCCATGCCATTCAAATAGTCCGCGGTAAGTACGATAATCCGGACGAGGCAGGCGAAGTTACACATATGCAAGCATTGTCCTCGGCGCTGTCGGCAACCGTTGGCTTGGGGAACATCGCCGGCGTCACGATCGCTATGTCCATGGGCGGACCGGGAGCCTTCTTCTGGATGCTCGCTTGTGGTTTCTTCGGCATGACCAGCAAATTCGTCGAATGTACACTAGGACAAAAATATCGCAAAATCAAACCCGATGGCTCAGTCATCGGCGGCCCGATGGCCTACTTGCCTGAAGGCCTCCGCGGTATCGGCCTAGGTCCTCTCGGAGTACTGCTCGGGTTCTTGTTCACCGTGATGTGCATCATGGGGAGCTTTGGTGGGGGCAACATGTTCCAATCCAATCAAGCCGGTTCACAACTACTGACCATCTATCACGCCGCTGAAACGGATCGACTCGCCGAATTAAATGAACAAATAAAAACGGCAAACGAAGCACAGGAAACCGAAATAGTCACCAAACTAGATAATGAAAAGCAGGCTTTAAGCAATCGCATTGAATCGTCCGCTAGAACGTTCAAAGCCATTTACGGACTTGTGATGGCGGTTCTTGTGGGTGGCGTCATCATCGGAGGAATTAAAAGTATCGGCAGTGTCGCGGAAAAGATCGTCCCGGCCATGTGTCTAATTTACGTGCTCGCTTGCTTGTTCGTCATACTCAACCACATTACTGAATTACCCGCCCTCATCAGTTTAATCTTTACCGAAGCCTTCAACCCTAGTGCTTTTGGTGGCGGAATGGTCGGCGTTTTGATCATTGGCGTACAACGTGCCGCATTTTCAAACGAAGCAGGCGTCGGTAGTGCTGCCATTGTCCATAGCGCCGCAAAAACCAGCGAACCAATTCGTGAAGGGACCGTCGCGCTGCTTGAACCCTTTATCGACACCATTGTTGTCTGCTCCATGACAGCGCTTGTCATTTTAATTACCGGAGCCTGGAATAACTCGGCATGGATTGACGAAGGTCTCGCTGGAACCGCATTAACGAGCAAGGCATTCGCTTCAGAAATCAGCTGGTTCCCCTATGTGTTAACAGTGGCCGTCGTACTGTTTGCCTACTCCACTATGATTTCATGGAGTTACTACGGTGAACGGTGTTGGGAAACTTTGTTTGGTTCGAGCAAAGTTAGCGTATACACGTATAAACTGTTATTTGTAATCGCGGTATTTGTCGGAGCAACTGCCCAACTCGGTACAGTCTTAGACTTCTCCGACATGATGATCCTCTGCATGGCATTCCCCAACATTCTCGGGCTCGCGCTCTTGTCGCCTAGTGTGCGGCGGGACTTAATGGACTATTGGAAGCGTTTCAAAAACGGCGAATTCAAAGAGTATCATTAACTCTGTTCACTGGTCGTCGCGGCCGTGCGAGGAAAGTACTCCTCAATCACTTGATAAAACTCAGCGGCAGTTTCCATCGTCGCGGCATGCGTTCTGAAATGTCTCGCGCCAGGCTTACCAACCGCATAGCAGCAAGCATATTTCCGCATTAGCAGCGTACCCCGCGTCTCACCAAAGCGTTCACAAACTAATTGATAATGCCTTAACATGATTTGCTTTTGCTGTGCCAACGACGGATCCTCAGGTATTTTTCGACCCTCTAACGCTGCGGCACATTGAGCGAACAACCACGGTCGCCCTAACGAGGCTCGTGCTATCATCACGCCGTCGACGTCATACTTCTGAAATGCTGCCACGACTTTTTCGGGAGAATCTAAATCACCGTTACCAATAAGCGGGATATGCTTAAGGTATGGTTTTATTTCTGAGATGCGATCCCAATCAGCTTCTCCCCTAAACATATCCTGAGCTGTCCGACCATGAACGGTCAGTGCGGCGGCGCCAGCGCCTTCTACGACTTGAGCAATATCAATGAAGTTCATCTGGTCGCGCGTACAACCAAGCCGAATCTTAGCGGTCACTGGTGTCGGAGCACACGCTTGCACGACAGTTTCTATGATCCGGCCAACTCGGTCTGGATCACTCAATAGATAGGATCCACTTTCCGCGCGCTGTGTTACTTTGCGAACTGGACAGCCGAAATTGATATCGACGATACTAACATTATATTCCCGCGACAATCGTCGACCGACAACGGCCATTGCCGCCGGGTCATTGTCCCATATCTGTACCGCCAATGGCCGTGATTCATTCTTAACACCCCACAAACGAGCTGGGTGTTCTGCTTTGTGCTGTTCCATCCAAACAAACCCACGAGCGTGAACCATCTCCGTCGCTTGCAATCCAACTCCGCCGAAATCTCGTACGACTTGACGAAATGCATAATTCGTGAAACCTGCCATCGGCGCCTGCAACAACGGCGGATCGATTAAACAATCACCGATAGAGAATGCTGCAGGCATTACGCGATCCCAGACACAGTTTGCGGACAGATTAAAGACAATTAAGCCTTATCTGATTCTAACAACCGCTATTACTATTGCCGAGTCATCCAATGATCGTTTTCACTCAATGGTGACGCGAGTGAAATGCCCGAATTGGGCCGCTCAACGACTATCGGTTCGTCACTTCCGGATGCGGCACTCCCTCGATCCCCAAGGGAAATTCGGATTACCTCGGAGTCCTGCGCCGGACTCGACGTATCCAAGGGTTGTTCAAACGACACTTGCCGCCCATCGGGTTCACTGGCGATTTGGATCGGCCGACGAGCACGTGGCGACCAACTATCGGTGCCAGGAACCTCTTCGTTCGCCGGCACACCCAAATCAGCGTTAGTTGCCGTACTGGGGGATTGTTGATAGTACTGTTGGCCACTCAATTGAGTGCTCGGTGGGAGGATCCGCGTTGTCATATTTGCCGGTGTTTGGCAACCGACGAGGATCGCCATGATCCCTACAACCGCCGCATAAAATATTCCGCGGAAATGAACTATACTTATAATAGTGGTGAGCTTAGTCTTCATTTTACATAACACTCTATCTAAACTACTTAAAATCGGAATTACACAGAATCGTCACAAGTTACCGCGCACGTTATTTTCGTAAATTTACCGGTTTTATCATTTTTATCCAATATCAATTTTGCAATCCACTCACACGCAATTAAATAGGTTACAAGACCACAGTGACACCTGCTGATATAACCACCTGCCTGAAGAATAAAGCTCATGAATTGGGCTTTCAACTCGCAGCCTGCTGTCCAGCGGTAACGCCTACCGGATTGCATCACTTAACGGACTGGCTCAGCGAAGGCTATGCTGGCACGATGCAATATATACAAGACCGCCGAGAAGCCTATGCACATCCCCACCATGTGCTTGAGAACGTGCAATCTCTGTTAGTCCTCGCGATGCACTACGGAGAAGGTGACGTTGTCACACCAACCGCTGGGCAGGGTCGTGTCGCGCGCTATGCTTGGGGCAGCACCGACTACCATGACCTCATCCACAAACGAATTAAACAACTCAAACAATATCATCAAGAAATATTACCTACCGAGCAGTGCCGTGGAGTCGTCGATACTGCGCCCATTCTCGAAAGAGAATTCGCGCAAATGGCAGGCATAGGTTGGGTTGGAAAAAACACGATGCTCATTCACTCCCAACAAGGCAGCTATTTCTTCCTAACGATCCTCTTGAGCACCGCTGAGTTAGACTACGATCAACCTAGCAAAACCGATCACTGTGGAACTTGCACTGCCTGTCTCGATCAATGCCCCACTAATGCATTCCCAGCTCCGTATGTACTCGACGCCACTAAATGCATTAGCTATCTGACAATTGAACATCGGGGATCGATTCCCGACACACTAAAACAAAACATGGGAGATTGGGTCTTCGGCTGTGATATTTGTCAGGACGTCTGCCCTTGGAACCGCCGCGGACCGAACCCTAGTGAACCCGATTTTGTTGCCACTGAACGACTCAACTGTCTTAACATTAAACAACTATTCCAATCCAACGAGGATTCATTCCGGGCAGTCTATCGGCAAACGCCGCTCTGGCGAACGAAACGAGATGGACTACTCCGCAATGCTGCGATTGCTCTCGGCAACCAACTCGCGGTAGAGCATTTAGATATTTTAAAAGATGCGTTACAAGTTGAATCGGCAATCGTACAAGACGCTTGTCGCTGGGCCATCTCTAAAATAGAATCTGCAAACACCTGATTCCATTCCCCCCCCTACAGAAACACCTCACGCTTGCATCAACTCAAACCACTGTCGCTTGATAACGTCGCAATTGGATTTCCCGTAGTCCAGGCTGCGCTCTCAGGCTACAGCGACTGGCCGATGCGATTGATCGCCCGCAGACACGGAGCGACGTATGGAATCTGTGAGGTAATGCTCGATAAATTCCTCGTTGAACTAAACCCACGTCGACAGAAAAATAAACATTACCTTCACATTACCGATGAGGAACGACCGGTAGGAGGACAACTCATGGGCACTGAACCAGAGCAGTTTGCGGCGGGTGCCGTTAAATTAGTGGAGGCGGGATTCGACGTCATCGACATCAATTTTGGCTGTCCTGTTAAAAAAGTGTTAGGACGATGTCGTGGAGGATTTCACCTCAGTCAACCGGACGTGGCCTTAGATATCATCCAACGAACACGAAAAGCCGTGCCGTCATCCATTCCCGTTACCGTCAAAATGCGGCGGGGAATTGATGACACTGAACAGAGCCGCGATCACTTTTTTACGATCATCGACGGCGCATTCGATATCGGCGTAGCCGCGGTCACGGTTCACGGGCGTACTGTGAAACAACGTTACAACGGACCGAGCCGTTGGGAATTCCTAAGTGAAGTCAAACAACGATTCCCAGATCGCGTGATCCTCGGAAGTGGTGACCTTTTTGCCGCTCAGGACTGCCTCGACATGATCGCCCAAACGGGCGTAGATGGAGTGACGGTGGCTCGAGGATGCATTGGGAATCCATGGATTTTCCAACAGACAAAGGCATTAGCCAAAACGGGCGTTCTACCTCCACCACCCTCCCTATTTGAACAACGAAAAATCATAAGGAAGCATTTCGACCTAGCGGCCTTACTCTATGGTGAAGAAAGAACAGCGATGGTTATGCGAAAGTCCTGTATTAAATATTCAGCATTGCATCCGGAACACAGTTTAGTCCGTGCGGACTTCACCAAGATAAAAAGCCGCGATGATCTGCAGAAAGTGCTCCGCGACTGGTATTCACAGGACCTTGACGGGCGCTATCTACCTCGATCTATTCACGTCTGAATGCCACTAACTGTCCTGCAATGTGCAAACCAAGCGACTGTTGTGACGAATAGTCGGCTTATAGCAAACAGTTTTGAATTCAAACGGAGTGAATTGATTTTGCTGACATTCAATTCTGATATTTCACGTTAGAATAGATGCGATGATTAACTTCTATTTTTTGGTTCACGCAGGCCTTGGGTGTTGATGACAGATTCACCAATATTGATCACCGGTGGGGCGGGCTTCATAGGCAGTTGCTTAGCAAAGCAACTCGTTCTAACCGCTGCGCAAAACGTTATCGTGCTCGATAAGTTGACCTACGCCGGCAACCTCGATTCCTTGCAAGAAATAGAGAACCATGAACTCTATAGTTTCATTTCAGGAGATATTTGTGATTCGGATTTAGTCAAAGATATCTTAGTTCAACACAATCCTCGGGGTATCATCAACCTCGCCGCGGAATCTCACGTTGACCGCAGCATTGATGGCCCAGCTCAATTCGTACAAACAAATGTTGTTGGTACCTGCAATTTACTGGATAGTTGCTTTCAATACTGGCGAGACCAATCAGCCGAATCCAAGAAACAGTTTCGGTTTCTTCACGTCTCAACCGATGAAGTTTATGGATCGCTCGGTCCCACGGGTCTTTTTAGCGAAACTACGGCTTACCAACCCAACTCACCGTATGCAGCATCGAAAGCGGCGGCCGATCATTTTGTAAGAGCATACCATCACACATTTGGCCTGCCCGTCCTGACGACTAATTGTTCAAACAATTACGGTCCGTTTCAGTTTCCCGAAAAACTGATTCCGTTGATGATTTCCAAAACAGTACAACGTGAACCACTACCGATTTATGGTGACGGATCCAACGTCCGAGATTGGCTACACGTAGAGGATCATTGTGTGGCTCTGCGGACAGTATTTAACCAAGGCGAACCTGGACGAGTCTACAATATCGGCGGCGCTAGCGAACGAACCAATTTAGAAATCGTGCAAGCCATTTGTGATATCGTCGATAAATTAAACAATCACGAACACTGTAGTCGCGAACTAATTACGTTCGTTACAGATCGGCCTGGCCATGACCAACGTTACGCCATTGACTGCTCACGATTAAGCTCTGAATTGAACTGGCAACCAGAATTTAAATTCGAATCTGGTTTAGAACAGACTATTGACTGGTACCTCCGGAACTCGCTTTGGACAAAACGGGTGATGGATGGCAGTTATCGCGGACAACGACTCGGCAAACAACAATAGACATCACT
>Ga0315334_10002533_pt1 | contig 11429 bp, 13 predicted proteins | sample M150034915metaG_FD_205555 | JGI IMG/M metagenome (GOLD analysis project Ga0315334, IMG submission 205555) | Ammonia-oxidizing marine archaeal communities from Monterey Bay, California, United States - M1 500m 34915 | ecosystem: Environmental > Aquatic > Marine > Intertidal zone | place: USA... | reverse complement strand
ATAAAGGCTTGGGGCTTTATTGGTGTGTTCGGTTGCCATCAAAAACACAAACAAAATACAACTCGTCTTCGGAGTCATTAACAACTCTGTGGAATTTGCCGTCCTCTATTAAAACAACATCCCCTTGCCTGACTGCAAAATCTTCATTGATGGTAGTGTTGTCGGAATCTTGTGTTCCAAGGAGCATTCTACCCATGCCTTTAACAAAAATATAAACCTCTTCTTGTCCCGCATGGGAGTGTCCTGTGGTTTGTTTTCCTGGGTTTAGGTTGGTGCTGCTCACTACTAGATTCTGTAAATCTGTATTGTCTTTTACAATATAGCGGTCATCTTCTTTAACTAAAGCGCCACCTACATCGTTGATATTAATTTTCATGTTTCTCCTTTTCTTCTTTGGTCTCTTCTAAAAACAAATTCTATACATATATGGTGTAAAACATAATTTAAACTTCTCGGTAAAGATTACCACCAACCACTTACATCGTCATTTTATAAAACAGGTTCATTATTTAAAAAAAAGGGTTTCAAGAATGATATTAAAAAAGATAATGTAACCTTTACTTCCCTTTAGAGTTATGATAAGTTTGCGTTACATTTCATAGTGTGATGTCTGTCACACATATAAACAAGGAGTAGTTATGGAAAGCACATTAGCATTAGGAATACCATATGTAGCAATATTGATGCCGGTATTATTATTATTGGTTATTTTCTTTTTTAATAATAGAAGTCAAAAAGATAAATACGACACAATGATTGAGATCTCTAAAAACATTGAAGATCCATCTGAAATTAAAGACTTACTGGAAGACTTACAAGAAAAGAAACAACCCATAGATTACAGAAGAAGTGGAGTAATTAGTTTATTTGTCGGTCTTGGGTTGTTTCTCTTTGGAACAGTTTCATCTATAGGTATTTTAAAAGGTGTTGGATTGTTGGTTGCGGCAATTGGAGTTGGTTCAATCATTGCTGGGTATTTATACCCTAATGAAAGTGCTGAAATCACAAAAGCAGTTGAAGATTTTGAGAAGAAATAAACTTGGGTAAAGACCACAAAAAACTTCAAAACAACCTTGAAGAACTGAGAAAATCTGCCGGTTTAACTCAACAAGAACTTTCAGAGAGTGCCGAGGTTTCAAGGAAAAGCATCAATGCAATCGAAAACGGAATTTATGTTCCCTCTACAGTTCTTGCATTGAAAATTGCAAAAACTCTCAACTGTTCTGTTGAAGATTTGTTCAAATTACCAAAAATCTAGTAATCTAATTCTGCGCTCAATCCTATTCCGCCGCAACTGAGTGGATTTAACTGTCTACAGTTTTAAGTAAATTCATTTTTTCCATCAAAATAAACTATGTTTTTTATTTCGGGTGGTTCCTCTACACATTTTAGATTAATGCTATATGAGTCGGGATGTGAACGAGGTTGATAAAAACTTTTTATTCCACAATTTTTACAAAATAAATGCTTTGCTTTTTTGGTTCCAAAAGAATACTTAGTAATTAGTTCGTTGCCTTTAATAATTTTGAAGTCATTGTGACTGATAAAAAGGTGCTCATAGTCAAGCATTTTGCATACGGAGCAGTTACATTTCCAAATTTCAATGGACTCATTTGAATAAAATTTGAATTTAATATCTCCACAATGACATCCCCCAAAATACTCTTTCATGGTTCTTGTTTCCAAAATCTAGACAGTTCTATCTACTCCACCGTGACTGAGTTGTTTAAAGTTCGTATTGGGGGATTCCCCAGTAAATTTAACGACTTGTGCTGTCTTTTTTTTAGAGGATTTGTTCCTTTTCTAAATGTAATGTTTTCTACCATGTTCGTTCCCAATACTTTTTCCCCTTCAACTACATTATAACCGTTACTCTTTTTATTACCTTTGTGACTAAGTTCATCTTTAACAATTTTCATTTTAAAGTGAACATCAAACAAATCAGAACATGGTAGGCTAGGGTTGGCAGAAAGAATGTTCACGTTGTTTGAGTTCTAGCCATCAAAATCAATACAGGAGGAAACAAATGTCCAGTAAAAAAATTAACCAATCGTTTCGTAATGCGCTGATAGTATGTCCATTGTTAATTGGAGCACTGTTAACGATGGGCGCTACTTTCGGTACCACAAGTTGGGAATACAAATGCGTAGGCACGAATAGAGATGATGCAAGCTATCAATTCACTTCCTATTTAGAGACGAAATTTAATGCTTTAGGTAACCAGGGATGGGAGATGGTTGGTTACGCAATGAATAATGGGGCTAATGTGAGATACGTATGTTTTAAACGCGAGAAATAACCGAAGGGTTAAGCATAGGAAGAATAAACGCCAAAACGCAGTGTTTTTGAAGCACGAATTTCAACAACAATTCAGAAAACTGACTGAGTACGAATCATAAACTACTCCACTGTCACTGAGTAGATAAAGGTGTCTACTTGGTTTATGAAACTTTAATAAGAAATCAAGATGCTTCTTTTTCATGTTGTTAGAGATTTATAAGTCATTCCAAAATTTTTTTATTTTTCCCTTCTATCTTTATATATTTAGAATCAATAAAATTTTTACTTAGTCCTTTAAACCATGTAAATTCGATGAGACTGTCAGCATAAATTAGCATTTGCTAAATTCTGCCATAACCCCCCATGAATGTCCTATAAAAACACATAAGAGATCGCAACAAGTCTCATCAACACCCTATGACTTGCTATAACACAAAATAATAGGTCAAATTTTTAAGGTAGTTTTTACCGGGATTAATTTTTAGTGAATTTTAAAACCTCCGCAGAATGCGGGGTTAAAACGAAAGTTGACTTTGACTTATTCCACTGTAATGGAATATGTTCCCAGTATGGGTTTTTGACTAATCCTTCTCATGTCACTCATTACTTAATATTTACTGTTACCGTTACATCCAGTTTATTGTGGTCGAAACCTTACTCAGATTATCAGTTCTTTCTTCATAACAAAATATCTGAATTAAGAAAACAGGGGTTGGGGTATCGGAGGATATCAAACATTCTGAATGAGGAAGGGATACTGACGGTGAGGGGGAAAGTCTTTACCAACTCCCATGTCCATTCGATCCTGAAGAAGAAAAACATCAGAGAGGAGAGATTGAACAGGAAGTCTAGGAAGGAGGTGTCGAGGTTTGTGTTGGAGGGGGTGGGGTTATTTGATTAGTTCTCCGTCTTTCCAGTATCCTCTTGTTTCTAAAACACCTTTTTCATCAAATGACTCGAAGAGACCGTCTTCTTTTCCGTTTTTGTAGTTGTGGTAAACCCATTTGTGTTGACCGTTTTCGTGGTAGAACTCCCAACGACCCTCTTCTTTTCCGTTCTTAAACATCCCTTTCTGTTCAATTTGACCGTTTGGATAGAACCACTCCCATGAACCGTTATACTCACCCATTTGATAGTTTATTTTTGATTTTAGTTGACCATTTTCAAAAAAGGATTCAAAGAGACCGTGTTTTTTACCTTCTTTGAATACCCCTTCATTCTCAACATTTCCGTTTTTCCAAAAAGAGATCCACATCCCATCTCGTTTTCCTTCTTTGAATGTTCCTGTACCCATTGTTTGAAAGTTGTCATATACATCCATAATGGAACCAGTAAAGGGTTGGTTTGAACCACTTTTATATACCACCCCATCTTTCTCAACCAATTGATCTTGTCGTATGGTTTCAGAAACCGAGTTAGAAGAAAAAACTATGAGAAAGAGGATGGTGAGAAGTTTTTTCATGTCTTTAGTTATAACATGAAAAGAGGTTCTTAAAAAACGACCTTTTTGCCTATTCAACTGTGACAGAAGGGTTTTGGGCGTTAGTGTTGTTTAATTTCAAGATCTTCAAAATATACTCTCAATAAGGTTTCATCGATTCTTAGAAGGGGTTCTTTCTTGCATCTGTTTAAAACAGAATAATACAAAGAGTCTCCGGAAAGTTCCTCTACCCTGTTTTCTTTGGTCATATACTCAAGAGCAGAGACATATGCCTGAAAAGAAAAAGTGAATTCGAATCTCCAATTATCATAATCATCTCTGTCTTTCTGAATAAAATATCCACAAGAACCAGAAACTAGGCCTATTGATTCGGCATTTACATTCAAAGAAATACCAACAGAAAATATTACTATGAATAAAAGTTTTTTCATTTCTTTAATTGGTAACACCCAAATCTATTCCACTATTATGAAGTTGTTTTGAGTGACGAATTCGGTTCTTTTTATTTGCATTCAAAGTAACCGTTGAAAGAACCAAAGGCGTCTTTTGCCTCCAATTCTTTATCTTCTCTATAAAACTGTACATATGCTCCGAGATCATCATCTGCAAAACCTATAAAATATTCGTCTGTTCTTGTAAATGCTGATGAGTAGGTTCTGTTAGCAAAAATAATAGTTCCTTCGAAATCATTTTTTGGCATAATTTTTAATTCATAACCTTCGCAATTGAATGTCTTTGAGTTTGAACAGGAGATTAAAAGAATTAGACAACAATAGAGTATAAATTTTTTCATAATGCCTTGTTTTAATTCTCTGTTCAAAACTACTCTACGGTAACGGACTAAGTTTATAAGAACTTTCATTCTCCACTATTTCTGCGATGTTTGAAAGAGTTGGGGTTTGGTTGCATGAATTACTCATAATATGATTGTTTTTCTGGGATTATTCCCCTTATACATCTCATTGTAGTACACAAAAGATTGCACTAAGTCCCATCAATACCTGTTAATTCTTTTATACCATTTTTTTAACTGAAATATGTTGCTGCGCAACACTTTCTGGCAAACTCTTCTTATGCCTTACATAAAAGACATAAATTCAACTCGAATAAACTTAATTGAGTTAATAAAAAAGAATATTGAACACAAGGTCATTGATAACCATTTTCTTGGAGATGTAATCGAAATCTCGCCCAAAGACGCATTTGAAATGAGTGCAGTTATTGGGAGTAACTATTTATTTAATCCTGCTGGTTATACTATGAAAGGACGGAATGAGACGTTTATTCATAGAACTATATTTCAAAACGGTGCTTACACCTATTCTCCAGGTCTATTTGAGAGAGATTTGGAGATGAAAATAGTCTCCTGTAACGGCGTTCATTCAGTAAAAAGAAAATATCCAAATCTTTTTAAAGTAAATATAAAACTTGTATTTAAAATAATTAAAAGAGGTGAAAGTTCTAATGTGGAAGAGAAAATTTACGAAGAAATTATCAACAATAAAGAGGATCCGTCCAGTTATATGATAATAAAATTATTCGATTCTGCAGGTTTTGAACCGGTATTAGAATATCTGTCATTCAAGAATTTTAATAAAAACTCCTATCTTTTTGAAAATCAAGTTCCTTTTTTTCAACAAAATTTTGAATACAAAAATAAAAGAGTTAGCGGTGGTATACCAGATGTTTGCTTTATAAGAACGCCAGAGTTGAATGAGTTGTATAAATGCAAACTTGCTCCGGCAAACGAAAACATAATCATAAATTCTTTACCATTTCTAAGCGAATTTCCCTTCAGTAAAGACACTGATCATATTACAAGTAGTATTGAAGATTTTGAGGTTGTTTTAGGAGAGGTTAAAAGTTCCTCATCTTCCTTAAAACAAGCGAGATTGCAGATGGATAAATATTCTTTTGTTGAGTTTGCCAGCGATATATTCTCATTTATTCCAGATTATAGATCTAACAATAAAGATATTTATTCTTCTATGTTTATAGAAGGAGATAATATTAAATATAAAAATAAATATTCCGGAGTTGTAAATCCAGATTTTACAAGAAAGGATAGAGTGTATACAGAAACTACAATAAAAATGAACTTATTAGCAGGAGCGAGATTTGAAGTCATCAATGAGGTAATTTGTTGCTTTCAAAAAATTTCTTCAAAAGAAGGTTTTTATTCTTATCATCTAATTGATTTTTGTTTAAGAAACCCCTTGGAGGAAATAATAACTATTTTGGATCAATAATATGGCATATACGAGTGATTTGAGACTTAAAAATGTTTTAAAAGATATTCACCTCTACGTGGTAAAAGAATTAGGTAACCAGGGATTCAACGAACTGCCTTCGTTAAGAGTATTTGATGAGTCTCAAGAGGACGCTAAACTCTTCTCAGAGGGAGGATTAACATTTAAAGACCCTAAAATCAATTACAAGTATGGTTCTAACGATGGTGCCTGGGTTTATAAAGGTTCGCCAATTCTGATTGTTGAAGGAACTTTTGGAACAGAAAGAGGGCAGTTTGGCGATGGTCAACTGAATCGGTTCAGTCATTCTCTTGGCGCATGTGTGAATGGGCATACAGGGGTTACCATCATTCCATTTAAAGGAGAATCGTATTCAAAGACAGGAAAAACAATTGCTGGTATGGACACCTCAATAAGAATTAAATATGCAACTGTTCATAAAGGTTTTATAAAAGGAGCACTTAATTCAACAAAAAAACATCGAGGTAATTTTTTTGTGATGGATGTATATTCAAGTAATTTGCTGGTCAACCTCATTATAGAAAAATTTAAAGCGGTTCTAAAAAGGAGAAACAATCTGGAAGATATTGAAAAATTAATAATTAAACAAATGGAAAAGGAGGTCTATAACTATGAATATGCGTCCAGAAGCAAAGGAATCATAGGTAATCTTTATAATAATAATAACTATCTGATAAGTAATTTTTCTAGGGCATATACTCAAAATTTTGAGGCGCTTACAGACTCATCTAAAAGAGATGGACACGGTCTTCTTGGAAAATGCTTAATTGAAAGTTATCTATCGGAAGAAGAAAACTATTACGCAATTTTTCTAAGGATGAGCAAAAAAGATTTACAAAATTTATCACAAAGACAACAAAAGGAATTTTCATTTATAAATAATTCTAAATATATAAATATTTGTTGTTTTGATGATTTAGAGTTTAATGACAAGAAATTAAAAAAAAGACTTGAAGATATAAGAAAAATTAATTTATTCAGACATAGGAAAAATGAACTTCTTAGAGAGATTCAAGAAAGTTTTAATGAGGGTTCTATCACCCTAAAATCTCACTAAGATCCTTATTTGATGATAAATCAAATTCTTGTATAGCATTATTTATAAAAAAATCGTAAATATCTGATTTTGATGTGTATCCTTCTTTTTTTGACTTTGCTATTAAGTTTTCTATGTCCCTATCTTTTAATAATTTTAGTTTCTTATTGTTATTTTTTTTTGTATTGAAAAGTTCTAATGCTAAAAAACCTTGCGTTCTTTTGTTTGTAGACAATTGACTGGCAGTTTTAGATTCTGAAAAAAGTCTTACCGGATATGTTGATTTTCTTATAGAAAATTGCGATGAAAAAATACAATTCTGCACACCCGCCCATAGCGAAACCTCAGGATGATGAAATATCAACACCATATATTTATTTCTTTTTAACACTCTGGATGATTCAATTAGGAAAGTTTTAAACATTGAAAAATAGTCTTCTGCAGATTGTCCAAATTCCTCATTAATGATCATCTCATTATTATATTTTTTATGTATATTTAACCATGATTCAAAAACGACATTCAGTTCTGAATAATTAATTACATCCCCATATGGTGGGTCAGTATAAATAAAATCGATGCTGCTACTCTTGATTTCTTTTAAGTTGGTGGCATCACCTTCTTTAATTTTTATCTTTGTTGAATTACATCGATCTATATCTGACATTCTTTTTGCTTTATATATTGATAATACTTTTTTTTCGAATGCCGCTATTACATTATTATCTTTAATTACTTTTGGTATATAAAATGTACCCATTCTTATAGATGTATTCTCATACTTCCTATATCTACTCATCAGAGAACAATTAAAGACAATCGACGAAAAGCAAAAGAATAAAAACTGTTTAAGATCATGATTTTTTAACTTATTTATTTTATGTCTAATATAGATCAAGCAATATAAATTTCGCCTTGAGTATAAGTCTGAAACATTTTTAATACCTTTTTTAAAGTTTCTTTTTGGTTCTTTTCCAAAAAGAGCAGTATCCGGGACTTCAATATTAGAAATTCTTTTTTTAATTTCCAATATCTGTTTGTCATCATTTGACTGAAATTTTGAATTAAATTCAACGTATTGTTTTTTTTTAGTTTTGTGATCAACAAAAAATCTATATATCGGTCTATATCCACAAAATTCATAGTTCTTGTCTACCTTTTGTTTATAATTTGTACCTTCTTTTATGGATAAAAATATTTCTTTCGCCTCAGAAAACTCTTTTCCTTTGGCATCAACAAAGTACTCGCCAATAACGTCAAATAGAAACTTGTCTTTATATATGTTTGATGAAGCATTTGTGTAATAAATCTTATTTAAGTCTTTTTTAATGCTATTTAAAAAATCATCTAATATTTTTTTCTCAAAGGATATTTTTTGTAGGTAACCTTCTGAAATATGTATCGCTGCTGGACTATTATCAGATAGATATACGTTGCGATTAAGTTTTGATGCTGCTATTCCTGTCATCCCTGATCCGCAAAATGGATCTAGAACTGAATCTCCTGGTAATGTGTGCTTCTCTATAAAACTTTCAATCGCAGATACTGGTTGTTTTGTCCAATAAGTGTGTTGATTAAAAACTTTACCAGTCTTTTTATACACTATGTCATTTTTTTTCAAATGCGATAATCCTTTCATGCTTGATTTTAGATGTTCTCTTCTGAACAGATTTATTTACTGGTATTGAGTCAACCACAGTGAACAAATGCTTAAAACCATTATTATCAAATATTTTTAATAGTTCCTCGGCAGTATTTATATCCTTCTTAGGAGTAAAGTGGTCTCCAACGACAAAACAACACCTGCCTCCTTTCTTGAGAACATAATGCAATTGAACAATTGTTTTTTCCATCTCTTTTAAATAAGTATTGAAATGCTGAATTGTCTTTTTTTTGAGATTAGTCTTAGTTTTCTCATCATGGATACCCATTATCGCTAAACGAAGTCTATGAGAATTAACATAATCCAAAGTATTGAAATATGGGGGACTAGAAACCACTTTGTCTATCGAGTTTTTTTCTAGTTTTAGTTTCCTGGCATCACATTTCTGAATTTTTAACAATTGTTCCTCTAATGATCCATCTTTCAAATTACGTTCTATCTTTTGAATTAATCTAGGTTTGACTTCCCTGTATTCTCCAGCATCATCTGGTTTTGGTTTAAATGGCAATGTCCATGCAGATGGTTTTGACAAATGACCTACTCTATGTCCCTGTGAGATTGCTAATAGGCAACCATATATATAATGATGATGGTTTCTTTTGAAGTACTCTAAAAGAGATAAAATCTCTTTTAACGTTTCTAGATTGTAATATTCTTTTACCCAGTCTGGGAAAGCATCTAAATTGATTAACTTTTTATTAATTGGCGCTCTATGTACTATTTTAGTTAGTCTTTCAACATCTAGATTTATTTGAGTCTTAGATTTAGCAATCTTTAATGCATATGGATTAATATCGAAACCAATAGCGTTTCTTCCGTTGAGTGCCGCCTCTAATGCTAATGTGCCAATGCCACAAAATGGATCCAATATAGTTTCGTTTTTATTTGTAAAGTATTTTATTATGAAGTGGGCAAACGATGGTTTAATCCTTCCCACATATGGACCTATTCTATGTAATGAATGACCCCAACTTTGTTTTTCAAAACCTCCTTTTTTCCATTCAAGTTTTTCAAGTCCTTCTTTACATTCTTCAATTGAAAACAGTTTGTCTAATTGGTTGACTGATTTAAATAACTTTTTTTGCATTATATATTCTTAAACCGAAATAATTTTTGTGTTTCGCCAATAAATGAATTTTATCAGCATATAAAAAATAGAACTTAATTATACGTTTAAGATTACTCCCCTGTATGTGAATACTATAATAATTGGTTTCTTTGCATAAAAAAATCCTGCCATAACTCCTCACAAATGTCTTATCGATAAACATAAAGGGTCGCAACAAGTCGTATCAAAACCTTATGACTTTCGCTAACACGAAAAAATAGGTGAAAATTTTAGGGTGGTTTTAATCGGGATTAATTTTTAGTGAATTTTAAAACCTCCGCAGAATGCGGGGTTTAAACCCATTGTGTTCCAAACTTACTCCACCGTGACCGACTGGGTCCAACATGTGGGTCGAATATTGATCCTTCTTGTATCACTCATTATTTAAAGTTCTCCGTTACTGTCTCGTCCAATCAATTGTGGTTTAGACCCTACTCAGATTATCAGTTCTTTCTTCATAACAAAATATCTGAATTAAGAAAACAGGGGTTGGGTTATCGGAGGATATCAAACATTCTGAATGAAGAAGGGATACTGACGGTGAGGGGAAAGGTGTTTACCAACTCCCATGTCCATTCGATCCTGAAGAAGAAAAACATCCGAGAAGAGAGGTTGAATAGGAATTGTGGTAAGGAGGTGTCGGAGTTTGTGTTGGAGGGGGTGGGAGATTAGTCCTCACAGACGGATGTGTCATTGGGATATGTGACCATATCACCGTTTTGATAACACCAATTCCGTATTCTTTCACCACTTTCATAGTAACCCTTCCAGAAACCGTGTCGTTTTCCGTTTTTCCAGTTTTGACTATCTTCCGTTTGACCATTTTCGTAGTAGTCCTCACTGAGACCGTGTCGTTTTCCGTTTTTCCAGTTATCTTTGTAACTTAATTGACCGTTTTTATAGTACTCCTCCCTGAGACCGTCTAGTTTTCCGTTTTTATAGTTTTTTCTACTCCATAATTCACCGTTTGTCTTGAAAGTCTCATGGAGACCTTCTGGTTTTCCGTTTTTGTAGTTTACCTTTTCTTTTAATTGACCGTTTTCGAAGTAACTCTCATAGAGACCGTCTTTTTCACCGTTTTTGAAGTTTGTTTTTTCTTTTAATTGACCGTTTTTGAAGTAGGTACGTTTTGTTTCACTTAGTTTTTTTCCATCTTTGTAGTTTTTTCTAGATTCCAGTTGACCGTTATCGGAGAAATACTCCCAGAGACCCTCTTCTCCAAAACTTTTGAAGTTTCCCCTGATCTTTAATTGACCATTTTCATTAAACCACTCAAAGAGACCATCTGGTAGTCCGTCTTTGTAGGGTCCTTTAATGTGTACTTGACCGTTTTCGTGAAACGTCACTTCCACACCTGTCTTTTTTCCATCGGTAAAAGTCAGATCATTGAGGGGGGTACCTTCTTGGTCAAATGTTTGGTGGAGAACCAGTTCTCCATTCTCAATGTTTCTTTTTTCTTGTAACTGTCCGTTATCAAAGAACTCTTCCTGAAGACCGTCTTCTTTTCCGTTTTTGTAGTTCTCTCTCTCTTTTAATAGACCGGTTTCATAGTAACTCTCGTAGAGACCGTCTCGTATTCCGTTTTTCCTGTTTCCTTTGTAGTTTAATTGTCCGTTTTCGAAGTAACCCTC
>Ga0315334_10002531_pt1 | contig 11434 bp, 13 predicted proteins | sample M150034915metaG_FD_205555 | JGI IMG/M metagenome (GOLD analysis project Ga0315334, IMG submission 205555) | Ammonia-oxidizing marine archaeal communities from Monterey Bay, California, United States - M1 500m 34915 | ecosystem: Environmental > Aquatic > Marine > Intertidal zone | place: USA... | reverse complement strand
ATGGAATTTTTAACAGAAGCAGCAGGTAAGAATTTACACCTAGAACATCTTGAAGATGAAATACTCAACTTCGGGATTGCGGGTGGTCGTGGAGCTATAAATTTTTTACAGTCATTAAGAGACATGTTTGCTGGTGGTTCCCCTAGAGGTATTAATGTAACAGTTAAATGGGACGGTGCACCAGCTGTATTTGCAGGGCCTCATCCTGAAACAGGTAAGTTTTTCGTAGCTACGAAAAGTTTATTCAGAAAACGTAATGCTGAAGGTGCTGCCTATTATACAGATGCAGACATTGATGCTGATAAGGGTGGTGAACTAGCAGCGAAACTTAAAGTATCATTAGCAGAGTTTTCTAAATTGGGTATGAAGGAAATACTACAGGGTGATTTGATGTTTACTGATGATGTAGATACGACAGATATTGATGGAGAATCACATTACACATTTCAACCCAATACAATTCTATATGCTGTTCCCGTAGATAGTAAAATAGGTAAACAAATTAATAAAGCTAAGATAGGTGTTGTTTGGCACACAACATATAAGGGTTCAACAGTAGAGGATTTACAAGCTTCTTTTGGAGCTAAGATACCTAGTGTATCATCTAGAGTATGGCAAGACGATGCAACATATAAAGATGTATCAGGTAAAGCAAGTTTTACAGCCAAAGAGACAGTTGTTGTTACGAAATTATTATCAGATGCGGGTAAACAATTTCAAAAAATTGATTCAGGAAGTTTTAATAAGTTTTTAAGGTGGCAAGATAAATTAGGTTCATCAGCAGTAGGAGCTGGGTTTAAAACTTATCTAAATACTTATACTAGGGCTGGAAAAACGTTACCACCTTCAGGAAAAGTTATGGCTGGATATTTTAAACACTTCAATGATTGGTGGATTAAGAATAAAGGAGACACCCCTGCATCTAAACAGAATTTAAAAAGACATCTAGCTGAAATAAGAAAAGCTACAACTGCGATGAAGAATGTAGTTGACTTTATGAAACTCTTAGTAGAAGCAAAGTTGATGATTGTAAAGAAAATGGATCAAGCAACGGGTTTAGCAAAAACCTTTGTTAGAGTACCAGATGGATTAAAAGTAGTTGCTCCAGAAGGTTATGTAGCCATCGACAAATCTGGCGGAGCAGTAAAAATAGTTGATAAGATGGAATTTAGTTTTAATAACTTTACTGTTGCAAAAGCATGGGACAAGTAAACATGAAAATAACAAAAGTTGGTAGAGTGGATCCTGTTAAGAAAAATATGGATAAATTTCATAGACCTTCTACACATAAAGATAAGACAAAATACGATAGGAAGATGACAGTTGAAAATACACATCCTGATTATCGTGATGTGCAAAGAAGAATGACCGATTTAAATTGGGATGGTGAATGAAAACATTTAACGAATATATTTCTGAAAGAAATTACAAGAAAGAGTATGAGAATTACCACAGTAAGGATGAGCAGAAAAAAAGACGGGCTGGTAGGAATAAAGCACGTAATTTGTTGAAAAACGCAAAGGGAATTAAAGGTAAGGATGTACATCATAAGGATGGTAATCCAGAGAACAATGATAAGAACAATCTATCTATCGTGACACAACATTATAATCGTAGAGAACCACGGTTAAGGGAGAAGACATGAAAAGAGTTAAACCAAATTATATTGATGTAAGAATAAAACAACTTAAAGAAGAATTATCTAGACCCAATAAAGCTCATGATAGGAATTGGTATAATAGACTTATTCAAGAATTAGATTGGGCACGACAAATGAGTATAGGAAAAGTAACCAAAAATTGTTATATGGAAAAATAATGAAACGGTTTATCAGATGGAGAGTCAATTTAGCAATACGATTGTGGAATCGATTATACCCATCTGAATCTATAAAACTAATAAAGGAGAGTATTCCTCCAAAGAAATATTACAGGCAAAATTAACTTATGAAAACATTTAGTCAAATAACAGAAGTTGACTCTTCAGATAAAGGAGTAACATTTACCTTTGGTCGTTTTAATCCACCCACTGTTGGCCATATGAAGCTAGCTGCTAAGATGAAACAGATTTCTAAAGGACATGATGTTAAAATATTTACTTCACATACAACGGATAAGAAAAAGAATCCTTTGTCAAATGCCCAGATACGAAAGTTTATGAATCCTATGTTACCAAGAGGAATTGATGTAGTCACCTCTAACGCTAGAACAGTATTTGATGTAGTTGTATCATTATATGACGATGGATATAGATATATTCAAATGGTAGTTGGGTCAGATAGGATACGAGAATTTCAAACCCTGCTTACCAAATATAATGGAGTTAAAGCGAGACACGGATATTATAATTTTAAATCTATTAAAGTTGTATCAGCTGGTGAGAGAGATCCAGATGCAGAGGGTGTATCAGGAATGTCTGCATCGAAGATGAGAGCATTAGCTCATTCTGACCAAGAAGATGAATTCCTTAATGCTTTACCTAAAGGATACAGACTTGGGAAACAATTATACAAGGCAGTAAGAAGTGGAATGGGTGTAATGGAAACTTTTCCTGATTGGATGTACGAAATTTATAACCCCTCAAAACATGAATGGGGAACTGATGCTGGTAGAGAGTGGGCCCAGAAGTTTACTCCAGGCCAACCTATTGTTAATTGGAAAAAATTTAAATTTTGGAGAGAGACCAAAGAATTACCACCAGAAGTACTCAAATATAAAGAGAAGGTATACAAGGATTTGAAAAAATCTAGAGATGATTTTGAGAAAAGGTATGGTGATAGGGCTGATGATATAATGCACGGTACAGCAATGCAAATGGCTAAGAGGAAATATGGATACGATTCTTAATTATAAAGAAGAGACTTTAGAATTAGATGAGGGTATTCATGACCCTGCTATATTTAAAGGTATTATACTAGCTGGTGGCCCAGGCAGTGGAAAATCTTATGTTGCTAAACAACTAGGATTACAATCTTTAGGAATGAAGGTTGTTAATTCTGATACTTTTTTTGAAATATTAATGAAAAGGAAGGGTCTGTCACTTAAGATGCCTGATGATGAATACGGTGAAAGAGAAGCATCAAGACAAGCAGCTAAGGCTTTAACGAGTAAAAGACTAGATTTAGTATTAGCAGGAAGATTGGGTATTGTTATTGATTCAACTTCAGGTGATGTAACTAAAACGACAAAAATAATAGATAAATTATCTACTGTTGGTTATGATATTAAAGTTATATTTATAGAGACAACATTGGAAGTTGCACAAACAAGAAATCAAGCTAGACCACGAACAGTGCCCGACAGGGTATTAAAGTTTTCTTATGATGGTGCACAGAAAGCTAAACCACTATTAAAGAGAAAGGTTGGAGCAAAAAATTATCATGAAATTGAAAATAATGAGGGCACATTGAATGTTACTGCATTAGCTGGTAAGTTGACACAGTGGTCTACACGAATACCAGCTAAAGGATTGGAGTGGATTGAAATGATAAAAAGAGGTAGTGACTCCGTAACTACGGAAGACATAAATAGTAGACAAATGGATAGTTTTAAAGAATTTGTAGAATCTCTTTCTATGTCACAACGTATGGCACGAGGTCGTATTGCAAGACGTACTGCTAAGAAGAGGGCACGAACAACTGCTCGTAAGAAAATGAGAATGAAGACACCACAACAGATTTTACAAAAAGCAGGAATGATGGCAAGGAATATTGTAGCTAAGAAAATGACGGGTGGTAAATCACTGAGTCAATTATCTATACCTCAAAAAGTGGCTGTAGGTAAAAAAATGGAAAAGAAGAAAGCCCTTATAGATAAGATAACTAAAAAACAATTGAAGGTCGCGAAGAGAAATGAAAGAGACAGAATTAAAAGCTTGAGGCAAAAAAAGTAATGGCAGTAAAAACATATGGTGCTAACGCCAATCTAGCTTTAGATGGTACTGGTATATCTGGAACAGATATAGCAGAAGAATATGGTGGTAATGACCAAGCTAATGTAAAAATGTCTGATTATTATGCTGGTGGTAGTCTTGTACCTGCAGGAACTAATGGATATCCTAGTGGTGGTTCATCAACGGCTATTCCATCATCTGGTCAGATTTCATTTAATAATTTCTTTGCATCAACTGGTGTTGCAACATTCCCTTCTGGAACTTATTATGGTCGTACAGGAACGCCGGGAACCGATTCATCTACTTATGTTAGTGTCTTGGGAAATGATGTGGAGTCACACAGCTTCCCTCATATTGCAGTTTCAAACGCGAATACTCATATTCGGATATATACTTCTTCTGGTGCAGTTGAAATACAACTTAAAAGAGGGATTCTTCCCCATACTATGAACGCCTGGTACAATACTAGTAATGTTTCTCAAGGTAATTTGTCCTCCACCGCCTGGGTAACCATTTGGCAAATGAATGTTCAACCTGATTCAGTGAGATGGAGTCTTAATAATTATACGAATAACTCAGGTACTTGGATTTCTTTAGCACATGACGAATCTAATCTAAGTGGGGTAACATCACAATTAACAACTTCATATCAGACAGTTAGTACATCAATAACATTAGGTAGGGGATTAACAACAGGTGTGGTGACATCCGGCAGTAATTCTGCCACCGCAGACAGAAAATGGGGTGCATCTTTTGATTTTAGAAAGAGTGGATATACTGACGCTACAGGACATGCTGAATTTGTGTTTTATCATAACTGTTCTGCAGCTTCATTTGGAAGTGGCGGCGGCCCATAGGAGATATTATGGATTTTAATGTAGAAAGTTCGTATGTAGTTAATAGAACAGCTGGTATAACAACATCGTTGTTAGTTACATTGAAGGCGTATGACATGGATGAAGTTCCCAATAAAACAGTTACAGTTGAAGATGTACGAATAGATTCAAATAGCGTTGGTGTAACTGATGAGGGTCATGACGAAGATTTTGTAGGTCAGGATTTAGATAATGGTACTGTGTTGGGAACACGAACATTTACATATATTATACCAGAAGACCAACAAACAGATAAAGAACTTTCAGATGCTACCTCTGGAGACATTACTGACGATGAACTTGAGTATGTAACAAAAAGAAAGTTGTGGGAAGAAACATTTTCGACTGGACAAGATTATATTACTTGTCATAGTCATTTAGAATCAGAAGTATTATAAAGAAATTAAAATACATAAATAGAATAGATAGGAGATAAAACAATGGCCGGATTTCCGTGGAAACCAATAACAACTGAAGCAGCTCTAGGTACTAGTTCAGGTGCAGCATCTAATGTAGGAAGTAGTCGTTATGTACGATTATTTAACAAAGCAGCTGTTGGAACAGAACACTTAGTAACACTAGAACAATCAGGTGGTACAGATATTGGTACATTTACTTTAGATGGACAACAAGAAGCCATCATTCAGAAAGACCCCTCAGACCAGTTATTTGCAGCTAATGCGGCTGTAATGGCTTGTGGGGTAGCAATAAACTCAAACTAATATGAAATATAAACATACGTTAGACAATTTTGCTGACTTAGCCAAAGTAGTAAATCAAATAATTACTACTACAGATAAACCTGCCCAGACTCAATATGAGCAACAGGCAGAGAAGATGAACTATCGCCAAGTCAAAGAAGCAAAGAATAATATTGATTTAATGCGTGATATTGTTGGAAAACATTCAGCCAAACCAATTAAGTTTAAAGATGGTCAAATTAAAGTTGACGTACAAACTGCTAATTTTATTGTTAAGGTGTTTGATAAACTCAACTCTAAGAATCAGATAACATTTAAACAATTAGCTAATGGTACAAAAGCTGACTTTATGAAACTTCATAAGGTTGTTATGAAACTCCTTAAAAATTCAAACGACATGGGAGAAGCAAAAGCTCCACAAGTAAGTAACAAGAAATTCAAGTCTGTTGATAAAGAGTACACAGTTATTCTCCGTAAATTTGAATCGGAAGTTAACGAAGCTGTTCTTAGAGGTAGAGATTATGAATATGATGAGAAAAAGGGTGTTGTAAAAATCTCTAAAAAGAACTACGCAAAAGCACAAAAAGATAGTAAGGGTGGTACAAAAGAAAAACCAATGATGATGGTTCTTACTAAAAAAGGAACATCACTTGTACCAGTTCAGTTTGAAGAAGTTGATATCCAAGAAGCGAGTATTCTTGCAAAAGACATTAAAGGTTTAAGTAAAATTAGTGACATTGAAATTAGATTCAATGATGAAAAAGAATGGAAACGAATGTCTGCACTTGTTAAAAAAGAATTGATGAAACCTGCTTATAAAGGAATAAAAAGTAAAGATGTTTATTTTTCTGGTGACCCACTTCAAATTGGATTTGGTGACCCTAACGGTAAATTAGGTGTTAATCTTAAACCAATTGTAGATTTAATTGTAAGACAAACTAAAGACCCACAAACTAGAATTAAGAGTTTATCAGAAGAAACTATTCAAGAAGGTACATGGTCTGTTCCAGACAACATGGAGAAGATTAATAGACTTAATAATTTACTCAAAAAACCATTTCTGATAAAGAAAGGAAATGACACAGATAAAGCTTGGAAGACTTTTGCATATGATTTAGTAGGTGATGATGACGTTGCTGACGAGTGGGATAATATGTCAACAGGTTCGGGTGGAGATGCACGCGACCCAGTAGTTACGTTCTTAAAAAATTGGGGGTTTAAAGTACAAGGTTATAAAATTACTCACGCACCATCATCCTATATTGGTCAAGATGATGCAGAAGACCCACATACAAAGGTTAATGAATCAAAATCTGCAACTGGTTATGACTTACATCATAAAGACTTTTCATCTGCAATGCAACAGGCATACAAACAAGCAAAGAAATTGGGTGTCACAGTAAAACCTTCAGAAATTGATGATAAAGTGGCAACTGGTCCTTCAAAACCATCTAGTGGTAAGACTAACAGATACACTCTTAACACTAATAAAAAGAATCGACAACTTCATATACAAGTTTACAATACAGGTAAGTCATACGAACTGAATATGTATGTTGAAGAAGCAGCAGTTGAAGAAGGTATCTTCAAGACAGCGTGGGCAAGGATTAAAGGTAAGGGAAGAATTAAGAAACCTCATGGTAAGGCAGTTAAGATAGAATCCCGTAAGGAACAAGTGAAAGAAAAGCATGAACATGCTAAGAAATCTCCATTCAAATTAAAATCAGAACAGTATCCAAGAGCAATTGCTCTTGATGGTGATGGTTATGGTGGAAAACATGCTACACGAAAAGATATTGTTTTAGCATGTGAAACTTTTGGGATGATTGAAGACAAAGAACTACAAGTAGAACAAATTAATAAAGAGTTAGGTAAACAGGGGTTTATATCTTATTCAAAGGGTGATTTAGATAAGGTTTTTGAAGATAGAGATATTGAAAGAATACTTCTTCATCTTGAATCTGAAATAGAAGAACAAGTTAAGACAGATTATGCTAAAGCTGAGATACAATGGGCTGTGGATAATAATATCTTAATAGAATTTTTAAGACCTGATGGGTATAAATCTATCGGACCAATATTAAAAATGAGTGGAAAAACTTATAATGTTAAAGATAGGCACACAGGTAAATCTTACACATACAAATACATTGAGGAAGAAAATAAAATGAACTATGAACAAAGTTGGACAAAGCCTGGTGAAGGACACCTTATCGAAGCTAAGTTTTCACCAGCATTAATAAAGAAAGCAATTGCTATTTCAAAAGATAAAAAATATTGGCACGGTGATTATGATGGTGCTGTCAAAGCAATAGAGAAGTTAAGGAAAGGATTATCAGACGATCCTAAAGTAGCGAAAGCATTAGCTAAATCAGCAGGTTTCGAAAGTGTACACGAATATATTAAAACAGATGGTACTCGTAGACGAGTCAAAGAACGTGATAAAAGATTAAAAGAATTTAAAGAGGCTATTATTGGTGAGGTTGATATCCAAGAAGGTCTGTTTTATAAAGAATATGAAGACGGTGAGTATTTCAAAGGTAATGAAAAACCTTTTGTAAATGCTATCAAAAAAGGTGGTGGTAAAGTTGGAAAAATTAACACACCGAATCAAAGAGACCCACAATTATCAATTGAATTCAAAGGTGGTAGCCTTAATAAAATCAGAAAAGAAGTTGATAAAGTAGGTGACGGAACTGAAGCAGTAGAAGAAGCTGTTCTTGAAGTTTCTTTGAATACGGCAGACATTAAGAAAGAATTTCCAAGAGTTGGAGACCCTAAGTCTCGGAAAGTTTTACAAGCATTAATCAATATGCATGGTTATACAACTAACTTAAAGTCTTACAACAAGAACCCCAAAGCATTCGTAGATTCTCTTAAAAAAATAGGGAAGAACGATGCATCATTAAAGAAGGCGGGTCTTACTAAAAGAGAAATTGGTGAAGCTGGTGAGAAAGGTGATAAAGCAGCATATCAAAAGTTCTTCAACTCAGCCCTAAAGAAGTTTGGTGTTAGTTCACCAGATGAATTAGAAGGCGACAAGAAGAAAGAGTTTTTTGATTACGTTGATAAGAATTGGAAAGCTGACCATGAGTCCGTAAATGAAATAATCGGTTCTTTAGGACATCGTGACCCAGCACAACAGAGAAAACATGATGCTGCAGCACGACGACATGATACTATGAAAAAGAAGACACGGGACTCTCAGAAAAAGAATAGCAGAGACGCGGACACGAAAAAAGCAAAACTAGACGCACTTTATAAACAACTGTGGAGAGCAACTGATGCTGCTGATGATGATGATGGAGAAGATGAGAATAAAACCGACAGGCTTCATGGCAAAATAGCAGACATTCGAGATAAAATCAAGAAGGTAAAAGGAGAGTCTAGAGAAGCGATAAGTTGGACAAATCCTGGCCAGGCGCACGAAGGTCTAGACCCTGTTGGAAAGGCAGATGCTGATATAGACAACGATGGTGACGTAGATAAGTCAGACAAGTATCTTAAGAAAAGACGTAAAGCCATCAAGAAATCTATAGAGAAAGAAGTTCCAGAGTCAGCAATGAGAGTCGATGGACGTAGAAAAAACTTTCGTGAAAAACTAGTAAAGTTAGGTTACACTAAATCAGAGTTTAAATAACCGATATGAACCCCGAAAATATTATTGAGGGTAGAAGGGCCCCTGATTTGGGAATGCCAACACAGGCTGGTAATAATCTCTTGTATGGTTTAGTTCAAAAAGCTAAGTCAAAGAGAGAATTGGAAAGTATGATTAATAAACTTGCACTCAAATTGGGTGGTAAGTATAAAGATGCTAAAGACGAATTAATAACACGGGATGCAATGGATGCTTTTGATAATAAAAGTGTTGGTGCATCACAAAAAACAGCAGATAGTAATATTCTGCAACAGATTAAATCTATTGAAGACCTAAATGGGGGCGAGATAGTTTTAAATGATAAATCAAAAATCAAGATGGACAAGAAAACAGCAAGTACTGTCCTGAAGACTTTGATGAATATTAAACCCCAACAGCGTGGTCAAGTAACAAAGGCTATGCAAAAGGATAAAAGAGGGTTTGATAAGTTTATTAAAATACTAAATAGATAGTATATAATTTTTATTAGGAGATAAAACAATGCCTTTATGGGGAGCAACAGACGCAGATGAGTCTAAACCAAAACATTTGACAACTGCTCGAAAGAAAGAAGTATATGCAGCCGCAGGTGGTTGGGTAATCGAAGCCGGTTCTACAATGACAGGTAATAGCAATACAAGTGCTACACCAGAAATTTTAGTGGCCATGGGTGGATTACAAGCAGCCCTTGGTGCAGCAGATATAACTGGAATTGAGTGGATTACTACAGCAGCTGATAAATCAGATGGATTTACTCTATCAATGAGAGTCAGATTCAATGAAGCAGTTGATGTAACAGGAACACCACAGCTATCAGTAACCAACGGAAATGAAGGTTCTGGTTCAGGTCGTGGACCACACGTATTATCATACGCTAGTGGTACAGCAACCAACGAATTAGTATTCTCATTAGTAATAGCAGCAGGTAATGCAGCTACAAATGCTAATGATGTATTAGTAGTCGCAGCAAACGCTTTAGGGCTGAACTCAGGTACAATTAAAGACTTGGGTACGGCGACGGCCTCTACTATTACTAATAGTACAGCGATTGGTACAGCAGCTGGTTCAATTACAGTAACAGCGTAAGATAGGACAATATAATGAAAAGTTTTAAGACTTATTTAAAAGAAGTCGCTTTGGGTACAGGTTCAGCGGGGGTTACCTCCGCTGTTGAGCCTGATTTCCATAGAATTGACTTGGATGATGTTCGAGCCAGGGTTAATACTTGGTTGGAAGCTAACTGTTCGATGGAATTTAAGACCGTCGAAGCAGCATTAGTTCAATTGTCTAATAAAGTCCAACAAATTGGACTAGATTTTGATGTACAAACAGAAATAACTGGAGACAGCGGTTCGTTAAATCTACCATTATCACAATGGGGTGGTAGAGTTGGTAAAGACACTGATACACCTCCTTCAGAAATGCTCGATGATGATGGAATCACTCATCGAACTGAGGGTAAAGAGTTAGTGTTAGCAATCAATTACGAGAAAATGCCGACAGGTGGATATCGGGTGACGGGTATAATACAGTAGCAAGTTTTTCGTTATACATAATTATATGATGGATATTTTTGAAGAACTTAACGAAGAAAATTTTACCTTATTTGCTATTCGTCATTACACCAATCCACAGTGTACATCGACTGAAGAATTCTATGAAGATATTCGGAGATTCCGATATCTGAAAAGACTACTTAAACGCTATTACAAGAATGGTGAATTAAGGGAAAGATTAATTCTTAACCATCTTATCGTGTTAAACAACCTTTTTGGTGTGGAAAACGCCATAAGGATGTTACAATTTAAGATTGAAGTAAGATACTGGCCCACCCTAAAAACATGCCTACTGTTTTTAGGATATATTGATGAGGAGTTTGACGTAGAAATTCCTGTCGATATGGAAATAGCAAAGATACTAAGAGAAATATAAATGGCAGTCAGAGCAATAGATACGGTAATAGTATTCAGAGTACTTAAACTCTTAACAACCAAGTGGGAAGACCAAGCCGCTTTTAAAGAAGGGTTGATTGATGAGAAAGGAAAAAGAATAAAATCAGAGAAGGTAAATACTTCTGCTCGTAAAGAGTCCTATACATTTCTTCATCGTTTAGTCTTTAATCTCAAGAGAGTTTTAGAAGTACTACCTTTTGGTAAAACAAGGTTAGCATCTTATGCGGCCGCACTATTTCTCATCAAAGAACATACTGGTATTAAGGGCAAACAATTGGATGAAGAGGTATTCAGATACATGCAAGAATCTGGAATGTTGGATGACAATTTACTCGAAGAATTTGAACCACGAAATAAACTAGAAAACGAAAGGACATA
>Ga0315334_10002528_pt1 | contig 11437 bp, 12 predicted proteins | sample M150034915metaG_FD_205555 | JGI IMG/M metagenome (GOLD analysis project Ga0315334, IMG submission 205555) | Ammonia-oxidizing marine archaeal communities from Monterey Bay, California, United States - M1 500m 34915 | ecosystem: Environmental > Aquatic > Marine > Intertidal zone | place: USA... | reverse complement strand
ACCGAAATCAGTCCTGCTGATTTGGAGGCGGGTATTAGGAGTCAGATGACCGAGGAAGAGAAGGCCAAAGCACCCCCAATACACCCCAGTCAGTTAGTCACTGACGACGACTCCTAATGGTACTGTACGGTCCCCAATGGGCCAACACCTATTGGGAGGGAGACCTTGAGGGGGAAATAGGAGAGACACCCAACCTACCGAACTCTGGTATACAGGGCATGTTGTTTAGTCCCTATGTCGCCTCAGAACTTCCAGAAGACCCAACTCCCGGTCACGCAGAGCGACGTAAGAAGTTGATTGAGGGTATGGTAACCACCAAGGTGACCGACCCGGATACTGCTGTAGCAGTTGGGGCGATGAACGTCGAAGCGGGGATGCTTACACCTAGGTCTAGGGCTACCAAGGGCACTATGCGAAATCCAGACCCTAGGTTCACCGAGGCTGTCCACTCCGAGATGTTCAACTTGGAGATTCCCACGCACCAACTTGCCAAGACGAAGCCTTTCATTGCGATAGAGGGTGCTCCGGCCAGAGCCGCTGGGGCGGCGGCGTTACTACCTAGTGACGTGATGAAGTCGGAAGTGCCGAGGATGGATGAGATGTTAGAGAACATATTGTCTAAGGACCCCGGTAATAAGGAAGCAAAGAAGTACATTAAGAGGTGGGATACTACTGCGGCAGAACGTGCTCACTTCTCGTATGCTGCCGAGCACGGTACTGACTTAGTCGGTAATCCCCATGACCCAATGCCTGAGGACATCAATATCATACAACTTGGTACTGAGGTGACTAAGCGGGGTCGCAGTGTAGATGAACAGAAGGCGGGAGCACTACTGACTGGAGAGGTAGAACCTCCCGAAGGGTTTAAGGAAATACCTGAGCAGATTGGTCTTAGGAAGGGGGCCGCTCTTCTAGGACATGAACTGGGGCACCACTTAGACCCCGGACAGGGTGACCGGGAGGGCAGGCAAGACATAAAGACCAGTGGCCGAAACCCCATCTCCGAGGGGATAGCAGACGCAGGAGCCGACGCCATGGTTCGACTCAAAGGGGTGCGTGCTGAATCTTACCGGTTGGAACCCTCTGAACCAATCAGGCGAGATACGATTCAGGGTAAGGGCGACGACGACCCATTAGACGAGTTGCGGGGCGAGGGTAGCGGATTTGGGTACGGTACTGCTATACTGTCCGACGACAAGTTTTCCCGAAGCAGTTACTGGGGAACTAAGACACAGGAAGCGGCCTATGCCGCTGCTAGGATTGCACAATCTCGCTCTCCCGACCCGGACGTGCTACGCCAGATGTCCCCGGAGAACTGGCAGGCCGGGGACGAAGAAGGATACGGCGGGTTCGTGGGAGATGTCCACCGTGCCGACCCTGCCGTGCGTCGTGGGCTGCACGCCCTAGGCTTCGGAAACATAGTAAAGAAGAACTTGTCTGATCCTGTGTACCGCAGGGATCAGATGCAGTTACCGGGCATGGAGACCCCAGTAGGTATACCTCCGGCCAGCAGTGCCCGCCTTGGAAGCCAGCAGTGGTTGGAGACTGGGTTCCCCTCCGAGAAGGATGCTGAGGAGTTCGGGGGGAAGGCTGAGAAGCCACCCAAGCCGATTAGCACCACCAAGCAGAAGAAGCCAAAGTCGGGACTACAGACAGACTCCGACGGGAGAATGTTCTTCAGGCTCTAGAGGTTGTCGTCCCCGGGATTGTAAGTGCCCCAATCGAAGCCCTCGCCCCAGAACTCTGGGTGGGATAAGAAGTTAAACTGGGAGTACCTACCCGTCAGTTGCTCTTGTCCCATCAGCCTCTTGACTTCTGGAAGTTGGGTGTTGGGCCTATCGTGTTCGACGTTGATCGTGTCGGGACCTGTGAGGTTCCCAGAGGCATCAACCCCAGTAGGTCGGTTCTGCCCGAAAACTTGGGTGGAATCAAAGTCGTAGGCTGGATCGCCCGGTTGGGGGTCCTGCGGGTTTAGGTGGGTGGGTCGCGGAACAATGGGATTCCAGCCACCCTCGATGCCCTCCATTGGGGCGTGCCCGCCCCCCGGGTTCTCCATGCTGGCCCACCACTCTCGTGCGCCCTGCTGTCCCCGTCCTCGTGCCGTTGCCGCCCGTTGCTTGCCCTCTGCCTCGCTTCGCTCAATGTCAGCCTGCATCCCAGTGATCTTGTGTGAATCTTCCGTAGTGAACTCACCACGGTCAAGGATTTCCCGCAAATCAGTAAGATACCTTGCCCTAGGAGTTCCCTGAACCAACATATCAAACTGTGGGATAGCAGCGTTCATAGAAGACCTAATCCTTCTACCCACTGAAGGCATCCGCCGCTGTTTAGCACTTTCTAGGGATTCTCCCTTTTCCTGCACAACTACGTTATCGAGGACATTAGTGTCTGTTTCTACGGTTTGCCCCTCCATCGCCCCCAGCGTGTCGCGTAGCATGACGGCATCGGTTAGGGCGGCACCCCATACTTCGTCTGACTCCGGCTCGGGTGTGATAGCGCTTGCTGCCATCGCAGCAGCCTTATCCATGAACTTTATTGCGAAGTTTTCGTCATCAACGAATCCCTGACCGAACCACCTGTCTGGTTCAGAGGCGTCAGGAGTTCTTGTATCAGACATCAGAAGTCAAAGTCGTCTGGGTCAATATCCACCTCGGATATGGGTGTTAGCATTGTTTTGACAATGTCTTTAGGCCCGTGGGTAGAATCGGGCAGACCGTATTCCCGCACTAGGTCTATATGCCCCTCAAAGGTCACGTCTGTGTTAAGTGCATGGGGGTCTGGCTCAAACTTCTTATCGCTAAACTGTAGAGTGGGCAACTCGGATTCGTGACCACCCCTAGGGGCGTGCCCGCCACCACCTGCGCCGACAACATTTCCAGCCCACCAGTCGCGGGCACCTTGCAGCCCAAGATCACGAGCCAGTGCTATTTCCTCGTACCCTTTATCTTGGCCCTCCGGGTGGCTCTCCACGTATTTCTCGGCTACTATCGGAAGCATCTCTGAAATACTACTCAGAGTAACCGCACCAACGGAGGTCGTCAACTCTTCTTGCGTGGGGAAGCCCATGTCCGTCAGTGGAGGGTGATCGGATGCCTGCTCTGCCGCCGACAGGATGTCACTGATGACTCCCCCAAACAGAGCACCTTCCGTGACGGTTTTATGAGGGTTCTCTAACCAAGACTCCGGCTCAGTGTTCATAAAGAACTCAGGGTCGGTGTAGAACTGGGAACCAAACCTTCTGGGGGTTTCCGGTATTGATTGGGGAGGCATACTAAAAGTATACCCTACTTGTCTAGGGCCTCTACCTTGTCTGCCAACTCCCTAAGTTGGTGTGCTAGGAGAGCAGACGCTCGGCTCATAGTATTCTTCTTCGCTTCTTCAGCCTGTACCATGAGGGCAACTGCATCCCAGTCAATCTCTGGGTTCAACTCAGGGACGGGGGCCGGTCCCAAGTTTTCCAACTTGTAATCGGAGACATCCCACGCCATGTCCTTGGGGGACACGGCAGCGCCACCATAATAGGCGTCCAGCCATGCCCAAGTGACAGCGGTCTTGTCTGTGACTTCCAGTGGGTGGCTGGTCCAGTCTCCGCCGTCCACCCGTGCCCGGATGAACCCCTCGTCAAAGTCGGCTTCGCACTCAAAGAGGACGGCAGGTCCGCCCACCTTGATCTGTCCCACCTTTACCGAATCGCCCCATCGGGGTGTCTGTCCCTTGTGATAGAAGTACATGCCGATGGGCATGAACCCGTCTTTGGTCTTACCGAACCATGTGCGGAAGGACATACCATCAGGATCTGGCGCTCGGTTGCCGTGGCCGAGGGCGCGACCCTGAGCGTCCTTGTAGCGAAGGTCAGCGAACCCCAGTGTCTTGCCGGTGCTGTCGGAGTCCCAGTTGCTGAGGGCCCGGACCATATACGAGACCTTCACATGGCGGCAGGGGGGCACCTCCTTGTGTAGAGCACACCCGTAGTGGTCTCCCTTTCGGAACATCAACCGAAGGGCGTCCCCGCTCTTGTAGGCGTTCTTGATTCGCCCACTCCACGACTTCTCCCAACCATCATCAAACGTCTCATGTACCAGAATGGACATAGTAGGTTCTCCTAACCTCTAGACAAGTTTATCACCAGTAGTGGTACCATATACAGTATGGCTAAGATCGGCAGGGACCGTAGATTTCGACAGAATCGTCGGATAGAAAGAACAGCAACACCTCTAACTTCCGAACTAACTGCTGACGAGGTTTTGGGCAGAGACGCTGAGGGTCGAAACCTCAAGGCTCAACCCGGCATAGCCGTCCCCCCCAAGGCAACACCATTTGTTGACCGCCCGGGGCGTTCGGGTGAGTGGGGAGTAATACCAACAAAAGAGGGAGCGGTCTGGCCGAAGGATGGAGAGCCCATTGATGGGCCCCTAGTTATCGACTCAGGTGACCCTAGTGGGCAGGGACAGTTTATATTCCCTTCAGATCCAAACAGTAAGAGGCTAGACGAATGGCGGGATGTCGTAGACCCGGCAAACCTCCCCAGAGGAGAAATCGGAACCCCAGCGGAGAGGCGGGAAGCAGCGGGGGGCATTAAGGGGTTGGAGTCGGATCGTACACGTCCTAATGTGCTAAAGGAAATTGCTAGGAACATTACGCCATTCAAGGAGTTCATTAAGCCCCCTACGGAAGTACGCGATCCTTCCCATGTGAAGGATCTGTACGCCCAGTCAGGGTTGCCAACTACTTATATCGAGGCGTTGGCGGGACAGACCCCACAGTTGGAGATTAAAGAAAATACAAGAGACCTGTCATTCAAAGAAAAGTGGCAGGCTGGCATGGCACAGGTTGAAGGTGGAAAGGCTCCCGAGGGCCATACAGAGCCACGGGATTATTATAGGTCTACAAGAACCAAGGTACGGAAGGGTGATCGTCCGAATAAAGTAACAGACATTTCTGAAATACATCAAACTTCTAGAGAGGGGTGGCACTCAGGTACGGCAGAACCTTCCACTGGTAGAACGCTAGTCCACGAAACCGGACACGCTCTGTCTGACCTTGTGTCCAGAGCAAAGGGTTGGTATGCCACCCGTGGGGACCCACGAGGTCACAAAGGGTCGTCCCCTCACGAGGAAGGTATCGCTGACGCCGTCTCGGAGATGTACAGCACTCCTGAAGGCCCTACAGCCCCCAACTCTCCAGACAGGCCCAACATCTACGGCATAGGGGCTGGTGATTGGAGAGGAGATGATCCCTTGTTTAGACATTCGTATGAGTCAACCAGACTGCATACCATGGGTAACATGGGTACTGGGGATCTCCCCGAAATAGAAACCCAGAGTCAGGGAAAGCACCCGGCCAAGGGCATCCTACAGCGGCTTACAAACCCAGAGAACCCGTATGTACGCACCATGTATGGAACGTCCTACCATCAGGGTGGTGCGGATATGTATGGTGAGGAGGTTCCCTTCAATCAAGACGCACCGGACATAGGGCGTACTGGGGAAGCGCAGCCTACGAGATATGTCGAGCGCGACAACGCACAAAGACAATGGACAACTGCTGGGCGAGACTTCTCAGAGAACGTGCTCAATAAAGTACAAGTCAGTCCAGCAAGGTCTGACATGGAGAGATATGGCTCGTATGAGGAAGGCTTGACCGACATACACGGTAACAAGCGGGGTGAGTTCCGAGGGGAGCAGCAATCAATGTTCCCAGACACCGTCCCACATCAGGATTTGCGTGAAAACGTCAGGGATATAGACGCAGAGCACCAGAGGTCGGGCGAAGACCACTTAAACAGGGTAAAATCTAATCTAAAGACTTGGTTGGTGTAGATATGGCTAAACTCAGTGGTTCCCAGTTCAGGAAGAAGGACTTTGGTTACTCCCTGTCCAAGCACAAGGGTTGGAAGGCATCCAAGTCCGCACGGTACACCCTCAGGCCAGCCAAGTCCCCCAAGATCAGGTCAATCTACGGAAAGTATAAGAGTAAATAATGGGCGATCTTCCGCATCCTCCTAAACTAAAACTGACCCCCCATCTGAGGGCCTTTCTGGCGGGCGAACTCTACCCGCCTGAGGAGCCCTATGAGCAGCCGCCGAGAATAGACGAAGAGACCCGACAGAGGAACCTTCAGGGGATTGAAGACGCTCGTGCCGCTCTGCACAGCAAGAAGCCCTACAAAGAGGGTACCGAGGGTATGTGGGCACTGGCTGCTGGAAGGCTGGCTGGCGGTGCGGTGGCAAAGCACGTAGGTACAAAAACAGGAAGTTCGATGGTAGGACGAATGGCGGGAAGTGCGGCGGCATCAGGCGTGAATGACATGCTTAGTGGAGATCACCGCGCTTACGAGGCAGGCACTGAGGGGATGTGGGCAGCAGCGGGTGCGATGCTTGGAAGAGCATTTGTGGCAAAAAAGGTTATAGATGGTGTTACAGGTGGTGGCGGAGGCGAATCGTCGGGACCACCGCAGTCTGCTATGGGCATCAACTCCTATAACATGGCAGGTACTCAGGGACAGTGGCCCGGTATGGCGGATACCCGGTCGGAAACCTCTAGGGCTCGCATCATCAGGCAGCAGAAGCAGCGGCAGGCTGCGGAGCGAGACTTGGTCGAGGAAGCCGAGCAGGGTGGCATTCCACTAGTGACCACTTTCGATCAGGCGGAACAGGCCATGCTGTCTGCGTCTAATCAAGGAACTGTACCTCACCCGGGAAACCCACGCCCAGACTCCATTCATCAGCGCCCCAAGATGAATGTCGTAGAGGGGTTAGAGGAGTTTAATGAGCAGAACCTACTGTGGGAGGAGGGGGTAGCGGGGCAGTGGTTCTACGACGTAAAGCCCTCACCGACTGACTACTTTAAGGCTGGCACCCACGGACAGGAGATGGGGCCCATATACAATAACTATGGCTCCACCGGGTTTGCACAACCTGCCGTGACCACCCCCAAGAAGGCTGGACCACCTCCGCCCGGAGCAACCTCCAGTAGGCCGGTCGAGGACAAGCCTCCCACACTTAGTAGCCGCTCATACTTCTCTTCTGGAACTCAGGGACAGAAATATGGTATGCCCCCAGAGGCTCGTGGGAAGAAGAAGAAACGCCCGGATCGTGTTGGTGAGCGCAAGGGTCAGGGTCCCCGTACCGATAAAACTACTCCTTACGATACAATGACTCGTGAAGAGTTGATGCGTCACCGAGAAGAAGAGGCTCAACGGATGAGGAACGAGAAGTGAGCGCCTCAGAGCACGTAGAGAAGTCTAACCAGTTAAAACTGTTTATGTCCCCCCGTGAGATCATGCAGCGTAACTGGTCAAAGACGGAACCTCGCCCAAGGGCTGTGGAAGCGGGTAAACGAATGGATGGGGGTCTGGATGACCTGATGCCCGTGAAGTGGGTGGAGCCTAAGGACCGAAATCACGACCTCTTTTACAAAGGCACCCACGGACAGTTTGAACCACCCGGAGGGAGGTCTCAGCAACTAAAGATGTTTATGACCCCCCGGGAGGTCATGCGTGGCTATGGTCCCCATGACGCTGATAGGTGGATCACCGGCACTGAAGCGCCAGAGGGCTTTTCCGGGGTAGAGGGAGACCGGTTTACCCATCCTCCCCTAATGATGTTCGCCCGTCCAGAGCAGTACGGGATACCTACCAAGTTTGACGACCCCCGTACAGACGCTGATGACTACGCTGAACGGTGGCACGCTACTAAAGCAAAGTTTGACCGGGGCGAGGAGATCGACTCTGATTACGGTCAGGATGTGTCCTATGAACCCGGGGACCCCGAACCGGGGACACCAGCGTTCACACAGGAGCACTCTCCTTGGAGTGTTGAGGACCACCCGGACTGGACCGACAGGGAGCACTACATTGATTCATGGGGGGGCGACATAACGGAACTCAAAGACGAGATGGAGGGCGTAGGGTACACAGGGAACATAGATGACTACATAGATGAGGAAAAGCGACAGCACTACGAGGGTCAGAAGGCATCGAAGCGGTTTAACTTGCAGAGTGACCACGATCCGTCAACATGGTTTGAGAGCGACCCACAGTACTGGAACCGAGCACTACAGCAAGCCAAGAAGCCCACCGATGAAATAGCGAATGAAGCAAGGGCTGAAGGCGAACCAGAGACCTTCAGTATGTTCCCCACGGGGCTTGGAGCCTTCGACCGTGTTGAGGGAATGGGCGTGGAGCAGCCAATCACCCTTGGACTCGACCCTGAAGTAAACGTAAGGGGAGACATTAAACGACCCATCTGGGAGGGGGAGCACGACCTTATTTCTGCGTATAAACAGAAGCCTGATGTGCTCATACCTGTTCAACATACCTCAAGGAGTGGGAGTTACGGTTCTATGCAGAATGAACTGCACCCACACGCAGAGAGGCAGGAGGGTGCAGAAGAGTTCATAGATATTGTCCAAACTGCTGTAGCCGAGAAGTCCCACGCAGACGAGCCTAGGTTTAGGCTGTCCGAGGAGGAAGAGAAGGCATTCTGGGATGTACAGCCACCGAGGAACCTCCCCGGGCAGATGTCACTCTTTGACTAGCCAGTGTGCTAGGGTTGCGTCATGGAAACATACGAACAACTCAAGATGTTTATGACCGGGGATGAAATCAGGGCGGAATATGAGCCGTCTGAGATGTCCCCCAACCCGCACAACGAGCCAGTGATTCTCTCCCATGCGGACAAGGTTGTTCTGGACGGGGAGGCTATCGTGATGTACGCCGACGGAGATCAGTTGATCCCGGTCCTGTACGAGGACTAGTCGTCTTCGTCCCTTGTGTCTTTGATCCTCTCTAGTATATGACGAGGAACGGTCTGCGTTTCTTCCCGAGTCCAGTGCGGCAGTTCAACACTCATACCTGACCCCTTGACCTCCCCAAGTTCATAGTTCTTGTGGAGTGTGTCGTGTAGGTTCTGGAAGTCCTCATGCCACGCATCCCATCCAACAGCATCAGACGATGGTATGTAGGTGGCTGGTGCGTCAGGTGGTTTGAACTCTTGGAATAGGGCCCCTTGTGTTTGTGGTAGTAGGGCCTCTTCATCTTCGTGCTGACGGCGTTGGGGTGTGCCGGGAACTGAATGTTTTGCCAGCCCCAAATAACCCACCATGTTGGGGTCAACCTCGTTGGTGGGATCGAACAATGGCTGACGAGTTGGGTACGACACGGTCTTAAACGTGCCCTCTGGGAGGACTGTCTCCTCGTCTTGACCACCCCACTGTTCACCAAGCATTCGTATCTTGGCTCCGGGGCGAAGGCGTACTTCCCCCTCTCTAAGGGCTCCTTGGCCCATTCGGGGGTTCACCTTAAAGCCCCGAGCCCTAGTGACAGAATAGGTGGGTGTGTGTCCAAACGGTATAACCTGCCCCTCGGGATCGTCTATGACAGCCCGGTATGTCACCGAATCCTGTTCACTCTCCCTATGTCCAAAGGCCATAGCGTATGGTGCGTTGACGGTCCAGTGGAGGCCCACCTCGTCATCTTCGCTTTGGGGACGGCCTTGCACGGGGGGGTCTGGGTGGTCGGCCAGCGGGCTTCGGCTTCTACGCTCACCCCGGTAGATTACCCGCCCCGGCTCTGGGTTCTTGGCGATCTCCTCCCAAGCATCACGGTCGCTTGACGGAGGATGAGGGAGTTCTGGCATGAACACATTGTACCCTAGAAGCAAGATAGTGGTATCATTTACTTATGCCACAGAAGCGAGATGATCTAGCCAGAGGCGGAGTTCGCGGGGACCGTAGTTTCCGTGGTGAGCCTGCTTGTCCGACCTGTGGTGGGGCAGACCAGCGTGTTGGCCCAACCCAGTTGGGTAACAAAGCGTATGCTCAGTGCAGAGGGTGTCACACTTGGTATGACACCCCCGGGGAGCATTCCCACGGAGAGGTCGGATAATGCCTCAGAACCGAGACGACAACGCTAGGGGTCTCCCTCCGTCAGACCGCAACATGGACGAGTGCTCTGAGCACGGCGACCCCGGTGGGGTCTTTAAGTCTTACGCCACCTTCCTCAGGGACTACTACGGTCCACGGGGGGCTCTTTCCCACATCATCGACCCAAACAGTATGCTTGAGTTCTCGCAGGAAATGCAGAAGAACCCGCCTGAATCTGTCGAGGGCCCGCCCACTGGTGAAGACACACACACTCTAGAAGGGGACCCCAAGTCCGATGCCTGACGTACGCCGCCCCCGAGAGGCTCGTGGTAACTCCCAGCACTCTAAGTTGATGCACTTCCACGACGACTTCGCCGTGTACCACTCTGGTGGTGCCTTGGATGACCCTCACGGGGTGACAGTTCCCAAGCCACCCCCTGCCACTGGTGAGCAGGTTACTGCCCGCCCGGTCCCAGCGCCCAGCGTCCCCGATGTCGTGTCAGAGAACTCACCGGAGTTCGCCGCTGAGGGCACTCAGGGACAGTCGATGACCATGCAGTACAACTACAACCCTGTCCCTGAGTACTCCCAAGCGGGGCACTAGTAGGCAGGTAAGTGTATGGGCTACTCTGATTCGGATGACATCAGACGAGTTCCGGGCTTTGACTTAGCAGTTGAGTCGGATCGCCGTGTCATGGCGCGGGAGACCCAGCCCCACTTTGAGCCTTGGTTCAAGGAGGCTCTTGGGCTGAAGCAGGGAGAGACTATTCCCGAGGAGTTCACTACGGGAAAGTTGTACAACATTTACCAAACTAGGGGAGCAGCCGCCGAGACTGGAAGTTACCCCGAGGGCCCACCATTCACCGTGGCTGATGACTTCGGCCTAGGGGAGGGCACTGGGGTATTCGGACCCAAGGCACCAGTAAGGCAGATCGCCCCTCCCGTGAAGGCCGCTTACGGTAGGATGTCTCGTGCGTTACGTCGTGAGGACACCAAGACCAACTTGGGTGTCGCTTGGTCGGGTGCCTATCAGGGACCATCACGGGATGCCGACCTTCTGCTGGAGGGGCAACCGGGGAGAGGACCGGGTGGTCGTGGTGGTATGGAACCACAGGAGTTCGCCCTGTCTACTGCTCTTGGGCTAGCCAACCTGAATATAGAGCAGGGGTTTACCTTTCCATGGAACATTAAGACAGGAAGCCCCGAATACCCCGAGGACGAACTGGAGAAGTTCAAGGAAGTGGGCCACAGAAAGTCGTACGTCGAGAGGGAGGGACAGAACGTCCCACTAGATGACGACTGTGTAGAAGTCGTGTCCCTAACCAAGAAGGGCCCGATCTACAAGTCCACAGGGAAGCCCGGGTGTCCGTAAGATGCCTGCGTACGAAATGTCCGTGCTCTTCTCCGCAGAGTCCATAGACGAGGCCATGGAATACTGTTCTCTTTTAGAGCCTATCTTGGAGATTGAGTTCCCAGAGGATTGTGCCAAGTTCGTGAATGAGATGCCACAGGGTGGTCACCAGTGACTACCCCCCCTAGTCACCAGTGACTACCCCCCTAGTCATGGGTGACTA
>Ga0315334_10002526_pt1 | contig 11442 bp, 9 predicted proteins | sample M150034915metaG_FD_205555 | JGI IMG/M metagenome (GOLD analysis project Ga0315334, IMG submission 205555) | Ammonia-oxidizing marine archaeal communities from Monterey Bay, California, United States - M1 500m 34915 | ecosystem: Environmental > Aquatic > Marine > Intertidal zone | place: USA... | reverse complement strand
AGTCCGGCAAGCCGGTCGACACGGGGGTGGCCCGTGCGATGCCACGCCTCATAGAGCACGGCCCGGGACAAGATTGAGGCGGCAAGCGGGACGCCCGGGTCCAGGTCGTGCGGAGGGCCGGATGCGTGTCGGGCGGTGATCCCGATGACGTCTACGTCGGGCCGGGCGTGCAGAGCCTGAGCCAGGCCCACGGCAGCCACCGCCGTGCCGCCGGGCACCCGGTGCCAGCACTGCTCCAGGAGGTGGGCCACCCGGATGGGCCCGCTCACCGGCCACCCCCAGGGGGTCGCCACGGCAATGGAGGTCGGCGGCTCATGACTCAGGGGCAGCGGCTGCCGTCGGGGCGACGCCCGTCGAACGACGCCGCCCGGATCTTCAGGGTGCGCCGGGTACTGCGGGCCGGCAGCACGGTGGCCGCCTGCTCACCGTCGGGTGCCGGGTCGAACACCGGGAGGGCGTTTCCGTCAGCCACCTCGCCCGGGGCGGCGAGGGCGGCCCGGGCCGCGGCGTCCACCTCCTCGATGTCACGGGGGGCCAGTAGGAACGTCCCGAAATCCTGACCGAGCACCAGCTCTACCCGGTCGGCGAGAGCGTCGTCGAACTCAAACCGGGGCAGGGGGTCCACCAACTGGCCGACCAGAACGGCGGCATCGAAGCGGTCCCGGGCCGCCCGAACGGTGGTGGCCGGCACTGGGTCGCCGATCAGCGGGCGTACCGGGAATCCCTTGTAGGACATCTGCTGGAAGGCCGGCACCGTCTCGTCGACGGGGCCCCGCCGGTCGACAACGTCGACCGGGACGTCGTCAGGCCGCAGGGAGATCCCGCGGAATACATCGAACACCTTGCGGGCGTCGGCGTGGAGACGCAGCACCGACGACGTGCCAACCACGTCGTCGTAGACGGGCAGGCTGTGGCGTTCCATGCCGGTGGGGTCAAAGTCGGCGAAGGCGTTGCCCAGTTCCATGAGGTTCCGCAACGTGAGGCGGTCGTCGAGAATCACCGCCTCGGCGACGGCCTCGATGAGGTCGTCGCGTACGAGTACTGATCGGGCCCCCTTGGCGATAACCCGTTCCATGGCCAATACCAGGAAGTCCTGCTGGCGACGGTTGCGCTCCAGATCGTTCCAGACGCCGACCCGCTGCCAGCGGCCGTCGATGAACAATTCGGGCTTGCGACTGCGAACGAACGACAGGGCGGCCCGGCCGTCGAACCGGGTGCATCCGCTCTCCGATACGTACAGGCCGGAGGCCACGTCGCGGGCCGGGTACGGGAACCACAACGAAACCCCACCGATCTCGTCGACCACGTTCTCGAAGCCCAGGAAGTCAACGACCACGAAGTTGTGGATCGGCACACCGAACTCGCTGGTGACCGTCTCGACCAGCGTTGGGGCCCCCATCTCCATACCGCCGACCAGCAGGGCTGAGGCCAGTTTCTCTTTGCGTACCGGCACGCCGTTGCGATGGACCGTGACGTACAGGTCACGAGGCAGCGACACCACGGAGGCCCGGGCCAGGCCCGGGTCTAGGCGCAGCAGCATGATGGCGTCGGCCAGGGCCACACCGGGGGTCCGGTCCCGCCAGCCGGCCGGGTCGTCGTCGTCCAGGCCGACGGCGCTGTCGGTGCCGATCAGCAGGAAATTGCGGGGCGGCTGCGGCCGGTCGGCCTGGTCTTTGTCGTCACCAGAGGACGACCCTCCGGCAAACCCGTCGTCGTCAACGGCGGTGTTAGATCGGGCTCGTAGACGTCGGCCAGCACACCGGCAGGGACCTCGATACGGACGATACTGGACACCGCCTGCTCGAACGAGGAGAGGCGGGCCGAGGCCACGAACATCCCGGACGCCAAGAGGACGCTGGACAGGATTACCAGCCGCTGGGGCCACGTTCGCCGTAGCCCCTCTGCGGGTCGCTCCGTCACGCGAGCGATGGTACCAGCGCGCCTTTGGAGGCCTGGGCGCGGCCTAGCCTGCGCCGATGGTCCCCACAGAACCCTGCGATCCCGTCGGTGTCAACTGGGCTGACGGTCGGATCCTCGGTCCGGGAGAGGCTGCGTTGCGGGCCGACGACCACTCGGTGGTCGTCGGCGACGGCGTGTTCGAGACGACCGGGGTGTTGGACGGGGTGCCGTTCGCTCTAACCCGGCACCTGACCCGGCTAGCCCGCTCGGCCGCCGGCCTGGGGATCCAGACACCGGACGACGCCCGAATCCGGGAGGCCGTCACCGAGGTGGTGGCCGCCGACCGGCGGGTCGGGCTTCTGCGCATCACGTGGTCCAGCGGGCCGGGGCCACTGGGATCTGGGAGGGGTGACGGGCCGGGTACCCTGGTGCTGTCCACCGGTCCGGGCAACGTGTGGCCAGCCACCGAGCGGGTCCATCTGGGGCCGTGGGCCCGTAACGAGCACGGAGCGCTGACCGGCCTGAAGACCACGTCGTACGCCGAGAACGCCAAGGCCCTGGCCGCCGCCCACCGTCGTGGCTGTACCGAGGCGCTGTTTCGCAACACGGCCGGCCTCCTGTGCGAGGGCACGGGCACCAACGTGTTCCTGGTGGTGGAAAATGTGCTGGTCACGCCGCCGCTGTCGTCGGGCTGCCTGGCCGGCGTGACACGGGACCTGCTTCTGGAACTGGTTGACGTGGTGGAACGCGATGTGGCTCTCGACGAGATCGAGGTGGCCAGCGAGGCCTTTCTGAGTTCAGCCACCCGGGACGTCAGCCCAATCGCCGCGGTCGACGACCACGACCTGCCGACGGCCCCCGGCCCGGTGACGACGGCCGTGGCGGCCGCCTTCGCCGACCTGGTGGCCCAGACGCCCGACCCGTAGCCGGCGACCCACCGGCCGAGCGGGTACGGAGCCGCAGCTACCTACCGGTCAGACGGGGCGCAGGTGGACGACGTCGGCGGCCCAGACGGCCACCGGGCCGTCCCCGGCGTCGACAAGCAGCGACCCGTCGAGATCCAGACCGACGGCCGTGCCGACCAGCGGGCCGTCGGCGACCTCGACCCGCACCTCGGATCCCACGGTGGCCGACCGGTCCCGGTGGGCGGCCCGCAGCCGTTCCGGCCCGTCGGCAGCCTCCAGGTCGCTCAGGCGGTCCTCGAACTCGACTAGCACGGCGTCCAGCAGGTCGCCGTGGGCGGCCGACGTCCCGGCGGCGGTCAGCGACGTGGCACCGGGCGGAGCGTCGTCGTGGGGAAGGGGCCAGCCCACGTTGAGGCCCAGGCCGACGACCACGGCAGGAGGTGGCCCGGCGAACAGCTCGGCGAGAATTCCAGCCACCTTGCCGGGGGCCGGACCGCCGACCAGGACCACGTCGTTGGGCCACTTAACGGCGGCGTCGACGCCGAGGCCGACCAAGGCCTCGACGGTGGCGACGGCCAAGGCCGTGGTGACCAGCGGGTGCCGGTTAGCCGTCCATCGGGGTCGGACCAGGACCGACACCAGGAGGTTGGTGCCTGGCGGGGCGTCCCATCGGCGATCCAGGCGACCCCGGCCGGCCGTCTGGTGGTCGGTGACCCGCACTAGGCCGTCGGGGGCATCGGTGACCCGGGCGGCCAGGTCAGCGCTCGTAGAACCCGTTTCGGTAACGTGTTCGACGGGCCCGAACCGGGTCCCGGTAGGTGCCTCCAACCCTCTGCCGTCGGGCGGGAGATGCGAAACGGGCGCCATTCGGATAACCATAGGGTTGTGTTCTCTAAGGTTCTGGTCGCAAACCGGGGCGAGATCGCCGTCCGGGTCATTCGCGCCTGCCGGGAGCAGGGGGTGGCCACGGTGGCCGTCTACTCCGACTTAGACCGCGACGCCCTGCACGTCCGGCTGGCCGACGAGGCCTACGCCCTCGGGGGCCAGACGGCTGCCGAGAGTTACCTGAACGCCGAAGCCATCTTGGGCGTCGTCGAACGCAGCGGGGCCGATGCCGTGCATCCCGGCTATGGGTTCTTCTCTGAGAACGCCGACTTCGCCCGGGCCGTCACCGAACGGGGTGTGACGTTCATCGGGCCGTCACCCGAGGCCATCGAGGTGATGGGCGACAAGATCAGCGCCCGCCTGGCCGCCGAGCGGGTCGGGGTGTTGGGCGTGCCGGGCACCACCGACTTAATCACCGACTCCGACCAGGTGCGGGCCTTCGGGGTCGAGCACGGCTACCCGATCGCCATCAAGGCGGCCTACGGCGGCGGCGGACGGGGCATGAAGGTGGTGGCCGACGAGTCGGCCATCGCCGACGCCATCGAGTCAGCCCAGCGCGAGGCGATGGCCTACTTCGCCCGCGACGAGATCTACATGGAGCGCTACCTGACGGCGCCCCGCCACATCGAGATCCAAGTGCTGGCCGACGCCCACGGCAACGCTGTGTACCTAGGTGAGCGGGACTGCTCGGCGCAGCGCCGCCACCAGAAGTTGATTGAGGAGGCACCGGCCCCCAACCTGCCCGATGAGGTGCGCACGGCCATGGGCGAAGCGGCCGTGAGGGTGGCCCTGGGGTGCGGCTATACGAACGCCGGCACGGTGGAGTTCCTGTACGAGGACGGCGCCTTCTTCTACCTGGAGATGAACACCCGCCTGCAGGTGGAGCATCCGGTAACCGAGTTGGTGACGGGCTTGGACCTGGTGGAGCAACAGTTGCGGGTGGCGGCCGGAGAGCCGCTGGCCTTCACCCAAGACGACGTATCGATCACCGGGCACGCCATCGAGGTGCGGATCAACGCCGAGGACCCGTCCGGTGGAGTATTCCTGCCGTCGCCGGGCCGGATCCACACCCTGAGGGTGCCGGACGGATACGGGGTGCGGTTTGACAGCGGCTACGAAGCCGGCGACGAGGTCACCCAATTCTACGACAACCTGGTCGGCAAGCTGGTGGTGTGGGGGCGGGACCGAGACACGGCGATCCGGCGCACCCTGCGGGCCCTCGGCGAAATGGAGGTCGGTGGCGTAGCGACGACCATCCCGGCTGACATAGCCATCCTGGGCCACCCCGACTTCGCCGCGGTGGCCCACTCCACGAAGTGGGTGGAAGAGACCCTCGACCTATCCGGCATGTCGTCGCCGGTCGGGCCGGGCGACAACGTCGACGAGGAGCCGACGGTGCGCCGCGACACCACTGTCGAGGTGGACGGCCGGCGGTTCGCTGTGAGCATGTGGGTGCCCGAGGCGCTGCCGACGGCCGGACGGACTCCGAAGCGGTCGAAGCGGTCCGGTGGCGGGGCGACGGGTAACGGCCAGGTGGCCGTGCCCATGCAGGGCACCATCGTCAAGGTGCTGGTGGCGGTGGGCGACACCGTGGCCGTCGACGACCCGGTGTGCGTCCTGGAGGCCATGAAGATGGAGAACAACGTGTCGGCTGGCAAGGCGGGCACCGTCACCGAGGTGCGAGTGGCGCCCGGCGACTCGGTGGGAGCTGGCGACGTTGTCGCCGTGGTCGAGTAACGGACCCGTTCCGGGCGGCCGCTACTCGGCAGCGTCGGCCAGCGCCTCGGCGAGCGTGGGGTGAACGAACAGGCTCTCTTGGATGTCGTGCACAGTCAGGCCGGCGGTGACGGCCAGAGCCACGATGGAGATCAGTTCGGCGGCATGACGGCCCACGATGGAGCCGCCCAACACCACGCCGGTGGCCGGGTCGGAGACGATCTTGATGAAGCCCCGCGGATCGTCGTTGATTACGGCCTTGGGCGAGGCGGTGAACGGCACCTTGGTGACCCGGATCTTGCGGCCCTCGGCGAAGGCGTCGGCCTCGGCCAGGCCCACGTCGGCGATCTCCGGTTCGGTGAACACCGCCGAAGCAGCCTTGTCGTAATCCATGAGCCGGTGGGTCCGGTCGTCTACGACGCCCATGGCGTGCTCGGCGATCTTGCGGCCCTGCATCTGAGCCACCGACGAAAGGGGCAACTTACCGGAGACGTCACCGGCGGCGTAGATGTGCGGGACGCTGGTTCTGCAGTAGTGGTCGACGGGGATGTAGCCGCCGTCGGTCTCGATACCAACGGTGTCCAGGCCCAGCCCCTCGCTGTTGGGCACCGAGCCGACTGCCAGGATCACGTGGCTACCGGTGGCCATCCGGCCGTCGTCGCATTGGACCGAGACTCGGTCGCCGTCGCGTTCGACGGACTGGGCCCGGGCGCCCTTGTAAAGGCGGACGCCGCGGCGCAGGAAGTCGGCTTCGAGGGCAGCAGCCACTTCGGGGTCCTTGGCCGGGAGGACCTGCTGGCGGCTGACCATCAGGGTGACGTCGCAGCCGAACGACGTGAACATGTGGACGAACTCCACTCCGGTGACGCCGGAGCCGACCACGACTAGGTGGTCGGGCATCTCACCGGGTGGGTAAGAGTCGCGGGTGGTGAGGACGCGCTCGCCGTCGACGGGAGCCCAGTCGGGGATACGGGGCCGGCTTCCGGTACTGAGAACGACGACGTCGGCCTCGATCTCCTCGAGACCGTCGGCCGTCTCTGCTACCACTTGATGGGGCCCCTTGAGCGAGCCGGTGCCCTTGATGAGGCGGACGTTCTGGCTCTCCAACAGCGAGGTGGTAGACCGGTGAAGGCGTTGTTCGATAGTGGCTAGGCGGGTGGCCAGGTTGTCGACGTCGATGCGGGGGCTGACATCGCCGAGGCCCATGCCCTCGGCCCGAGCCAGGAACGACATGGCGCCGCCTGTGGCGATCATGGCCTTGGACGGAATGCAGTCCCACAGGTGGGCGGCGCCTCCAACGACATCCTTTTCGATCATGACGACCTCGGCGCCGTGGCGGGCAGCGTAGGTGGCAGCCGTATTGCCTCCGGGACCGCCGCCGATGATGACAAAGCGCGTGGGTGTCACGACTGGTCAGGCTACCGAGTCGTGCCAGGTGGCCCCCGTAGAATGCAGGTCGTGCCGCCTAAGCCCCGACCGTTCGGCGTCCGCCGTCGGACGCTCAGGAGCGCCTGGATACTCCTGGGGTCCGGTGACCTGGCCGGTTTCGCCCGGCGGCTCTGGAGGCGCCTGAGGGGAGCTCTGGAAGACAACACCAGTCCGATCGACCACGGGGAGTGGCGGAAGCGGTGGGTGGACCTCACGGAACGAGACCGGGAGGTGGTGGCCGGATGGCAGTCAGCGACGCTGTTCGCCGTAGCGGTGGGCGACGGACCGCCCGATGCCGTGGCGGCCACGGTGGCGTCCCTGGGGACCCAACTGCACGGCCGGTGGGCGGTCGGGGCCGAGGCCGGGGACGCCGACTGGGTGGTGGAACTGGAGGCCGGGGTGGTGCTCCATCCCGCGGCGCTGGCCACTGTCGCGCGGGCCGTCAACGCAGAAGGGGACCTGCGCTTGGTATACGCCGACCACGACCACCTCGACGACGGGGGACGGCCGACGGACCCGTGCTTCCTGCCCGATTGGAACCCGGATCTGTTCGCCGGACTGGGCCGGATCGGGACCCTGGTGGCCCGCCACCGCACGGTAGACGCCGAACAGGTAACCGGTCTAGATAGTGGGGTGGTTCACCACCTACCGTTCGTCCTAGCGTCGCGCCCGATCCAGCTACGCGACACTGACCCGGCGCCGGTGCGCCACAGGTGGCCGATGGGCGACCCGCCGCCGCGGGTGTCGGTGGTCATCCCGACGCGGGACAGGGGGCGCCTGCTGGAAGCCTGCCTGACCAGTTTGCGCGACCGCACCCGGTATCCGGACGTGGAGGTGGTGGTGGTCGACCACGCGACCACCGAGCGACGGGCCCGGAGGCTGATCGACGGGCTTGCCGACGACCCGGACGCCGTGGTGGTGCCGTTCACGGGGACTTTCAACTTCGCGGCGATGTGCAACCGGGGGGTGTCGGCGGCCTCCGGCGATGTGGTGGTGCTGCTAAACAACGACACCGAGGTGGTGGCCTCCGATTGGCTGGACGAGTTCGTAGGCCAGTTGGCCCGCCCTGAGGTCGGAGTGGTCGGGGCGCTGCTGCTGTTCGGCGACGGAACGATCCAGCACGCTGGCGTGCACCCGGGGGTGGGTGGCCTGATGGGCCACGGCCACAAGCACTGGCCGGGTGACGACCCTGGCTACCACGGAAGGCTCACCGTGGCCCACGAGGTGGCAGGGGTGACCGGCGCCTGCCTGGGCACCACCCGGGAGATCTGGGACCAGCTGGGCGGGCTGGACGAGGAGCACCTGGCCGTGGCCTACAACGACATCGACCTGTGCCTGAGGGCCCGGGCGGCCGGCTTGCGGGTGGTGCTGGCCCCCCACGCGGTCCTCCACCATCACGAGTCGGTGTCGCGGGGCTACGACGACGACCCGGCCCGTCGGTCCCGCTTGGCCGCCGAGGTGGCAACCATGGAGGAACGCTGGGGCGACTTCCTGCACGCCGACCCGGCCCACAGCCCGAACCTGTCGCTAGGCGGCAACGGCTTCACCCCAGCAGCCAAGCCCCGGGTGCCTCCCCCGTGGCGGACCTGAGCAGCCGATCGGTATCTGGCGTTCTTAGAATTTAGTTCATCTCTACGACTTGGATACTGAGGAAACATTTTTTCGTCAACCCAGACAATCTTGAATCGAGGCCAAACTCCTGTTCGCTACGTGAGTACGCGTTACGACTGAAAGAGTCGACCGGTCTCCCTGAGTTCGGATAGTCCACATGACAACCCAAGCTCAGCGGCACAGACATTGCTTCCAATTGGGTTGCTCACGATCTGTCTCATCGGTGGCAAGGGTAAAGAGGTAGGTCTTGAGATCTACCTCGGAGCGGCTCCGATTGGAGAGCGAATTACGGATGCCGATTTAATTAACCCGGTATCAACTTGCTGGATGTGTTCGCCTGCAATGGGGCCTTCCGACCAATCAAGTCGTCTTCCAACCAACTGCCACCCACCATGGCGGACCCTCTGAAAACATCACTCGCTCCAGACCAGCCTGTTCAAGAATATTTCTTACTTCCTCGTAACTGAATCGTTTCTCCAATCTGGTTCCGAATCGGTCCAGCGCATCATTTCTCATCACGTAGAACGAACGGTTTCGATACTGGAACAGGGGAATTGCCGACGGGTCGCGGCCGACCCGTTCGACCAATTGGGCGAGACGAGCCAAGGGCAGGTAGACCACCAATGCAACAGCATCCGTCGCTACCGTCTTCACCCGACGTGGCAACCGCGAAAAGACCTGCCGGACGCCGGTGACCAGCCGGAGAAGAACCCTGCGCAACACGCCAGCATCCTCAAGGTCGTAGTACAGGTAGACGAGAAACGGAGCACCCGGCTTGAGCTTTGCCACGCACGACCGGGCCGCCAGCTCAGTGTCGGGCACGTGGTGCAACACCCCGAGCGAGTAGCCAAAGTCACAGGAGTCATCTGCGAGGCTCATGCTGCTTATGTCCTCAAGGTGAAACTCCACGTTCGATAGGTCTGCAAGCGTCTGACGCGCCACGTCGAGAGCTGCTTCGCTGGCATCTACACAGTGCAGGTGACCGACCCGGGGAGCGAACATCCTTGCCCATCGACCTGTGCCACAGCCTGCATCGAAGCCAACCGGGTCCTCAGGAAGATCGGCCCAGGGAAAGATCGCCGTGTAGAGGCCAAACATGTCACCCAACTCGTTGTCGTCCAACGAGTCGTTTCGGAACCGTTTCCACTCCTCACCGAACGCCCGAACTACTCGGATGTCGATGTTGCCTGGTCCCGACGGAGACTCAACTGATCCTTCGTCCACTGATGAGATGGTAACTAGCGACACATCCACTGTTGGTGTCCCGACCCGTTGGTATACGCCACCCCATACCACCCGAACTGGGACTAGTCCTGGTATTCGCCACCATCAGAAGCCAGACGTGTGAGCCGTGCCCGGCCTGCGGTAACTCCCATGAGCGCACCGGTGACAATTCAGATTGGACGAGCGGCCCAGCCTCGTCGCCACCCCCTCCTTCGCTACACGACCGACCTGGCCGGCGAGGTCACGGCCATGGAGGAACGGTGGAGTGACCTCCTGCACACTGAGCCGGCTCACAGCCTGAACCTGGCCCCGCACGACGACGGGTTCACCCCGGCTGCCGAGCCGCGGGTGGCGCCCCCATGGCGGGACTGACCGGCCGGGTCGGCCGTCAATCGGTGGTCGCGATGGCCAGGTAGGCGAGGCGCTTGGCTTCGAGTCGCCCCCGGGCGATGGAGTCCAGCACCAGGCCGGCTGCGGCCAGCAGTAGGCCGACGACAACCAGCCCGGTGGCCAGCACGGCGGTGGGCAGGCGGGGCACCAGGCCGGTCTCGGCATACGTGACGGCCAGCGGCACGGCCAGGGCGACGGCGACAGCCCAGCAGGCGGCGGCGATCCACCCGAAGAAAGTCAGCGGCCGGTGCTCTTTGAGCAGGACCAGCATGGCCCGCAAGATGCTGGTGCCGTCGACCACCGTACGCAACTTGCTGGCCGACCCGTCGGGCCGGGTTCCGTAGTCGACCTCTACCTCGGCCACCGGGAGGCGCAGCTGCGAGGCGTGAACCGACATCTCGGTCTCGATCTCGAAGCCGGTGGACACGGCGGGGAAGCTCTTCACGAACCGTCGAGAGAAGGCCCGGTAGCCAGAGAGGATGTCGGTGAACCCGGCCCCGAAGAGCCACCGGTAGAGGCGGTTGAACAGCCGGTTGCCAAAGGCGTGCCCGGCCCGTCCGGCATCCACGGTGACCCCGGCCCGGGCGCCCACGACCATGTCTAAGTCGTCGTCGCGGAGCTGCTTGACCAGCTGGCCGGCCTGGGCGGCATCGTAGGTGCCGTCGCCATCGGCCATGAGGTACAGGTCGGCGTCAACGTCGGCAAACATGCGACGGACCACCGCGCCCTTGCCGGGAGCCGCCTCAGAGCGGACCACGGCGCCGGCCTCGGCGGCCCGCCGGGCTGTGTCGTCGGCCGACCCGTTGTCGTAGACGTACACGGTGCACCCGGGCAGGGCCGACCGGAACCCGGTGACCACGCCGCCGATAGTGGCTGCCTCGTCGAGGCACGGCACCAGCACGGCGATGCGGGGATCCAGTGGTGGGTTGGGTTCGATGACCGTTCTCCGGGCCTGGCCGACAGGGGATTCCGCCGACGGATCCACCCATTGTACGGCGACCGCCCGGACGTGGCCCCTCCACCAAAGGGCCCGCCGGTACCGTGACCAGGTGCACCCCTCCCCCACGACCATGTACCTCCCCGTACTGGTCGCCGCCGCGCTGGGAGCGGCCCTCCTCTCTCCTACGGCGTCCCCGGGTCCCACCGATACAGCGGCCGCTCCCACCGGTCACCGGGTGACCACCGTTTGGCCCGGGGAGAGCCGACGGCCGCTGGCCGTGACCTCAGAAGGGCTGGCGGCCATGGGTGCCCCCGGGTGGCATGCGGTCGGGCATACCGGAGCCGGGGTAACGGTGGCCATCCTGGACGTGGGCTTCGACGGCCTGGACGATGTTCCTGCCGACGATCTACCAGCCGACGTGGTAACCATGGCCTTCGACGAGGA